>Ga0207706_10005154_pt1 | contig 12198 bp, 9 predicted proteins | sample KBSC53metaG_FD_184318 | JGI IMG/M metagenome (GOLD analysis project Ga0207706, IMG submission 184318) | Corn rhizosphere microbial communities from Kellogg Biological Station, Michigan, USA - KBS C5-3 metaG (SPAdes) (version 2) | ecosystem: Host-associated > Plants > Roots > Rhizosphere > Soil ... | reverse complement strand
TTTCGATCCCCCATCGTCATCCTTGACCGCAATCGAATATATTCCGCCCACGAAGCAATGATATAGCGCTCGACAAAACGGTACTCTTCGGCAAGATCACGAAAGACCCGCCAACTGGTCGCCCCGTTGCGGCGCCGTATCGTTTCGACGGCATGAATGGCGCGCAGGAACGGCTTGCGATTCCGGAGCTCTATCTGGTATTCAATCTGGATCAGAACCGGACCATCGTCCGGCAGCGGCTCGACGGCGATAGCCATGTCAGGCAATTGCACTCCGGGCGTGACATCGGCCTCGGTTCCCATCGCAACACGGACGCTGCGATTCAGGAGATGGAGCACGACCATGAGAGCAGCGGACGTGCCCAAGGCGATATTCGTTCCGACGGCCGACGCCAGCGCGCCCCAGATAGCGCTTCCGATGGCCAGGCTGGCCTGGACGGCAAGAATGTTCATGGCCACCGCACGGGCTCGGACCCATGCCGGCGCCGTGCTTTGGGTGCCGGCCGAAAGGCTTGCAAAGACCGTGACCCAGGCGACGCCTGCGCAGCAAGCGCCGACCAGGCCGAGCGCCGTGATGTGGGTCACCGCGACGAGTAGGATGGCCACGGTCCACAGCAAAACGCCCGAGGTCACGATCTTGTTTAACGATTGACGTCCTAGTTGATTAGGTATCGCCATGGCAGCGACGACAGCGCCCGTGCCAAATCCGGCGGAAAGCAATCCAAAGCCGCCGGCGCCGAGTCCGAGCTGATCGCGCGCAATGACGGGCAAAAGTGCCCAGAAGGCGCTCGCGCACACGCTGAAGTTGAGGTTGCGGATGATCAGCGATCGCATCGCCGCTGAGTGTCGGGCGTATCTCAGCCCGCTTTGAATGCCTGAAAGCACCCTCTCCGGGACACCGGGCGGGGCGCGTTCGTGGCCCTTCCATCGGCGCAGTGCGACGATCATCACGGTAAAGAACAGAGCGCCCGCGAGAAACGCTGTGCCTGAACCACCCCAGGCGGCGATCGCGCCAGCGAGCGCTGGCCCGATGGCGCGCGCGACATTGAATGCGACCGCGCTCAATGCAACGGCGCTCGGCAGTTCAGCTCGCGATACCAGGTCGTTGACGCTCGCCTGCTGTGCGGGTAGATAAAACGTAAAGCCGGCACCGATCAGGAACGTGAGCGCAAGCAGCGCTGCCGGACCGGTGATACCGGCGACTGTCAACCCACCGAGGACAATCGCAGCCGTGAGCAGCACGATTTGCGTGATAAGAATGATCCTTCGCCGGTCGGCGATATCGGCCAAGGCTCCGGCAATCAGGCCGAAAAGCAGTGTCGGAGCGGTGCTTGCCGTCTGCACCAGCGCGACCATGAACGCCGATGGCGTCAGCGTCGCCATCAACCAAGCCGCGATCGTTGCCTGCATGGTGTACCCAAGCGCCACCCCGATCGAGCCGAAATAAAACAGCCGAAACGAAGGGTGGCGCAGGGGCGACGACGCAAGCCAGCGCGAAAGGAGATCGGTAAGGGTTTTATGCAAAGGTGGAGTCTAGCCTGCGACCGTCACATTACGATGCGAGCCGGAGATGGATGTTGTCGGTCCGAAATCGCCTCGGCCATCTACCTACGGACCCCCGACCCCTTGCGCCGAACGCAATGGGAGCTGTGTCGTATTACCCAGGCAGGGGCGCAGCTACCGCGACCATTCTGTGCTTAAATGGTAATTGCCGGCGCGCGGCCACACAAGGCACGCCCTGCCCCGGAAGGGGATTCGACGACATTGTCGTCGCGTGACGGTCTAGGACCCTTTCGTATCGAAATGCCTGGGCGTACCGACCCTGCCCGATCCTCGGCCAGTTCGAATGTGCGGCAACCCGGATCCCTGCTCACCACAAACGCTTTGCTCGATGACGTCTGGGGCCATCAGTTCGTCACACGACGACGCCCGCAAACCGCGCTTCATCGCAACGGGTGCCGCGACGCGGCTATCGCTTTAATTGCCGCCCCAGGGCGATCCCCGCTGCACCGGACGTCCGGGCAAACGTTCCATATCCTCAAATCGGTGCCTGCGCCGTACACGAACACGACGGTCTCACCCCTCCCGTGCCGTCAGAGCAGATGGCTACTCGCGCGAGTGTGCGCCGTCGCACAGACATAATCGTCGAGCGGGCGCTATTTTTAATTTGACCAGATCGATCATCACTTCGGAAGGTCAAGCACTTCCCGGCGCTGCCAAATCGCCGAAATCCATGAATAGAGCTGCCACGGCAGGGACTGATGACCGAATTCAAAAGGCTATGAGCGCAGGCGGCCCCGGTATGGCCAATCAAGGTTCAGCTTTGAACGTCACTTCTCGATACGATAACTTTCTGTTTGCACCGATCTGCGATGAGCCCGGCGGAATGCGGCTCAGCGTCCTATCCACATTGGCGCGCACGAACGTCGATCCTTGGGAGGAGGCAGCCCGCCTGGCGAAACTATCCACGACCGACGCTGAAAGAACTCTCATTTCGACACTCAATCTCTTTCCCGGCAAACGACAGAGGCCGGCGGAAACAGAGTCTCTTGGTGCCCGATTGATTGCGCTTCTGCCAAAGGCAGGCGAAGCCACGGCCGCCAAGGAGGCGACAGTGGCGATTCCCCAGTAGCATATTTTCGCGTGGATGCCCGTCTTAGTACTCGCTTTTGTGCCCAGATTGTGTTGTTGCGGGTTCCACCGCTTCGCGTTCGCGCCACGCTGATTGCTTGACGGTACGCCCGTCATCGATTCTAAGTTTCATCCCCATCAGGCTTATCGCGGTTTCGTTCAAGCTCCACTCGGTCGTGGGCAAGATTTTCAAACGGCGCTTGCTGATCGGTCCCGTCCTGCAATTTCATAACGGAGAGATTCATGAAACGTCGTGATTTCCTGACACGAACCGCAACTGCCGTTTCCGCAAGCCTCCTCCTAGGGAGCGTCCGGTCCGACGGTTATCATTTCGTCGGTTCAGCGCTTGCCGCCGACGGCGATGGCCAGAAAGCGACCCTTGAGCAGAAATTTGCCGAATTTGCACTTTCCATCCGATATGAAGCTCTGCCCGCGGACGTTATCGCCTCAGCCAAGCGCGTTCTTCTCGACACGCTCGGATGCGCATTCGGATCCGTAGGGTCCGAGCCGGCCAATATAGCCGAGACAACCATCCGCAAGACTTTCGGAGACGGCAATGCAGCCACCGTGATCGGCTATCCGCGACCCGCTACCGTAGAAGGCGCGCTGTTCGTCAATGGGGTCCTCGTTCGCTCCCTCGACATGAACGACACCTACATCGGCACCGAGCCCCTTCATCCAAGCGAAGTCTTGCCGACGGCGCTCGCGCTCTGCGAGGAGAATGGACGAACTGGCCGCGAGCTTATCGAGGCGATGGTCGTAGGCTACGAGGCGAGCATGCGCGTCAATGACGCTATTTCCTTCATTGAGCGAGGTTTTCACCCCTTGTGCGCGGCGTCCTACGGCATTCCTCTGATTGCGGGCAAGATCTGGGGACTTCCCAAGGAAGCCATCGCAAACGCGGTCGGAATCTCGGGCGCACGCGGCTTCACAAGCTTCGTCGTCAATAGCGGCGCGATCAGCATGATGAAAGCCATGGGACTTGCCGCGACCGCGGCCGACGGCGTTTTCGCAACACGGCTCGCCGCCCAGGGCTTTACCGGCCCTTCCGGCACGTTGGAGTGGCTGGCGTCAAAAATGAAACCTTCCAAGGAGGGTTTCGCCGTTGACCTCGAGCTTGCGCGATATCGGCTGCCCCGGGTGGCCTTCAAGCGCTTCCCGATTCAAATTGAGTTGCAAGCCGTCGCAGAAGCCGGCGCCGCGCTCTCCGCGAAGATCAAGGGCCGGGGACAGGATATCCGGGCGATCACGGTTGAGACCTATCCCGGAATAATCGAGCGCGTTGCGGACCCCGCAAAATTCCGGCCGCAGACAAAGGGTACCGCAGATCATAGCCTTCCCGTCTGCCTCGCCATGGCCCTTCTCGACGGCGATGTGACGGTAGCTCAATTCGAGAAAGATCGCTGGCGGGCCAAGGACGTGATGGCGCTCGTGGAAAAGACTTCCGTGAAACCAGGCGAGTCGCTCATGAGCAAACTTCCCAAGGGACGCGGCGCAAGCATCGAGATTGTCTTCGCAGACGGTCAGTCTTTGCGCGAGACCGTGGAAGTTCCGGAAGGCGACGCGGAGCGCCCACTTTCGCGATCGTCCCTAGAACGCAAATTCATGAACTTCGCGGTTCCTGTCATTAGGAAGGCTGGCGCAGAGCGCGTCGTGTCACTCGTCGATAGCCTTGAAGAATTGAAGGATGTCCGGGAATTGACTCAAGTTCTCAGGGGAACTGGAAAACAAAATCCGGGTTGAACCTGGACAACAGCGGATATACCGGCAATAGAAATGCCGATGTCGGCTGTTGGCACGACGCTGCCGTTCGAGTTGAACTGCGCCAATGACCGCATTGGATAGTAAGCGGGCGCTTACCGTTCAACGGTCACAATCATGGCCGCCAGAAATTGAAACAGCCGCATCGCTGCGGGCCGTATATAGATTGGCTCCCCGACCAGGGCTCGAACCTGGGACCTGCGGATTAACAGTCTGTCGGAGAGATACGTCGGATCATGTACTTAGTGCAAATTCTGCTCCGCAATCTAGTCAAGTTTGAGGGCTGCAAGCCTGATACGGCCGCGGTTGTTACTAAATTTGCGGAGCAACCAGCCTGAAAGCTGTCGACCCGAAGCTCGGTTGCGCCCTACGATTACGTCTGCTGGGTCAAGCACCAACAATTGCAACAACCCAGCGCCGTCCAAAAGATCGATGGACACACGTCAGTCCGTCCACAAACAAGGGAGGGATTCGAACACGGTAGCTCCGGCGATCTGGCGCGCCGTGCACGTCGCAGCGAGAAGGCTACGCGGGCCGCGCGAGGCAGGGCTGCTCACGTGGCGACACTTACGGAAGCCTCGGTGGCTGCATTGGGTCTTTGTAGCTCCTGCAGAAAGCCGTATCCGTCCGCTATCTGCGTACATATGGTTCTCTCAATGCCTTAGATCGAGGATATTAGCGCAGCCTGCGCCTGGCCTGGCACAATGTCATCCGGCACCGGCGTGCCCCCGGCTTGTGCGGGCAGCAGGTGAACAGCCTGCTCGATGAACTCCAAACCCACGCAATCGCCCCTCATAATGCGTCTGCCTCGCTGGAGCGACGCTTCGACCGCAATGACAAGCGTTACTCCGACGCGAACGCGATATTCGACCCGATCGCCGCGGTATTCGAGTTCCTCGACGACACCTGCCGGGCCACCGCCGGGTGTGTCGGTAACATGTACTGCCTCGGGGCGCACGAGCACCAGCACGTCGTTTGCCGCGCAGGTCTGGTTCGGCACGCAGATCAGATGCTCGAGTGTCTCGACTGTGACATTGCTATCCGCGCGCGCCACCACCCGTCCGGGCAAAGCGTTGACCTGGCCGACGAAGTCGGCAGCGAAGAGACTCGCCGGTCGCGCATAGATCTCCTCCGGGGTTCCGACCTGCTCCACGCATCCGCTGTTCATGACCACGATGCGATCGGACAGGCCCATCGCCTCGTCCTGATCGTGCGTCACATAAATGGACGTCGTCCCGAGGCGCCTTTGCAGGCGCCGCAGCTCGCCGCGCACCTGCACGCGCAGCTTGGCGTCGAGGTTGGACAGCGGTTCATCGAACAGCAGCAGATCCGGCTGCATGACCAATGCCCGGGCCAGTGCGACGCGTTGCTGCTGGCCGCCCGACAGTTGGCCCGGGAGGCGCCCTGCCATCGTTTCGAGGCCAACTGCCTTCAGCGCCGTCGGCACGTCAGAGCGCACGCGTTCGTCTGGGTATCTGCGGACACGCAGCGAATACGCGACGTTCTCGAAGACCGACATGTGGGGAAACAAGGCGTAATTCTGGAATACCATGCCGATGCGCCGACGATGCGGCGGCAATGACTGGATCGACCGCCCATCCACAAGGATTTCACCTGCGTCGGCACGCTCCAATCCGGCCAATATGCGCAGCACGGTGGTCTTACCGCATCCGGAGGGACCGAGAAAGGTAACAAACTCCCCAGGTTCGATGCGTAGGTTGAAGTCGCGCACCGCGACGACGCTGCGGCCGCCCGGTAGCATGAATGTCTTGGTAAGGCCGCGAATGTCGAGTGTCTTTGCCGGCTCTTGCATGGCTGTGCTTATGCCTGCGCGCGCCAATCGCGACCCAACAGTCGCGGAACGCCGTGAATCACCGCGAGAACGAGTACGACTACGATGATGCTCAGTGCGGCGGCTTCGCCGACATCGCCACGGTCCATCTGCGACAGGATAGCCGGTGTCACGAGAGACCAGTGCGGAGACACCACGAAGATGACCGCGCTCAGCGTCGTGACGCTCCGGGTGAACGTGAAAATCATGCTTGCGACCAGCGCGGGACGCAGCAGCGGCAGCAGCACCCTCATAAGCGTCTGGCCGCTTGTCGCCCCCATGCTCGTCGATGCCTCGTCCAGGGATCGATGCAACTGGTTCAGCGTGACCACTCCCGAGCGAATCGAATAAGGAAGCGAGCGCATAGCGAACGCCATGACGATGATGAGCGCAGTTCCGGTCAGCAGCAACGGCCGGTGATTGAACGCCAGCGCGAATGCCAGCCCGATGACCGTGCCAGGGATGGCGAGCGGCAGGTTGGCCGCGAAGTCGAGCACGTTGCGGCCGACCAACCGGGTGCGCGCAACGTAGTACGCAGCCAGCACGCCGACGACTGCGGTGACCGCGGATGCCGCCAACGCGAGCCCGATCGTGTCGATCAGCGCATCGCGCGAATCGGTGACGGCGGCCGCGAAGTAACGCAATGTTATTGTGTTGTCGATCCCGAATAACTTGGTAGTCGCCCCGGCGAGGACGGTCGCGTATTGCAACACGATGACCAGCGAGACGCCCCCGAGCAGCAGCAGCGCCGCGGCCCTCGCCATCGGGTGGGACAATTGTGGGTGATGCATGGTGCCGCGACCGCCGACCGACGCGAATCCGGTCTTCGCTGCAAGCTGCTTGTGCGCGAAGAACAACAGGAGAGCAGGCATGAGCAAGATCACCGCCAGCGCGGCACCCTTGGGCACATCGTACATGCCAATGATGGTCTGGTAGATCTGCGAGCTCAGGACCTGGAAATCGCCGCCAAGCAGAAGCGGATTGCCGAGATCCGCCAGCGAATAGCCGAATAACAATAGCGCAGCGCCTCCCAGCCCGGGAACCAGCAATGGAAGAATGACGGTAGTGAGAACTTTGCCCGGATGCGCGCCCATCGTGCTCGCCGCCTCTTCGAGCGAGGCATCAAGCCCGCGAAAGAGGTTCAGCAACAGCAGATATGCAAAGGGAAAATACGACAGAAGCTGGGCGACCACCAATCCCCGAAACCCATACAGCGCGGTGGTCTGCAGTCCGAGCAGTTCGTGCGTGATCAGGCCGCGTCGCCCATAGAGCAATATCAGGCTCAATGCCATCAGGATCGGTGGCGAGATCGTGGGTAGCAGCGCGACGAAATGCCATACGCGCTTCCACGGCAACGCGACGCGCGTCATCGCATAGGCATAGAGCGCGGCTAACGCCGTGCCGAGGACTGCCACCGTGGCGCCCAGCCATACGGTGTTCCAAACCACCTGCCGAATGTGAGCGTCGACTATCAGTCGCGCGAGCGTTTCCCCCGACACGCGCCCTTCCACGATGACGGCACGCGCAAGCAAGTTCGCGAGCGGATAGGCAACGAACGCCGCGACCAGCAGCGCAACGATCGGGTACGCGCATGCAAGAACCCATCCGCGGCCAGGGCGCGCAACGCCCGGGCCCACGGCGATGCTCGTCACGATATTTTGCGTCCCGCCAGGATATCGTTGGTGAAGCGGTCGACGAGTTGCTGACGCACCGTGGTGCTGCCAGCCCAGTTGAAGTCGAAGTTGATCAGCTTGGCGCTTTGGTATGGCTTCACAAGATCGTGCACCTTCGCTTTCGGATTCGTCGGCACATCGAAGTACTCGGACGCCGCGAGCAACTCGACCGACTCCGGCGTGCATGCCCAGTCGATGAACTTCTTCGCTGAAGAGGGTTCGGGAGCGTCCTTCAGCATCACCATGCAGAACAGGTCGTATCCGGTGCCTTCCCTGGGCAGCGACATCTCGATGGGGAATCCCTTGTCGATGCTGCCCAGAATGTCATGCGCAAACAGGATGCCGACGCCCACTTCGCCGCGGCCAACGAGCTGCGTGGGCCCGATGCCCGAACGCGTGTATTGCGCTACATTAGCGTTGAAGCGCTTGACGTATTCCCACCCCTTCTGCTCGCCCATAAGCTGCAGCACGGTGGTGAGGAACGTATAACCCGTGCCCGAGGTCGAGGGACTCCCGAGACAGATCTGTCCTGCGAATTCCGGGCGGGTCAGATCCTCCCAGCTCTGCGGCGCCTTGAGACCCTTTTCCGCCAGGAATTTTTTGTTCGACGCGAAGCCGATGAAGTCGACGTCGGTGCCGGTCCAATAACCTTCCGGGTCCTTGTACTTGTCCGGAATTTCTGCAGCCGCAGGTGACTTGTAGGGGTCCAACAAGCCGTCGGCTTTGAGCGTCAGCATGGAGGGCAGTCCGATCCCGTAGAGGACGCTTGCCTGCGGCGCACTGCGCTCCGCGCGGATACGATTGATCGCTTCGCCGGCCGAGAGCCTCAGGAACGTCGGTTTGATTCCGCTCTTTTTCTCGAATCCCGCCGCGATGGCGGCGCACGTTTTTTCCGGCGGTCCCATGTATAGGGTTAACTTGCCGCCCGCCTGGGCTCGGCCCAAAAGTGGCAACCCCGAGGCTGCCCCGGCCAGCATCATGCCGGTGAATTGCCTGCGTGAAATCTTGTGCACGATCCCCCCATGAACATTTGTATTGCCGCCCGGCATGATGTAGCGCGATGCCGCCGGGGTCAAGCCCCGCATGCTTCACGAGCAATGCGTCCCGAACATCTCACAGCAAGCTATCCGGAACCGGTCATCGCGCAACGAATGCACGGCGATGTCAAGACGCGCGGGTGCTCGCGGTTCTCGCAAAACGTAGAGTGTGCTCGAAGGATTCGACACCCGCCTGCGATCCAAGACCGGTCGCATTGAGTGCGGCGGTAGCCTGTGCGAAGCGGACTGTCGTTTCGATATCAAAGCGCTTGACGAGACCCACAGCGAAGCCCGCGTTGAACGCGTCGCCACAGCCGCAAGTGCACTTCACGTCGATCTCGAAGGCGGGCATGCTGAACGAGACGCCGAAGCGATCGTGGTAATAAGCTCCGGCGGCGCCCAGTGTGAACACGCAAGCCTTGACGCCAAGGCCGAGGAAATACTTCGCTGCATCGTCCATGTCGATCAGGCCGCTGAGTGCCCGGGCCTCCTCGATCGATGGCAGAAAATAATCCGTGTGGGGAAGAACACTGGCTATGGCGGGCATATCGTCGGGCGAGCCGGCAAAGACGTCTACCGTCGTGGTGGCGCCGGCGCCCTTCGCTGCGCTTAGCACTTCGGCAGTCCGTCTATTGTCCATCGCATGCATCAGCCCTACGCCGCCGGCGTGGAATACCTTGGCGGAGATGACCTTCGGCAGCATTGCTTCAGTGACGAAGAAATTGCCAGTGGCACCTGCCATGTGCAGCGCCGGACGGGATCCATCGGCCCGCGTGGTGACGATGGAAGAGGATGTCTTCCAGTCATTCTTCCGCTGCATGGTCGAGGTGTCTACGCCAAAATGACGCAGGCGTTGAACCACCCAATCACCCATCAGGTCTTCGCCGACACCACCTACAGCTAGCGTCTTCAGGCCCATTTTCGCAGCAGCGATCGCCGCGGTTCCCGCAGCCCCCGACACCGCAAGCGTCAATTCTTCGATCGGATAGCAACCGCCGCCTGGCGGGATTTCCGTGAAGGGCCAACCGAGGCAATCGAACGTGTAGAAGCCCATCGACGTGTAATCGTATGTTGTCATTCTCAGCCTCGCTTTGGCTTTGCGGCTTGGGAACGTCCCATCGGAAGGGGATCTTCAACAAGTCAGGAGAAAATCGTATTGTGCACAATTCCTCCACGCACCACCCGAAGGCCCACCGAGGCAGAGTCATGCATGTGAGCCTCGCGCTTTTTGCTACCGCTCAGGGATTGGTTATGAGTAAGCGGAGCGGCAAGAGTGGACCGACTGCCATGTACTCGTGGTCCATGAGTTTCTGTTTGGCCAGCGGTAGGCCCTCCATAATCGCCTGCGCTTCGGCGACATCCCTGGTATCCAGCAAGAAGACGACTCCACGCCCATCCGCGCGCGAATACCATTCACGAATCTGCCCATTGAGATAGAGCTGCACGGTCTGCCGGATTTCAGTTGGCATGACGGCCATCACTTGTTCGCGTGTGACGCCTGCCTTCACGGTAAGGATGACCATCACCCCAGTGGTTGCGGGCGAGGTGGCTTGTGCTTGAGCAGCGGATGGATGCGTCATTGAAGTAGCTCCTATCAGAGTTAGGGTAAGTGCCGAGATGACGTTACGGATTGCATTCACCTTTGTCCCTTGAGATATTCACGGTGCAGCGAATGCCGGGGCTCGAGTTCAGCGCCATTCCCCGCTGCTTGCCCGCTCGGTCGACGCGCCAGCAAATAGAAGGCGACGCAGTGAGTGATCATCAGAATTGGCACGTAGATAATCGGGATCCAGTACAGGGCGCCAAAGGCCCCCGCGTGCGCTGGAAGGTCCAGCATGGTGGCGTGGTAATAGTCGCCGATGAGATCGGCCGCCCCCACGACATTGAAGGCGACGACGAACAGCCAGAAGAGCGGACGTATCCTGACAGTCAGGAGCGCCATGATGGCAAGCAGCCCGGCCGCAAAGTCGCCGTAGGCGGCGAAGTCGGCGAATCCCGCAGGCAGGTCGCCGGCGACACCCGGAAGGATGAAGACCAGCCCGAAGAAGCGAAAGCTGTGCAGGGTAGCGATAGCGCGCTGCGCTTCGATCTGGCTCATCGCCTTGAGTCTTGGCCAGATGTACACACCGAAGCAAAGCAACCAGACGACATAACCCAGGACGAGCTGCATGCGAAAAAGGGTTTCCGGTGACATGTGTTCTCCTATCAGGTGCAGATTCATGTTGCCTAATGGTACCGATCGGTACCACTGGAGCGTATTATATGGTACTATTTGGTACCACTGTCAAGGGGGTGTCTGTGAGACGACTGAAAGCCTCGGCAAGCCCTCCGCCGCCTGGCGACGGAGACTCGACGCGCAAGCGCATCCTCGGCGCGGCGTTCAAGACCTTTGTGGAAAAGGGTTATGCGGGCACGAGCACGTTGGAGATCGCCACCCGCGCCAGGGTGTCGAAGCGCGATCTCTATGCCAGCGTCGGCAACAAGCACGCGATGCTCGTGGCTGGCATCACTGGCCGGACAGCGCAGATGCAATTGCGGCCCGAGCTGCCCGTCCCACGCAGCCGACAGGAACTGGCCTCGATCCTCAACGCCTATGCGACGAGATTATTGACCGAGGTCTCTCATCCCAATGTGATCGCGACGTTCCGGCTCGCGATCGCCGAGGCGACTCGTTCGCCAGAGATCGCGCGCACACTGGAAGGCGCAGGGCGTAATCCCTCTCGGGGCGCTCTGACCGAGCTGTTCGCGAATGCGCAGACTGAGCGCTTGATCGGCACAGGGGATCCGTCCGAGATGGCAACTCAGTACCTCGGACTTCTGTGGGAAGATCTGATGGTGAGCTTACTCCTCGGAGTGGCCTCGACGCCGAACGAGCATGAGATCAAGCGTCGCGCAGGCAGGGCGACCAGCGCGTTTCTGCAGCTTCATGCGCGCGCCGGCACAAGCTGATGACAAACGCTTCGTGCAGAGCCTTCGAGAAAATCAGAGGCGGCTGACTTAGGCGCGCGCCGGTTCAGCAGGACGAGGGATGACCTGCGGATCAAGAGTCCGCCGCTCTTTGCTTTGTATCTTCTTGATTGATGCTGACTTGGCGTGAGGTGCGGGAAAAAATATTACCGGAAATATTACCCAACGCGGGCGCTCGAGTGAGCTTAAGCCATTGAAAATTGGCTCCCCGACCAGGGCTCGAACCTGGGACCTGCGGATTAACAGTCCGTCGCTCTACCAGCTGAGCTATCGGGGAACAGCCTTCTATTATATCGACT
>Ga0207706_10005150_pt1 | contig 12200 bp, 10 predicted proteins | sample KBSC53metaG_FD_184318 | JGI IMG/M metagenome (GOLD analysis project Ga0207706, IMG submission 184318) | Corn rhizosphere microbial communities from Kellogg Biological Station, Michigan, USA - KBS C5-3 metaG (SPAdes) (version 2) | ecosystem: Host-associated > Plants > Roots > Rhizosphere > Soil ... | reverse complement strand
CCTATCAGCTGGAGCGGATTCTCGATGCCGAAGTGATCGTGGCTGTCGTGACGGGAGACGCCGTCAAGGTGATGGGCGTTTCGGGCCGGGCAGATCGCCGGCTGCTCGAAACCACTGCCGTCGCGGCCAGCCCGCTCGATCAGGTGGCCAGGGGAGAAGTCCGCCAGCTCTCGACCATCGCGGATCCCTTGGGCGGCATCGTCCCCGACCGGCGCTCGCGCTTTACCCCGGCCCTGATTCTTCCGATTCGGAGCGGGGAAGAGTTGTCGGGCGAGGTGGTCGGTGCCGTCGCCTTCTGGCCGGAAGACGACGCCGCCCCGGTAGGCCCGGTCATCGCGGAGGTGCAGGAGGCGATGCGGAACGCTGGACCGCGGATTGTGCGCGCGCTCGAATTCGAGGCTCAGGGCGCAACCGCGATGTCTGATCCACTCACGGGGCTCAAGAACCGGCGTGCACTGGAAGACGTGATGGGGCGGGTGGGTGTGCAGCAGGCCAGTCTCATCTACTGCGATATCGACAAGTTCAAGACGCTCAACGACGCGCTCGGCCATCCCGCAGGTGACGCGGCCTTGGTTCACTTTTCCCGGCTCTTGAGCGACCAGATCCGCGGGGCCGACACCGCCGCCAGGATCGGGGGAGAGGAATTCGCCGTGTGGCTGCCGGGTGCGACCTTGGCATATGGAGCCCGGATCGCCGATCGAATCAGGATCAAGCTGGGGACGACTCCGTGGGACTGGCAGGGGCGGCAGTGGCCCCTCAGCGCGTCGTTCGGTGTTGCGGCGGTGCCGGATACCTCACGCAGCATCGGCAACCTGCCGGCCCAGGCCGATGCGGCGCTCATGATCGCCAAGCAGGACGGGCGGAACCGCGTGGAGCTGGCGCGGCGGATCGACACCAGCCCAGCTGGTTTGGCCTAAGCGGTTGATCAGGTTAGATTTGTGATCACCCGGGGGCGACTGGTTTCGACGGGTTTGAAGAAGGAATTGCTGCGTGCCCAGGTCCAGGTTCCTGGTTAAACCGCTTGGAAACATTCAATTGCCAACTCTGAATTGGCGATGGCTGCATAAGCTGAGCTAGACTCGCTTATCGCACCACCAGTGAGCAGAGCCCGCCTGGGGCGCTGACCACTGGACGAAAATCCGGGCTGGCGTCGCGTGGTGCTCCACCACGGGGCGCGAGATTTCAGGAGATAGATTGCGGGCAGGTCGGTGCTTCACCGGCCCGTGACGACGGAAAGAAGAAGTACCTACGCACGTAGATGTGGTTCTGGAAGCTGACTCGGACGAGGGTTCGATTCCCTCCGCCTCCACTCCGGTGAACTGACGAGGAAAAAGGACTGAGGACTGCGTGGGGAAGCGTTCGGGTCGCGCTCTCAGTCCACAGTTCTCAGTCCTTTTTCCTTCTTGCGCGCCTCGTCATCCCCCCGTCATGCCATCCACTACATTGAAGTACACGTGCACCCACTCCTCCTAGCGGGACCTGGCATCGCCATCGTCCGACCACTCGCCTCCACTATTGGAGGCGAGTTTGTGCATTGCCGGGGAAGCGAGGCCTGATGCTCTTTCTGCTCGCCGCGGGCTCGCTTCTGATTCAGGCGCCAATTCCCGATTCGCTCACTCTGGCCCAGGCTTTGAGCCAGGCGCGCACCGCGCGGGGGCAGGTCATGACGGCAACTGCGCGTGTCGCAGCGGCTCGCGCGGGGTTCCGCCAGGCGGGAACGATTCCCAATCCGAATGGCAACTACGAATACACCGAAGATACTCCGCGCCAGCATCTGACGTTCGACCAGTCGTTCGACTGGCTCCTCACCCGCGGCCCCGCGCGAGACGCAGCCAATGCTTCGATCACCGGAGCGCTCGCCGACTCGGCCCAGCTCGAAGCCGATCTCGCGGCGGAGGTGCGTCGTGCGTTCTACAGCCTGGTAGCAGCCCGACAGCTCCACACTCTGGTCGTTGCCCAGGCGGCGACCGCGGATACTCTCGCCAATATCGCGGAACACCGGTTCAAGAGCGGGGACATCTCCCGTTTCGAGGCCGATGCGGCGCTTCTCGAAGCGCAACGGGTGCGGCTCAATCTCTCCCGGGCGCGCGAGGTCGAGACAATTGCGGGGGCCGAATTCAGTCGCACCCTGGGGCTGCTGGAAGTGGGTCGTGCCCCCGTGCCTGCCGCCAAACTCGATGACGGGCTGGATGAGACTGGGGCCCTTCAGGCTCCGACCGAGGCGCTCATCCCGGGCATTCAACGGGCGACAGCGGAATCCACCGCCGCCACGCTGCGGGTTCGGGCGACCAAACGGGCCTGGATCCCGATGCCGAGCGTTGTCGCCGGCGCGGAATGGTCTGATCCCGGCAGCCCGGGAGAAACTCTGGGTCTGATCGGCGTCTCTCTTCCCATCCCGCTCTGGAATCAGGGCGGGGGCAATTCTGCAGCCGCGCTCTCTGAAGCCGATGCGGCTGCCGCCGGCGCGCGGGAAGCGCGGCTCACGGCAAGAGCCTCTCTCGCCACTGCCGAAGCGCGCCTTGCCGAAGCCGCCGAGCGGGCTCGTCTCTCTCGAGATTCCCTTTTCCCTGCCGCCGGTCGCTTGCGCCAGCAGGCGACTCTCGCCTACCAGGCCGGCGAGACCGGAATCCTGCCTGTGATCGAGGCGCTGCGCGCCGAGCGGGAAATCAGTGCCAGCACGGTGGATGAACTCCTCTCGTTTCAGGAGGCTGTAGCCGAATGGAATCGCCTGGCCGGGGTCGCCCGATGAGGTGGCAAATCGGTCTCGCAATCGTGGCCATGATTGCGGCCTGCGGCAAGAAAGCCGGCGACGAGGCCGAACCGGCTCCGTTGGTGCCGGTAGGGATCGGCACGGTAGCGCAAGACACGATCTCGCAGGTCATCACTCTCACTGGCCGTCTCATGCCGCTCCCGGGCGGTTCGGCTCTGCTCTCGGCACCAGCCGATGCAATGGTGCGCACGGTCGCGGTGCAGATCGGAGAACGCGTACGCCAGGGAGAACTCCTCATAGAGCTCGATGCACCCGACCTCGCCGCCAATGCGAAGGCGCTGGTCGCCACCGCAACAAACGCCGAGCATGAAGCCGCCCGGCAAGAAGATCTCTTCTCCAAGGGAATCACCTCTCGCAAGCAGGTGGATGAGGCGGCGGCTCAGGCGACGAGTGCCCGTTCCGCGGCCGAAGCGGCGGAGCGGCTGCTGGATCAGGCTCGGGTAAGGAGCCCGCTCGATGGTGGGGTTCAGCGGGTTCTGGTACATCCCGGCGAACGCGTCTCAGCTGGAGCGGAATTGGTCGAGGTGATTCGGGGTGGCTCTCTGGATTTCGTCGCCCAGGCAACGGCCGATCAGCTGGCCCGACTCAAGACCGGGCAGGCGGCGTTAGTCACCCCCGAAGGCTCCACTGAGGGACAGGAGGGCAGGGTGCATGCGACCGCTCCAGCCGTGGACAGCTCATCCAACGCCGGCGCGGTCGTGATCCGCATTGCCCGCGCGGGGCCTGGCCTCCTCCCCGGCGCCGGAGCATCAGCACGGGTTAACCTTGGCCGAAAAGACAAGGTGCTCGTGATCCCAGACTCCGCACTCGTATTGGTTGGCGATGTGATGTCGGTGTTCGTGGTGGGCGCCGATTCGGTGGCTCACGCTCATCCCGTCACCGTCGGGGTGCGGCAGAATGGACGGGCCGAGGTTTCCGGCGATATCCAGGCCGGGGATCGGGTCGCTACAACAGGAGTCTACGGACTCTCGGATGGGATGCGGGTGGTCCCCACCGAACCTCAATGAGTGTGGCCGGATTCGCGGCCCGGCACCGGGCTGCGATTTACCTCGCAGTCATCCTCCTCGCCCTTGGCGGGGTGTATTCGCTCGCCACCTTGCCGGCCGGCACTTATCCCGAGGCCATTTTCCCGCGGATCGCGATCATCGCGCGGGGTGGCACGTTCGAGCCACGGGATATGGTGGTCGCGGTCACCCGTCCCCTCGAAGAAGAACTCTCCGGTGTCATCGACCTCCGGCGGATCCGGAGCCGTACCGTCCGCGGCGCCACTGAGTTGAGCCTCGATTTCCGGCCCGGCGCCGACATGCAGTTCGCACTGCAGCAGGTGCAGGGCCGTATCGCCACGCTGCAGACGGAATTGCCCGCCGGCGTGCAGGTCCTCGCCGAGCGACTGACGCCGTCGATCTTCCCGATGATGCAGTTCGAGCTGACTGGCGCGGATCCTATCCTGCTGAGAGATCTGGCCCAGTACACCATTCGGCCTCGACTGGCGCGGCTTCCCGACGTAGGCAACGTCGAAGTGCAGGGAGGCTTGGTTCGCGAGGTCTCGGTGGTGCTCGACCCCGCGCGCCTGGTGAGCCACCATATCGGCGTCAAGGAAGTTGCCGACCGGATCCTAGGTGCCAACGTGGTCGAGGCTGCGGGGCGGGTAGATCGGGATTATCGGCAGCTGAGCGTGATCGTTTCAGGCCTGGCGGCGACGGCCGATGCGGTTGGCGCGCTCGTGGTGAGACGGGATCGCGACTACCCGGTGCGGGTTTCCGACCTGGGCACCGTCCGCTACGGGGCGCAGGATCAGTTCGAGATCGCGACGGGGAATGGACAACCGGCCGCTTTGATCAATGTCTCGCGCCAGCCGGCGGGGAATATTCTCCGGGTGGAAGGAGCCGTCATGGCGATGGCCGATTCACTCCGCCATGTCCTCCCGGCCAAGGTGAAGCTCGAGTCAGTGTACGATCAGGGCGAGCTGGTCCGCTCCTCCATCGCGAATGTGCGAGACGCGATGCTGGTCGGCGGTGTCCTCGCAGTAATCGTGTTGCTGCTCTTCCTCCACCAGCCCGTGGTTACCGTCGCGGCTGCCCTGACCCTGCCGGTCACGATTCTCGGTACCTTCGCCGGGCTTCACCTCTTCGGCGATTCGCTCAATCTCATGTCCCTGGGCGGACTTGCCGTGGCGGTAGGGCTCATCATAGATGATGCTGTGGTGGTGGTCGAGAATATCGAGCGCCGTCTCGTACAACGGAGAGACGATCCACCGGCGCAGGTGATCCAGCAGGCGACGGATGAGATCCTGGCGCCGGTCGCAGGTTCGACCTTAACCACCGTGGTCGTGTTCGCCCCCCTCGCTCTGCTCGAGGGTGTGGTCGGCCAGTTCTTCCGATCGTTCGCGCTGGCGCTCACCATCGCGGTTCTCCTCTCGCTCGCGCTCGCGGTTCTTCTCATCCCGCTTCTGACCACCCAATGGGTCGAGCGGCAACTTCGATCGGGGAAGGCTGCTCGAACCCGGGTCGAGACACCGCGGATTGCCCGGCTGGAGAACTGGTACGTCAACACCGCCGGCGCGGCATTTCAGCGGCCCCGGCTGGCCCTCGCGGGCGCGGGGTTGCTGGTGCTGCTCGCCTTCGGACTCTGGAAAGTCGTTGGCACCGGATTCCTCCCCCAGATGGACGAGGGCGGCTTCATTCTCGACTACTGGACTCCTACTGGCAGCTCGCTGGCCGAGACCGACCGGCAGCTCCATCGCATCGAAGCCATTCTCAAGGAAGACCCCGACGTCGAGCGCTTCACCCGGCGCACCGGTCTGGAGCTGGGATTCTTCGCCACCGCGCCCAACACCGGCGACATGACTGTGCAACTGCGTCCCAGGAGAGACCGGGCCTCGGTCTATCAGGTGATCGACCGGTTGCGTACCCGGATCGGAACCGAGCTTCCCGCGGTCCGAGTGGAGTTCATCCAGATCATGCAGGATCTCCTCGGCGACTTGACCGGCTCGCCGGAGCCGGTGGAGATCAAACTCTTTCATCCGCAGGTACGGGTCGCCGAAGCCGCGGGCCGAACCGTAGCGGGCGCTATCGAAGGTGTTCCGGGGCTGGAGGACCTGTTCGACGGCGTGACCGGCGACCTCCCCTCGGTCCGGGTAGACCTCGATCCGGTCCGGGTCAGTCGCCTGGGACTCACACCGGCCGACGCCGTGGCTCAGGTGCGGGCCTCGCTGTTCGGCGAGGAGGCCGGTGCCGTGCGTGAACCGGATCGGCTGGTCCCGATTCGAGTGCGGGTGTCTGACAGCGTCCGATTCAATCCGGCTGTGGCGCGAACTCTGCCCATCATCGGACCCAACGGGTGGGCGCCCCTCGGCGGTTTGGGCGCCGTGGCGGACAGCGCGGATGTGAGCGAGCTGTGGCGGGAAAACCTCCGGCCGATGGTTCTGGTGACTGGTGCCGTAGATCCGGAGACGTCCAATCTTGGCCACGTGATGCGGGACATTCGGAATAAGCTTGCAGGAGTCGCGCTTCCCCCCGGCGTCTCGCTCGAATACGGCGGGCAGTACGCCGGACAGCGTGAGTCGTTCCGTCAGCTGCTGGTCGTGCTGGGACTCGCGATCGGCATCGTGCTACTGGTGATGGTCGGGCAGTTCGGCCAGTTCCGGGGTCCGCTTGCCATCCTGGTGGCCGCGTCCCTCGGGCTCACCGGCGCACTGCTCGCGCTGGTCGTCACGGGAATGCCGTTCAATGTGTCCAGCTTCATGGGGCTGATCCTGTTGGTAGGACTCATTGTGAAGAACGGAATCATTCTGTTCGATGCGGCGCAGAGGATCCGACGGAGCGGGGCCACGCCAGAAATGGCGCTTCGGGAGGCCGGCCGGTTACGGCTCCGACCGATCCTGATGACGACACTCTGCACCCTGGCCGGTCTGCTCCCCCTCGCGTTCGGCATCGGCTCCGGTGCCGAGCTTCAGCAGCCGCTCGCCATTGCAGTGATCGGGGGCCTGACTCTGTCCACGGTAATCACGCTGGTGCTGTTGCCGGCCGGGCTGCTTGGGGTCGGGGCCTTGGAGATGAAAAGCGGGAACGGGGAATGGGGAACTGGGAACGGGGGACAAAACGGTACATAAAGCGCTATGTGATTGTCATTCCTCGGTCGCTGTGCTTCCTCGGAAGGACAGCCCTCCTTCATCTCCTGTTCCCTTTCCCCTTTCCCCTTTCCCCGTTCCCTTTTCCCGCTCTTCAGCTCAACTAACTTCCAAGGGCAGGCAGACGTCCGAACCTGGGAGATCACATGAAAGCCTCGTCAACTTATACCGTGAAAAAATGGGAAGAGCAGCCATTCGACGACATCTCCTCCAACATGAAAATGACCCGCGCCTCGGTGGAGTACGCGCTGGATGGCGAGATCAACGGCAAGGCCGCGGTCGAATACCTGATGTTCTACAGCCACTTCGATGCCCAGGACCAGCACAAGACCGCAGCCGAATACGTAGGCCTGGTGCGCTTCAACGGTGCAGTGGGAGGGAAGTCAGGAAGTTTCGTGATGCAGGACACCGGGAGCTTCGAACAGGGAACCGCCAGCTCGGCACTGCAGATCGTCGAGCACTCCGGAACCGGAGAGCTGAAGGGGATCAAGGGGAAGGGAAGCTATCGGGCGAACAAGGAGGGGTTTCGGTTTGAGGTCGACTATACCTTGTGAGTGAGGAGTGAGGAGTAAGGAGGAAGGAGTGAGGAGTAAGATGTACCGCTCTCACACCTTACTCCTTACTCCTCACTCCTTACTGCCCTCAGCTCCCCGCCGTCACCGGAATCTTCACCCTCGTCGTCTCCCACTCCAACACCAGAAAGCCCGTTTCCGATTTGATGGTAAACTGCTCGACCGGGGTCTTCAGCGCCTCGGGCTTCACCTTGCCGCGGCCGAGTTCCTGGGCCTTGACCGCGTCGGTGTAGTTATGCTCCTCGCCCCACTGGGTGATCGACTTGTTCACGATCACTTCCCACTCACTGGCAGTCGGCACGGTATACAACGAGTAGGAGCCTGCCGGAACCTTGATGCCCGCCACAACCAGTGGTCCGCTGGTGTGAATCATGGTCGGCTCGTTGGCACCGGTGCGCCAGAGCTTCCCATACGGCACATCGTCCCCGCCCAGCATGTGACGGCCGCGCAGCGAGGGCCGGCCATAGCAGACCTTGACGTCCGAGGAGCCCACCTTGAAGCTGAGCGAATCGAGCGGACTCTTCCGAGTGGCCAGAGGTAGCTTTTCGGTGTTCATGGTGATGCAGGACAGTGGTGCGGGATCGATCCGTCCAGTTGGGGCGGGCAGGACGGACAGGACGGACAGGGCGGTCAACGCTAGAAACGGCATAGAATCCTCTGGTTCGTGTACAGGTGATGCTTCAGTCTTCTGCCACTAGGTACTCGGTACCCGCTACTCGGTACTTAGTTCTCAAGCCTTCCCTTCGCCGCCCGCGCTGCCTCCAGGGCCTCGCCCGGCGTAGCCGCCAGAACGGTCAGGTGCCCCATCTTTCGGCCGGGACGGGGTTCCTTCTTCCCGTAGAGATGCAGCTTCACGCGGGGATCCGCGAGGGCGCGGGCCCAACGCGGCTCGCCCCGGGCCCACAGGTCTCCCAGCAGATTGACCATCGCGACCGGAGAGAGCAAGGTCGGTTCTCCGAGCGGCAGACCCGCCAGTGCACGCACCTGCTCCTCGAACTGATCGGTCACGCAGGCATCCAGAGTGTAATGACCGCTGTTGTGGGGGCGCGGGGCCATCTCGTTCACCAGCAGCTCACCGTCGCTCACAAAGAATTCGACGGCCATCGTTCCCACATATCCCATTGCCTGCGCCAGGCTCGCGGCCATTTCCTGCGCTTTCTTGCTCAACGAAGAATCAATACGCGCCGGGACGACGCTCGTCTCCAAGATACCAGCGACATGGCGGTTCTCTGCGACGGGGAAAGTCACGGTCGCCCCGTCATCTCCACGCGCCAGCACCACGGAGACCTCGGTATCGAGTTTCACCCGCCGCTCCAGGATGCATGGCTGATTCCCGAACTCGGCAAACCAACGGCGCAGCTCTTCCAGGCCGTTTACCGGGGCCTGCCCTTTCCCATCGTACCCCAAACGGTTGGTCTTGAGCAGGGCAGGGGGACCGACCGAGGTGTAGGCCGCTGCAAGGTCGCTCTCGGAAGAAATGGCGTAGAACCCTGCGGTGCGGAGGCCATGCTTCCGCGCAAAGGTCTTCTCGGTGACCCGATCCTGAGTCAGAGCCACTGCTTCGGGTCCAGGGCGCACCGGGCAAAAGCGTCGCAGATATTCGAGACTCGCTGCAGGAACGTTCTCGAATTCGGTCGTGACGGCAGCCGCTACTTCTCCCAGCTGCCTCAGGGCCACCTCGTCCCGATAGGTGGCCTGAATGTGCCGGTTGGCGAGAGTTCCCGCGGGGCTGAACTGATCGGGGTCAAGAACGATTACTTCATATCCCATTCGGCGAGCCGCGGCCGTGAACATCCTTCCCAGTTGGCCGCCCCCGAGCAATCCGAGGGTGGCCCCGGGAGAAATCACTTGGGCTCCGGAAGCTTGAGGCCCATCACCTTCTCAGTCTGGGAGACGCGGAACTGATCGAGCCTGGAGGCGAGTGCGGGGTCCCGGCGGGCGAGGATCGCGACGGCGAAGAGGCCGGCGTTCTTGGCTCCCGCCTCTCCGATGGCAAACGTCGCAACCGGAATTCCGCCCGGCATCTGCACGATCGACAGGAGCGAGTCCAGCCCGTTGAGGTGCTTCGAGGCGACCGGGACCCCCAGCACGGGGAGCGGGGTTTTTGCGGCGAGCATTCCTGGCAGGTGTGCAGCGCCGCCAGCTCCAGCTATGATGCATTGCAGGCCCCGGCCGGCCGCCTCCTCCGCGTAGCGGTAGAGCAGGTCCGGAGTTCGGTGCGCCGAGACTACTTTTCGTTCGTGGGGGACGCCGAAACCCTCGAGTTGGGTAGCGGCGTGCTGCATGGTATCCCAGTCCGAATCGCTGCCCATCACGATGCCGACCAAGGGCTTCGTCATCTGTGTCTCGGGGATCGGGTTGCGGTTCCTCGGCTGGGAGTAGGATAACCGTCATACCGCTGTCATCCAACCCATCTACTATACTTTCTTCATGCGCCTTCTTGTCGTCGAGGATGATCCCGCCCTGGGTGAGTTCCTGGTCCGGGTGCTTCAGGAAGCGGCCTGGGCCGCCGACCTCGCTGTGACCGGAGCAGCCGCACTCACCTTGCTCGCGGTCAACGAATACGACCTCGTCATTCTGGATATCGGGCTCCCCGGAGAAGATGGGTTCTCCGTCTGCCGTTCTTTCCGGGCCCGCGGCGGCACCACTCCCATTCTGATGCTCACCGCGCGGGACGCTCTGGCCGATCGCGTCACCGGACTCGATGCAGGCGCGGATGATTATCTCGCCAAGCCGTTCGCGGTCGAAGAGCTGCTTGCCCGGCTGCGGGCGCTGGCGCGGCGGCCCAAGCCTGCCCTGGATGTGCAGCTCCGCTTCGCCGACTTGGAGCTGGTCCCCGCCGAGCGCGTGGCTCGTCGAGGAGAGAGGGTGCTGAGCCTGACTCACCGGGAGTACGCGCTCCTCGAGCACCTGCTCCGCCATCCCCGGCGGGTTCAGACCCGCTCCCGTATCCTGGAACACGTCTGGGACGACAACTTCGATCCGGTGGGGAATGTGGTCGAGGTTCTCATCGCGCGGTTGCGCCGCAAGGTCGATGCACCTGGCTTCGCTCCTCTCATCCACACGGTCCGCGGCGCGGGCTACGTCCTGACGGACACCCCAACAGCCGATGTTTCGTAGCCGACTCAGGCTTCGGTTGGCTGGCTGGTTCGCGCTGGCCATCCTCCTGGGCCTGGCGGTGCTCGACCTCGGCCTCTTCACCGCCCTTCGCCGGGTTGCCGACCGCCAGCTGACCGTCGAGGTGTTGACCGCCGCTCGCGGCTTGCGACTGGCGGTCAGGCGGGAAGCGGGAGATCAACAGCACTTCACGCTCGACGAAGCGGCGAGGGAAGCGCTCTCGGAGTGGCCCCCGGGGCACGAGGCCCTGGTCATCTTCTCGCCCGACGGGAACATGATCGGGAAGCGCGGTCCTAAGGGATTGCTCGCCGCCGTACCTCCACTGGACTCGCTGCCTCCTCCGGAACGGATTCTCGAGCTGCCTCTCAAAGTCGAGGGGAGTGCCCGTATGGCGGCGGCGCGAGAAACCGGCGACTCCGGCTTCGTGGTGGTGGCCGTGGCTTCCACAGCCGAGTTGAAGTCGCAGCTGGAGACGCTGGCGTGGCTCCTCCTCCTCAGTGTTCCGTTGGTGCTGGTGATTTCGCTGCCGGCTGGATACTTCCTTGCCCAGCGGGCGCTGGCGCCGTTCCAGTCGCTCTCGGCCGAGCTCGACAGTATTCAACCGAGTGCCCTCGAGCAAAGGCTGCCGATCGCCGCGCCACCGGATGAGCTGGATCACCTGGCCCAACAGGTCAACTCCCTCCTCGACCGGCTCGCCGGCTCACAGCGGCAGACCCGGAAATTTCTCGCCCAGGCCGCCCACCAGCTTCGCACTCCGCTGACCCTGATCCGGGGCGAAAGCGACTTGGCGATCGATCGTCCCCGGAGTCCGGAGGCGCTGCGCGCGGCCCTGGATCGCGTGAATCTGGCCTCTCAGCAGATGAGCCGGCGGGTGGATGAGCTCTTTCTCCTCGCGCGGGCCGAGGCCGGTGAAGCCCTGGCGCGCCCGGAGGCGGTTGAGCTGGACGCCGTCGCGATCGAAGCCGCTGATCTCATGCGGGGACGGGCCCACGCGCTGGGACGCAAGATCTCGCTCGGTCCGATGGCCAGCGTCGAGGTCCTGGGAGACGGTTCTCTGCTACGGGAAGCGGCGGTGGAGCTGGTGGAAAACGCCTGCCGGCACGGTGCTGCGAGCGAGCCGGTGGACATCGCTGTGACCGAACACGACAGCACCGCCTGTCTGCGGGTGACGAGCGCCGGCCCGCCGATCTCCGAAAATCTTCTCCATCGCGGATCCGAGGACGACTCGAGCCGGGGGATTGGTCTCTCAGTAGTTCGCTGGATCGCGACTGCGCACGGCGGAAAGCTGGACTATGTCCAGGAGGCCGGGCGCAATGTGATGGTGATGTGCCTGCCGCGAAGTAGCCGTTAGCTGTTAGCTATTAGCTGTTAGCTATTAGCTATTAGCTGTAAGCTGGTAGGCAAGGCGATAGGTCATAGGCCATAAGTCATAAGCCAAAAGCCATAAGCGCGAGAGCTTATGGCTTAGAGCTTACGGCTCGGTACTCGGTACTCGGTACTCGGTACTCGATATCAGGTACCCGGTACTCGGTACTCGGTACTCGGTACTAGGTACTAGGTACTTCCTGAATCTTGTAGACCACCGCCGCCAACGCCCCTCCCCCGAACGGCC
>Ga0207706_10005148_pt1 | contig 12206 bp, 7 predicted proteins | sample KBSC53metaG_FD_184318 | JGI IMG/M metagenome (GOLD analysis project Ga0207706, IMG submission 184318) | Corn rhizosphere microbial communities from Kellogg Biological Station, Michigan, USA - KBS C5-3 metaG (SPAdes) (version 2) | ecosystem: Host-associated > Plants > Roots > Rhizosphere > Soil ... | reverse complement strand
GACGAAGACCAGGACGCGCCCGCAGTTTCTCGACCTCAGCCCGTCGATCAGCGTGGGCCGTTCGCCCGATCCGAACTGCGGACCGCCGACGCTATGTGAAACGGTGGGCACCGGCGGCAACCCGAACCTCGAGGATCTGAAGAGCACCAATTACGACGCCAGCCTCGAATATTATTTCTCACCGACCGGCTTCGCCGCGCTCGGCGCATTCGACCATGAGTTCGAAGGCTTTGTAACGCCGTCCTCATTTACGCTGGGAGACGTCAACGGATTCCCGTTCCGCGTCTTTGCGCCGATCAACTCGGGCAAGGGACATGTCCGCGGTTTCGAGGCGCAGGTTAATACGTTCTTCGACTTCTTCGGCGGACCGGAATGGCTGCATTGGTTCGGGATCCAGGCGAACGCCACCTATCTGAAGCACGGAGCCAAGTTCCCACGTCCGTTCTCGGTGCCAACCTGCAACGGCAATCCGGATAGCTGCACGCGGCTGACCAACGATCCGTCGGACCAGATCACCCGACCGCTGCTGAACGTCTCGAAATGGTCCTATAACCTCATCGGCATGTTCGAGCGTGGGCCGGCGTCACTCAGGCTCGCCTACAACAAGCGCAGTCCGTATGAGGACACCTGGCGTGAAGTCGCGGATTTCTCCAGTGGCGTCGTGACGGAAACATCGGGTCCATTCGCCGGAGCTGCTTTCCACCCGCCTTATGTGATCCGGCACCGGATCCACGAGCCGGGACGGCTCGACCTTTCGGCGAGCTACACCTTCTTCGATCGCTTCACCTTGTTCGGCGACTGGACGAACATCCTCTCGAAGCCGCAGAAGATCGATCTCATCCGCATGGACCCGACCGGTGCGGTGTTCGACCCGAGCACGAGCGACATCATCAAGTTCGCCTACCGCGCGCGGTATACCGAACGGGTCCTCTCGCTAGGCATTCGGTTCCGTCTGGGCGGCGCCGGACCGCCGCCTTCGCCCGCGCCGCCGCCGGCTTATGTCCCGTTGCCGCCTCCGCCGCCAGTTGCGGAGCCGCCGCCGCCACCTCCTCCACCTCCGCCGCCGCCGGCGCCGGTTGAGCGCGGCGAACGCGGCAGCTGATACGCCAGAGCTCGGGAAGTACTCCTCTGGCGCTCGGTGCGGCTTAACCGCCCGGCCTTCACGCTTGCGCGAACTCGGGCCGCGTGCAGGATGGCGGCATGAGCGATCATTCGATCCGGACGCTCGTCATCGTCGGCGGAGGTACCGCCGGCTGGATGGCCGCTGCCGCGCTATCGAATTGGTTCCCGAAAGGATCGATGGCGATCACGCTCGTCGAGTCGGACGAGATCGGCACGGTCGGCGTCGGCGAAGCGACGATACCGCCGCTCGTGCAATTCAACGAGCTGTTGGGCCTCAACGAGGACGATTTCCTCGCCGCAACGAAGGGCACGTTCAAGCTCGGTATCGAGTTCGTCGATTGGGGAGCGACCGGCGAGCGCTATTTCCACCCGTTCGGATCGCACGGCGCCGACATCAACGGCGTGCCCTTTCACCATTTCTACCTGCGCGAGTGCAAGCGGCGGACGCTCCCCGATATCCGCGAATGGTCGATGAGCGCGGTAGCCGCGGGGCTCGGGCGCTTCGGCCGGCCCGGAGCGGGGGCGCGGCTGCCGTTGTCACAGCTGGTGTACGCGTTCCACTTCGATGCCGGACTCTACGCGCGTTTCCTGCGCCGGTTCGCCGAGGACAAAGGCGTGACACGGATCGAAGGCAAGATTGTCGACGTCAGGCAGGATAGCGAGAGCGGCTTCGTTCAGAGTGTCACGTTGGCCGACGGGCGCAGCATCGCCGGGGAGCTGTTCATCGATTGCTCCGGATTCCGAGGTCTCCTGATCGAGGGCACGCTTGGTACCGGCTATGAGGATTGGAGCCGCTGGCTGCCATGCGATCGTGCGATTGCCGTACCGTGCGCGCTCCCCGGCCCTCCCGACCCGTTCACTCGTGCCACCGCGCGAAGCGCTGGCTGGCAGTGGCGCATCCCCCTCCAGCATCGAATGGGCAATGGCCTGGTGTATTCGAGCGCTCACCTTGAGCGCGAAGACGCGGAATCGCTGCTTCTGGACAACCTTGAGGGCGAACCGATCGCCCCTCCCAGGCACCTGTCGTTCACAGCGGGCCGTCGCAAGCTGGCGTGGAACGCAAACGTCGTCTCCCTCGGCCTGTCGACCGGCTTCATCGAGCCGCTCGAATCGACGAGCATTCATCTCGTGCAGAGCGGAATATCGAAGCTTCTCGCATTGTTTCCGGACCTGCGCTTCAACCCGGCCGAACGCGACGAATACAATCGGCAGGTCCAGGAGGTGTACGACGACGTGCGCGACTTCATCATCCTCCATTACAAGGCGACGCGCCGTCAGGATTCGGAGTTCTGGAACTACTGCCGGACGATGGACCTGCCCGACAAGCTCGCTTCGAAGCTGGAGCTTTGGCGCTCGAAGGGGCGCATATTCCGCGACGGCCAGGAGCTGTTCGGACCGGCGAGCTGGGTTGCCATTCTTCTCGGGCAGGGCATCGTCCCCGAAGAGCAGGACCCGGCAGCCTCCAGAATCGATCCGGACATGACGGCGGACATGCTCGACAAGATGCATCTCAGCTATCGTGTGATGGCAGAGCAGATGCCCGCTCACGCCGACTTCGTTGCCAAGGCATGCGCAGGGAAAGCGGCGCCGGCGAGCTGAACTTTAGCGCAAGCTCGGTCCGATCTGCGGCTTGCCGTCCTTCCAGAAGAGCGGCGCGATATAGAGGTAGCGGCGGTCATCGACCTTGCGGCATCCGCTGCTTGCCTCCCACGCGTGGAAGCTGATGAAGCTGCGCTCGCCGACGGCGAAGATGCTCTGATGCCCCGGGCCGCTCAGGCATCCCGCCTCGCGCTCGTAAAAGCTGTGCAGGACCGGGTTCTCCCGCGCCGCCTTGCACGGGCCGAGCGGGCCGGCGCAACTCGCATAGCCCATCGCATAGGGCGACAAGCCGCCCTCCTCGACGTTCCAGCCGAAGAAGCCGCCGGAGAAGAACAGCTCGTATCCGGCGGCCGATCGGATCATCGTCGGCGCTTCGACGACGCGCTCCTCCCAGCCCTGGTCGTCCTTGACCAGCTCGACCGGCTGTCCGGTGACCGTCAGCCCGTCCGGAGCCAGTGCCTGACCCCACAAGGAGGTGCGCGTACGGACCCGGTTCCCGTCGTTCTTGAAGTAGAGATAGAGCTGGCCGTCCGCGTCGCGGAACGCGTTGGCGTCGATGCTTCCGCCGAGCCCGGTCTGGCAGACGATCGGCTCGGGATTGCTGTCGACGAACGGGCCGAACGGATCGGCCGCGACCGCGACGCCGATGCATTGCGCGTTCCGGCGGGCGTCGCTTGCGGTGTAGTAGAGGAGATATTTGCCGCCGAGCTTCAGGACTTCGGGCGCCCAGGTGAATCCCACCTTCGCCCAGCTTCCGAGCTTCGGCAGCGCGTCACGCTTCTTGCCGTCGGCGTTCGCGACGAAGTTCCAGTGCACAAGGTCGTTCGAGGTCGCCATCGGAACGTTCGGCCCGTCGTTGGTCGAGTAAGCGATGAACCGGCCGCCATCCTGCAGCACGAAGGCGTCGGGGAAGTTGTCCTTGAGCACCGGCACGAACGACGGCCCGGCGGGCGACGCCGCGGCACACAGCAAGGCAGCAGCGGCTGCAACGATCGGGCGAGTCAATGCGCGAAGTGCCACCAGCGCCTCCTTGGCGCACCGTAGCAATCGAGCGGCCTTCCGCAACGCCGGGCCCACACTTATGGTGTTCCGATGCGAGCCTTCCTTGCCGTCGCCGCTCTAGTGTTTCTCGGGGCCTGCGCGGCCCCGCTCGCGCGGACGTCCGCTACTTACGTCAATCCGGTGCTCGACGCGGACTTCCCCGACCCAACCGTGATCAAGGCGCCCGACGGCAATTATTACGGCTATGCCACCCAGACGCAGCGCGACGGCAAGTGGGTCAACATCCAGCTCGCGCGCTCTTCCGACCTCGTTCACTGGCAATATCTCGGCGATGCGCTCCCGGCGAAGCCCGGCTGGGCGTCGTCGACGCAGGACTTCTGGGCCCCCCACGTCGAGCAGTCCGGCGACCGCTACATCATGTATTATTCGGCCAAGCCGGATAACTCGGACGAGCGCCATGGGCTGTGCCTTGGAGTGGCGACCGCCGGCTCGCCGCTCGGTCCGTTCGTAGACATGGGCCACCCGCTCGAGTGCGGCGAAGGGTTCGTCAACATCGACCCGATGGCCTTCGACGATCCGGCGAGCGGCAAGCACCTGCTCTATTGGGGCTCGGGGTTCGCTCCCCTCAGGGTGCAGGAGCTTGGCGCCGACCGCATGTCGTTTGCGCCCGGAAGCGCGCCGAAGGACCTCGTCTGGCCGAACCCGGTCAAGGGCGCATTCCCGGTGCTGGTCGAAGGATCATGGATGATTCGCCGCGGCGATTTCTATTACCTCTTCTACTCGGGCGACAATTGCTGCGGGACCAAGGCCAATTACGCGGTCATGGTCGCGCGCTCGCGAAGCGCGACGGGGCCGTTCGAGACGCTCGAGCAGGCGACCGGAAAGCCGCACAGCATCGTCCTCGAGAAGCGCGGCCGTTGGTTCGCGCCCGGCCATAACTCGATCGTGACCGATGCCGCCGGGCAGGACTGGATCGTCTATCACGCGGTGGATTCCCGCCACCCGCGCGAGAAAGCCACCGACGAGGTCAATACGCGGCGGGTGATGCTGATCGACCGCATAAGCTGGATCGGCGGCTGGCCGGTGATCGACGGCCCGTCGGCCACTCCTGAAGCGGCCCCCGCTCCATAACTGGCACGGCGCTTGCAGCCATCAGGCTGATGAGAGCGTGTGAATCCAGGTGCTTCGCCGCAGACAAGCGGGCGAAAGGACGCCGCGCTGTCCATTTGCGGACAGTCGGCGTTCAGGAGCGGACAGGGGAGAGTGGAGGCCCGAGCCGGAATCGAACCGGCGTGCAAGGATTTGCAGTCCTCTGCGTAACCACTCCGCCATCGGGCCGGGGAGAACGGCGGTCTTTGCCGCGACGTTCACGCCGCGGTCAAGCCCGGGGCGGCAGCCCGGTCACTTTCGATGAATGGCGGTTGGCGGGGGTCCAAGGTGCCGATATGAGCGCCGGACAGCTTGAACTGGAACTGTATTACAGGCATATAACAGCTATGACCGTGCAGAGCCCGATCCCGGATTTCGCCGCCGCGCGCACGGCAATGGTGGAAAGCCAGCTACGGCCTCAAGGCGTGACCGATCGTGCCGTGCTCGACGCGATGGGGACCGTGCGGCGGGAGGATTTCCTTCCGCCCGAGACGCGCCCGCTCGCTTATGTCGACCGCGCGGTGCCGATGGGCGGGGAGCGCTTTCTTCCGGCGCCGGCTGTGCTTGGCTCGCTGCTGACGCAGATGATGCCCGCCCTGGGCCAGCGCGCGCTCGTGATCGGGGCAGGCACGGGCTATTCGGCGGCGGTGCTCCAGGCGATGGGCCTTGCGGTTACGGCGCTCGAGAGCTCGGGAGCGCTTGCCGCCGCAGCGCGAGCGAACGGCGTCGAAGCCGTCGAAGGACCGCTTGACGCGGGATGGAGGAAGGGTGCGCCCTACGACCAGATCCTGATCGACGGCGCGGTGGAGTACATCCCAGACGCGATCGTCGAGCAGCTCGCCAACGGCGGCCGCCTCGGAACGGCGCTCGTCGACCGCGGAATCACGCGCCTCGTTGTCGGCCGCAAGGCTGCCGGCGCATTCGGCTATTTGTCCCTGAGCGACGCGGGCGTGCCCGTGCTTGCGGGCTTCGCCCGTCCCAGGGCTTTCACTTTCTAGGAAGAGGTTTTTTCGAGTGGTTCGCAAGCTCATCACCGGATCGCTGATCGCTGCCCTGATGGCCAGCGTGGCCAGCGCCGACACGCTGCGCGAGGCGCTCGTTTCGGCCTATCAAACCAACCCGACCCTGACCGCCCAGCGCCAATCGCTCGAGGCGACGGATGCCCAGGTGGCGATCGCCAAGGCGGCAGGCCGGCCCCAGGTCAGCGCAAACGTCGGTGTAAACCGCGCCATCACCCAAAGCGGCAGTCTCATCACCGGCAAGGGTCCGAACGTCACGGTCGGAGCGCAGCTCAGCTACCCCTTGTTCAACGGCGGGCGCGTGCGAAATAGCGTTCGCGCTGCCGAAACCCGCGTTCTTGCCGGCCGCGCAACGCTGACCGCGGTCGAAGGCGACGTCTTCACCAATGCGGTCGCCGCCTACATGGACGTGATCCGCGACCGCGCGATCGTCGAGCTCAACCAGAACAACGTGAAGGTTCTCCAGACGAACCTGGAAGCGACCCGGGACCGTTTCCAGATCGGCGATCTGACCCGCACGGACGTGGCGCAGTCGGAGGCCCGCCTGCAGCTCGGCTTCGCCCAGCTTGCCGACGCACAAGGGAATGCGGCGGCGAGCGAAGCGACGTATCGCCAGCAAATCGGCCATCCGCCGGGAAACCTTGCGCCTCCGCCGCCGCTTCCGCCGCTTCCAGCGAGCCCCGACGAGGCCGTGCGCATCGCGCTCGCCAACAATCCCGACCTGGTCTCGATAGCGCAGCAGCAGATCGCATCCGGCTACGACGTGAATGTCGCCAGGGCGGGGCGTCTTCCGACTTTGTCCGCGAACCTCGGCGCGGACTATGTGAAGAGCCTTGGCAACACGTCCGGCGATTTCCCAAGCAGCGGTACGGATACGTCGATCGGCCTCGGCGCTTCGATCCCGATTTTTCAGGGTGGGCTCCCCGCCGCGCGCATCCGCGAGGCGCAGGCGCTGCAGGGCCAATTGCGCGAGCAGGTCGTCGGGACCGAACGTGCGGTTGTCCAGCAGACCCGCGCTGCCTTTTCGACCTATGAGTCGGCGCAGCAGGCGATCCAGGCGCAGACCGTCGCCGTGCAGGCGAACGAGCTCGCGCTCGAAGGCAACCGCGCCGAGCAGAGCGTCGGCACCCGCACGATCATCGAAGTCCTCAATGCCGAGCAGGACCTCCTCAACTCTCAAGTCGCCTTGGTCACTGCCAAGCGCGACGCCTACGTCGCCGGGTTCCAGTTGCTGAACGCGATGGGGCAAGCCCAGGCGCAGGACCTCGGCCTCGACGGCGGGCCGCTCTACGATCCGCTCGGAAATTACCGCCGTGTCGCGAACAACTGGAGCGACTGGGCTTCCGATCCGGCGCACGTCCCGGCCTCTACCCGGACGGTGAGTCCGCAGGAAATGCCGCCGAACCCGATTCTTGACCCGAAGGTCGAGCCCGCCGCAATCAACGCCACGCCGCCAACTTCGCCCGGAGTCACGACGCAGCCCGCGGCGCCCGCGACGACTGCTCCGCCACCGTCGACTGGCAACGAGCGCGGATCGAAGTGACTGCGCCGGAAGGGGTGACTCGGCGCGGGCAATAAGCGATATCGCGGAGCCATGCAGTCCCCCGGCCGCGAACCCTCGATGGAAGACATCCTCGCGTCGATCAAGAAAGTGATCGCGGAGGAGAAGGAGCTGCGTTCGGCGGCGCGGCCGAGCGACACGATCGAGGACGAGCCGCTGCCCGAAGAATCGAGCGCGGATGATGACGTGCTCGAGCTCGATGAGCCGCTCGCGCCGCCCGTAGACCTCGGCCCGCCGCTCGTGGACGAGCAGATCGCCGGGCAGAGCCGCCAGGCGCTCGAACAGCTCCAGACCGTCGCCGCGACCATTCCCGCCGCGCCCCAGGTCAATCCGCTGGAAGATATCGTCCGCGAAATGCTCCGTCCCATGATGAAGGCGTGGCTCGACGAGCATCTGCCGCAGATGGTCGAAGAGCATGTGAAGCGCGAGATCACCCGGATCACGGGACGGCCGCTTTAAGTTCCTCCCCAGCCACCGGCTGGGGAGGGGAACCATTCACCGAAGAGTGAATGGTGGAGGGGTTTCGCCCGGATTACCCCTCCACCATGCTTCGCATGGTTCCCCTCCCCACCGCTTCGCGGCAGGGAGGATTTGCCGTTCGCGATAGCCCTCGCTACGCCAGCGTCATGACCAAATTTCCGCTTCTCCTCGCCGCTGCAGCCGTAGCACTCGCGGCTTCGCCCGCTTCCGCCCGCCCGATGACCGCGATCGATCTTCAGTCGATGCACCGGCTCGGCGCACCCGCGGTCTCGCCCGACGGACGCACGGCCGTCTTCACCCTCTCGGATACCGACTGGTCGAAGAACAAGCGCGTCAACACGCTCTACCGGCTCGATCTCACCAGGCCGGGCGCGAAGCCGCAGCCCATCGCCGGCGCAGCGAAGGGCCACGACGCGGCCTTCTCCACCGACGGTTCGCTTTGGTTCCTGATGCCCGCAGGCGATCACGACCAGCTGTTCCGGATGGCCCCGGGCGGCAAGCCCGTCCGGGTCAGCAACTTTACCGTCGACGTCAGCGGTTTCGAAGTGTCGGAGTCGGGCAACATGGTCGCCGTGTGGGCCGATCGCGACCTGCGCTGCCGCGACCTCGCCTGCACGGGGGTGCCGGAGAACGCGAAGATCGGCTCGGGCCGGACCTACGATATGCTGTTCGTGCGGCACTGGGACACGTGGGCGGAGCCGGGCGTTCGCTCGCGCCTCTTCACCTTCCCGGTCGCGGGCGGGAAGCTCGTCGGCGGGGGCGTTCCGATCGAGGGCAATCTCGTCGGCGACACGCCCTCCAAGCCGTTCGGCGGGGCTGAGGAGATCGCGCTCTCGCCCGACGGCCGCACGGTCTTCTTCACCCTTCGGGAAGCCGGGCGCACCGAGGAGCTGTCGACCAACCTCGACATCTTCCAGGCGCCGAGCGACGCAAGCGCTCCGCCGGCGAACCTCACCGACGCCAATGACGGTACCGACACGCTGCCGACGCTATCGCCCGACGGGCGTACGCTGGCTTACGTCGCGATGGCGCGGCCCGGCTACGAAGCCGACCGCCAGGTGCTCATGTTGCGCGATCTCGCTTCCGGGCAGGTGCGCCCGCTGACGCAGGGCTGGGACCGGTCGGTCGGCTCGATCGAATGGGCGCCGGATGGCCGAAGCGTGCTGGTCACCGCGGAGGACACGCTCGAAAACCCCGTCTTCCAGGTCGACGCCGCGACCGGCAAGGTCATGCGCCTCACCGGCGACGGCAATTACGCCAACGTCCACGCGCTCGCGGGCGGCGGAGCCATCGCGACCATGAACAGCATCATGGCGCCCGACGACCTCTATCGCCTCGACCCACAGGGCAAGGCGGTCAAGCTGACCGACCTCAACCGCGACCTGCTGGCGCAGCTCGATCCGGTCACGTTCCAGAAGTTCAGCTTCAAGGGCGCCAACAACGACACGGTCTGGGGCTGGACGCTCAAACCGGTGATGAACAAGCCGCTGCCGATCGCTTTCCTCGTCCATGGCGGTCCGCAGGGCAGCTTTTCCAACAGCTGGTCCTACCGCTGGAACCCACGGCTGTTCAGCGCCCCCGGCTATGCGGCGGTCAGCGTCGATTTCCACGGCAGTACTGGCTACGGCCAGGCCTTCTCCGACGCGATCCACCAGAATTGGGGCGGCTGGCCGCTCGAGGATCTGCAGAAGGGCCTCGCCTTCATCACCGCGCACGACCCGCAGCTGGAGGCGAACAACGCCTGCGCGCTCGGCGGCTCCTACGGCGGCTACATGATGAACTGGATCGAGGGCCGCTGGCCCGACCGGTTCAAGTGCATCGTCCAGCACGACGGAGTCTTCGACGCCCGCGCCATGGCCTATGAGACCGAGGAGCTGTGGTTCGACGAATGGGAGCACGGCGGCCACCCCTATTATGAGGCGCCGCAGGAATTCGAGAAGTGGAACCCGGTCAATTACGTCGCGAACTGGAAGACGCCCCAACTCGTGATCACGAGCGAGAACGACTTCCGAATCCCCTACACGCAGGGCATCGCCGCCTTCACCGCGCTCCAGCGGCGCAACATCCCCTCGCGCCTGCTGATCTTCCCGGATGAGAACCACTGGGTGCTGAAGCCGAAGAATAGTGTGCAATGGTATCACGAGGTGTTCGGCTGGATGCGCCAGTGGCTTGGCGAAGGGGCGATTGTGCCGGATGCGGTGCCCGGCGCTGCGCCCGAGGCGGGACAGACAGAGCGGGGCCTCTAACCCGTCATCCCGGCCTTGAGCCGGGATCCACCTGCTTTTAGCCTGCCGAAGAAAAGGTGGACCCCGGGTCAAGCTCGGGGTGACGGAGAGTTGATGCTGCACCGCCGCATCGCTAACGCCCGCTCCGCATGACCGACCTCCCCAAGACCTTCGACCCGGCCGCGATCGAGCAGCGCTGGTATGAGCATTGGGAGCGCGAGGGGCTGTTCCGCCCCGACCGCCCCGACGCGACGCCGTGGACGATCGTCATGCCGCCGCCGAACGTCACCGGCTCGCTCCACATCGGGCATGCGCTCGACAACACGCTCCAGGACGTCCTCACCCGCCGTGAGCGGATGCTCGGCAAGGACGCTTTGTGGGTGGTCGGCACCGACCATGCCGGGATCGCGACGCAGATGGTGGTCGAGCGCAACCTCGACAGCCAGGGGATCAAGCGCGCCGAGATCGGGCGCGAAGCCTTCCTCGAGCATGTGTGGGAATGGAAGGCGCAATCGGGCGGCGCGATCACCCGGCAGCTCCGCCGCCTCGGCGCGAGCTGCGACTGGGCACACGAGCGCTTCACCATGGACGAGCGCTACCAGCGCGCGGTCATCCACACCTTCGTCGAGATGCACAAGCGCGGCCTCATCTACCGCGACAAGCGCCTGGTGAACTGGGACCCCAGGTTTCAGACCGCGATCAGCGACCTCGAGGTCGAGACGCGCGACGTGCAGGGCAAGTTCTGGACGCTCAGCTATCCGCTCGCCGACGCCAGCGGCGCGATCCAGGTCGCGACCACGCGGCCGGAGACGATGCTCGCTGACATGGCGGTGGCGGTGCATCCCGATGATGAGCGGTACAAGGCGCTGATCGGCAAGCAGATCAAACACCCGATCACCGGCCGCCTCATCCCGATCGTCGCCGACGAGCATGCCGACCCCGAGCTTGGAAGCGGCGCGGTGAAGATCACTCCGGGCCACGACTTCAATGACTTCGAGGTGGGTAAGCGGGCAGGGTTCAAGGCCGCCGACATGCTCAACATGTTCGATGCTCAGGCTTTCGTCGTACAAACGCGAGACGGCCTCATTCCGCAGGATCTGCTCGGCCTCACCCGCGAGGAAGCGCGCAAGGCCGTGATCGCGAAGCTCGAAGACGAAGGCGCCCTAGTCGGCGTCGAAGACCGCGTCATCCCGACCCCGTTCGGCGACCGCTCCGGCGTCATCATCGAGCCGTGGCTCACCGACCAATGGTATGTCGACGCCGCCAAGCTCGCCCTTCCTGCGCTCCAGGCGGTGAAGGAGGGCGAGATCCGCGTCGTCCCGGAGACGTGGAAGAAGACCTGGTACAACTGGCTCGAGAACATCCAGCCCTGGTGCGTCTCGCGGCAGCTGTGGTGGGGGCACCGGATTCCGGCCTGGTACGCGGAGGACGGCAACGTCTTCGTCGCCGAGACCGAGGAGGAAGTCCGCAAGCAGGCCGGGGACCAGCCGCTGCGGCAGGACGAGGATGTGCTCGACACCTGGTTCTCCTCAGCGCTGTGGCCGTTCGCCACGCTCGGCTGGCCCGAGGAGACCGACGACCTCAAGCGCCATTATCCCAACGACGTCCTCATCTCCGGCTTCGACATCCTCTTCTTCTGGGACGCGCGGATGGCGATGCAGGGGATCGAGCTCATGGGGGAGGCGCCGTGGAAGACACTCTACCTCCACGGCCTCGTCCGCGACGCGCAGGGCGCGAAGATGTCGAAGTCGAAGGGCAACACCGTCGACCCGCTCGGCCTCATCGACAAATATGGCGCGGACGCGCTGCGCTTCACGCTCGCGGCGATGGAGAGCCAAGGCCGCGACATCAAGCTCGATGAGAAGCGCGTCGAGGGCTACCGCAACTTCGCGACCAAGCTGTGGAACGCCGCGCGCTTCCTCCAGATGAACGGCGTCGGCGCGAGCGGCAGCATCGCCGCCCCCGCCGCCGAGCTTCCGGTCAACCGCTGGATCATCGGCGAGGTGGTCGAGACGCTCGCAAAGCTCGACCGGGCCTTCGACGAGCTCC
>Ga0207706_10005139_pt1 | contig 12214 bp, 7 predicted proteins | sample KBSC53metaG_FD_184318 | JGI IMG/M metagenome (GOLD analysis project Ga0207706, IMG submission 184318) | Corn rhizosphere microbial communities from Kellogg Biological Station, Michigan, USA - KBS C5-3 metaG (SPAdes) (version 2) | ecosystem: Host-associated > Plants > Roots > Rhizosphere > Soil ... | reverse complement strand
GCCAGGGATCGGACTCGAGCCCGTGATACTGCCACCAGAGGCCGATCCGGTCGGCGCCGCCCTGCCAGAAGCGCGGCGCGTTGTACCACTCGAAGAGCCACCACGCCCCGATCGAGGCGAGCACGACCAGCGGCAGCTCCGTCCGACCGTTCGTGAGGTAGGAGCGGCCGGTGACGCGCGCAGCCACGGCGTCGGCGACCAGCACGTAGCCGGTCCAGACGATCGGGGTGAACCAGTGACCCACGACCGGGTGGCCCGCGAACAGGAGCGTCTCGGCGATCACGATGACGCCGAGACCGAGCCAGCCGTGAGCCGGCACCGGGCGTCTACCGCATGCCGGCGAGGTCGATCGTGAAGCGGGTGACGTCACGACCATCGGCGTCGGCGACCACCAGCGCCAGCCGATCACGGCCCGTGAGGTTCTGGATCGGAAAGCCGTAGACGCAGCGGGCCAGGAATTGGCCGTCGTCCTGCCGGGTCGCGGTCCGCTCGTTCTGCACGAAGGCGGCCTTGATCTCGCGCTCGCCGGCCAGCAGCCGCGGCACGTAGTAGCGGGCAAAGTTCTCGCTGGCGCCGCGGAGGTTGACCCACACCACCAGGCGGTTGGCGTCCTGCTTGATCACGCGCTCGATATCGGTCGGCTTGAGCGTGTCGTTCTTGAACGCGGCGTGACGGGCGGCCAGGGCCAGACGGTGGAAGGGCGACATCACGGTGAGGCTCTCGCCCGTGCCGCCGACGACTCGCCACTCGTAGTCGAAGGTCTCATTGGTGATGCTGCGCTCGCCCAGCCGGAGCGCCTCGCGCCGGTCGCCATCGGCGAGCTGCAGCACGACCGCGGCGGCCGGCCGCGGGGCCAGCAAGCAGACGAGCAAGAGCAGGACGCGGATCACGGCTTGCCGCCGACCACCACGCGGTTGAAGGAGTCCGGCGTCATGAAGCGACCCGCGACCCGCTGCACGTCGCCGGCGGTCACGCGGGCCACGCTGGCCTTGTAGCGGTCGGCGTAGTCCAGCCCCAGTCCCTGTTCTTCGACGGCGACGATGAAGTCGGCGACCTTGGCGGTGGTGTCCAGGCGCAGCGGGAAGCTGCCGATCAGATAGTCCTTGGCCAGTCGCAGCTCGTCCTCGCTGACCGGGCCGCCGACCATCCGGCTCAGCTCCTCGCGGACGAGATCACTGACCTTGGGCACCTCGCCGACCCGCGTCTGCGCCGACACCACGAAGGTCGCCGCGTACCGGGCCGGCGACACGTAGCTGTAGACGGAGTAGGCCAGGCCCCCCTCGTCACGCACGCGTGCGTAGAGCCGCGAGGCCGATCCACCGCCCAGGACGTAGGACGCGACGGCCAGCGAGAAATAGTCCGGATCGGTCTGTCGGATCGCCTGCCGGCCCAGCATGATCGTGGCCTGGGACAGGTCCTTGGTCAGCGTCTCCGACCGGGTCTGGCCGCTGGCGATCGCGGGGCCCACGACCGGCGGCGGCGTCGAGGGCCGCGTCCAGCCGCCGAGCCGGGCCAGCACCTGGCGGCGCGCCTCGTCGACCGTGACGGCGCCGACGACGGCGACGATCGCTCTGTCGGGGCGAACGTGCTCGCGGTGGAAGGCCACCACGTCGTCGCGAGTCAGCTTGCCGACCGACTCGATGGTCCCCTCGACCGGCTTGCCGTACGGATGACTCGGGTAGACCAGCCCGGCCAGCGCGCGGGACGCCACCGTGTTCGGATCCTCTTCCGAGCGCTTGATGGCCGCCTGGATCTGCGCCACCTTTCGCGTGAGCTCGGCCTCCGGGAACGTCGGAGACAGCACCACCTCGGCCAGCAGATCGAGGCCCAGGCCGAGATCGCGCGTGAGCACCGAGAGCGACACGGTGAGGCCGTCGCGCCCGGCGCCCGCCTCCAGGCTGCCGCCGACGAACTCGATCGCATCGTCGAGCTGCACGCCGGTCCGCTTGGCCGTGCCGCGGGTCATCAGCGAGCCGGTCAGATTGGCGAGCCCGCCCTTGTCGGCCGGATCGAAGACGGAGCCGGCCTTCAGGAAGACGCGGGCGACGACGATCGGCACGTCGGGCCGCTCGGCGACGAGCAATACGATGCCATTCGGCAGGACCTCGCGGTGGGCGAGGGGCGCAGCCGCAGCCGGCATCGGCATCACGGCGAGGACGAGGAGCGGCAGGACAAGGAGCGCTGCCGCCGATCGAAGCGTCATGGCCCTCAGTCTACGTCGGGCAGAGATCGGCGGCTAGCATCTGCGGTCAGCGCGCGACGTCGAACGTGCCGCTGAAGGTGCAGGTCGGCACGCCCGATCGCCGGCCCGAGATCACGCCACCCACGAGTTCCAGCCCAGCCGCCGCCCCGGTGATGGTCCCGCTCCCGCTTCCGTCGCCAGAATAGGTGAACGTCCAGGTGATGGCCCCGGCAGTGCCACCCCCATCGACCGCGCGCACCGTGCCCGAGACCGTATAGACCACGTGGACTCCTGCGCCGACGTCGTCGAGCGTCACCTTGCCGGCGAAGGACGACGGGTTGGCGACATTCTGATTGGTAACACTGAACGGCCCCTGAAGGTTCAGGGTGGTCGCGCCACAGGCGGGATCCCGCGTCAGTCCCACCGTCGCGGTGTGCAGCCTGGCGATGTCCGGAAGCACCGCAAGCCGCTTGCTCAGCAGCGTCACCGCGTTGCCGCCGAGGGACGCAGCCCCGGTGGCCGCGCCGGACGGATCCGCGAGCGCGGACACGAAGTAGTTGCCGGCCAGACGCACGGCCCCGCTCACGACCTCCTCGATGACGACCGGCCCGCTCACGGTGACCGAGGCGCCCGGGGCCAGGGCCGCGACCGTCCGCGTGAAGAGCAGGTCGCCGCTACCGGCGACCGCCGCGCTCGCCGTCCCGTTGTCGCGGTTGGCGAAGACCTGCACGTCGAACGGCGCCGACGGGCTGACGCCGGTGTTCTTGACCACGACCGAGGCGCTGGGGGCACCGGTCACCCGTCCGCGGATCACGGCGGCGGGCGCCGTGATCGACAGGATCTCCAGATTGGGACGGTCCACGGTGAAGCTCCTAGAGAGCGTGTTGTTCGTCAGGTCCGCCTCGGGGGCGCCGCTATCGGCCTGAGCCAGGAGGAACCTGGCGCCGGCTGATGTAGTGGCGGGCAGCGTGATCCTCGACGTCGTGGTGAAGGCCCCGCCGGGAGCGAGGGCCGCGGTACTGGTCACGCCCACGGCGATCTCGCTGCCGTCGAGCACGCTGGAGAGCGACAGGAAGAACCTGACGACCGAGCCGCTCGTCCCCTGGCCTCCCTGATTCTTCACGGTCGTCGTGATCGGGATGGTCAGATTGGGCGAAGCCAGCGCCGGTACCGTCAGGGCCGTGAGAATCAGGTCCGGTCCGACGACGATCGGTTTGTCCGTCCGTTGGAGGTTGTTGATCTGCTCCGGGCCCCCAGCTTCGGCGATCGGGTCCACGGTGTTCGCCCGCGCGTGGATCCAGTACTTCCCAGGCACCGTGCCGGGCGGGATCTGAACGGATCGCGTGATCGAGGCCATGGCCGCGCCCGCGATCGGCGGCACCGGGACGTCGCCGATCACCGGCTTGGTGACGGCCTCGATCGGCGAGGGCACGTCCGACAGGTACAGGCGTGACGTGGTCGCCGACGCGGTCCCCGACGGCGGCGCGATGTTCTTGATGACCTGCGTCACGCTGACGTTGGCGCCGGGGGCCAGCACGGCCGGCGTCGCGGTCACGCTCTGCATCACGAGGTCCGGACGCACGACCTTGAGCACAGGCGTCGGCAGATTGTTGTTGGCCTCGTCGGCCTCGGCGACCTCGCCGTCCGTGAGCGCCACGTCGGCGCGGACGATCAGGACGTAATCCCCCGCGAGCTGGCCCGCGGGGATCGTGACCGGCGTAGTCGCCGACGAAACCGCGCCAGGAGCCAGGCCGCCAGTCACCCGACGGGTCGCGAGCAACGTATCGCCGGCGGCGAGGACCGCGTCGGTCGAGAGATAGATGCCGACGTCGAACGGCCCGGCGGCGGCGCCGCCCTGGTTCTTCACCGTGCTGGTCACCGAGACGTTGAACCCAGGGGCCAGGGCCAGCGGCGCGGCGGTGGCCGCGGTGACCACGAGGTCCGGCCCGACGAGGATCGGGGCCAACGTCGCTCCCACGTCATTGGCCTGGGTTGGCGAGTCCGCCTCGACAATCGAGCCGAGCGCGTTGGCCTGCGCGACGACCCAGTACTTGCCGGGCGCCAGGGACGGAACGGGTAACAGCGTCTTCACCGTGGCCGCACCGCCGCCCGGGATCGAGGGCACGGGCGCGGCGACGAAGGTGAGCGGGGCCGGTTGCACGGGCGATCCTGGCGGCGCCTCCACTGGCAAGCTGGGCGTCGTCGAGAGGAACAGCCGCGTGGTGGTCGGTTTCGCCGTCCCCGGCACGGGTGCGAGATTCTTCAGCACGTGGGTCACGCTGAGAACCGTCCCGAGGGTGGCCACGCCGGGCGTGACGGCCACCGATTGTACGGCGAGATCCGGCCGGACCGCGCTCAGTGTCCCGGCCGTCAGCAACGTGTTGTTCGTCTCGTCGGCCTCCGGGACGCGGTCGTCGGGATCCGCGATGATCCTGATGCGATAGTGCCCCGAGGTCGTGACGTCGGGAATGGCGAGCACATTGACGAGCGACAGCGTGGCGCCCGGCCCGAGCGTGATGCCAGTGCGGCCGTCGCCGATCGGGATGTCGGCCCCCGTCGGCACGCCGGCGGCGCTCACCGGCACGAGCGCGAAGGCCACGTTGAAGCTGCTGGCCACCTGCCCGCCCTGGTTCCGGAGCGTGTAGCTCACGCTCGCGTTCATTCCCGTCGCGACGCCCGCACTGGTCGTCGCCGCCGTGGGCACGATGTCCGGCCCCACGAGGATCCGGGTCTGGCTGAACCCCACGTTGTTTCCGTCGTTGTTCTCGAGGACAACCCCGGCGGGGTTCGCTTCCGTCCCGAAGTAGTAGCGGCCGGGCGCCAGGTCGGCCGGCAGCGTCACGAGCCGGGTCACCGAGACGGTCGAGGCCGCCTTGATCGCGGGCACCGCACGCAGCCCGAGGTCTTTCACCTCACTCACCGTGATCTGGTTGAGCGACAGGAACAGGCGGGAGAGGAAGGGACCCGCATCGCCGGGTGGCAACGCCTGATTCTTCACAGAGTACTGCACCGTCACCACGTCCCCCGGCGCGCTCGTCGAGGGCGAGAACGTGAAGGGTGGCACGATTAGGTCCGGCCGCACCACGGTCAGCGTCCCGGCTGTGAGTATCGTGTTGTTCGTCGTGTCCGCCTCGACCAGCACGGCGCCCGGGTCGACGATGATCCGGACCCGGTGCGGGCCCGAGACAAAGCTCGGTACCACGACCGTGGTGCTCAGGGCCGCCGTGCCTCCGGCGGGAATCGTGACCGCCGAGCGGCGCGGCCCGAGCGGCACCTCGGGGCCGATCGGCGTGCCGCTACCATCCACCGGCACGATCGCGAACGCGACGTCGAACGGCCCGGCTGTCGCGCCACCCTGGTTCCGGAGCGTGTAGCTCACGCTGAGATTCCTCCCGGGCGCGATCGCCGCCAGCGTCGTCGCCGCCGTCGGCAGAACGTCCGGCCCAACGATGATCCGGGTCTGGCTCACGCCCAGGTTGTTGCCCTCGTTGATCTCGAAGATCGTGCCCGCATCGTCGGCGCTGGCCAGAACGTAGTAGAGCCCGGGCGCCGTATCGGCGGGAATGCTGACGAGCTTCGACACCGTCGCGATCGCCCCTGCGGCGATCGACGGGACGCCGACGGGCCCGAAGTCCGCCACCGCCCCGCCGACGCTCTGGTTCGACGACAGCCGCAGCCGCGAGGAGGACGGGCCGGCGTGGCCGGGGACCGGCGCGGTGTTCTTCACGACGTGCGTCACCGTGACGCTGCCGCCCGGCCGTGTGGCCGGCGGCGCGAACGTCGTGCTCGGCACCGTGAGGTCGGCCTGCACGACGTTGAGCAGACCGGTGAGAACGGTGTTGTTGGTCTCGTCGGCCTCTGGGACCGTGTCGCCGGAATCGGTGATCACCCGGATCCGATAAGCGCCCGCCGGAGCGTCCGGCGGGATGGACAGGAGATTGGTGAAGGTGAGCATCGCCCCGGCGCCGAGCCCGGCGACGGTCCGGCCGGGGCCGATGGGCCGCTCCGGCCCGCCCGATTGCGGGACGAGCACGAAGGCGACGTCGAAGCTCGCCGTCGCCTGCCCGCCCAGATTCCGGAGCGTGTACATCACGCTCACGTTCGCTCCCGGCGCGATCGCCGTCACCGTGGACGCCGCGGTCGCGGTGAGGTCGGGGCCGAGCACGATCGGCGCCGCCGAGGCACCGACGTTGTTCGCCGTGGCGCCCTCGACGAAGGCCGCCGCGTCGTTGGCCCGCACCAGGACGAAGTAGCGGCCGAGCGGAGTGCCACCAGGGATAGTGACCGCGCTCGCGGTGATGGCGGGGCTGGTCGCGCCGGCGCCCACAGTCGGGACGCTCACGGTCCCGAGACGGGCACCGACCACCGCGGAGAAGCTCTGATCCTGTGACAGGTAGAACCCGGACGTCGAGGCCGGCGCGTTGGCCGGGACGGCGGCAAGGTTCCGCACGGAATGCGTGATGCTCACGTTCATGCCGGGCCCGCCGGCGAGCGGTGTGACAGTGACCGACGGCACCACGAGGTCCGGCAGAATGATCTGGATGGCCACCGCTTTCGTGTTGTCCGTCTCGCTGCTTTCGTCGCGCTGCGCGTCCGCATCGGCGATGGCGCCGAGGAAGTAACTGCCGGGCGCAGTGCCGGACGGCAGCGGCACGCTGACGGTGGCCGGCGGGCTCGTGACGCCCCCGTTCAGCGGATTGAAGGCGACGGCGCCCAGGAACGTGTCGCCAGTGGTGATGACGTTGTCGGTGGACAGGTAGAGCTTGAGGGTCGAGGCGGCCGCCGGCCCGATGCCGATGTTCCGGATGCTGGTGGTCACGCTGATGTTCGTGCCCGGCACGCCCGCGGCGGGCGCGGTGAGCGTCTGCACCGCGAGGTCGGGTTGGCCCACATGCGCCACCGCGCCGAGCAGGTCGATCCGCGACGCGGTGGAGCCCGTGATCCCGCAGCCGAAGGCACAGACCGGCCGGCTATCAACGATGGGTTTCCCGCTCGTCTTCAACGCCTGGGTGAGGTCGGCCACCGAGGCCGTCGGCGAGGCTTGCCGGAGGACCGCGAAGGCGCCCGCCACGTGTGGCGCCGACATCGACGTGCCGCTGAGCACCCTGAAGGTCGCCGGCCCGGGAGGTACCGACGAGGTGATGCTCGAGCCCGGGGCGACCAGAAGGTTCGGAAAGATCCCGGGCGAGGCGAAGTTCGAGAAGTCCGAGACCGCGTCGCCCTTCGTCGACGAGGCCACGGGAATGGCCGACGAGATGCACGCTGGCGTGCTGATCGCATCGGTGAACCCCGAGTTGCCGGCGGCAATGACCGTGGCGATCCCCGGGTCGGTGGGGTCGATTGGATCGGCCGCGCGCAGCTGGTCGATGGCCAGCTTCTGCGGCGACAAGAAGCTGTCATCGCACGTCGCGGCGAAGCTGCTGAAGGCCAGGCTCATGTTGACCGCGGCGATCCGGCCGGGGAACGTCTGGCGCTGGGCGTGCACGAAACTCAGCGCTTCGATCTGGTCCGATGGGAAGCTCTTGATGCACGGCGCGGCGCCGATGAAGCCGCCGCAGTCGATATCGCTGTCGAACCGGGAGTAGACCTGGATCGCGATGATCCGCGCACCCTTGGCGACGCCGGAGAATGATGGGCCGGCCCCGGCGGCGATCCCCGCGACATGGGTGCCGTGCTCGCAGCCGTTCACGGTGCACGGCAGCGCCGCGCCGGACGCGAACGAAGTCTCCACGCCGTCGGGGCACACCGTGCTCGAGCTGAACGAGTTCGTCGAGAAGCACGCCTCCGCGATGACCTTGCCGCCCGCGAAGAAGTCGTGGTCCTTTTGCACGCCCGTGTCGAGGATCGCGACGATCTGGCCGGTGCCGTCGTAGCCGGCCATCCAGACCTTATCGGCGTTGATCAGCGGGACGCTCTGGGCCAGCGCCAGCGGAACGGGGACATCCTCGTACACGGCGGCGATGACACCCCGGAGACTGGCGAGCATCTGCAGGGCCTCGGGGCTGGCCTCGATGGCCATCATGGGCAGGCGCCCACCGAACTCACGCGCCACCCGGTGACGCACCCCGCGAAGGTGCTGGCGCACCGTCGACTGCGCGGCGCTGAGGGCCTGGCGTTGGCCCTGCCCGTGAATTGGCGAGGCGAGCAGCCCCTCGGGAACGAACGGGCTGTTGAGCCGTACGATCACGCGCACGGTTCCCCGAACGGCCGCCTGGACGTGCAGCTCGTCGGCAACCAGCGGGGGCTCGGCCGTACCGCCACGGCTGGCCAGCGAAACCACGAGCAGGGAGATCAGGGCGCCCGCCGACAGACGGCGAATCCTCACGTCAGTTCACCTCGCCGGTGGCTGCGGGATCGATTCGGCGATGCGCAGGACGCTGGGCGACGCGCCCAGGAGGCGCAGGGCGTCCTCGGAAACTTCGAGCGCGATCTGCGGGAGCCCGGCGAGCTCTCGGACCACCCGATGAGGGGCCGCGGAGATCTCCGCCAGGAGCGATTCTTTCACGGCGGCGATTGAGACAGGGCTGGCGCCCTCGGGAACGCGCAGCGTGACGATCACCACCACGGCCCCCCGCGCTCGCGCCTTGGCCAGCAGCGCCGGCGTGACTCCCGGATCCTCCGAGGCGCCGGCGCAGCTCGTCATGGCAAGCACCAGGAGTCCTGTGCGGAGCCACCGCCAGCCCGCCCGCCGAGCGAGACCGGCCCGGCGCTGGTGCGGCGTCAGCTGAGGCGCCCGAGGAGGCCCACCGGCCATGCGCCAACTCGCGCGGGTGGGCGACGGGAGCCCGTGGTGACGCGTGAATCCCCCCGTTTCAAGGTCTACCGTGCAGTAGCAATAGCAATGTCTTGCGACCGTTGCAATCTTCGCGAGAGGGTGCCCACCGGCGTGCGTCAGATTCCTGGAGCTCGGCCGCTGGGGTGCACCCGGACGAACAGGCCAAGGGCGGCGAAAGCGACCACGGTGAAGAGCACCGCGAGCACGCTGAGCGCGGTCTCGACGCCGAGACGGTCGACCAGGGCCCCGATCGGCGGCCCGGCGGCGACGAATGCGAGCCGGAACAGGAGGACCACCAGCGAAAGGACACCGGCGCGATCCTCGTCGGGAGCGTCGGCTTGCATGAGGGTCGCGAGGATCGGCCCCTGCAGGCCGCGCAGCGTCATGAAGCAGAGGTAGAAGGCCGCGCCCCAGACCGAGGTGCTCACCGCCAGTCCGGCGTAGCCCAGCGGGATGAGCAGACAGCACCCGAGGAGGGTCGCGCGCAGGCCGAACCCCGCCGTGACCCGGGCGCTCACGAGCGACACGCCGGCCAGCCACACGTGAGCGCCGGCCCAGATCGGACCGAACCATCCGGGCGGGACGCCGCGCAGCTGCATGTATGGCTGGATCAGCCAGACCATCACGAAGCTCGCGAGCCCGAGCGCGACGCTGAGGGCCATCGCGGCCTGCAGGCGGCGGTGGCGCCACAGCGTGAAGCGGACGAGGTGCAGCGCCCGTCGCACGTGCGAGGGTGCCGCGGGCGAGCGCGGCCGCGGCGTCTCGCGGAGCGCGACGACCGCCGCGAGCCCCGCCACCGCCGTCGGGACCTGACACCAGAACGGCAGGCGCGGCGACAGCGCGTAGAGCCATCCCCCGGCGGCCGCGCTCACCGCCTCGCTGGTCTGCGAGGCGGCCCGCAGCCGGCCCTCCCATCGCGGGTACTCGCCGTGCCGCCCCGATTCGCCGAGGGAGGTCCACAGGAGCGCTCGGTCGGCGCCCGACACGAACGCGTGGCCTGCCCCCAGGAGCATCTCGGCCAGCGCGACGGAGGCAAAGCTTCCCGCGCGCGTATAGGCGAGCCAGCCGACGATCGACAGGCTGGCGCCCATGAGAAGGGATCGGCGCCGACCGATGCGATCGGCCAGGTAGCCGGAGGGAAACTCGAAGACGACCCCCGCCACGCCGAACAGCGCCTGCAAGATCATGATGTCGGCCAGCGACATCCCGATCTGGTCCTTCCAGAACAGCGTGATGACCGGGATCGGGAACAGGGCGGCCTGAAGCGCCGCGTGCGCGAGGAGAAGGCCCGGGTTCAGGGCTTCGGCAGCAGGATGCCGACGTTCTTCTTGTCGTCCTCGAAGTAGCGCTGGGCGACGCGCTGCAGATCCGCGGCGGTGACCGCGCGGATCCGGTCGAGAAAGCCGTCCCGCAGCGCGTAGCCGCCGATCAGCTCGAAGCGGGCCAGCAAGGACGCGCGACTGTGAATCGAGTCCTCCTGGAAGACGAAGCCGGACTCGACCTGGTTCTTGGCCCGCGTGAGCTCCTCGGCGGTGACCGGCTCGCGCTTGAGCCGCTCCATCTCACCCAGCAGCTCCTTCTCGAGCGTCTCGGGCGTCTGACCCGGCAGCGGGGTCGCCCAGAACCAGAAGAGATTGGGATCGAGCGAGAAGTACGAGTAGTCGCCGCCGGCCTCGAGGGCCAGCTGGCGCTCGTGGACCAGATGACGATAGAGACGGGAGGATCGCCCCCCGGAGAGGATGACGGACAGCACCTCGAGCACCGGCGCGTCCGCCGACTTCTGGTTCGGCACGAGGTAGCCGAGATAGACGATCGGCAGCTGGGCTTCCTTGCGCACCAGCACCCGGCGCTCGCCATTCTGGGGCGGCTCGATCGCGAGAACCGGCGGCGGCGCCGCACTCTTGGGATTCTTCCCGAAGGTCGCCCGGATCTTGGCCAGCGCCTCCGACGCCTTGAAGTCGCCGACGGCGACGAGGATGGCATTGCCCGGGCTGTAGTAGGTCCGGTAGAACGCACCGATCTGCTCGGGCGTGATCCGCGTGAGATCGACCATCCACCCGATGATCGGCTGGCCATAGGGATGCGCGCGGAAGGCCAGCGCGCTCACCTCCTCGCCGAGGAAGCCGCCGGGGTCGTCCTCGGTGCGCGTGCGCCGTTCTTCGATCACGACCTCGCGCTCGGAGGTGATGATCTTGGGGTCGAGCGCCAGGTTCGACATCCGATCGGCCTCGAGCGCGAGGATCCGATCGAGGCGGTCGGCGGCGATGTCGACGTAGTAGGAGGTCACGTCCTGGGTGGTGAAGGCGTTGTTCTGTCCGCCGTTGCGCTCGACGGTGCGGGCGTAGACGCCCGGGCCGTACGTGGGCGTGCCGCGGAACATCAGGTGCTCGAGGAAGTGCGCGATGCCGGTGGCGCCGCGCAGCTCGTTGCGCGAGCCCACCCGGTACCACACCTGCAGCGACACGATCGGGCTGCGATGGTCCTCCAGCAAGAGCACGCGCAGGCCATTGTCGAGTGTGGTCGCGACCACGGCGTCGCTGGCGGCCTTCGCCTGTCCGGTCACCGGCGTGGGCCGCTCGGCCACGAGGAGGATCGCCACCAGGATCGCTGCGAGGAGGTGACGCGTCACGCCCGGATTATAGCCCGGGCGCGGCAACGCTTGAACGCGAGCCATCGCGGGGCGATCATCAGCGGCGGTGGCCGAATGACGATGCCGCGAGCCTGACGGTGCCCAAGCCCGAGCACGAGTTCTTTCGCCCCGATCACCTGCCCTGGGAGCCCGTCGACGGCTCGGCCACCGCGGGGGCCGGCGGCACCGGGGTCCGACAGAAGATCCTGAGCCGCGACGCCGCCACCGGTGACGTCACGCGGCTGCTCCGCTTCGAGGCCGGCGTCGAGACGAGCGAGACGATCGCCCACGATTTCTGGGAGGAAGTGTGGATCCTGGAGGGCGAGCTGGTCGACCTCGGTCTGGGCCAGACGTTCAGCGCCGGCATGTACGCCTGCCGGCCGCCCGGCATGCTGCACGGGCCCTACCGCGTGCCGCGGGGCTGCACGACGCTCGAGATCCGCTACAAGAACGATGCGCGGTAACCTTGCGAGGCGAGGAGAGGCGGCAATGGCCAGGCTGACGTGGTTCGCGCTGCTCCTGTCGTTGCTGCCGGCCACGGCGTTAGCCCAGCCATGCACCGAGCCGCTGGCCGTGCTGTTCGAGCGGGTGTCGCCGGCCGTCGTCTCGATCCAGGCCACCAAGATCA
>Ga0207706_10005137_pt1 | contig 12215 bp, 8 predicted proteins | sample KBSC53metaG_FD_184318 | JGI IMG/M metagenome (GOLD analysis project Ga0207706, IMG submission 184318) | Corn rhizosphere microbial communities from Kellogg Biological Station, Michigan, USA - KBS C5-3 metaG (SPAdes) (version 2) | ecosystem: Host-associated > Plants > Roots > Rhizosphere > Soil ... | reverse complement strand
TGATTGCACCGAAAATCAGCGGCGAAATGATGCCGCCGATATTGAAGCCAGTGGTGACGAAACCGAAAACCTTGCCGAATGAACCGGGTGGAGTAACTTCACGGACGATCATGTCGCGTGACGGCATGATGATGCCTGAGAAGAAGCCGATCAACGACATGGCTGAAATCAGCACAACGGGACCAAACTCAATTTCACCGATCAAGGTCGTAAACAGCGCCATCGCACCAAGACCGACGGCCGCTACCAAACCGTGCCGTGTCGTGCGGCCGACGAGCAGCCCACCAATCAAAACCCCAATTGCTGAAAGCAGGAGATTGCCGGACAAGGCCACATTGGCCGTAGGCACCGGGGTTCCATAGAGCGCGCCGAGTGCAACCACGGAATAATTGTAAAGACCTGCACTTATCATCGCGAGAAGAACGAAGAAGACGAGATTGAGTACGATCGGCGCCGACAATAATAGTTGCCACCCCGCGGCTGAACTATCCGCATTCTGGCGTGTGGCGAGGGCAGAACTCGTCCGAACGGCGGAAAAATCGCGGATCGCGAGCAGAACCGCCGCCACCACGATACCCAGTGCGCTCGCTCCGATAAAAGCGCCGCGCCAGCCCCATTGGCTCTGCATTATGAGAAGGCTCGCCGGCGCGACAGCTGAACCAAGCATGCCAGCGAAGGTATGCACGGAGAAGGCCTGCCCAATGCGCTCGGACGGCACGTGTTGCGACAGCAGCGAATAATCGGCCGGGTGAAAGACCGTATTCCCGACGCCTGCGAGGGCAAACATTGCGATCAGGACCCAGAATGAATCGACAAGGCCAGCGGTGATGAAGGCAACGCTGCTGATAATCAGGCCGGCAACCAACAGCGGACGCGCGCCAAACCTATCGACCAGGAACCCCGCCGGTGTCTGGAGAGTCGCTGAAACAATATTGAACGCCACAAATGCAAGCCCAATCTCCGTGTAGCTCACGCCGTATTCGGCGCGCACAAACGGCATGAGCGGCGCCAGCAGGATAATGAAATAGTGCGACACGAAATGCGCCGCACAGACCGCGGCGACCACGCGAACGTAGGATGGCCGGCTTGCGCCAAGGATATGAGCCGCCTGGCTCATGCTGCAGGAACTCCAAAAAGGCGGCGGACTATGCCCCGGGCGACGTTGGTAATCCAATGCATTTCTGGGGGCCTGCCCATGTTGGCTCGGTATGCGGCTGCGGTTCTTAAGGCCCCCATAAAAAATTCGCCTGGCACAAGCATCTGTGAAGTGAAGGGGCTACCGGCGGTGTTAGACTTCACAGACAAGGCCGGCAGCTGATGGGTTCCCGGCCAGGCGGGGAAGAGCGAGGGCTCCATGATTGCATTTACGGTGAACCGAAAGGCGTATTCTCTGGACGTCGAGTCGGAAACGCCACTGCTTTGGGTCATCCGCGACGAACTCGGAATGACCGGTACGAAATTCGGCTGCGGCATCGCGCAGTGCGGCGCCTGCACGGTCCATGTGGACGGCGAAGCCGTTCGCTCCTGCAGCATTCAGGTTGGCGATGTGGCCAACAAGAACATCACGACGATAGAAGGCCTTTCACCGGACGCGAAGCACCCCGTTCAGCAGGCCTGGCTTGCCGAAGACGTTCCGCAATGCGGTTACTGCCAATCCGGACAGATCATGGCAGCGGTTGCTTTTCTGAAGGAGCACCCAAAGCCGACTGACGCCGATATCGACGCCAATCTCACCAACATCTGCCGTTGCGGAACCTATGTCCGCATCCGCAGCGCGATCCACCGCGCTGCAGCCCAGATGAAGACGTGAGGGGAGGCGAGCCATGAATCAGGTCATAAAAACATCCATCACGCGCCGTCATTTTGTCGTTGCTTCAGCATCTGCCGCAGGCGGTCTCGCCATCAGCGTTGCGTTCCCGGGCCTCGCCGATGCTGCCAGCATCGGCGCCCAGGCATGGGGTCCCGAGAGCACGCCGAATGAGGTCAATGCGTTCCTGGCCATCGATCCGGACGGGAGCATCCTGATCCGCTCGCCGCACCAGGAGATGGGGCAGGGGGCGATCACGGCGTTGCCGATGATTGTCGCGGAAGAACTCGAATGCGATTGGTCGAAGGTTAAGGTCGAATACGCTTCGCCCGCAAGAAACCTGCGCGAAAAGAATGTCTACGGTGAGATGACAACCGTCGGCAGTCGCGGCGTGCGAACGTCGTGGCAAATGCTTTTGCAGGCTGGCGCCAGTGCGCGCGAACGTTTGATCGCTGCCGCGGCGCAGCGTTGGAACGTGTCACCGTCTGATTGCGAAGCGGCCAATAGCAAGATCACTCACAAGGCGACGGGACGAAGCTTCGATTACGGCGCGCTCGCAGCCGATGCCGCAAACATCAAGCTCGACAAGGAGCCGGCGATCCGCACGCCCGATCAGTTCAAACTGATTGGCAAGCGGCTTGCGCGACTTGACACCCCGCTCAAGATCAACGGTTCGGCCAAGTTTGCCATCGATACCGTGGTGCCGAATATGGTCTATGCGGCGGTCTCGGCTTGTCCCGTATTCGGTGGGAGGCTTAAGAGCGTTGACGACGCTCCGGTAAAAGGCCGCCGCGGCGTTCTGCAGGTGGTTAAGCTCGACAATGCTGTCGTCGTTGTCGCCGACCGCTTCTGGCGCGCCAAGGAGGCGCTGGCTTTGCTTAAGCCCGAGTGGGACGCCGGCGAGGCCGGCAATACCGACAGCGCGCAGTTCGCCAAGCTCTATCGCGATACTCTTGATGGACCGATGGTGAGCGCGCGCAATGACGGCAGCGTCGACGATGCTTTCGGCAAGGGCGGAAAGTTTGTCGAGGCTGTGTATGAAGCTCCGCATCTGGCTCACGCCACGATGGAGCCGCTCAACGCGACCGTGCATCTTCAGCCCGACAAGCTTGAAGTCTGGCTCGGCTCGCAGACGCCGATGGGCACCATTCGGCAAGCGGCGGCTGCTTCCGGTCTCAAGCCGGAGCAGATCGTCATACACAATTGCTTCCTTGGCGGCGGCTTCGGACGTCGATCGATCAACGATGAGATGCGCCAGGCGATTTTGGTTGCCAAAGAGGTCGGCAAGCCCGTGAAGCTCGTGTGGACACGCGAAGAAGACATGACGCAAGACCGTTACCGGCCTCAAGCGGCGGTGCGCATGAAGGCGGCACTTGGATCGGATGGCATGCCGACGGCGTTCGATGCGAAAATCGCCGTAGGCTCGATCCTGCGTTCGACCGGCATCAACAAGGTTGAGAACGGCATCGAGGCGCAGGCTGTCGAGGGTTTCGCCAATATTCCGTACGCGATCCCAAGCGTGCGCGTCGGCTGTATGCTCAAGAACACCCATGTGCCCGTGATGTTCTGGCGTTCGGTCGGCTCTTCGCAGAATGCGTTCTTCGTCGAAAGTTACATCGACGAGTTGGCGCAAGCGGCGGGGCAAGACCCTTACAAGTTCCGCCGTACGCTGCTGGCAGGCAAGTCCGACTTCCTCGGCGTGCTCGACATCATCGCGGAGAAGAGCGATTGGGGTAAGCCGCTTGGTCAAGGCCGCGGCCGCGGCATCGCTATCCACGAATGCTACGGATCGATCATCGGCCAGGTCGCCGAGGTAACGGTGAGCCAAAAAGGCGAGGTCAAGGTCGACCGCGTCGTGGCGGCCGTCGATTGCGGCCATGTGGTCAACCCGGGCATCGTAGAGGCGCAGATCCAGAGCGGGGTGATCTATGGCCTCTCAGCCGCGCTCTATGGCGAGATCACCATCAAGCAAGGGCGAGTCGAACAGGGCAATTTCGACGAGTATCAGGTCGTGCGTCTGGCTGACACGCCGAAGATTGAGGTCTATCTCGCGCTCTCCGGCGGCAAGAAATGGGGCGGCATCGGCGAGCCCGGCACGGCAGCGACGGCACCAGCGGTCGCCAACGCTGTGTTTGCGGCTACCGGTACACGTGTCCGTTCCATGCCACTCAAGAACGTGAAGCTGCCTGGTCCGGTCTGACTGAGGGTAACGAAATTGGACGGGGCCATCGAAAACGATGGACCCGTCGCATTTTCAGGATACTTGGCGCGCCTTTGCGCCCTGGATCGCCTGCCAGATACGTGCTGGCGTCATTGGCATCTCGAGGTGCCTGATATCGTATTCCGACAACGCATCGATCACCGCATTTGCAACAGACGGCAGGCCGCCGGACGTGCCGGCCTCGCCGCAGCCTTTGGCACCGAGAGGATTACTTTTGGTCGGTACCGGGTGACTCACGATGTTGATCATCGGCGCGTCGTGCGCGCGCGGCATGGCGTAATCCATGAACGAGCCGGTCACTAATTGGCCGTCGGAGTCGTAGATTGCCTGCTCCAACAATACCTGCCCGAGACCCTGCACAACGCCGCCCTGTATTTGCCCTTCAACCAGAAGCGGGTTGACGATCGTGCCGAGGTCGTTGACCGCGGTATAACGCACCACGTTGGCGGCGCCCGTTTCAGGATCAACTTCGACTTCGGCGATGTGGCAGCCATTCGGGAAGGCGGAGGGGACCGGGTCCTTCACCACATGGTCAACATCAAGCGAGCTCGGCACACCGTCCGGAAGTTTGAGGCCCGCACGCAACCGCGCTGCCACGTCGAGCAGGCCGATCGAGCGATCGGTGCCGGCGATGATGAAACGACCTGCCTTGAACTCGATATCCCTGACAGACGCCTCCAGCACATGCGAGGCGATCTGCTTGCCGCGATCGATCACGATCGTGGCGGATTCACTAAGCGCCGTGCTTGCAAACATCACAGATCGCGATCCACCGCTGCCACCACCGAACGCCATACGGTCGCTGTCGCCTTCAACCATTCGGATGCAATCGAATGGTACGCCGAGCAGATCGCTCAGGATCTGCGCGTAGGTTGTCGCGTGGCCCATGCCGAAGTCGAGCGTGCCGGTGATGATCGTCACCGTGCCATCGGCTTCGAAATGAATCGCGCCCAGCTCCTTTCCGGGAGCAGCGGTCACTTCGAGGTAACAACCAATGCCTAGCCCGCGTAGCAAGCCACTCTTCTTGCTTTCGCGTTTGCGCTTGTTGAATCCGGCGTAGTCTGCCGCCTCCAGCGCCTTTTTGAGCACGCCGAGAAAATCGCCGCAGTCGTAGGTCATTTCGGAAGCTGCCTTAAATGGCAGATCGCTCTTGCGGATCATATTGCGTTTGCGCAACTCGACACGATCGATACCAAGTTCACTCGCGGCGAGATCAAGTGCGCGCTCGACGTAATAATTGCCCTCGGGTCGGCCAGCGCCACGATAAGCCGACACGAAATTGGTATTGGTGAATACGCATTTGGTTGCCACCTCGATCAACGGCGTGCGGTAAACGCTGGTGATGTTCTTGACCTGATTGCCGGTGGGCAACAGCGGACCGAACTGGGCAAGGTAGCCGCCCATGTCGCCATAGCCGGTCAGACGGATTGCCAGAATATGCGCCTTCTCGTCGAAGGCGATTTCCATCACCATATCCTGCGCGCGGCCATGATGATCGGATACGAAACTGCCGGAGCGCTCGTCGGTCCATTTCACTGGCCGGCCCAGCAAACGCGCGGCGTGCAGGATGCAGACGTATTCCGGATAAACCGAAGCCTTCATGCCGAACGAGCCGCCGACCTGACCAGTCACCACGCGCACCTTGTCGGCGGGCGCACTCAGGATATCCATCAGCGATGTTTTCATGCCATGGACGCCCTGGCTCGATGAATAGAGCGTCCACTTGCTGTCCGTTTTGTCGTACTCCCCAATCGCGGAGCGCGGCTCCATCGCGTTGACCACCATGCGTTGATTGGAAGTCTCAAGCCGTGTGACGTGCTTCGCCCTGGCGAAGGCCTCGGCGACCTTGGCCGCATCGCCATAATGGAAGTCGAGCGCAATATTGTTCGGCACGGCATCAAAGACCAGTGACGCGCCGGGTTTGACCGCATCGGCGGGCTTGAGCACGACCGGCAAGGGCTCGATGTCAACAGTTACCGCTTCGGCAGCATCCTTCGCCTGCGTCACTGTCTCCGCGACAACGCACGCAACAGGGTCGCCGACGAAGCGGACTTTATCGCCCGTGAGCGCGCGGCGCGGCGTGTAACGGATCGGCGATCCGTCCCGGTTCTTGAGCGGCAAATTGCATTTGAGTGGACCGTAAGCAGACAAGTCGGCCGCCGTGCAGACGGCGAGTACGCCAGGCATTGCCTTGGCGGCGGCGGTGTCTATCGATCGGATGGTTCCATGAGCGTCGCGGCTGCGGACCATCACAGCATAGGCCTGGCCGGCGCGGCTGAGATCATCCGTGTAGCAGCCCTCGCCCCGCACCAATTTAGGGTCTTCGCTGCGACGGACCGGCTGACCGACGCCGAATTTGGTCAGAGAAAGCGCGATTTCGGTGGTTCGGTCATCCATTTCGGCAGGGGCTTTCCATGGGCGTTGTCAGTTAATGCAGGCGGACTATTTCGACAAGAATAGCTTACGGGACGGAGGGTTGCGTGAGGCGTAGACACTGATACACTTTTCGTGACGAGAAAACATGGCCACAACCGCGATGCGCCGGGGATGGCGGCTTGCGGGACCTTAGGAAGGTTTTGACAGCATGAGTGGCGAGGCCGGGGACATCCCAGGCCTCGACCCCGCTATCAACCGGGCGCCGTTTCTGCGGTCCAGGTGGGGTCGGCGGTCGTCTGAACGGCCCGATGCTGGTTTCGGCAGCGATCGGGGCGGCGCGACATATGCAGCGCTGGATCTTGGCACAAATAACTGTCGGCTGCTGGTCGCGCGTCCATCGGGCGAGGGGTTTCGCGTCGTTGATGCATTTTCCCGTATCGTACGGCTGGGAGAGGGGGTGTCATCGTCGGGGCACCTGAGCGAGACCGCCATTACCCGTGCGATGGCGGCCTTGGCCATTTGCCGCAACAAGATGAAAAACAAGGGCGTAACGCGCGCCCACCTGATCGCGACCGAGGCGTGCCGGACGGCGCAGAACGGTGTGCAATTTCTGACTCGCGTTGCGGATGAACTGGGTCTTGCGCTCGAAGTAATCGATCGCGAGACGGAAGCGCGGCTTGCCGCAACCGGGTGCACGCCGCTGATCGATCCGCAGGCCGACGGTGCGATTTTGTTCGATATCGGAGGCGGCTCCTCCGAACTCGTGCGCCTCGCGCGCTCGCAAAAGGGTCGAGGGGGACCGCCGTTACCGCAAATTCGTGGCTGGATTTCGGTGCCGCACGGCGTAGTGACGCTGGCCGAACGCCACGGCGGCATTACTGTCACCCGTGAAAGCTACGAGGCGATGGTGTCGGAAGTTGCAGCACTGATCGCGCCGTTCGTACGCGAACACGCCATAGAAGCAACGACGGGCATTCACATGCTCGGAACCTCAGGCACTGTGACGACAATCGCCGGTGTGCATCTCAATCTGAGGCGCTACGATCGCAACCGCGTTGATGGTTGCTGGATGAGCGCCCCACAAATCAATGCAGTCATCGAGCGCCTGCTTGCCATGAGTTACGAGGACCGCGTGGCAAGCCCCTGTATCGGCGCCGAGCGGGCTGATCTGGTGCTTGCCGGCTGCGCAATTCTCGAGGCGATTCGGCGCGCGTTTCCCTGTCCGCGTCTTCGCGTCGCCGATCGAGGGCTGCGGGAAGGCATGCTGGTACAGATGATGCGCGAAGATGGCGCATGGGGCGGCGGCAATCAGGCGGCGATATCGTGACTATGCGCGGCAAGGGCGCCGGCACCCGCCAAAAAAAGGTTCGCGTTCGGGGCGGTAAAGGCCGCACACCATCTTCGCGTCAGTGGTTGGAACGTCAGCTGAACGATCCCTACGTTGCACGGGCCAAGCGAGAGGGCGCGCGGTCGCGGGCGGCATACAAGCTGATCGAAATTGACGACAAAGCGCGCTTCCTCAGGAAAGGCATGCGCGTTGTTGACCTCGGCGCCGCCCCGGGGGGTTGGAGTCAGGTTGCTGCCGAACGGGTTGGCGCGCCGCAGCATGGCAAGGTGATCGCCATTGATGTTCTGTCGATGGAGCCGGTGCCGGGCGTAGACTTTGTCAGGCTCGACTTTCTCGATCCTGCCGCGGCCGGCAAGCTCAAGGAAATGCTGGACGGACCCGCCAATGTGATGCTCTCCGACATGGCGGCCAACGCGACCGGACACGCGCGCACCGACCACCTCAAAATCATGGCGTTGGTGGAGGCGGCCGCCGACTTTGCTCGCGAAGTGCTTGCGCCTGACGGCGCCTTCCTTGCCAAGGTTCTGCAGGGTGGCACAGAGGCTGCGTTACTGGCGTCGCTCAAGCGCGATTACAAAAGCGTGAAGCATGTGAAACCGCCGGCAAGTCGCACGGATTCGGCCGAGCTGTATCTTTTGGCCACGGGATTTCGCGGCGCCCCTGACATCAAGAGTTAACCCGCACGTTGGTCCGAAGGCTCTGCTGGCGTGGGAAGCCTGTCGGCCATTTCCGCCCCGGCTTCCGGCGACAGCTGGGCGAAGATCAATACGGACAATGCGGAAATTATTGCAACGACCAGAAATGCGGGCGGAAAGTCGCTGGCCTGCAACGGACCGCCGCCCCTGAAGTAGACCGTAAGCTCCACGGCCATGGCGCCGACTGCAACGCCAGCCGACACGGCCAGTTGTTGGGCGACGCTCACCAGGGCGGTCGCTCGGCTGATCCGATCGGGTTCAATATCGGCATACGCGATTGTGTTGATGCTCGTGAATTGCAGCGACCGAAAGAATCCGCCGACGAAAAGCAGGATCATCATCAATGCAATAGGTGTGGCGGCGGTAAAAGCCGCGCAGACCGCAAGAAAGGCGGCGCTGACCACGGAATTAACAACCAGAATGTTGCGAAAGCCGAAGCGGCGCAAAATAAAAGTCACCGCCCACTTCATTCCCATGGCGCCAAGCGCGGTTGCAAACGTGATCATGCCGGACTGAAACGGAGTCATGCCGAAGCCGATTTGCAGCATGAGCGGCAGCAGAAAAGGCAGGGCACCGAGACCAAGGCGAAAGATGAACCCGCCGACGACGCTCGCGAAAAAAGTCGGCAATCTGAAGAGTGAAAGATCGAGCGCTGGATTGGGAGTGTGCCGCGCGTGCGCGAGATACGCGGCGGTGAAACACGCGCCACCGAACACAAGTCCGGCCACCACCGTCCAGGGAAGAAAGTTAAGTCCGAGTATCGAAAGCCCAAACGCCATGCCGCCGATACCAAGTCCCGCGAGCATCATGCCGACGACATCGAAACGTTCGTGCTTCTCGGCACGCACGTCCGGTATGTAGCGTGTGGCAAGGAGTATTCCGAGCAGGCCAATCGGCACATTGATGATGAAGATCCAATGCCACGTCGCGTATGTCGTGATGAAGCCTCCGACCGGTGGCCCCAGCACCGGCCCGATGAGTGCCGGCGTGGTTACCCAAACCATGGCGCCCACCAATTCACGCTTGCTGATCGTGCGCACCAACACGATGCGGCCGACCGGGGTCATCATCGCTCCGCCCATGCCTTGAACGATGCGGGCAATGACGAAATCCGTGAGCGAGCCCGAAAGCGCGCAGCCAATCGAGCCGAGCACGAACACCGCAATTGCTGCGCGAAACACCGTGCGGGCGCCAAACCGGTCGGCAGTCCAGCCGCTCGCCGGAATGAAGATCGCCAGCGACAATAGATAGGATGTGACAGCCAGTTTGAGCGCGAGCGGGTTGGTGCCAATGTCCTTCGCGATCGCCGGCAGCGAGGTGGCGATCACAGTCGAATCCATGTTTTCCATGAACAGCGCCACCGCAATGATCAGCGGAACAATGCGGTCACGAAACATAGGAGTCGGGCGGGCGTGGGGTGTCATCGAAACTGACATCTTGAAAGCGTAAAGCGGAGGCAGAAGGAAGGCTCCTTCGCATTTACGAGGTCATAACAGCTATCTGCGATTGCCCTAGGAATCGCCCCCATCCCGTGCTATCGACCCACGCCAACCCAAAAGCGGGCCGTGACGGAAGGCGAGGAACCCCTCGCAACGGGGATTTTTAACCCCATGCCGGCCGGTCTGATGCCTTTTCGGGCGATACGGAGTTGGCAATGGCCGTAAAAAACAACGCAAGCCCGCGCGAAGGGCTCACATTCGACGACGTGCTGATCAAGCCCGGCCTGTCGGAGGTTTTGCCCGCCGACGTTGATATCCGGTCGCGCATCACGCGTTCGATTCTGGTCAATATCCCCATCATCGCCTCGGCAATGGACACAGTGACAGAGGCTCAAATGGCCATCGCCATGGCGCAGGCCGGCGGCATCGGTGTGCTTCACCGCAACATGGAGCCGCACGAACAGGCGGCTCAAGTCCGGCAGGTTAAGAAGTTCGAATCGGGCATGGTCGTGAATCCGCTCACCATCGAGCCGGATGCGACCCTTCAGCAAGCTCTCGACCTGATGAAAGACAACCGTATTTCAGGAATTCCGGTTGTTGAACGCGCTGGCAACGCGCAGCCCGGCAAGCTGGTCGGTATCCTCACAAATCGCGACGTCCGTTTCGCGACTGATCCGCGCCAGAAAATCTCTGAGTTGATGACCGAGAAGCTCATCACCGTACGCGAGGGTGTGAGCCAGGATGAAGCCAAACGTTTGCTGCATCAGCATCGCATCGAAAAACTATTGGTGGTTGATGCGCAATATCGATGCGTCGGCCTCATTACCGTAAAGGATATCGAGAAGGCCGTTGCCAATCCGAATGCCTGCAAGGACGAACAGGGTCGCCTTCGCGTTGCTGCAGCAACGACAGTCGGCGACAAGGGTTTCGCCCGCACCGAGGCTCTGATCGCGGCCGGAGTCGATCTTGTCGTGGTCGACACTGCCCACGGTCACTCGAAGTACGTGCTCGATGCGGTCACGCGCATAAAGCGACAATCAAACAAAGTTCAGGTCGTTGCCGGCAATGTCGCGACCGCGGAGGGCGCCAGAGCGCTGATCGATTGTGGTGCGGACGCCATCAAAGTCGGCATCGGTCCTGGTTCGATCTGCACGACGCGGATTGTCGCAGGTGTCGGCGTGCCACAGCTGACCGCGATCATGGATTGCGTGGATGCGGCAAAGGCGACCGGCACGCCCGTCATCGCTGATGGCGGTATCAAGTATTCGGGCGATCTGGCCAAGGCGATCTCTGCCGGTTCGGACTGCGCCATGGTTGGCTCGCTGCTGGCCGGTACCGACGAAACACCGGGCGAAGTATTCCTCTATCAGGGGCGCTCTTACAAAACCTATCGCGGCATGGGTTCAGTCGGTGCAATGTCGCGCGGCTCTGCCGACCGCTACTTCCAGCAGGACATCAAGGACAGTCTCAAGTTGGTGCCGGAAGGCGTCGAGGGACAGGTGCCGTACAAGGGTGCAGCCGCGACCGTGTTGCATCAGCTCACTGGGGGGCTGCGCGCCGCCATGGGATACGTCGGCGCAAAAAATCTCGACGAACTGCACGCCAAGGCGGAATTTGTTCGTATTACCGGGGCGGGTTTGCGGGAAAGCCATGTGCACGATGTCACGATCACGCGGGAAAGCCCGAACTATCCGAGCCGTGTTTAGTTATCTTCCTCCGGGGAGAGCTGAGAGGGCTATTCTATGTCAATCAGATTTGTCCTTCTGCCGTTATTTGTGGAGGTGTTGCTCACCTTCGCTGTGATGTTCGGCATGATGTATTTCCGCACATCGACGATCCGGAACGGAGAGACGCGTTTTGAGGATATCGCCTTGCGCGAGCCGAATTGGCCCGTGCGCGCCACGCAATTCGCCTATTCGTATGCCAATCAATTTGAGCTTCCGGTCTTGTTTTATGTCCTGACGATTCTCTCGATCATGACCCAGCATGCCGATATTCTCTATGTGCTTCTTGCGTGGGTCTTCGTTGTGCTGCGTGTATTGCAGGCCGGAGTTCACGTGACCAATAACAACGTCCGCGTGCGCGGTGGGTTTTTTGGCGCGGGCGCACTTGTATTGGTCATTATGTGGCTGATTTTCATCGTGCGCATCGTTCTCGCGCTGCCATGACCCCGGCAGCACGACTCGCTGCCGCGATCGAGGTTTTTGCCGCGATCGAAAACGAACGCCGCCCGGCCGCCGATGCGCTCAAGCCTTGGGGGCTCACTCATCGTTTTGCCGGCTCAAGCGACCGAGCCGCCATCGCGGGGCTGGTCTACGACGGGCTGAGA
>Ga0207706_10005136_pt1 | contig 12215 bp, 8 predicted proteins | sample KBSC53metaG_FD_184318 | JGI IMG/M metagenome (GOLD analysis project Ga0207706, IMG submission 184318) | Corn rhizosphere microbial communities from Kellogg Biological Station, Michigan, USA - KBS C5-3 metaG (SPAdes) (version 2) | ecosystem: Host-associated > Plants > Roots > Rhizosphere > Soil ... | reverse complement strand
CAGCTGGGTGCCGGGCTCGCCGATGGACTGCGCGGCGATGATGCCGACCGCCTCACCGACGTCGACCGTCTTGCCGGTGGCCAGCGAGCGGCCGTAGCAGGACGCGCACGTGCCGACCTTGCTGTCGCAGGTCAGGACGCAGCGGACCTTGACCTCCTCGACCCCGGCCTCGACCAGTGACGTGATGGCCACGTCGCCGAGGTCGGCGCCCGCAGCGAGCACGACCTTCTTGTCGACGACGACATCGGCCGCGAGGGTCCGCGCGTAGACGCTGGTCTCCGCGTTCGGGTCGCGCACGAGGGTGCCCTCGGCGTTGCGGGTCGCGATCGCCATGACGACGCCGCGCTCGGTGCCGCAGTCCTCCTCGCGGATGATGACGTCCTGCGACACGTCGACCAGACGACGGGTGAGGTAGCCCGAGTCGGCCGTCCGCAGCGCGGTGTCGGCCAGACCCTTGCGGGCGCCGTGGGTCGAGATGAAGTACTCGAGCACGGTCAGCCCTTCACGGAAGTTGGCCGTGATCGGAGTCTCAATGATTTCGCCCGACGGCTTGGCCATCAGTCCGCGCATGCCGGAGAGCTGGCGAATCTGCTGTTTCGATCCGCGAGCGCCCGAGTCCGCCATGACGTAAATCGGATTCAGCGCGCCTTCCTTGTCGCGCTGCTGCATCTGCCCGAACATCTCGTCTGCGACCTTTTCCGTAATCGCCGACCAGATTTCGATGACCTTGTTGTAGCGTTCGCCGTTGGTGATGGCGCCGTCAAGATATTGCTGCTGGACTGCGACTCCGAGTTTCTCGGCGTCTTTCACCAGGGTCTTCTTGTTGTCCGGAATGACCATGTCATCGATGCCGATCGACAGGCCCGCCTTGGTGGCATAGCGGAAGCCGAGGTCTTTTACCTCGTCCAGCATCTTGACCGTGACTTCCAGGCCAAAGCGCAGGTAGCAGTAGGTGACCAGCTGGCCGATACCTTTCTTCTTCAGCAAGCCGTTGATGAACGGCATGCCTTCGGGAAGGTGATCGTTGAGGATGGCGCGTCCGACGGTCGTATTCAGGAAGCCGCGCTCCGAGTTCACCGGCTCGGTGTGGATGATTTCCTGATCGTCGTAAGCCGTCATCAGATCGATGACTTCACCGGTGTAGCGCAGGCGGATCGGGCTCAGCGTCTCCACCTCGCCGGCATCGAGCGCCAGCAGCACTTCTTCCACGTTGGCAAAGGCGCGGCCTTCACCCTTGGCGCCCGGCTTGCCCTTGGTCAGGTAATAGAGACCCAACACCATGTCCTGCGTCGGCACCGTGATCGGCTGGCCCGAGGCGGGAGACAGAATGTTGTGCGACGAAAGCATCAGCACGCTGGCCTCAACCTGGGCTTCCGGCGACAGCGGAATGTGCACCGCCATCTGGTCGCCGTCGAAGTCGGCGTTGAACGCCGTGCAGACCAGCGGATGGATCTTGATCGCTTTACCTTCCACCAGCACCGGCTCGAACGCCTGAATGCCCAGACGGTGAAGCGTAGGAGCGCGATTCAACATCACCGGATGGTCTTTGATGACCTCTTCCAGGATGTCCCAGACGATCGGTTCCTGCTGCTCCACCATTTCCTTGGCTTGCTTGATGGTGGTGCAGTGCCCGGTCTGTTCCAGCCGGTGATAGATGAACGGCTTGAACAGCTCCAGCGCCATTTTTTTCGGCAGACCGCACTGGTGCAGCTTGAGTTCGGGACCGACCACGATGACGGAACGTCCGGAGTAGTCAACACGCTTGCCCAGCAGGTTCTGCCGGAAGCGTCCCTGCTTGCCCTTGAGCGTGTCGGAGAGCGACTTCAGAGGGCGGTTATTGGCGCCACGCAGCACACGGCCCCGGCGTCCGTTGTCGAACAGCGCGTCCACCGCTTCCTGCAGCATGCGCTTTTCGTTGCGCACGATGACTTCGGGAGCGTGCAGGTCCATCAGCTTCTTCAACCGGTTGTTGCGGTTGATGACGCGGCGATACAGATCGTTCAGATCGGAGGTGGCAAAACGGCCGCCGTCCAGTGGAACCAGGGGACGCAGCTCCGGCGGAATGACCGGAATCACATCCAGAATCATCCAGTTCGGCTTGTTGCCGCTCTTGCGGAAGGCCTCGACCACTTTCAGGCGCTTGGCATACTTGAGCCGCTTCTGCAGCGAGCTCTCATGCTTCATCTTCTCGCGCAGTTCGCCGGACAAAGCTTCTACTTCGACGCGCTTCAGCAGTTCCTTGATGGCCTCGGCGCCCATCATGGCCTTAAAGCCCGCGGGACGGTACTGCTGGTCCAGTTCACGGTACTTGGCTTCGTCCTTGATGACTTCGTGATCTTTTACCGGCGCATCCCCAGGCTCGACCACCACGTAAGCCTCGAAATACAACACCGATTCCAGATCGCGCAGCGAGATATCGAGCAGGTGCCCGATACGGCTGGGCAATCCCTTGAAGAACCACACGTGCGAGCAGGGAGAAGCCAGCTCGATGTGGCCCAGTCGCTCACGCCGTACTTTCGAAAGCGTCACTTCCACGCCGCACTTGTCGCAGATGACGCCGCGATGCTTCATCCGCTTGTATTTGCCGCACAGACACTCCCAGTCGGTTACGGGACCGAAAATGCGCGCGCAAAACAGGCCATCACGCTCCGGCTTGAAGGTCCGGTAGTTGATGGTTTCGGGCTTGGTCACCTCGCCATGCGACCAGCTCCGGATCTTTTCCGGAGAGGCCAGACTGATGCGGATGGCGTCAAAATCAGCAATCGGGTTTGCCATGTCAAAGGGGCTAGAACGGTACAAGGTGGTCCTCCGCTTCCTGCGGCACTCACGCGACCGCTGGCGGCTCTTGAAATCGGTCGTTGGTCATTGGCCATTGATCGTCGATCGTTGGCCAAAACCAGCGAAAACCTAAGACTCGGCGGCCCAAGAGCCCAGCCGCCGGCCTTCTCAGTCTTTACTCGTAGCGCCGGCGTCCCGCCGGCTGTCCTGAGGGCGTCCCGCCCTCAGTCCACCGTCAGCCCAATCGCTTTCACTGAAAGCTGAGGGCTGACGGCTGATAGCTCTCTTAATCCGCTGCCGCGCTCAAAACCGGCTTCTTCTCTCCGGCCTTGATCAGCTCCACATCGAGACACAGCGACTGCAACTCGCGGATCAGCACGTTGAACGATTCCGGCACGCCCGGTTCCATGGCCGCTTCGCCCTTGACGATGGCCTCGTAAATCTTGGTGCGGCCATACACGTCATCGGACTTCGCGGTGAGCAGTTCCTGCAGGATGAACGCCGCGCCGTAGGCTTCGAGGGCCCAGACTTCCATTTCTCCGAAGCGCTGGCCGCCGAACTGAGCCTTGCCGCCCAGTGGTTGCTGGGTGATCAGCGAATACGGCCCAATCGACCGGGCGTGGATCTTGTCGTCCACCAGGTGCGAAAGTTTCAGCATGTAGATGTAGCCGACGGTGACGGGCTGTTCGAACTTGTCGCCGGTCATGCCGTCGTACAAGTAAGTCTTGCCCGATTCCGGCAAGCCCGACTGCTTGAGCAATGCCTTGATCTCGCCTTCGCGTGATCCGTCGAACACCGGCGATCCCATGTACACGCCCTTGGTCAGCGTCGGAGCCACCGCCATCAGTTCCTCATCGCTGAGGTCGGCAATGGTGTCGGCCAGGGTCGTGTCCTTGAACAGCGCCTTCAGTTCGCGCCGGATGGCCTCTTCTTTGGTGTTCTCGGCCAGCATCTCGGTGATCTTCTTGCCCAGCTCGTGACCGGCCCATCCCAGGTGGGTCTCGAGAATCTGTCCCACGTTCATACGGGAAGGAACGCCCAGCGGGTTGAGCACGATTTCCATCGGCGTGCCGTCTTCGAGGTAAGGCATGTCCTCGTCGGGCAGGATGCGGGCAATCACGCCTTTGTTGCCGTGACGGCCGGCCATCTTGTCGCCCACGCTCAGCTTGCGCTTCATGGCGATGTACACCTTCACCAGCTTGATCACGCCCGGCGGCAGTTCGTCGCCCTTGGTCAGCTTGTCTTTCTTCTCGTTGACGATTTTCTTGAGCACGTCGATCTGGCGCGAGGTCATTTCCTCGATCTCGTCGATCTGCTCATTTACTCGCGGGTCCTTGTCGGCGTATTTGATACGCTTCAGGTTGCGGGTGGAAATGCGCTCGATCGCGTCGCGGTCAAGAATCGTGTCCTTGGTGAGCAGGCGCTTGTTGGTGCGCTCGTCGTGCAGATCGGCCTGCACTTCCTTGCCGCCCAGAATGTTCTCCAGACGCTTCAGGCGCTCGTCGGTCAAAATCCGTATTTCGTCGGAAAGGTTCTTTTCCAGCTTCGCGATTTGCGTGCCTTCGATGAACTTGGCGCGCTCGTCCTTCTCCTGGCCTTTGCGGGAGAAGATCTTTACGTCCACAATCACGCCTTCAATGCCCGGCGGACAGTAGAGCGAAGCATCGCGCACGTCGCCGGCCTTCTCGCCGAAGATGGCGCGCAGCAGTTTTTCTTCCGGCGTAAGCTGAGTCTCGCCCTTGGGCGTGACTTTGCCCACCAGAATGTCGCCCTGCTTGATCGACGCCCCGATGCGAATGACGCCGGCCTCGTCCAGATTGCGCAACATCGATTCCGAGACATTGGGAATGTCGCGCGTAACTTCTTCCGGACCCAGCTTGGTGTCGCGCGCCTCGATCTCATACTCCTCGATGTGCACCGAGGTGTAGTAATCCTCTTTCACCAGCTTTTCCGAGACCAGAATCGCGTCTTCGAAGTTGTAACCGCGCCACGGCATGAAGGCCACCAGGACGTTCCGTCCCAGCGCCAGCTCGCCATGATCAGTGCAAGGACCGTCGGCGATGACTTGCCCCTTCGTCACCCGCTGCCCCTTGAGCACAATCGGTTTCTGGTTGATACAGGTGTTCTGGTTCGACCGCTTGAACTTGGTGAGCTGGTAAATGTCGCTGCCCACCTCGCGCGAAAGCTGGCCGGGATGATGTTCGCCCTCGACCCGCACAATGATGCGTTCGGAATCGACCGAATCAATGATGCCGTTGCGCTTGGCCAGAATCACAGCTCCGGAATCGCGAGCGGTAACGCCTTCCATTCCAGTGCCGACAATGGGCGCTTCGGCGCGCAGCAGCGGCACCGACTGGCGCTGCATGTTGGCGCCCATCAGGGCGCGGTTGGCGTCGTCATGCTCAAGGAACGGCACCAGCGATGCCGCCACTGAAACCAGCTGCTTCGGACTGACGTCGATGTAATCAACTTCATCGCGGCTGACCAGCACGAAGTTGCCGGCCTTGCGGGCATTGACCAGATCGCCCACGATCCGCCCCTTGTCGTCCAGTTCAACGTTCGCCTGGGCAATAGTGTGCCGGTCTTCTTCCCACGCCGAAAGATAAAACGAGAACGGCTCCAGCTCGGCCGCCCGCTTCTTCCGGTCTTTCAGTTCAGCATTCAGCTTCTCGGCTTCGTGCTTCTCCAGGTGATCGCCGACTTTGCGATCACTGTCGCCGGCATTGACGATGCTGACATAGTCCAGCACGCGTCCGCCTTTGACCCGCCGGTAAGGCGACTCGATAAAGCCGTAGTCGTTGATCCGCGCATAGCAGCTCAAAGACGAAATCAGGCCGATGTTCGGACCTTCAGGCGTCTCAATCGGGCAGATGCGCCCGTAGTGCGTAGGGTGCACGTCGCGGACTTCGAATCCCGCGCGCTCCCGCGACAGGCCGCCCGGCCCCAGAGCGGAGAGCCGCCGCTTGTGCGTGATCTCCGACAGCGGGTTGGTCTGGTCCATGAACTGCGAAAGCTGCGACGATCCGAAGAATTCCCGGATCGCTGCCATCACCGGCTTGGCATTGACCAGGTCGTGCGGCATCGCCGTTGACATTTCCTGGTACACCGACATCTTTTCCTTGATCGCCCGCTCCATGCGCACCAGGCCGATGCGGAACTGGTTTTCCAGCAGCTCGCCCACGGCGCGCACCCGGCGGTTGCCCAGGTGGTCAATGTCGTCCACCGTGCCGATGTTTTTGCGCAGCTTGAGCAGGTAGCGAATGGTGCCGTAAAAATCTTCCGGCTCGAGTGTCCGGTTATCGAGCTTCGAGGCGTCCTGGTTCTCGAACAGCTTGATGTTGAACTTCAGCCGTCCTACCCGCGAGAAGTCGTACTTGCGCGGGTCGAAGAACATGCCATGGAACAAGGCGGTCGCCGTATCGAGCGTCGGCGGATCGCCGGGACGCAGCTTGCGGTAGATTTCGATCAGCGCTTCCTGCGGGGTCTTTACCGCATCGCGCTTCAGGGTCTGACAGATGACCGTGCCTACATCGTCGCGCTCCGGGAAGAACAAATTGATTTCGACCACGCCGGATTCGAGAATCTTCGCAATCTTGTCCGGGGTCAGCTCGGAGTTGGCTTCGAGCAGAACTTCGCCGGTGGTGGTATCAACCACGTCGCTTGCCACCCAGGCGCCTTCAAGGTCCGAAACGTCAATCTCGATCTCGCTGATCTTCGCTTTCTGAATTTCCTTCAGCGTGACCGCATTGATCTTGCGTCCCGAGTGCGCGATCTCCTCGCCGGATTTCGACTTGATGCTGTGGGCCAGCTTCATGCCCAGCAGGTTGGTCGGCTTCTCGCTGGCGGGATCAAGCGTCCAGAAGAGCTTGCCGTCGCGGATGACCAGCCGGTCCACAGTGTAGAACGTCCGCAGAATGTCTTCGCCGGAACGCAGTCCCAAAGCCCGCAGAAAGATGGTTCCCAGGAACTTGCGCTTGCGGTCGATGCGGACATACAGAACGTTTTTCTGGTCGTATTCGAATTCCACCCACGATCCGCGGTAAGGAATGATCTTGCCCAGAAAGTAGGTGCGGTTGTTGGCGGTCTCAAAGAACACGCCGGGCGAGCGGTGCAACTGGCTGACGATCACGCGCTCGGTGCCGTTCACGATGAACGTGCCGTTCTCGGTCATCAGCGGAACGTCGCCGAAAAATACTTCCTGTTCCTTGATGTCGCGGATGGAGCGGTTGCCGGTCTCCGCATCCTTCTCAAAGATGGTCAGGCGCATGGTGACCTTGAGGGGAGCAGAGTACGTCATGCCCCGTTCCTCGCACTCGCTCACGTCATACTTCAACTGCAGTCCCACCGGGTCGCCGCACTTGTTGCAGAAGTCGGGAGTGTTGGCGTTGTAAGTGCCGCACTTGTGGCAAAGCACATCGCCGGGATGAAAGGGATCGGTGATTACCGTGTTGCCACAGTTCTTGCAGGTGGTCCGCAGGTGATGCAGGCCCTTGAGGTGGCCGCATTTGCACTCCCAGTTGCCGATCTGAAAATCCACAAACTCGAGCTGGGAGACGTTGCGGAAATCGCTGATGGGGAACACCGACTGAAACACGGCCTGCAAGCCGGCGTCGTCGCGCTCGCTGGGCAGCCGGTCCATCTGCAGGAAGCGTTCGTAGGAACGCTTCTGAACCTCGATCAGGTTCGGAATCTGGATGGTGGCTGGAATTTTTGAAAAATCAAATCGGGTACGGTAGGCATTATTCTTCGACATTCAGATGGCTCCCAAACTTTCAAGCGCAGCCTTGAGCTGCGAAAGGCAGATGCGTGGTGACGAGACTTGGGTCCCGTCGGCGCGGGTCATGGATTAAACGACCCGCTTATGTACGGTCACCGCGCCGGGGCGTTGCAGACACGTATGCGCCCTCGGGGACATAGTTCCCCGCGGGCGCCAGTTGCAGCGCTTAGCGTCAGTTGAATTTTTTCTTTCCGCGCCAGTTCTCAGGCCTGTTTCCGTTCCGCTGTTCACGAAACAGTTTGCCAACTCGTGTGCGACTCAGCTCCGCTTCCCCGGATCGTTGGAGTGGAGAGTCGCCTAACCGTGAAGTGGGAAGCAGACGATATATAGATGCTACCACCGCTTCCCAGGGTTCACCAATGAAAATGTGCCCGGCAAGGCTCATTTCGGGACGGGTTTGCCCCCCTCGTCCGCCTCTGCGCTCGGTCATCCCGAGCAGAGTTGGCTGCTTCGCCAAGCGAAGCAGCCAACGCAGTCGAAGAGCCTGCCCCGAGCGAAGTCGAGGGGACCCCTGTTCCCGCGAAAAGCCCTGACCGCTACTTGACCTCGACGGTCGCCCCAGCCTCGGTAAACTTCTTCTTGATGGTCTCGGCTTCGTCCTTGTTGACGCCCTCTTTAATGGTCTTGGGAGCGCCATCCACCAGGTCCTTGGCTTCTTTCAGGCCCAGGCTGGTGACTTCGCGGACGGCCTTGATTACATTGATCTTATTGGCTCCAACCGCGGTCAGAACGACGGCAAATTCGGTCTTTTCCTCAGCCGGCGCCGCCGCTGCCGCTCCGCCCCCGCCTGCAACCATCACCGGGGCTGCCGCCGCAGCCGAAACGCCCAGCTTCTCTTCCAACCGCTTGACCAAAGCTGCCGCGTCCAAGAGCGACAAGCCTACGATTTGTTCCTCTAACTGCTGCAGATCCGCCATTTGTCCAGTCTCCTCGAATTTTTGGTCTATCTATTCCGTCAATCGCAAGCCAGGTTTCCAGTGCGCTCAGGCCTCTTTGCCATGCCAGACAACACGACGTGAGGAGCCGCGCAACCCCCGCTCTTGATCTCTATCCGGGCATCTGCCTATGTGGCCGCGGGCGACTCACCCCCGGTTTTCAAATGCCATCAGAACTTATCGAACCCGTGCCGCTTGAGCCGTCCGTCGCGGGCGAGTCGCCCGCGGCCACACCACCATACCGGCCTAAGCTTCCTTGAACTTGTTTTTCTCGACGCCCTGGTTGATCACCACCGCCAGGTCCTTGCCGACAGCATTCATCACCGTGACCAGGCGCTGCGCCGGGGCGTTCATCAGGAACAGCAGCTTGGAGTAAATCTCTTCCTTGGACGGCATGGTGGCCAGCGCCTGAATCTCTTTGATCGAGATCACGCGGCCTTCGACCACGCCTGCCTTGAAGGTGAATTCCGGATTGTCCTTGGCGTACTTCGACATCGCCTTGGCTAGCGCTACCGGATCACCCTTGGTGTAGGCCAGCGAAGTGACGCCGGAAAGCTCGCTCAGCGCGCCTTCCGCGGCCGTGCCCTTGGCAGCGAGCTTGGCCAGGGTGTTTTTCACCACCCGGTACTTGGCTCCGGAACTGCGCAACGCCTTGCGCAATTCGTAGTCCTGGGACACCGTCAGCTTGCTGTAGGTCGCGATGATCAGGCTGGAAACATTCTTCAGCTCCGCTCCCAGCTTCTCCACCTGCTCGATTTTCTTTGCTCTGCTAACCGCCATGATTCAATCCCTCTTCGATGTCTGTGTGGGACCGGGTCTCAGACCCGGTCAGGCCGACCCAAGGTCGGCAGTTAAGCTTTCGCCGCCGCTTCCACCTGGGCCGTGTCAATCGAAATTCCCGGCCCCATGGTCGAACTTAGGTAGCAGCCCTTGATGTATTTGCCCTTGGCCACGGTGGGCTTGGCTTTGATCACACTGCTGATGACCACGGTCGCGTTCTCGACTAGCTTGTCGGGCGTAAATGAAATCTTGCCCACCGGCACGTGCACCAGGGCCGTCTTGTCGGTGCGGAACTCGACTTTTCCGGCTTTCACTTCCTGCACCGCCTTGCCTACATCAAAAGTGACGGTGCCGGTCTTGGGATTCGGCATCAGCCCTTTAGGCCCCAGGATCTTGCCCAGCCGGCCCACCGACTTCATCACATCGGGAGTGGCAATCAGCGCGTCGAAGTCGGTCCAGTTCTCTTTGTTGATCTTCTCGACCATTTCTTCGCCGCCGACAAAATCGGCGCCCGCCTGTTCCGCTTCCCTGATCTTGTCGCCGCTGGCTATCACCAGGACCTTCTTGGATTTCCCCAGTCCGTGCGGCAGAACCACAGTGCCACGCACCATCTGGTCGGCATGCTTGGGATCCACCCCCAGCCGCATGGTGATTTCGACGGTCTCGTCAAATTTCGAGAATTTGACCTTCTGCAACAGGGGCACAGCGTCTTTAAGCTGGTAAGGACGCGCTTCTACAGCTGCGCGCGCCTTGGTGATGTTCTTTCCTGCTTTTTTCATCAGTTCTTCCTGTCTCCCACCGTCCAGCGTTGTTTCGCTGGACCGTAGTGTTTTCGACTTCACTTCGTTGATGGAGGACGGGGACGCCCAGCCTCCATTTCAAATCCTATCCAACTACTTCAATGCCCATGGAGCGCGCCGTCCCGCGCACACTCTTCATCGCCGATTCCACCGAGGCCGCATTCAAGTCTGGCATCTTCTGGCGGGCGATGTCTTCCACCTGCTTGGCCGTCACCTTGCCGACCTTGTCTTTATTCGGCGCGCCCGAACCCTTGGCGATTCCCGCCGCGCGCTTCAGCAGAATGGAAGCTGGAGGCGTCTTAGTAATAAAGGTGAACGAACGGTCGCTGTAAACCGTCACCACCACCGGGATGATCAGCCCTTCCAGTTCCTTAGCCCCGGTGCGCGCGTTGAACTGCTTGCAGAACTCCATGATGTTGATCTGCGCCTGACCGAGAGCCGGTCCTACCGGGGGCGCCGGCGTGGCTTTGCCAGCCGCAATCTGAAGCTTTACCGAACCTGTCGCTTTCTTCGCCATAATCTCTTTTCGCCTTCCAGAAACCGGAAACCAGAAACTGTTTCTTAAGCCACTTTCTCCACTTGGGTAAATTCCAGCTCGACCGGCGTAGAACGGCCGAAGATCGTGACCATCACTTTCAAGGTCGAGCGGTCTTCGTTGACATCATCCACCACACCCTGGAAGGTGGCGAATGGACCCTCGGTGACCCGCACCGTCTCGCCTTTCTCAAATTTAACCTTCAGCTTGGGCTTGTCCTTGGCCTCGCCGACGCGGTACACGATGTGCTGAACTTCTTCTTCGGAAAGCGGCGTGGGTTGCTGTCCCGTGCCCACAAATCCCGTGACCCGCGGCGTGGACTTCACCACATGCCAGACGTGATCGTCCATGTCCATTTCAACCAGCACGTAGCCGGGATAGAACATGCGCTCCACAGTGTACTTCTTGCCGTTACGAACCTCGGTGACGGCCTCGGTGGGGATCAGCACCTTGCCGATCTTCTCCTGCAGACCGAAAGCCTGGACCCGCGACTCCAGCGACTCCTTCACCTTGCGCTCAAATCCCGAATAGGAGTGGATGATGTACCACTTCATGTTGGGATTGCGCGGGGGCTCGAGCGCTCCGGCGGCCTCGGGCGAGAGATTCTCTCCGCCTGCTCCGGCTTCGTTTTTTTCTTCGTCCTGCATAGATTCTGCACTCATCGGCTGCAACACTTCGCTTCCTTCCTCAACTCAGTGCTGCTTGAAATACCGGAACACCGAGTCAATCCCGTGGCCGATCACCAGGTCCACCGCCCAGAAATACGCGGCAAACAGGAAAACCGTGACAATCACCACCACCGTCGTGGCCTGCACTTCCTTGAACGAAGGCGCAGTCACCTTCTTCATTTCCGTGCGCACGTCGTTGTAGTACGTCTTGATCCGCTCCGGCCAGGACTTGATGGTCGCTGTCAGCGTGTTCTGTTCCGCAACGCTCGCCATGGACTCTTCCCGCTTTCCTTCTTACTTGGCGCCCAAAACTCTGGCAGGGGCGGAGGGATTCGAACCCCCAAGTTCGGTTTTGGAGACCGACAGTTTAACCGTTGAGCTTACGCCCCTGTTCCCATTGCAGATTTGGAGATTTCAGATTGCAGATTGAAAAATCTGAAGTCTCCAATCTCAAATCTGCAATTACTTCACTTCCTTGTGCGGCGTGTGCTTGCGGCAGACGCGGCAGAACTTTTTCAGCTCCAGACGCTCCGTCATGGTCTTCCGGTTCTTGGTCGTCGAATAATTCCGCTCTTTGCAATCGCCGCACTGCAAGGTAATGATCTCTCTGGGCATAAACCGCTCCTAGCTCCTAGCCATCTGAGAACTGAGAACCCGTAACTGATTACTGGGCTTTGAATCCTCAGCTCGTTCCACCCACTACTGAATAATCTCGCTGATGGTCCCGGCGCCCACCGTGTGCCCGCCTTCGCGGATGGCAAACCGTAAGCCCTTTTCCATTGCCACCGGCGTGATCAGCTCAATCACCAGCTGCACGTTGTCGCCCGGCATCACCATCTCGGTGGCCGCCGGCAACTCTGCCACCCCCGTCACATCCGTCGTCCGCAGATAAAATTGCGGCCGGTAGCCCTTGAAGAACGGCGTGTGCCGCCCGCCTTCTTC
>Ga0207706_10005133_pt1 | contig 12222 bp, 13 predicted proteins | sample KBSC53metaG_FD_184318 | JGI IMG/M metagenome (GOLD analysis project Ga0207706, IMG submission 184318) | Corn rhizosphere microbial communities from Kellogg Biological Station, Michigan, USA - KBS C5-3 metaG (SPAdes) (version 2) | ecosystem: Host-associated > Plants > Roots > Rhizosphere > Soil ... | reverse complement strand
GGCGTGCTGCTCGAAGCCGGCCGTCGAGGAGAAGAATGCAAGCGTCGAGCAAGTCGCCGAGAAGGTTCGTGAAGCGTCGAGCGATGGCGGCTTCATCAGCCCCGGGAAGTGGGAATCGACCGTCACGATCGAGGACGTGAACATGCCCGGCCTTCCGGCCGGCGCCGCCGAGCAGATGAAGAAGATGGTCGCCCAGAACCAGGTTACGACGACCTGCCTCACCCCCGAAGAGGTCAAGAAGCCGGAGCCTGGATTCTTTGGCGGCAACGACAAATGCCGCTACGACCATTTCACGATGGGCAGCGGCAAGATCGACGCCGAGATGCACTGCACGCAAAACGGCATGACCCAGGTGATGCAGATGGCCGGGACCTATTCGCCCCAGGCCTATACGATGCAGATGACGAGCAATTCGAGCGGCGGTCCTTCGGCGGAAGCCAACATGTCGATGAAAATGAAAGTCGACGCCAAGCGCGTCGGCGACTGCACGGGCAAGGAGAGCTGATTCAACGCGGGGAGCAAACAGGGGGACAATTATGCGCATCGTAATCATTGCAGCCGCGGCCACGCTGTTGGCCGGCTGCGGCAACTCGGCGAATGACAAGGCGCAGGCGGAGTCCAGCGCAACCGCCCTCCAACCGGGCGAATATGCTTTGACATGGAGCGACACCGAAAGGCGTCCGGCCGCGAAGACGACGCCGGCAAGCGCTCCCGACGGCAAGGCCGGCGCTTCATCGGTCTTCGCCGAGCGCGCCTGCATCGCCCCGGACGGAGCGATCGAGCCGGCCGCCTTCGGCGAGGAGGGCGACCAGTGCCACATGGTGAACAGCTACGTCCGCAACGGAATCCTCAACGTGCAGGTGGGCTGCACCCGAGAGGGCAAGGGGTCGGTGACTCACATCGCGAGCGGGAGCTTCAGCGCCGCCGACAGTTTCGATGCGAGCGTTGATACCTCGACCGACTTCACGGGTGAGGGCAATTACAAGATGACCCGCAAGCTTGGCGCCAAACGCGTCGGCGAGTGCGCGGCAAAGCAATCCTGATGGCAGTTCGCGCGTTCACGGCTTTGTGAAAGCGCAGATCCTCATCAATCGCGGCGGCGGATCGGTCGGCGACACCTCGGCCATCCGGACTGCCCTCGACGGCGCTGGGGTGCAAGGCGACATCCGCCTGCTCGACGGTCACGAAATCCCCGATGCCGCCAAGGCAGCGGTCACGCACGGCGCGGAGCTCGTGGTTGCGGGCGGCGGGGACGGCACGATCAGCTGTGTGGCCGGAGCGCTCGCCGGAACCGGGGCGAAGCTCGGCATCCTGCCGCTCGGAACGCTCAATCACTTCGCCCGCGATCTCGGACTTCCGCTCGACCTTGCCGAGGCCGCTCAGGTCATCGCGAACGGAACTCCACGCGCAGTCGACATCGCCGAGGTGAACGGGCGCCTGTTCGTCAACAACAGCGCCATAGGCCTTTATCCGCTGATGATCCTCGACCGCGATTCGCAGCAGCGGCGACTCGGGCGCAGCAAGCGTCTGGCGATGATCGTCGCGTCGTTCCGAACGCTCGTTCGGTTCCACCACCGCCGTCTCACCTTGACGGTCAACGACGAGCGCGCCGGGCGCATCGACACGCCTTTGCTGTTCGTCGGCAACAACGATTACCGGGTCGACATCGGTGCGCCGGGCCGGCGCGAAAGCCTGGACGATGGCAAGCTGTGCGTGTTCGTGCTTCGAAAGAAAACCGCTCGCGGGCTGATCGGGGCGACCATCCGGGCCTTGCTCGACCGCTCGCGAGACGACGACATGGTGCGCATCGAGGGAGTCGAGCGGCTTCGTGTCGCGAGCAAGCGGTCACACCTCGCGGTCTCGCTCGACGGAGAGACGGCGATCATGGACACGCCTCTCGACTACCGGATCCGGCCGAAGGCGCTACAAGTCCTCGCACCATGAGCAGGCTCCTGGCATTCGCCGCCGCAACTGCAGTCGCGGGCTGCACCAGCATCCAGCTTCCGCCCGCACCCAGGGCTCAGGCCGGAGTCGCCTTCGACAGGCATGGCGAGATCGACGCCTTCGCCGAGGGCATCGCCGATCCGCAAAGCGGGCGCGCGGTCACTCCCGACGATCCCGCCCGTGTCGCCTCGGTCAGCAAGCTGGTGGTCGCGGTCGGAGTGATGAAGCTGGTCGAAGCCGGCAAGCTCGACCTCGACAGCGACGTGTCGCGATGGCTCGGATGGCAGCTTCGAAATCCGGCATTCCGGGACCGGCCCGTCACGCTCCGCCAGCTGCTTTCGCACACCAGCTCGGTGCGCGACCATGACGACCAATATGCAATTGCGCTCGGCGGCACGGTGCAGGCCGAAATGGCGGACGCCAAGTCGTGGGACCTCAAGCATGGGCCCGGTGACGCTTACTTCACCTACTCCAACATGAACTTCCCGATCGTCGCCTCGATCGTCGAGAAGGTGACCGGGGAGCGGTTCGACAAGTGGATGCGCGCCAACGTCCTCGATCCGATGAAGATCGACGCCTGCTACAACTGGCCGACGTGCAGCGATGAAGCCGTCGCACGTGCGGTCGAGCTCGACATGCCGGACGGCAAGCCGGTCAAGGATGATCTCCACGGCAAGCGCCCGGATTGTCCGGTCTATATCAACGAGGGCGATTCCTGCGAGCTCGAGTCCTGGAGGCCCGGCGAGAACGGCGCCCTGTACGCGCCGCAGGGTGGACTCCGAATCTCGGTCCGCGGCCTCGGCCGCGTCGGCCGGATGCTTTTGAACGAAGGAACGCTGGACGGGGCGCGGATCCTCTCCCCGCAATCGGTCGCAGCGATGTTCGAGCCGGTTTGGCGCTACAATGGCAGCAACGGCGACACCGACCACGGATTCTATTGCACCTACGGACTGGCGACGCAGACGATCCCGACGACCGTCGCCGGCTGTGACGACAAGCCCGTCAGCGACAACATCATCCGAATGGGTCACGCCGGCGACGCTTATGGATTGCGTTCGGGCCTGTGGCTCGACCGCGCCCGCGGCACCGGCGTCGCCTTTTTCGTCACCGGCCTCGGCGACGATCCGCCGCGCGGGCGAAGCGCCTTCCGCGCCACCGAGGAGCTGGCGTTCAGCCACGCCCTATCGCTCGGGCGCTGAAGGGTCGAATTCGGCCCCGAATTCCGCCGCTCCCCAAGGGCTTCGCCGCGTGCTAGCGCCGCGTTGTGGACATTCTGCATACCGTCTCCGGCTTCGTTGTCGGCCTTCTCGTTGGACTGACCGGCGTCGGAGGCGGCTCTTTGATGGCGCCGATCCTGATCCTCATTTTCGGAGTTGCGCCGACGACCGCGGTCGGAACCGATTTGTGGTTCGCCGGAATCACGAAAATGGTCGGTGGGTCGATCCACCATTCCAAGCGAGCCGCGGACCTGGTCGTCGTCAAGCGGCTGGCTGCCGGCAGCATCCCCGCGGCAATCGCAACGATCATCGTCCTCAGCGCAATGCACTGGTCGCAGGTCAAACAGGGCTGGCTGCCGCCCGCGCTCGGAGCTGTCCTGATTCTCACGTCAGCCGCCACACTCGCCCGCCCGTCGTTGAGGCGCTGGGTGCGCTCGTGGCGCGGACAGGGTGCGCGCAAGGAGAGCGTTCGCCGGTGGCAGACGCCGCTTACCGTTTTCACCGGGGCAGTGCTGGGCGTGCTGGTCACCCTGACGTCCATCGGCGCAGGCGCGCTGGGCGCGACACTGCTGGTATTCCTCTATCCGGTCAGGCTCAAAGCGAAGGAGATCGTCGGCACCGACATCGTCCATGCGATTCCGCTGACGATCGTCGCCGGGACCGGACACCTGCTCATCGGCAGCGTCGACGGCTGGCTTCTTCTCAACCTGCTGATCGGCTCGATCCCGGGGATCATCATCGGCTCGCTTCTGGTCCACCGGGTCAGCGAGAAGCTGGTGAGGATCGCCCTGTCGGTTGTCCTGGTCTTTGCCGGAATGCGCCTGATTGTTCTTTGATCGCCATCCCGCGAAATCGGCCGCGCTTCGCGCTATAACAAAGGCGGGAGGAGCAAAGTCATGCAGATGACCTATGCGATCAAATATGTGGCCGACATGGACCGTGCCGTCGCCTTCCACCGCGACGTGCTCGGCCTGCCGCTCAAATTCCAGTCGCCCGAGTGGAGCGAATTCGCCACCGGCGAAACGACGCTAGCGCTTCATGCAGCGTCGCCCGAGAAGCGCGCCGGGACCGTGGAGCTCGGCTTCGGCACCGACGACATCACGGGCTTCTACGATCGCCGCGGCGATCTCGGGGTCGAATTCACCCAGCCGCCCAAGGACATGCACGGGATGAAGATCGCCCAGTTCCGCGATCCCGACGGAGCCGACACTTCGCTCGGCGGGAGAGGATAGCGAAGCAAAAGCCTCGAGGGGGGTGCATTGGCAAGCGTCTTTGTCAGTTATGCGCGCGAAGACGCGAACAAGGCCAAGGCCATTGCCCGCGCCCTTGAGAACGCGTCGCTCGACGTCTGGTTCGACGAGCGGATCCACAGCGGCTCCGAATTTTCGACTGAGATCGAACAGGCGCTTGCCGTGGCGAGCGCGGTGGTCGTCCTCTGGTCGAAGGACTCGGTGACGTCGCCCTGGGTGCGCGACGAAGCGGCGGAAGGGCGGGATTCGCAGCGGCTCGTCCCGGTGCTTCTCGACGACAGCAGGCCGCCCATGGGCTTCCGCCAGTTCCAGGCGACCGACCTGTCGCGCTGGTCGGGCCGCGGCCGGCCGAAGCAGCTCGACGAAGTCATCGCCGCGATCGGCGCGAAGGCCGGCGTCGACCGCCCGGTGCCTGTGAAACCAAAACGTGCGCCAGGGCGCCGCCCTGCCAGCCCGATGCTGTGGACATTGGCCGCGCTCGTGGCCGTCCTGGTGGGCGTTGGCGGCTGGCTGGCGACCCGGCAGTTCGCCGAGCCGCCTCCAGCGACGGTGAGCGTCGCGATACTTCCTTTCAAGGCGGATTCGTCGGATCGGGTGGCGCGCAGGCATGCGACGGATGTGCGCGACGCGGTGGCGCACACATTGGCGCAGGGCGCCTTCTCGGTGACCACGATCGACACTCTTGCGCCAGACGTCCCGCCGACAGATTTCGTCATCTCGGGCAACATCAGCAGCGCCGCCGACAAGATCATCGCCAGGCTGCAAATGCAGGAGACGGCGCATCACGTCGTCGTATTCTCGCATCAATTCGAATCGGCCCGCGACAAGATCGGCGACTTCCCGGAGATGGTCGGCGCGCAGGTCGCCTCCCAGCTATCCTGGACGGCACCGCTGATCGCGCTGGAACGCCGCCACCCATCCGATCCGGCCGTGGTCAACGCGCTTCTCCAATCCAGCGCGGCGGGCATGGATAGCGTCGGCACGCTTCACGATTACGAAACTGCGCGCCGACTTGCTGCGAAGGCGCCCAATTCGGCGCTCGCGCAGAACGGACTTGCCTACAACGCGGCTTTCGCTCTGAGCGAATTGCCGCGCGAACAGCGCGCCGAGGCCGTCGCCGCAGGACGCCAGGCGGCGGATCGAGCCATCGCGCTCGCGCCGGAATTCGGGGACAACTACGTCCCTTGGTGCCTGCTGCGCAGCGAGATTCGACGGCTCCAGTGCGAAGCTCGACTTCGCGGAGCGATGCGCACCGATCCCGATTCCCCCTTCGCGAACTGGTTTCTGGCAAATCTGGTCCTGAACCCGGTGGGCCGGAACAAGGAGGCCGCAGATCTCGCGGCCTTGTCGCTCGCCCACGACCAGTACATGCCCTACAAAATCGGGCTTGCGATTCGAACGCTGGAGGTTCTGGGCCGAACCGACGAATCCGACGAACTCTCCAGGAAAGCGAGCCGCTGGTGGCCCGGTAACGGACCGATCATGTTCAACCGCTGGGCGGGCGCCATCCAGCGCGGCGACTTCAAGGCGGCGCAACGGATTGAGAGCGAGACCGGAGAGCAAAGCGCGGTGCTTCTCGCAATCAATCGTAAGTCTTTGCCCGCTCTTCGCTCTGCCTGCCCGCCGAAGACGTCCGCCTTCGACGGCATCTTGTGCATGCTCGGGCTGGCGCGGCTCGGCGATCTCGACGGAGCCTATGCAGTCGCGGATCGGCTTTATCCGTCGCGCCGGGCGCGCACTGCTGCCGAGGAGGAGCGGCTCTGGCTCGACAACCCAGGCACGTTGTCAATTGCCTACGTCACGTCGCCAGGTGCGGCGCCGCTGCGTCGCGACCCGCGCTATCTCGCGCTCGCCGAGCGCACGGGGCTTCTCGAATATTGGCGGAGGGGGCGACTTCCGGACTTCTGCGGTCCGCCGAAACCGGAGCCAGTGTGCTCCGCAATCGCGCGGCGCGGCTAGCGATCGATTGCGCGAGGCGGGACCCTAGGAGGTTCCTGTTGCAGCGCGGCAAATCCACAGGAAAAATTCTTCATTATGCATTTACCCGCTTGCGTTGTGATTCGATTGAGGCACAATAGGTTGTAGCGCGAGAGGGGGAACACTCAACTGCTGGTGTTCGGACGCCGGAAGACCTATATTCCGGCGGTGGGCGAACTCGTCCCCGATTTCCACAGGGTGTCGCCATGGCAAACCCTCTCCGCACGGCCCAAAAGGACTCGTCTCGGCGGGCCCGCAAGAGTAGAACGATTCGGGAACAAACGGCTCCTCGCGAGTCGAAAAGCGGACGGGGTAGAGCAATGGATTTCACGACTGGAAGCGAAGTTCCGGCAGGCGACGTCACGACCGCTCGGCCATCCAGCAAGAGCGTCGCCCCGCCCGCCTTTCCCGTGCAAACGGACGATAGCCGCAACGACCTTCTGACCGAGTTCGGCAAGGACACCCTGAAGGACCGCTACCTGCTTCCTGGCGAGACCTATCAGGACCTCTTCGCGCGCGTCGCCTCGGCCTATGCCGACGACGCCGAGCATGCGCAGCGCATCTACGATTATATCTCGAAGCTGTGGTTCATGCCTGCGACGCCGGTCCTGTCCAACGGCGGCACTGGCCGCGGCCTTCCGATCAGCTGCTATTTGAACAGCGTCGACGACAGCCTGGAAGGGATCGTCGGCACCTGGAACGAAAACGTCTGGCTCGCCTCGCGCGGTGGGGGGATCGGCACCTATTGGGGCCGTGTCCGCGGGATCGGCGAGCCAGTCGGACTCAACGGCAAGACCAGCGGGATCATTCCGTTCGTCCGGGTGATGGACTCGCTGACCCTGGCGATCAGCCAGGGCTCGCTGCGGCGCGGCTCGGCGGCCTGCTATCTCGACATCAACCATCCCGAGATCGAGGAATTCCTCGAAATCCGCAAACCCAGCGGCGATTTCAACCGCAAGGCCTTGAACCTGCACCACGGCGTGCTTGTGACCGACGAGTTCATGGAAGCGGTCCGCGAAGGCGCGGAGTTCGAGCTGAAGAGCCCGAAAGACCAGAGCGTCCGCGGCAAGGTCGACGCCCGCGCCTTGTTCCAGAAGCTGGTCGAGACCCGTCTGGCGACCGGCGAGCCCTACATCATCTTCATCGACCAGGTGAACCGGTCGATGCCCAAGCATCACCGCGACCTGGGGCTGAAGGTCACCACTTCGAACCTGTGTTCGGAGATCACCCTGCCGACCGGGCGCGACCATCTCGGCGCCGATCGGACGGCCGTGTGCTGCCTGTCGTCGCTCAACCTCGAGACGTGGGATGAGTGGAACGGCGACAAGGTCTTCATCGAGGACGTCATGCGCTTCCTCGACAACGTCCTTTCCGATTACATCGCGCGCGCGCCGGACGAGATGGCGCGCGCCAAGTACAGCGCCGAGCGCGAGCGCAGCGTCGGCCTCGGGGTCATGGGCTTCCACTCCTTCCTCCAGGCGCGTTCGATCCCGTTCGAAGGGGCGATGGCGAAGAGCTGGAACCTCAAGATCTTCAAGCACATCCGGGCGCAGGTCGACGAAGCCTCGATGATGCTCGCCAAGGAGCGCGGCCCCTGCCCCGACGCTGCCGACATGGGCGTGATGGAGCGCTTTTCCTGCAAGATGGCGATCGCTCCGACCGCGTCGATCTCGATCATCTGCGGCGGCACGTCGGCATGCATCGAGCCGATCCCGGCCAACGTCTACACGCACAAGACGCTGTCGGGCTCGTTCGTGGTCAAGAACCCGCACCTCCAGAAGTTGCTCGAGACCAAGTCGAAGGACAGCGACAAGGTGTGGAACGGCATCCTGGAGAACGGCGGCTCGGTCCAGCACGTCGACTTCCTCACGCAGGAGGAAAAGGACGTCTTCAAGACCAGCTTCGAGATCGACCAGCGCTGGCTGATCGAGCTCTCGGCCGACCGGACGCCGTTCATCGACCAGGCGCAGTCGCTGAACCTCTTCATCCCGGCGGACGTCGACAAGTGGGACCTGCTGATGCTCCACTTCCGAGCCTGGGAGCTCGGCATAAAGTCGCTCTATTACCTGCGGTCCAAGTCGGTCCAGCGCGCCGGTTTCGCCGGCGGGGTCGAGGCCGACAACACTCCCGAGCTCAAGGAAATCCCGCTCGCGTCGACCACCGACTACGACGAGTGCCTTGCATGTCAGTAAAGCAGCTCGCGCTCCGCAAGTTCGCCAAGCGCGCCGGCGCTGTCGTGCTCGCGCTGATCGCGCTCGACCTCGTCGCGGCTGCAGCGACGTTCGCCTTCGGATGGGAAATGTTCAGAGGATGAGAGCCAGGCACGCGTATCTTGCTTCGGTAGCCTTCGCGTTCGCGGCGGCTCCCGCTGTCGCCCAGCCCGATCAGGCGGCGCTCGAACAGCGCTTCGATTCCATGATCAGCGCAACCGACCAGCAGCAGTGGCTCCAGCAGATGGCGTCGGCTCCCAACCATGTCGGCTCGCCGCACGACAAGGCGAATGCGGAGATGCAGCTCGCCCTGTTCAAGCAATGGGGCTGGGACGCACGGATCGAGACGTTCGACGTCCTCTACCCGACGCCGGTGTCGACCACGGTCGAGCTGGTGATGCCGCAGCAGGTCCCGCTCGGCGGGCAGGAACCGCCAGTCGCGGAGGACCCGACGTCGAACCTGGAAGGCATGCTTCCTCCTTACGTCGCCTACCAGGGCGACGGCGACGTCACAGCGCCGGTGGTCTACGTCAATTACGGGATGCCTGACGATTATGACGCGCTCGCCATGCGCGGCATCGACGTGAAGGGGAAGATCGTCCTCGCGCGTTATGGCGCCGGCTGGCGCGGGCTGAAGCCGAAGCTCGCGCAGGAGCATGGCGCGATCGGGACCTTGATCTATTCCGATCCGGCCGACGACGGCTTCGCATCGGACGATCCGTATCCGCACGGCGGCGCGCGCCCCGAGCATGGCGTTCAGCGCGGGTCGGTCGAGGACATGACGCTCTATCCGGGCGATCCGCTGACACCGGGCATCGGTGCGACCGCGAACGCCAAGCGGCTGACCCGCGAGACCTCGCCGGTCATCCTCAAGATCCCGGCGCTTCCCATCTCCTACGCCGATGCGTCGAAGATCCTGGCGCTGCTCCAGGGACCGGTCGTCACGGGCGACCAGCGCGGCGGGTTGCCGTTGGCCTATCACTGGGGCGGCACCGACGCTGTGAAGGTCCATCTCGCGGTCAAGTCGGATTGGTCGCTCAAGACGATCTACGACGTCATCGCGGTGATGAAGGGCGAGCGATATCCCGACCAGTGGATCGTCCGTGGCAACCACCGCGACGGCTGGGTGATGGGCGCGTCCGACCCGCTCTCCGGGCAGGTGGCGCTGATGAGCGAAGCCAAGGCGCTCGGCACCCTCGCCCGCTCCGGATGGCGTCCCGACCGAACGCTCGTCTACGCCAGCTGGGACGGCGAAGAGCCCGGCCTGCTCGGCTCGACCGAATGGGCGGAGACCCATGCCGACGAGCTGAAGCGCAAGGCCGTCCTCTACATCAACACCGACAATAACGGCCGCGGTTACCTGTTTGCGCAGGGGAATGGCGAGCTTCAGCGCTTCATGACTCAGGTCGCCGGGGATGTCGCCGACCCGCAGACGGGCGTCCCGGTCGCCGACCGCGCGCGAGCGGCAACGTTGACCGCCCATTATCTCAACCCCAAGGATATCCGGCCCGAGCTCGTCGAGGACGCGAAGGCCGGAAAGCTCCCGCTCGGACCGCTCGGTTCGGGCTCCGACTATTCTTCCTTCGCCCAGCATCTCGGCATCCCGTCGCTCAACCTCGGCTTCGGGGGAGAGGACTTCTCGGGCGGAAGCTATCATTCGATCTACGACAGCTTCTATCATGTGATGCACTTCGACGATCCCGGCCTCGCTTACGGCGCGGCCTTGTCGAAGCTGGTCGGGCGGGTCGTTCTTCGAGCCTCCGAGACCCCGCGCCTCCCCGCGCATTATTCGGACCTCTCTGCGGACGTGTCGCAAACCCTCGCCGAGGTCCTGAAGCTCGCTGCCGACCAGCGGGAGAAGGACCGCGCGCTCGCCGACCTTCGCCGCGAGGGCGACTTCAGGCTCGCTTCGGCGCCCTACGATCCGACGATCGCCCCGCCCGACCGCGGGATCACGCCGCTCGTCGACATGCTGCCGCTGCAGAATGCGTCGGATCACCTGACCCGCGCCGCCGCAGCCGCCGACTCGATGCTTGCCCGCGAGGACCAGCTGCCGGCGGCGACGCAGGCCCGGATCAACGCAGCCCTGCTCGACATCGACCAGCTGCTGCTCGACCCGCAAGGGCTCCCAGGCCGGAGCTGGTACAAGAATTTGATCACCGCTCCGGGCATGCTGACCGGCTATGGCGCCAAGACCCTGCCGGGGGTGCGTGAGGCGATCGAGCAGCGCCGCTGGGACGATGCGCGCACCTATGTCGGCCGAACCGCGGCGGTGATCGAAGCCTATGCCAAGCGCCTCGATGAAGTAGTTGCGATGGCGAGCCCCGCGACATGACGACGGGAAGCATGATCGAGGTCGGCGTCGCGGTGGCGATGATCGTCGCCGGTATCTGGGTCTACCGACGCGGCGGAAGCCAGGGCGCGGTGATCCTGTTCGTCGTCGCCGCGATCATGATCATCCACGGCCTCGGGTTCATGGAATACCGGCCCTCGGCCGCGGAGCTCGAACGATGAAGCGTTTCGCTCCGGGGAGGGGGATGAGCCGCACGAGCGGCTCGTGGAGCCGCAGCGGGAGTGGTGGGCTCCCTCTGCGGCTCCATTCGATCGCCCTTGCGCTGCTGCTCGGCGGATGCGCTCACCAGTTGATAACCGCGGTCCAGCCCGCCGCTCCCGGCTTCCTGCTCGGATTGTGGCACGGCTTCATATTCCCGCTTTCGTGGATCGGCTCGCTCTTCAGCCCCGACATCGCGGTCTATGCGGTGCCCAACAACGGCGGCTGGTACGATTTCGGCTATTTCCTCGGGATCGTCGTCTTCGGAGTCGGCGCCCGGAAGTCGCAAACTGTCTATCGCGACCGCATCGTGTACCGCGACCGGGCAATCGAGGCGCGAAAGATCAACTGATGACGACCATGCATCTCATCACGCTGATCATCGGCATCGTCACCCTAGGCGTCGGGCTAACGACCCTGCTTCGCCCGTCGATCACCCGGCGGCTGCTCGGCATCGGCCCGAGCGAGGGCGCGACCTATGCGCTTCGCATGGGCGGGATGATGCTGGCCGCGTTCGGCCTCGTCCTCGTCCTCTTCATCGCCGCCTTCACCGCGACCCCGGGAGCGGCGCGATGAGCGGCTATCGCGAGCACGGCTTCGACCCCAATCATTATGAGCCGCAGGGCCCGCCGATGCGGCCCTTCAACTGGGTTCAGTGGACCGGAGTCGGCTTCGGCGTCTTCGGAATTGCTCTCTACGCGGCCTATTTCGCGGGCCGCGCCGGCTGGATCCCGGAGAAGCTGCACAGCCCGATGGTCGGCTTCCCGATGCTGATGCTGGGCGTCGTCCTCGTCAATTCGCGCCGCCACCCGGCCCACGACATCGCGCCCGAGCTCGCCCAAGCCCGCAAGCGCTGGCTGCTCATCACTCTCTTGATCTGCGCCGTCATCCTCGGTGCCGCCATCGCCATCGATTTCTCAGGAGCCTAGTCATGCCCCTTCTCGAAGCCCGCAAGCAGTACAAGCCGTTCGAATACCCCTGGGCGTTCGAATATTGGAAGCGCCAGCAGCAGATCCACTGGATGCCGGAGGAGGTGCCGCTCGGCGAAGACTGCCGCGACTGGGCGCAGAAGC
>Ga0207706_10005131_pt1 | contig 12223 bp, 9 predicted proteins | sample KBSC53metaG_FD_184318 | JGI IMG/M metagenome (GOLD analysis project Ga0207706, IMG submission 184318) | Corn rhizosphere microbial communities from Kellogg Biological Station, Michigan, USA - KBS C5-3 metaG (SPAdes) (version 2) | ecosystem: Host-associated > Plants > Roots > Rhizosphere > Soil ... | reverse complement strand
CCGCCGGGATGCCGAAGTAGCACTCGAGGTGCGCGTGCTGGAACCACCACGCGCACCTCGAGTGCTACTTCGGCATCCCGGCGGCCGGCGGCGTGATGCACACGCTGAACCTGCGCCTTTCCCCCGACGAAATCGGCTGGATCGCAAACGACGCGAAGGATCGATTTCTCGTCGTCGACGACGTGCTGCTGCCGCTGTACCGGCAGGTCGCCGACAAGTACAGGTTCGAGAGAGTGATCGTCGTGCCGTTCTCGGGCGCGCCGGTGGCCGATGGTTTCGCCGACTACGAGGCGTTGCTGGCGCAGGCCGATCCGGACGGCTTCATCTACGCCGAGCACGACGAGGACGATCCGGTCGCGATGTGCTACACGTCGGGCACGACGGGCCGTGCGAAGGGCGTCGTCTACTCGCACCGCTCGACGATGCTGCACGCGCTGGTCGGCTGCCTGCCCGACCACTGGGGCCTGCGCAGCACCGACGTGGTGCTGCCGGTCACGCCGATGTTCCATGCCAACTCGTGGGGCTTGCCGTACGGCGCATTGATGCTCGGCGTGAAGCTGGTGTTCCCGGGTCCGCATCTGCACCCGGACGATCTGCTCGACCTGATCACGGCCGAGCCGCCCACGCTCGCGCTCGGCGTGCCGACGATCTGGATGGGGCTGATCCAGGCGTACGACGCGGCGCAAGGCAAGCAGCCGGGGCGCTGGAAGCTGCCGGCTGGCATGCGCTCGCTGGTCGGCGGTGCCGCCGTGCCCGAAGCGCTGATCCGCGCGTTTGCGAAACACGGCGTCTGGCTGCTGCAAGGCTGGGGCATGACCGAGACGTCGCCGCTCGCGACCGTGTCGTACCTGCGCAGCGAGCTGAAGGACCATGGCGACGAAGAACGCTTCCACCGTGCCGCGATGGCCGGCGTGCCGGTGCCGCTGGTCGACGTGCGCATTCGCGCCGACGATGGCAGCGACGCGCCGCGCGATGGCAAGACGATGGGCGAGATCCAGGTGCGCGGCCCGTTCATCACCGGCTCGTATCACGAGGTGCCGGTCAGCGCCGACAAGTTCACGCGCGACGGCTGGCTGCGCACCGGCGATGTCGCGACCATGGATGCGCTCGGCTTCGTGCGCATCACCGACCGCACGAAAGACCTGATCAAGTCCGGCGGCGAATGGATCAGCTCGGTCGACCTGGAGAACGCGCTGATGGCGCATCCGGCGCTCGCCGAGGCGGCCGTGATCGCGATCCCCGACGAAAAGTGGAGCGAGCGGCCGCTGGCCTGCATCGTCCTGAAACCGGGCGACAATGCGGCCCCCGCCGAGCTGAGCGCCGCGCTGAACGCCCACCTGCTGCAGCACGGCTTCGCCAAGTGGCAGCTGCCGGATCGTTATGAAGTGATCGACGCGGTGCCCCGCACCTCGACCGGCAAGTTCTGGAAGCTCAAGCTGCGCGAACGCTTCCCGAGATGATTTCAAGCACCGAAGAATGCAAGAACAAGCTTCCCTGATTCCCACCGGCGGCGACGGCGGCGACGCCGTCGCGCTCGCCGGCTATGCCGAGCGCGCCTATCTCGAATACGCGTTGAGCGTCGTCAAGGGACGTGCGCTGCCCGATGTCTGCGATGGCCAGAAGCCGGTGCAGCGCCGCATCCTGTATTCAATGGAGCGCATGGGTCTGGCGTTCACGACCGCGGCCGGCCCGAAGGCGGTGAAGAGCGCGCGGGTCGTCGGCGACGTGCTCGGCAAGTACCACCCGCATGGCGATACCGCAGCCTATGACGCGATGGTCCGCATGGCGCAGGACTTTTCGCAGCGTTATCCGCTGGTCGACGGACAGGGCAACTTCGGCTCGCGCGACGGCGACGGCGCCGCGGCGATGCGCTACACCGAAGCGCGGCTCGCGCCGATCACGCGCCTTCTGCTCGACGAGATCGACGAAGGCACGGTCGACTTCGTTCCGAACTACGACGGCTCCGAGCAGGAGCCGAAGCAGCTGCCGGCCCGCCTGCCGTTCGTGCTGCTGAACGGCGCGAGCGGCATCGCCGTGGGCCTCGCGACGGAAGTCCCGAGCCACAACCTGCGCGAGGTTGCCGCAGCGGCGATCGCGCTGATCCGCAACGAGAAGCTGGCCGATGCCGAGCTCGCCGAGCTGATCCCCGGTCCCGACTATCCGGGCGGCGGGCAGATCATCAGCGACACGGCCGACATTCGCGCCGCCTATGCGAGCGGCCGCGGCAGCCTGAAGGTGCGCGCTCGCTGGAAGACCGAAGACCTGGCGCGCGGACAGTGGCAGCTGGTCGTCAACGAGCTGCCGCCCGGCACCAGCGCGCAGAAGGTGCTCGAGGAGATCGAGGAGCTGACCAACCCGAAGGTCAAGGCCGGCAAGAAGACGCTGTCGACCGAGCAGGTGCAGCTGAAGACGACCGTGCTGTCGGTGCTCGACGCGGTGCGCGACGAGTCGAGCAAGGACGCTCCGGTGCGCCTCGTGTTCGAGCCGAAGACGCGCACCGTCGAGCAGCAGGAGCTGATCACGACGCTGCTCGCGCACACCAGCCTCGAGAGCTCGGCGCCGATCAACCTGACGATGATCGGTGCCGACGGCCGGCCGACGCAGAAGAGCCTGCGCCAGATCCTCGCCGAGTGGATCGCGTTCCGCATGCAGACGGTGCAGCGGCGCACGCAGCATCGGCTGACGAAGGTGCTCGACCGGATCCACGTGCTCGAAGGCCGGCAGCTCGTGCTGCTGAACATCGACGAGGTGATCCGCATCATCCGCGCGTCCGACGAGCCGAAGGCCGCGCTGATCGCGCGCTTCAAGCTCAGCGACCGGCAGGCCGAGGACATTCTCGAGATCCGGCTGCGCCAGCTCGCGCGGCTCGAGGCGATCAAGATCGAGCAGGAGCTGAAGGACCTGCGCGTCGAGCAGGGCAAGCTCGAAGACATCCTGGGCAGCCCGGCGTCGCTCAAGCGCACGCTCGTCAAGGAGATCGAAGCCGACGCGAAGATGCACGGCGACGATCGCCGCACCTTGATCCAGACCGAGAAAAAGGCGGTTGCCGAGGTGAAGGTGATCGACGAGCCGGTCACCGTCGTCGTCAGCCTGAAGGGCTGGGTGCGTGCGCTGAAGGGCCACGAGATCGATGCGGCGACGCTCGCGTTCAAGGCCGGCGACTCGCTGTACGGCACCTTCCAGTGTCGCAGCGTCGATGCGCTGCTCGTGTTCGGCAGCAATGGCCGGGTCTATTCGACGCCGGCGAGCCAGCTGCCCGGCGGGCGCGGCGACGGCCAGCCGATCACAAGCCTGATCGACCTCGAATCTGGCACGCAGCCCGCGCACTACTTCGCCGGGCATGCGCAGCAGACGCTGCTGCTCGCCAATACCGGCGGCTTCGGCCTGCTCGCGCGGGCCGCCGACCTGTTGTCGCGCCAGCGCGGCGGCAAGTCGTTCCTCAGCCTCGAGGCCGACGAGAAACCGCTGCCGCCCAGCCTCGTCGACGGCACGTCGCAGGTGGCGTGTCTGTCGTTGAGCGGACGCTTGCTCGTGTTCGCGCTCGACGAGCTCAAGTTGCAGTCGAACGGCGGGCGCGGACTGACGCTGATGGACCTCGACGCGAAAGACGCACTCGTCAGCGTGGCTGCATTCGCCCAGATCCTGCAGGTGCTCGGCACGGGCCGCGGTGGCGCCAAGCCGAAGGACGAGACGCTCAAGGGCGCGGCGCTCGCCGAGTACGTGGGCAAGCGCGCACGCAAGGGCCGCAAGCAGGACGTGATGGTCAAGGCGATGCGCGTGCTGCGCGGCGACTGAGCCCAGCCCGCCGGCAGGCGACCGGCTCGTTCAGCCGCTGGTGCAGCGCGCCTTGTAGTTGGCTTCGAACAGGTCGAGATCGGCCTTTTCGCCGGCCGTCATCGTCGCGGCGCGCTGGCGTCGCTTATGCAGCGCACCCAGCATCTCGTTGCATTGTTCGCTCGCGATCACGGCGCGCTTGCGTTCGTTGCCCCGAGCCTGATCCTCCTGCTTGCGCTGCATCTTCTCGTCGGCCTGCTGCTGCCACAGGCGCTGGTGCGCCTGCTGTTCGTCCTCGCCGCACTGCTTGCGGTAGTTCTCCGAAAGCTCCGACAACGCGCTGCCACGCAGGCCGCGCGCCGGGCCGGTGCGCAGCCCTTCGGCAAGGTTCGCGCATTCCGTGCTCATGTACTGAAGGTGCTCGCCCGCCTTGGCCATCTGCGGCGAATAGCTCGGCGATGCATACCGGTTCGGCTGCTGCACCGGCCCCACCGCCCTGAGCTGAGTGCGGCTCGAATCGCTGCCACCGGCACACGGCCGATCCGAAACATACGTTCCGCTGCCGCTGCTGCAACGATAAAGTGCCTGCGCCATTGCCGGCGAAACGGTTGTCGCGAGCGCGCTGGCAAAGCCGACGGCCGCTGCCCATCGTCTGATCATTTCCTCTCCCTGCGCCCTGTGGGCGGCCCTTCGGCGAAGTGTAGTGGCCGTGTTTGGCGGGTTGCCTGAGGCTGTCGGCGAACCGGGCACGAAACTACGCATTCGAGGGGGTGCAAAGACCCGACACGCGCGGCTGCCGTCGCCGAGCCGCAACGACCGTCGCGCTTGCAGTTCTGCGCGAAGCTGTCGCGAGGCTGTCGGTAGGTGGAAACCGAAGCCGGCACGGGTTCGGCCGTCACTACAGTGCGCCGCAGCGGCTACTCCTCAGGCCGCGATCAGGAGCCGCATTGAACGACCGCAATCTCATCAGAGGACTCTTCCTCATGATGATCTCGCTCGGCTTCGGCCTGGGCGCGCTGAACTACTCGGTGGGCAGCCTCGGGCGTGCCGGCCCGGGCCTGTTTCCGTTCATGGTCAGCTGCCTGCTGTTCCTGATCGGCGTCGTCACCGTCGTCCGATCCCGCTTCGTGCAAGCGGTGCCGCTGGACTTCAACCTGAAGAACATCGCGCTGGTGATGCTCGGGCTGTGCGGTTTCGCGGTGGTTTCCAAGTTCATCAACATGACCGTGGGCATCGTCTTCATGGTCTTCGTCGCCACGCTTGCGGGAACCTCGTATTCCTGGAAGCGCAACCTCAAGATCTGCGCCGGGCTGATCGCGATCGCGTTCGCGTTCCAGAAGCTGCTCGGGCTCAACCTGCCGCTGTTCTGATGGAAACCCTGCACAACCTCGCATTCGGCTTCGAGCACGCGCTCACGCTGCAGAACCTGATGTTCTGCGCGATCGGCTGCACGGTCGGCACCCTGGTCGGGCTGCTGCCCGGCCTCGGGCCGCTCGCCACGATCAGCCTGCTGCTGCCGCTGACCTACTCGATCCCGACCGGCGGCGCGCTGATCATGCTGGCGGGCATCTACTACGGCGCGCAGTACGGCGACAGCGTCAGCGCGATCACGATGAAGATCCCGCACGCGAGCAGCATCGTCGCGTGCATCGACGGTTACCAGATGACGCTCAAGGGCAAGACCGGCCTGGCGCTGTTCACGGCCGGCGTGTCGAGCTTCATCGGCGGCACGGTGGCGATCGTCGTGCTGTCGTTCCTGGCACCCAGCCTGGGCGAAGTGGCGTTCCTGTTCGGCCCGGCCGACTACTGCGCGTTGATGATGGTGGGCTTCGTCTGCGTGAGCTTCGTGACCACCGGCAGCCTTCTCAACGGCCTGGCGATGTGCCTGATCGGCGTGCTGCTCGGCCAGATCGGCACCGACGTCAACAGCGGCGTGCCGCGCTTCACGTTCGACTTCCCGTTCCTCGCCGAAGGCGTCGGCCTCGTCAGCGTGGCGCTCGGCTGTTTCGGCATTGCCGAGATCACGAAGAATCTGGATGCGCGCGAGGAGCGCTCGCCGTTCAACGGCAAGATCAAGCTGATGCCCACGTGGCCCGAGTTCAAGCGCATCATCCCGAGCGCCTTGCGCGGCAGCGCGGTCGGCTCCTTCCTCGGCATCCTGCCGGGCGGCGGCCCGGTGATCGCGCAGTTCGCGGCGTACGCGCTCGACAAGAAGGTCAGCAAGTACAAGGACGAGATCGGCACGGGCGCGATCGAAGGCGTGGCGGGGCAGGCCGCGGCCGACGAAGCTGCCGCGCGCACCAGCTTCATCCCGCTGATGAGCATCGGCATCCCCGAGAACGCCGTGATGGCGCTGATGATGGCCGCCTTCGTCATCAAGGGAATCCAGCCCGGGCCGAACATGATCGCGGGCCACCCCGACCTGTTCTGGGGGCTGGTGGCCAGCATGTGGATCGGCAACTGCTTCCTGCTGCTGCTCAACGTGCCGCTGGTGCGCTACTGGCTCTCGGTCTTCAAGATCCCCTACAACGTGCTGTTCCCGGCGATCCTGTTCTTCTGCTGCATCGGCACGTACAGCGTCAACAACAACCTCGACGACGTGTTCGTCACCGCTGCATTCGGTTTCGGCGGCTATCTCTTCATGCGCCTGGACATGGACGCCGCTCCGCTGATGCTGGGGTTCATCCTCGGCCCGATGCTGGAAGAGAACTTCCGCCGCGCGATGCTGCTGAGCCGCGGCAGCCTCTCGGCGTTCCTGACGCGGCCGATCAGCGGCACGCTGCTCGGCCTGATCGGCGTGTTCGTGGTGTGGCAGCTGGTGGCGTTCTTCGTCAAGGCGCGCGGCGCGCGTGTTCTGCCGGCCGCGCAGGCCGACAGTCTCGAGGCAACCTAGCTAGTCACCTGTAACGACCAAGTCGGCAGTGCCTGCCACTAGCCGGGCAGCGCGAGAGGGAACGACACGAGCACGCGCAGGCCGCGCCCGGATTCGCCGGGCGCGAGCGTTGTCGACGCCCCGTGCAGACGCGCGATGTCGGCCACGATCGCCAGCCCGAGCCCGCTGCCCGACCCGCGCGCATCGCGCCCGCGTCGAAACCGTTGCCAAAGCTGCTCGATCTCCTCCTGCGCAACGCCCGGACCGTCGTCCTCCACGCTGAGCAGCGCGCACCCCGCGCTCGAGCGCGTTCGCACCGTGACACGCGCCCCGTGACCCGCGTGCTCGATCGCGTTGTGGATCAGGTTGCCGAGCAGTTCCTCGAGCAGCGGCGCATAACCCTTGACGGGCGCCGGCTCGAGATCGAAGCCGAGATCCTGCCCGGCCTCGAGCGAGGGCTTGAGCCAGCGGTCCGCGACAGCGGCAGCCAGCGATTTGAGATCGAGCGACTGCAGCGCAAGCGTGGGCGCCACGGTCATGCCTTCGGCGCGCGCGAGCGTCAGCAGTTGCTGTGCGAGGCGCGAGCCACGCTCGGCCGCCGCATGCAGGCGCTCCAGCGACGCGTGCACGTCGGGCGAGTGCTGTGCGGCAAGCGCTTCGGCGGCTTCGACACGCATTACGGCGAGCGGTGTGCGAAGCTGGTGGGCAGCGTCCGACACGAACGCGCGCTGCGCCGACGCCGCGAGCCGAAGCCGCGCCAGCAGCCCGTTCAGCGCATGCACGAAGCCGGCGATCTCGCGCGGCACGCCGTGTGCATCGACCGGCTCGAGCCGCTGCGGGGTCAGCGATTCGACGTCTGCGGCCGCGCGGCGCAGCGGTCGCAGGGCGCGGCCCACGGCGAGCGTCGCCAACCCGACCAGCGGCAGCGCAATCGCCGCGGCGCCGACGAGCGCTCCGAGCAGCGCCGCGCGCTTTGCCGCGTCCTGCTTGCCGAGTGTCTCGGCGACCACGATCGTGCAGACCTGTTCCGAACCCCCGCAAGGGTGGCCATGCGCTGCGGCGTGCACCGGCCGACCCTCCAGGGCGGCATCGAAGAATCGCCACTGGCCGGCCGGTACGACGGGCGCCAGCGCGAGCAGCTCGGAGTGCCCTGCGAGGAGGTGCCTCTGTGGGTCGCCAACAGCGAACACGGTCTCGTCGATCAAGTCGGCGCGCAATGCCTTCGCCGTCTGCTCGCTCAGCGGCAGCGAGACGCGGACCGGGTCGCCCTGGTCGACCTCCACGATCTGCGCGAGCGCAACGGCGGTGTCCGTCAGCGCGCGGTCCAGCGCATCCAGCGCCGGACGCAGCGCGAGGGTGTAGACCAGCAGCGCAGTCAGCGGAACGAGCGCAACCAGAGGGACCAGGAGCCACACCAGCAGCACGCGGCGCAGACTGCTCGCCCCGGCGTCGGCGGAGTCGGTCACTGGACCGCCTTGCGCGCGACGCGCTGCGGGATGAGCGCTCGGGAGCGGCCCGGCGCGCTCATCACACCGCCGTGGCCGGTTCGAGCAGATACCCCAGCCCGCGGACCGTGCGAAGGCGCACGCCACCCGGCTCGATCTTCGCGCGCAGGCGCGACATCAGAAGTTCCAGCGCGTTGTCGGACGTGCCGGCATCCCAGCCCGGAATCAGCGCTGCGAACTGCTCGCGCGGCACGATCTGCCCGGTCTTGAGCAGCAGGTATTGCAGCACGATGCACTCGCGTGCGGACAGGGCGACGGGCCGCTCGCCGATATACGCGCGGCGTGCGGTTGCATCGAACCGCAGGGCGGCCAGCGCAAGCAGTTCGCTGCGACGGAACTCGTGGCGCCGCACCAGTGCCCGGATCCTGGCCAGCAACTCGCTGATGGCGAACGGCTTCACCAGGTAGTCGTCGGCCCCGCCTTCGAGTCCGGCCACACGATCGTCGATCGCGTCGCGCGCGGTGAGCATCAGCACCGGGAGGAACGAGCCTTGCGCGCGGATCCGCTTCAGTGTCTCGAGCCCGTCGATGCCGGGCAGCCCGATGTCGAGCACGAGCGCGTCGTAGTCGTCCTTCAGCAGCGACGAGGGCACCGGTTCGCCGCGCCCGCTGACGTCGGCCCGCCATCCGCGCGCCCGCATCGCGGTCGCCAGGGACAGGGCAAGCGGCTCGTCGTCTTCGACTAGAAGGATGTGCATTGCGGCTCGCCGAGCATCGCGAAACCGGCTGGTCTGTGCGCCGCAGGCTCAGGCGCGCGCGCGAAGCGCACGCAGGGCAGCGATGCCGCACAGGACGAACAGCGCCAGGCTCCAGAAATCGTAGGGAATCCCGAACAGGCTGACCGCGGCGTCGGCGCAGCTCGCGCGCGGCGAGAACACGTCGGGCAGCAGGCTGTCGAGTTGAAGCGCGCTGACGATCTTGTCGGCCAGGGTCAGGTTGCACGACGCCGATGCGGCCGCCTTGAAGTGCTGCCACAGCGCTGCCGCGATGCCGCACAGCGAGAGCAGCCCGACGATCGCTGCCGCACCGACGCGGCCGACGCGCGCGGGTATCGCCGCCCCGATCAGGCAGACGATGGCGATCGTCACGAAGATCAGGCGCTGCAGCACGCACCACGGGCACGGCTGCATGTCGAACATGTGCTGCGAGACGAGCGCGGCGCCGACCGCGGCGAGACAGGCGATCGCGACGACGACGAGCGGCGTCGCCGGCGGCAGGCGCGAGGACCTCATGCCACCTGGGCGATCAGCTCGATCTCGACGCAAGCCCCCATCGGAACCTGCGCCACGCCGAACGCGCTGCGGGCATGTGCGCCGCGCTCGGCAAACACTTCGCCGAGCAATTCGGAGCAGCCGTTCGTGACGAGGTGCTGTTCGGTGAACTCGGACGTGCTGTTGACCAGGCTCATCACCTTGACGATGCGCTCGACCTTGTTGAGGTCGCCGATCGCCGCGTGCAGGGTGCCGAGCAGGTCGATCGCGACCGCGCGGGCGGCCAGCCTGCCGGTGGCGGTGTCGATGTCGCGGCCGAGCTGGCCGACCCAGGGCTTGCCGTCGCGCTTGGCGATGTGCCCGGACAGGAACACCAGGTTGCCGGTGCGCACGAACGGCACGTAGGCGGCGGCGGGAATCGCGACCGGCGGCAAGGTGATGCCGAGTTCGGTCAAACGGTCGTAGATCGAGTGAGGAGCGGGGGACATGGTGGTCGGCGCGGATCGCCCAGGGCTCGGAATGCCGCGCATGCTACACCGCATGCGGTGTCCGCATCGCGCGCTCGGCCAGGCGCTGTGCATGCCGCCTACACTGCGCCGATGGGGGGACAAGAACAGACCGGCCGGCGGTTGACCGGCCTGGCGCTCGCGTGGCTGATCGGCGTCGCGCTGCATCTTCGGCAGCCGGTGCTGTGGCCGCTGGCGTCGTACGTCGCGATCGCCGGCGCGGCCGCGCTGGTGCTGATCGCGCTTGTGGCGTGGCGGCGCGAGGCGATGCCCGGCCTGCTCGGCGCGATCGTGGGCGCGTCGGCGCTCGGCTTCGGCGCGTCGGGATGGCAGGCGTCGCTGCGGCTCGCCGATGCCTTGCCGAGCGCACTCGAAGGGCGCGACGTGCTCGTGACCGGGGTGGTCGCGACCCTGCCGCAACGCTCGCCATCGGGTCTGCGGTTTCGCTTCGACGTCGAACAGGCGCAGCCGGTCGGCGCCGCAGTCGACAGCACGCGGCAGTTCCCGTCGACGCTGGCGATCGGCTGGTACAGCGGCTTTCACGAAGACGCCGCGCTGACGCTGCCGCAGACCGAGCTGCGCGCCGGCCAGCGCTGGCGCTTCACGCTGCGGCTGCGCCAGCCGCACGGCAACGCGAACCCGAACGGGTTCGACCAGGAGCTCTACCTGTTCGAGCAGGGCGTCAGGGCGACCGGCTATGTGCGGGATGCCCCCGCGCCGCAACTGCTGGACCGCGCGGCCGGCGTGCCGGTCGAGCGCCTGCGCCAGCGCGTGCGTGATGCGATCGAGGCCAGCGTGCCCGACCGGCGGGCCGCCGGCCTGCTCAGCGCGCTGGCAGTCGGCGATCAGGGTGCGATCGAGCGCGACGACTGGGACTTGTACCGCAATACCGGCGTCGCGCACCTGGTGAGCATCAGCGGGCTGCACATCACGATGTTCGCCTGGCTCGCCGGCACGACGATCGCATTGCTGTGGCGACGCAGCGTGCGCGCTTCGTTGCGGCTCGCGACCCCGCTCGCGGCGCGCTGGGGAGGCCTCGCCGCAGCGAGCGCGTACGCGCTGTTCTCCGGCTGGGGCGTGCCGGCGCAGCGCACCGTGTGGATGCTCGCGACGGTCACCTTGCTGCAGACGCTGGGCGTGCGCTGGCCGTGGCCGCTCGTGCTGTTGCTGGCCGGCGTGGTCGTGACCGCGCTCGATCCATGGGCGCTGCTGCAGGCCGGATTCTGGTTGTCGTTCACGGCGGTCGGCCTGCTGATGGCATCGACGCCCGTCGCCGTCCGCGCGCAGCCTTCCGAGGCAGCGCCGCCCGGCCGCTGGCGCGCTGCCACCGCGTGGGCAGGCCTGACGCTGCGCGACGCGTTGCGCACGCAGCTCGTCGCGACGCTCGGCCTGGCGCCGCTGTCGCTGGTGTTCTTCCAGCAGCTGTCGATCGTCGGCTTCGTCGCGAACCTGATCGCGATTCCGCTCGTTACGCTGCTGATCACGCCGCTCGCGCTGCTCGGGGTGGCGCTGGTGCCGCTCTGGGCGGTCGGTGCCTGGGCCGTGCGGATGCTGAACGCGGCGCTCACCGCACTGGCGGGCTGGCCGGGGGCCGTCTGGAATGCGCCGAGCGCGCCGGCGTGGGCGCAGCTCTGCGCGCTCGGCGGCGCCGCGCTGCTGATGCTGCCGCTGCCGTGGCGTGCCCGGCTGCTCGGCCTGCCGCTCCTGGTGGTGCTGGTCGTGCCGCCGCGCGAGCTGCCGGCACCGGGAACGTTCGATGTGATCGCTGTCGACGTCGGGCAGGGAACGGCCGTGATCGTGCGCACCCATGCCCACCTGCTGATCTTCGACGCGGGGCCGCAGTACTCGCGCGAAAGCGATGCCGGCCAGCGCGTGCTGCTGCCGCTGCTGCGCGCCCGCGGCGAAGCCCGCATCGACCGCCTGGTGCTGAGCCACCGGGATCTGGACCACGTCGGCGGCGCGCGGGCCTTGCTCGGCGGGCTGCCTGTGGCTGACCTGCTTGCCTCGCTCGAGCCCGACCACCCTCTGCTCGTGCTGGCCGCCGGACGCACCACGCGCTGCGAAGCCGGCCAGTCGTGGGACTGGGACGGCGTGCGTTTCGAGGTGCTGCGCCCGTTGGCCGACGACTATGCGCGAGCGCTGAAGTCGAACGCGATGTCGTGCGTGCTGCGGGTCGGCACCGCCGAACGCAGCGTGCTGCTGACCGGCGACATCGAGCGCGAGCAGGAGGCCCAGCTCGTCGCCGCGCTCGGCGAGCGGCTGCGCAGCGACGTGTTGATCGTGCCCCACCACGGCAGCCGCACCTCCTCGACGGCGGCGTTTCTCGATGCGGTTCGCCCGCGCATTGCGGTGTTCC
>Ga0207706_10005128_pt1 | contig 12226 bp, 9 predicted proteins | sample KBSC53metaG_FD_184318 | JGI IMG/M metagenome (GOLD analysis project Ga0207706, IMG submission 184318) | Corn rhizosphere microbial communities from Kellogg Biological Station, Michigan, USA - KBS C5-3 metaG (SPAdes) (version 2) | ecosystem: Host-associated > Plants > Roots > Rhizosphere > Soil ... | reverse complement strand
AGGCGAACCAGAGATTCCAGTCAAAGCGAGGCTGATACGGCGCGTAGACGCCCGGCCGCTCTTTAATATCCTGCGGCTTGTAGCGAAACTGGTAAGGGCGCCAGGTCGTGCTGTCATCGCTCCCCTGGAATTCGATCTCGTATCGCGCGGGCGTCATCACCGCGAACAACCCGTACGCATTGGCGATACGGAACGGTGAAAGCAGGCGGTGTGGGAGCGCGAGGATCGATGGAGAACCGCCGAAGAGAAACGAGACGATCGTCGTGTAAAACGCGACGCCGAGTATTGCTGTTTCCATCCGACGGCGAATCGCAGACCGCGCTGGTACTGGACCTATGACACCCTCCGAGAGCGGGAGTCCGATGCGGGCGAATGTGCGATCGTCGATCAGGAGAATCCCGAGCAATAGCACCAGGTAATTCAGGAACGCATAGTTCGCGGTGGCAATGATGCCGATCTGGAGCGCAGTGACGATCAGGAAGCAAACGACGCGGAATTTTCGCGGCAGAAACACGGCCCACACCAGAAACAGCTCGACGAAGAAGGTGAGGAGTACCGTTCCGACATGGTACCAGTGGGGAAGCTGCTGCACGTACCATCCAATCCACGATGGTAACGGACCGTTCTGGTAGTACTCGTCCATCGCTGTGAGATTCCGCCACGCCTGGTCGCCGCTGAGAATCTTCACCAGCCCCGACTCGAAGTAGATGCGAAACCATTCCCATCGCAGCATGAACAGACTGAATCGGGACGGCGGATCATCGGCGCCGAGCCGCGGACGCTTCCCTCGTGGTGCGAAAAAGAACGAAATGAAGCCTGCCTCGAGCAGCATCCCGTCGGACTGGTACGACGAGAAGTCCTGCAGAACCGCGATGCACGACAGGAAGAGAATCGTGCAGAGCGCGACGGTGAGCTTCGGCCAAACGTTGAAGACGAGGAGGACGGACGTCACGATCCCCGCCACCACCACCAGTGTCAGCGCCGCATCCGAGGCATTGAGCCAAAACAGCGTCGGTGCGTACCATACCCGGCCAATGAAGCCGAGCTCGGTAGTCAGCTGGTGGAGGTAATAATCGGCGGGCAGGATTCCGCGCTCGCCGATCAATCCGTGGATCTGAAACGCCAGCGAGTAGAACGCCGAGAAGAAGATCAAACCGAGGCCGCGCAGACAAAGCCAGCGCGCCCACAGGTAGGTCTCGGCATTCGCAGCCCGAGACGCAACCTGGTTAGTCACTCGCCCGCGATGTCATTGCGCGAAGTTTCGGCGAAATCGGGGCCGACGCGCTATATCATTGACGATTATGCGCCGCTATCTCTCGTCGCTGGCCGCCCTGACCTTCTGGCCGAGCGTGATCTGTATTGCGATTGGAGTGTGGCGAGTCAGTCGAGCGAGCGCTCCGACCTGACTTAAGACAGCAGCCTACTCGGCGCTGGCGACGAGGTTCTCGTCGGGCGCGAACAGGAACACCATCGCGCCATTCGCGAGCTCGGGAAGAACACGCTGCGCGCGATCCGGCTCCATCGCCGGGCAGCCCTCGCTGCGGCCAGCTCTCGTCGGCGTGACGTAAGGGGCGCCGTGCGCGACGACACCGCGTGCACCAGCCTTGTCATTGAGGCCGGCTGAAACACCCTTGAGACGGAGACCGACAGAGCTGTAAGCAACCCCGCCCGCATGCCCATGGAATCCGTAAAGGCCCTCGGCAACATACAGTCCCAGCGAAGTCATGGCGCTGCCGGGGTTATTGGAGAAGCGGGTCGGAATTCCATACTGCGTGGTCGACGAGCCGCGACCGTGCGCGACGGTGAACGGACCCTCGACGACGGACATCGTGTTCATGTCGAAGATGTAGCCACGCGGCTGGGTGCTCGGCAGACCAAAGTCGACGAAGTAAAGAAGAGGCTTCCTTACTTCATCAGCATGCGACGAGGTGTAATTGAAATAGGCCTTGAACGCCGTCTCGAGCGCTTTGGGGTGGCTGAGGGGGCCGACGGCCGAAGCAAAAACTCGAATCGCGGAGTCAACCTTCGCCGTGGCGGTGTTGTTGGCGAGATTGGTCAGGAGGTGCGGACGCTCGGCGGCGACCAGCGTCGCGACTTTCCCGAACACCGGACCGTGCTGGTCGGTTCCAGGAACGAGACGCGCGCCGGCGCAGATCAGGGCGAGTGCACCAACAACTCCGTTCTTCAAGTAATTGCTAATCAATGCGGCTCCTTGGTTGCGAGGGATGCGGCCACTGCCGGAGATGACTAGGAAGTCGAAATCCGAGGCAGGCCAAGCTCAACAGTTGTCAGCTCATCAGTAGCGAAAAACTGCACCGAAAAACCAGTCTGCAATTTAATACTATTCTGTTTGTTTGGGGTAACTTTTTTCATGGCCCAACGCACTGGTAGCGCTACACTTCCGCTTCACACCGGCAGAGCTCCAAAGTGGCTTTTCGAACGGATGAGCCAGTTGGCCCCAGAGATCGTGGAGGTAATGGTTCTCGAGCACGGTCGGCAGGAGTTTTTGAAGCGCCTCTCCGACCCTTATTGGTTTCAGGCTTTCGGGTGCGTCCTCGGTTTTGACTGGCACTCGAGTGGGGTCACCACCACCGTATGCGGCGCTCTCAAGGAGGGCCTTGCTACCCGCGGCAACGAGCTGGGGATCTTTGTCGCCGGTGGAAAGGGCAAGACTTCGCGCCGCACCCCCTACGAGCTGATCGACTACGGAAATCGAACCGGGGTCGACGGCGCGCGCCTCGCCTACAACAGCCGCATGGCGGCGAAGGTCGACTCCGCGGCGATCCAGGACGGCTTCGGGATCTACCATCACAGCTTCTTTGTCTCCAGCGACGGCGAATGGGCTGTCGTTCAGCAGGGAATGCGCGGCGACGACGGGACCGCTCGCCGCTATCACTGGCTTGGTTCCCAGGTTTCCGATTTCGTGAATGAGCCGCACGCCGCTATCGCCAGCCAGGAGAAGGGAGATCTCGTTCTCAACATGGTGGCGAGCGAATCGGACAAGGCGCGTGAAATCTCCACGGAATTTGCGCGTCAGGAGCCGAGGACGATCGACAAGGAGATCGCGCGGGTGATCACGATGGCGCTGCCCACCCGGCACTGGGTCGACATCAAGCAGGACATCAATCCGGCGCACCTGCGCAAAGTGATGTTGAGCACGTACGAAGCGAGCCCGCAGAACTACGAGGAGCTGTTGGCGATTCCGGGAGTGGGCCCGAAATCGGTGCGCGCGCTGGCCCTGGTGTCGGAAGTCGTATACGGATCGCCAGCAAGCATGCGTGATCCAGCTCGGTTCAGCTTCGCACACGGCGGGAAGGACGGCCACCCGTATCCGGTGAATCGCGCCGTTTACGATCAGTCGATCGACTGGCTGAAGGAAGCGGTTGCGAAAGCGAAGATCGGACACAGCGAGCGACTGAAGGCGCTGCAGCGACTGGCTAACCAGGAGCAGTAGCTCTTGGACCTCACATCACCGCACGCCTTCTGGCTCCTGCGCAACGGAGTCGGAGAGGTCGCGCCGCCGCTCGAGGGCGATCGAAGCTGTGACGTGGCGGTCATTGGCGCGGGTGTGACCGGTGCTCTCGTGGTCAATGCGGTGACGGAGGCGGGGTTCTCCGTAGTCGCGCTCGACCGACGGCATCCCGCGCATGGATCGACTTCAGCATCTACGGCGCTGCTGCAATACGAGCTCGATGCTCCGTTAACCGAGCTGAGTGAGAAGGTGGGAGCCGTACGCGCCCTCGATGCGTATCACGCCACCGCTGATGGTGTACGTGCGATCGAGCGCGTTTGCAGCTCTCTCGGATCTCCGGTCGGTTTTCACCGCCGCACGACGCTCTATTACGCGTCGACAGCGCGAGATGTGCCCGCGATGCGCGAGGAGTGCGAGGCACGCCAGCGGGCTGAGCTCCCCTGTGAATTCCTCGACAGGAAAGCGCTGAAAACGATTGTCGACTTCAATGCGCCCGCCGCGCTGCGAAGCACAGTCGGCGCCGAGGTGGATCCGTGGGCACTCACACGCGCTTTGTTCGATCGCTGTGCCCAACGCGACTGCGCGGTTTTCGGGCGGACCGAAGTGACTCGCATCACGCCGACGAAATCGTGGATCGAGCTGAAGACGCGACGCGGAGTCATACGCTCGCAGCATGTGGTGGTCGCGTGTGGTTACGAATCACAGCGATTTCTGCCGAAGCCGGTGGCGAAGCTGCGCAGCACTTATGCAATCGTGACAGAGCCGGTGAGCTCGTTCGACGGTTGGAGCGAACGGTGCCTGATCTGGGAATCGGCGCGGCCGTACATCTACGCGCGGACTACGGACGACAATCGAATCATGATCGGCGGCGAAGACGATCCGTTTCGCGATCCCGCGCAGCGGGATGCACGAGTCGAGAAAAAAGCGGCGACGCTGCTCGTGAAGACGCGGAGACTCTTCCCGCGCATCAAGACGGAGCTGGCCTACGCGTGGGCGGGGACGTTCGGCGAAACCGCCGACAGCCTTCCATTCATCGGCCGACATCCGAAGCGCGATGATCGAATCCTTTTCGCGCTGGCGTACGGGGCCAATGGGATGCCATTTGGCGCGATGGCAGGTGAAATACTGACGGGAGTGCTACTCGGCCAGGGGCACCGGTATCAGGATACATTTGTGTTTGATCGCTGAGTCCGGGCGTGGCGGGCAAGGGCAACTGAACGGTCGGAAGCTGTAAGCTCCATAGTCCCAAGCTGCAAGCTTACAACTCTGGACGTCTCTCAGTGGGGCTGTAACCCACCAACCCATTGTGGAGGCTATGCTTACGTCTATTCGGGAGATTCCCTTAGGTCGCGCAGATTTGTGACGTAGGGTTGAGTCAGGCGTTTATTTTGTTACACGGCAGTCTGTAACGAATTGCGACCGGGTTTGTGCGCTTTGTTCCATCCTGAACCCGGTAGCTCAACGGGGGGTCAATCGTCTATAGACGATGCCCGTCAAGACAGCAGAGCCCGGAATTATTAACGCCGCCCAGCCCGCGACGCACACTACGCCGCGCCATCGGTCAAAATTTCCGCTTCCCTTCCCGCGACTCGAGAGCCTGCGCAGCAGAATCCTCGCATTCGCGGTAGCGGCGGCCGTCATTCCGGCGACTACCATGTTGGGCGTCTTTTACACCCAGAATCGCCGCGCCCTCGAGAAGAAAATCAACGAGGACCTTCTCTCCGGCAGCGCACAGAGTGCGCGTGCGACGGGCGTCTGGCTGAGGGAAAGGCTCTACGATCTGCGCGTCTTCGCGGGGTCCGACGAAGTGGTCATCACTCTCGATCGCAACGGCCGTATCGCGGCTTCGCCCACCGAAGGAAGACTGCGCGATTACCTGGTGTCGCTGCACGAGCGGTTCAGCGATTTCGAAAAGCTGATGGTGCTCGATCTCGACGGGAAAGTGATCGCCACCAGCGCGGGCGAAGTCAGCAATGTCCCGCTCCCATCCGACTGGCAGCAAACGCTGAAATCCGACAACCAGATCGTGGGCGATGCCTACTGGGATCCGGTAGCGAAAAGAGCGAAGCTGATCGTCGCCGTTCCGGCGCAGCGCGCCGATGGCCATCTGCTCGGCGCTTTCGCAGCGGAGCTGAACCTGGCGCCGGTGCAGCTCCTTCTTCGTTCCTTCGCGCAGGACAGCACCGGCACTATCCATCTCGTCAACATAAAGGGCTCGCCGATCGCCAGCTCGGAAGGTGTCTCCGAGGGATTGATCAAGAATCCGCTGCCCCCACCGACGATGAAGAAGCTGCGCGAGCGCGCGCGTGCTCCGTTCGAATACGAAAGCTTCGGCAGGCGTGACGTCATCGGCACACTCGAGTACGTGCCGCAGGTGAACTGGGCTGTTCTCGCCGAGATCTCGGCGTCAGCCGCGTACCTGCAGATCCGTCGTTTCCGCGATGTCGCACTTGGCGTCATCGTCTTCTTGCTCATCGTCGTCACGGCGTCGGCGTATCGGCTGGGCCGACTGATTGCTCGTCCGCTCGATCGCCTGACCAAGGCGGCCGGCGAAGTCGCAGCGGGTGATCTGACCGTCGATCTGCCCGCCGCCCCCGGTGGCGGTGAAGTCGGTTATCTCACCGACGTCTTCAATCACATGGTCTATCGCCTGCGCGATGGCCGCGCCGAGCTCGACCGGATCAACGAGACTCTGCGCAAGAAGAACGAAGAGCTCGAGCTGCTCTCGACTACGGACAGCCTCACCGGCCTGTCGAACCCTCGCTCGCTGATGAAGCGTCTCGACGACGAAGTTGCCCGCTTCCGGAAAGACAAGCGTGGCTTCTCTGTTCTGGTCGGCGACGTCGACCACTTCAAGCAGTACAACGATGCGTTCGGACACCCTGCCGGCGACGAAGTGCTGCAGACCATCGCCGAAATCATGCGCGATTCGACGCGCAAGAACGATTGCTGCGCGCGCTATGGCGGTGAGGAGTTCGTGATCGTGCTGCCGGATACGTCGGCGGCGGACGCTCTCGATACAGCGGAGCACATTCGTGCGCGCGTCGCGGCCAAGAAGTTCAGCGGCCGGAAGATGACGCTCAGCATCGGGGTCGCAACTTTCCCTGAAGACGCCGACGACGCGGAAGCAATCATCGCGATCGCGGACGAGGCGCTATATCAGGCGAAGAGAGAAGGACGCGATCGTACTGTGCGGGCGCATCGACTCAAGAAGACTGGCTAAGTACTAAACAAGAACTACCAGCTGGCGGCTTGCGGCTCATGGCCGGCGGCCACGAGCTTCAGCTAACAAAGAAGAAGGCAACTGCTCGCGCAGTTGCCTTTGTTTTTGCTCGGAGCAGCCAGCCGAAAGCCGCTGGCCGCCAGCTGGTAGTTCTTCTTTAGTAGTTCAGGTTACGGCCTCGACACCAGCGTCCGATGTATCCAACCGGACCGCCCCGTGCTGTCATCGCTCACGCGAATCCATTCCTCAGCGTACGAGTATGCGGTGATCGAGCTGTTGGCGTCGGCGGAGAATGACACGCTGAAGTTGGTTCCGGGACCTTCGCGGACGTTGCCCTTGGAGGTCGTCTTCAGCTTGATCGGAACAGCGAAAAGAGTCTCGCCTGGACGTGCCTCTTCCCTGTTGACGCCGAGTCGGCCGCGATAGGCCGAGGCGACGGTCTTGGCCTGGTTCGCGAGGTAGAGTGCACCGCCGTAATTCTGCTTGTCGAACTCGGTCGCGCTCTGTCTAACAAGTCTTGTCACCTGAGATGCTTCGGGCGGCGCATCGTTGCCAGACTTCATTGTCTGGAGCGCGACTTCGGCTTCGGCCATCGCCGATGCGGCCTGGGCGCGGCTGGCTACCGACTGGAGCTTCGCCATCGCGCGAACGACTTCGGCGCGGGTGTCTTCGAGGCGAGTCTGCAGATCCTCGATCTGCGCGTCGCGGGCCAGGACCTGCAGCTCGAGTCGCGCGACGCGTTTCTCAGCGTCCGCATCTTTAACGTTCACGGTCACCGTTTCACGAACGACCTTCACGCTCGGCGGCGGTGCCGGCTTTGATTGACTGCAGGCAGCAGCGCCGGCGGCAATGCTGGCACATGTGATTATCAGGGGGGCGTAACGCACTACGGGAATCCTCGTCGGGGAACGGGCGCTCTGGATGGGGGCGCCCTCACCACCGCTAACGAACGAACGGCTCAGGAGTCACATTGAGGCAGCCTGCAGCCGGGAGTCAGCAGCTGAGAGTCATCACACCGATAGTCGTAACCCTCGTCCTAGCGCCAGCTTACGCCGGAGCCCAATCCTCCTCGAGCTGGATGTTTGGGCCATTTGACAAACCCTCCGGAGTCAACCCGATCATCGCGCCGAGCGCGACGGCCAGCTGGGTCTCGCCGATGACCGACAGCTCGGTACGCTGGGAGGAGCTGGCCACCTTCAACCCGGCGGCGGTGGTCAAGGATGGAAAGGTCTACGTGCTGTACCGCGCCGAGGACGCGTCGGGGAAGAGCGAGATCGGCTTTCACACTTCGCGAATCGGGCTCGCCGAGAGCAGCGATGGGTTGCGATTCACGCGGCGGGCGGCGCCGGTGCTATATCCGGACAAGGATCAGCAGGCGCGATACGAGTGGACGGGCGGAGTCGAAGACCCGCGGATCGTAGTCGGCGAAGACGGGACCTACGTGCTGACCTACACCCAATGGAATCGCGATGTGCCGCGACTGGCAGTAGCGACGTCGAAGGATCTCGTGCATTGGACGAAGCACGGACCCGCGTTCGCCAAGGCGGAGAATGGCAAGTATCTGCGCATGGAGACCAAGTCGGGCGCGATCGTCACGCGGCAGGATGGAGATCGGCTAGTCGCCACCAGGGTTAACGGGAAGTATTGGATGTACTTCAACGTGCCGGACATCATGCTGGCGACGTCCGACAATCTGATCGACTGGACGCCGTTGGCCGATTCTGATGGGAAGATGCTGAAGGTGCTGTCGCCTCGTCCGGGATACTTCGACTCGTGGCTGGTGGAGGCGGGCCCGCCGGCGATCGTGACCGAGCGCGGGATCGTACTGATCTACAACGCTGGCAATAGCGGACAATTCGGGCGACCGGATTTGCCGGCGCGCGTTTACACCGGTGGTCAAGCGCTGTTCGATGCGCGCAATCCGTTGAAGTTGATAGGAAGGTTGGACGAGCCTTTCATCCGGCCAACCGAAGCTTATGAGAAGACGGGTCAGTACAAGGAGGGAACGACGTTCGCCGAGGCACTGATTCCATTCAAGGGTCGCTGGTTCCTCTATTATGGAACGGCGGACTCCCGCGTCGGAGTCGCGGTCTGGGATCCGAAAGGCCGGTGAGCGGAGAGCGCTCGGGCTGGCGCTGCGCATGAAGGTGAACGGCGTGCGTCGCACGGCGCTGGTTCTCATGGTGGCTCTGGCGTTTGACGGCTGCTCTTACCCATCGAATGCGCCGGCTGCCACCGGACTCGCGCTCAACCCGAATGTCTGGTGGCGCAACGGAGTTTGCTACGAAGTGTTCGTCCGCTCCTTCTACGATTCCGACGGCGATGGAGTTGGCGATCTCCGCGGACTGACGTCCCGCCTCGACTACATCAACGATGGCAATCCGACCAGCGGCAGGAGCCTCGGCGCGAATTGCATCTGGCTGATGCCGATCGACAAATCGATGAGCTATCACGGATACGATGTGGTCGACTATTACCACGTCGACCCGCGCTACGGGACTGATGATGATTTCCGGAATCTGGTGACGGAAGCGCATCGGAGGGGAATTCACGTCATCGTCGACTTCGTGCCCAACCACAGTGGAAGTCAGAATCCCTGGTTTCAGGCCGCGCTGAACGATCCGAAAAGTCCATATCGTGATTGGTATCGCTGGTCGAAGACTCTTCCCACTCAAAAGGGGCCGTGGGGACAACAGGCGTGGCACAAGTCGCCGGTGCGCGACGAGTACTACTACGGCGTCTTTTGGCATGAGATGCCGGATCTGAATTACGAGAATCCGGCAGTACGCGGCGAGATGCAGAAGGTGCTGACGTACTGGTTGACGGAAATGCACGCTGACGGATTCCGGTTCGACGCGATTCCCTATCTCGTCGAGGATGGCGATGTGCTGCAGCATTCGCGCGGCACGCACGATGTACTGAGACAATTGGGTAACGCAGTTCGCAGGGCAGATCCGGAGTCGTTCACAATTGGTGAAGAGTCCGATGTTGACGCTTTACCCACCTACTACCCTGATCAGCTCGACTCGTATTTCGACTTTGCTTTGGCCTTCGGAATAGTCGACGCCGCTCGCACAGGCGAGCCGTCCGCATTCACCAACGCAATCGCACGGCCCCTCGCGGTGACGCGGCAGGGACGCTTGTCCCCGTTTCTTACAAATCACGATCAGCCGCGAGTAATGAGCGTAGTCGAGTACGTTGCAAAGGCTCGTGTTGCTGCAAGCGCGATGCTGATGGTGCCCGGAATGCCGTTCATCTATTACGGGGAAGAGATTGGAATGCTCGGTCCCAAACCCGACGAGACGATTCGGACGCCAATGCAGTGGAGCGGCGTCCTGAACGGCGGATTCACAACTGGTACGCCCTGGGAGCCGATGCAGCCGGATTGGAAGACCAAGAACGTCGCTGCGCAGGACGCGGACGTGGGCTCGCTACTCAATCACTACCGACGGCTGATTCGCCTGCGCAATACTCATGTTGCGCTCAGCCGGGGTCGTCTAGTAATGGCATCGACCACGCCGAGTCTCAGTCGATTAACACCGACGTTACCCAATGGGTGGCGGGCGACAACCGCGTTCATGCGAGTTGATCCCCATGAAACGCTCTTGGTGGCGCTGAATTTTGGTGACGTCCCAGCAACGAATTTTCGCGCGACCGTCCCTCCAGGAACCGGCGCTTTTGATTTTCGGTTGTTATATGCGGATCCCGACGGTGGCTGCACTAAGCCACAGACCACCGGCCTCGGAACCGCTGTCAACATCGAATCGATCTCTGCCCACGGCCTTTGCGTCTTTGAGCTCACCAGCCCACAGTGAGACCATCCATTTCTCCGCGACAGAAGGCGATTAGAACGAACTAACCGACGCTTTCCTCCGTTTCTACAGGCGTGACAGCGGAGCGATCTTCCTCCCCAGTGCGAATACGGTAGACCTTTTCAACCGGGAGCACAAAGATCTTTCCGTCACCGACTTCCCCCGTCGCGCCGGCGGAAAGAATCGCCTTCACTGTTGGCTGTACGAAGGGATCCGAGACACCGATCTCGAGCCTCACCTTGTCGTGCAGCTCCATTTTCACAGTCGTACCGCGATAGGTCTCCACGGCCTCCGTTTCTCCGCCGTGGCCGCGAACTCTGCTGATGGTGAGGCCGCGAACTTCGGCGCGGTACAACGCCTCGAGCACATCGTTGAGCTTCTCTGGTCGAATGACCGCTAGGATGAGTTTCATATTTCAGCTCCGCTCCGTGCGAACGAGGATTGCGCCTTCGCCCCTGTTGTACGCCTCTTCACCGTGCTGGGTGACGTCCATGCCGATTCCCTCTTCCTTCTGACCCGCGCGCAGCGGCGAGACCAATGCTATCAGCTTCAGAATCACGAACGTTCCGACCATGCTATAGACAATCGTAGCCAGCACCGCGGCGATCTGTATCCCGAGCTGCTTCGGATTTCCGAACAGCGCGCCGTCGGCCGTGTTGTTCCAGATCTTCTGCGCCAGCACACCGGTGAGCAAGGCCCCCACGGTTCCACCGACTCCGTGCGCCGCGATCACGTCGAGCGAATCGTCAAGCCTGGTTCCCGCTCTCCAGAGAATGGCGAAATAACTGGGAACTGCAGCGATGCCGCCGAGTACGATGCCCGACACCGGGCTTACAAAGCCAGCCGCTGGTGTGACTGCGACCAGACCAACCACGATGGCAGTCGCCGCTCCGACGGCGGTCGTCTTTTTGGTGCGGGTGATGTCGAGCAAGCTCCACACGACCAGCGTCCCCATCGGGGCGAACATCGTGTTGGAGAATGCGAGTGCGGCTGACGCGTTCGCCGCCAACGCGCTGCCTCCGTTGAAGCCGAACCACCCAAACCAGAGAAGGCCCGCGCCAAGCAGCGTGAAAGGAACGTTTTGCGGAATGATCGCCGTCCGCGCGTAGTCCTTCCGCGCGCCGAGCACCAGCGCAACCACGAGGGCCGCAGCGGCAGCATTGATGTGAACCACTGTGCCGCCGGCGAAGTCGAGGGCGCCAAGCTTACTGAGCCAACCTCCGCCCCACACCCAGTGCGCGATCGGTGCGTACACCACGATCGACCAGAGGGTTATGAACGCGACGTAAGGACCGAAGCGCATGCGCTCCACGATCGCGCCGGAAATGAGCGCGGCGGTGATCACGCAGAACGTCGCCTGATAGCCGGCAAACAGGATATGGGGGATCGAGCCTTTCGCATCGAGTCCCACGCCCCTGAAGAAGGCGTTATCCAATCCGCCGAGCCAGTCCCCGCCAGTTGAAAACGCGAACGTGTAGCCGATGAAGGCCCAGGCAATCCCGACGAAGCCGAGGGCGACGTAACTCATCATCATCGTGTTGAGCGTGTTCTTCGCCCTGACCAGTCCACCGTAGAAGAATCCCAGGGCTGGCGTCATTACCAGCACCAGCGCGGTGGCAACCAGCATCCACGCGGTATCTGCCGGACTGATGGGAGTCATGTTCTCGTGGTCCTCTTCACAGTATCCTCCGGTACTACGGGTGAGGGTTGATCCTGCGA
>Ga0207706_10005125_pt1 | contig 12228 bp, 9 predicted proteins | sample KBSC53metaG_FD_184318 | JGI IMG/M metagenome (GOLD analysis project Ga0207706, IMG submission 184318) | Corn rhizosphere microbial communities from Kellogg Biological Station, Michigan, USA - KBS C5-3 metaG (SPAdes) (version 2) | ecosystem: Host-associated > Plants > Roots > Rhizosphere > Soil ... | reverse complement strand
GTGATTCTGCATGGTACAGGCTTAGCGTTGGTACCTGCAAAAAAGAAGAAATTGCAGAAATGATCTTCAGGTTGGGTGAAGCATTAAAGAAGTTGAAATAATCCAGCTTGTCGAAGGATTATGTAGCCTGCAATTGTAACTCTTTTCGACTTCGTTGTGTCACTCCCGCCCGTACCGAACGGTACGTTCGGGCGGGCACTTGTACGTTCTGTTTGCTATTCATCTTTTTGTTATCTTAAACCCATGAAACTTTTCGTTGTTTCGTTCGCTATCGTTTTATTTTTTACTTCATTCCTGTATACACAGCAAACAACATCATGGATAAGGATTAATCAGCTTGGCTATAAACCCAATGGAATTAAGGTAGCAGTGTGGTGTAGCAAGGAACAGAAAGCAGTTGGCAATTGGCAATTAGTAGAAATAAGTTCCGGCAAACTTGTTTACTCCGGGAAATTTGAAGAACCGTTTGGCGCTTATGGGCCATTCACGCAAACTTATCGTCTTAATTTTTCTTCATTTAATAAACCCGGTCGTTATTATTTGCAAGCAGGGGAAGTGAGATCGCCAGTATTTGAAATTGGCGATGATGTGTACAAAGGCGCGGCTGATTTCTGTTTGCATTACATGCGTCAACAACGAAGTGGTTTCAATCCATTTCTAAAAGACAGCTGTCACACACATGATGGTTATGTTTTGTATGGTGAAAAGGCAGGGATAAAGGACAGCACTCACATTGATGTGGTGGGCGGCTGGCATGATGCCAGCGATTATTTGCAGTATGCTTCTACATCGGCCAATGCAACTTATCATTTGCTGATGGCCTATCGTGATTTTCCAAAAGTTTTTAGCGATGAAAAATTAGCCAATGGCCTCGATGGAAAGAATGGAATGGCCGATGTGCTTGACGAAGCAAAATGGGGATTAGACTGGCTATTGAAAATGCATCCCAAAGATAATTGGATGTTTAACCAGGTAGGTGATGACCGCGATCACATTGGAATGAGAATGCCGAAAGAAGATAGTGCTTATGGAAAAGGATATGAACGGCCAGTGTATTTTGTCAGCGGTGAACCGCAGCAGAGAGGAAAGTTCATGAATAATACAACGGGTACTTCTTCCATTGCTGGAAAATTTGCAAGTGCCTTTGCATTGGGATCTGAAGTTTTTAAAAAGGGGGATTATGAATATTCTGAACAATTAAAAGATAAGGCAATATCCTCCTTTGATTTTTCGATAAACAAAGAGGGAGTAACTCAAACAGCATCTGTTCGATCACCTTACATCTATGCTGAAGAGAACTGGACAGATGATATGGAGTTGGCCACAGCAAGTTTGTTTTCGGCTACAGGAGGATTAGCCTGGTTAGCAGTTTCTTTGCAATATGAAGAAAAGGAGAAAATAACCCCGTGGTTTGGTGGTGATACCGCAAATCATTATCAATGGTACCCGTTCATAAACATTGGTCATCATGAATTGGCAAAACAGTTAAAGGGCGGGGAAAGAGACACTATAGTGGGTTATTATAAAGGAGGCATTCAACGAGTCTGGAACAAAGCAAAACGAAACGCATTCTATCGTGGTGTTCCTTTTATCTGGTGCAGCAACAATCTCACAACTTCATTTGCCATTCAGTGCTACTGGTATCGCCAGTTAACAGGCGATAAAACTTTTTCAGAATTGGAACAGGCAAATTTTGACTGGCTGTTTGGTTGTAATCCCTGGGGAACAAGTTTTGTCTATGGTTTGCCCGCGAATGGAGATACACCAACAGATCCTCACTCTGCCTTTACGCACTTAAAAAATTATCCCATTGATGGCGGGCTGGTAGATGGCCCGGTATACGGAAGCATCTACAACAATCTTATCGGCATTACACTCTATCAGCCGGATGAATATGCAGAATTCCAAAGCAACCTCGCGGTTTATCATGATGATTATGGCGACTACAGCACCAATGAACCAACCATGGACGGAACTGCGACATTGATCTATTTGCTTGCAGCTAAAGAATCGGAGGACAAATTTTCGTATGATCATGGCGCGATCATTCGTGGCGATTCTTCATTTCCTTCTCCCATCGGGGGAAGACAGAAGGGAGCCATTGCCCTGGTATTTACCGGCGATGAATTTGCTGATGGTGGTGATCTTATTGCATCTACATTAGAAAAGCAAAATATAAAAGCTTCCTTCTTTTTTACCGGGAGATTTTACAAGAATCCTGCCTTTAAAAAAATAATTCAGAGATTAAATCGGGATGGTCATTATTTAGGGCCTCATTCAAACAATCATCTTTTGTATTGCGATTGGGATAAGAGGGATAGCTTATTAGTGACAAAAGAAGAATTTACAAATGACCTGCAGGCAAATCTGGGTGTAATGCACTCCATTGGTATCGACACATCCAAAGCAAAATTTTTTCTTCCACCATATGAGTGGTATAATGATTCGATCGCTGCCTGGACAAAAGAATGGGGCTTGAAGCTCATTAACTACACACCCGGCACACTTAGTCATGCGGACTATACAACCCCTGTCGATAAAAATTATCGAAGCAGCGATGTGGTCTACAAATCTATCCTTGATCATGAAATTCGCTCACCCTCAGGGTTGAATGGGTTTATTCTTTTAATGCATATAGGAACTGACCCAAAAAGAACCGACAAATTGTATAGAAAATTACCCGGCCTGGTCTCTTATTTGAGGTCAAAAGGCTATCAATTTCAATTAATAGGGGAAATGTTGTCACAATAAAAACATAACCTTTCAGGCAAGGTTAAAACCCATTTTCAATTTATCTTTGCTATTGGAAAAATTTGTGAGATATGCATTTTGAAAAGATACATAATAAGGGGCAGGCCCGTTTGTTCCAAAGCCAGTACCTGGAAATATTTACCAAGACCCATCCATTAGTGATCTGGGGCATTTACCTGCCTGTGATCGTCGGACTGCTATATTATAGCGGTTATACATTGGCGTTTAATACAGTTCGTATCATACTTACATTTATCGGGGGTATGATTTTCTGGACCCTTTTTGAATATGTCATGCATCGTTTTGCCTTTCATTTTGTGGCTGAAAGTCCCCGGGCGAGAAAATTTATTTATGTACTTCATGGCAACCACCACGAATATCCGAGAGACAGAGAAAGATTATTTATGCCGCCCGTACCAAGTCTCATTCTGGCTTCTGCAATTTTTTCCATCACGTATTTGGTCATGGGTTGGAATGTTGCGGCCTTTTTCCCGGGATTTGTTTTTGGCTACCTCATGTATGGCACTATGCACTTCGCTATTCACGCATGGAATCCGCCGTATAAATGGATGAAACCCTTATGGCGCAATCACCACCTGCATCATTATAAAGATGAACACAAAGGCTTTGGTGTCAGCAGTACTTTATGGGATCATGTATTTGGTACCATGTTCGATCTTAAAAGCGAAAAAGAAGACAAGGAAAAGGTGAAGCAGCTGATGTTCGCCTCCAAATCATCTGAAAGGGGTTGATTGTTGGTCGACTTACCACTTTTCATCTTCAGAGACATCATCACCGGATCTATAACGCTCTCTTGTTTTTATTTTTTCCATTTGCCTGTCAATGATCATTTGAGCCATGATACTGCTTGCATTTTCTTCCTGGTTTTCAAGATTAGCTTTTAGCATTTTCTCCGATACATCAACTCTCGAAAGAATGCTTACGAGTTTATCGGGATTGTTGCTGATCAGGTGACTTATATAACCGGATAAAAGAAGTTTTAATTCTTCTATCGATTTTTTTTCCGGCAGATCGATTTCGAGCTTATTTGATAGCTCAGAGATCAGGGTTGATTCCTTTTCATCCATGGTCTAAAATTTTTCAAGTGCTCCCAGTCCAAATAAAGCAAAATCATATTTAACGGGATCTTTCGGATCCATTTTTTTCAAATTCTCGGTCAGTTCAAGAGCGGCCAGCCAATCGGTTTGTTTTCTTTGTAAAAGACCAAGTCGTCTCGCCACTCTCGCCACATGCACATCTATCGGGCAAATTAATTGTGAAGGTGAAATTTTTTTTGACCAGATGCCAATGTCCACTCCGGCCGTATCATTTCTCACCATCCACCGCAGAAACATGTTCAATCTTTTACATGTACTTTTTTGAAGCGGTGAAGAAATATGTTTTTCTGTTCTTTTCAGATGCTCAAATGAAAAAAAATAGTTTTTAAACCCCATCAACGCATTTTCAATAGTTGGATCTCTTTCATTCATCCATTTACTGAACGCCGTTTCGAGTGTCTTTGAAGTTTTATAATGATGATGAAAAAATTCAACAAAGTAAAAAAGGTCGCCTTCATTAAAAGTTCTGTGCTTAAATCCTTTTAATCTTTTTAGTCCACCCAAATCATAGTTCAGACAGAATTCATAGGGCGACATATCCATTCGCAGCATCAGTTCTTTTGTTTTTCGGATGATCGTGGTACGATTTCCCCACGAAAAGACCGCTGCAAAAAAGCCAGCGATCTCCATGTCCTGTTTCTTTGAAAATAAATGAGGAATAGAAATGGGGTCACTCTCAATAAAAAAAGGTTGATTAAACTCACCAACCTTTTTGTTCAAAAATTCTTCTAAATTTCCCGTCGTCATACGGGACAAAATTAGAATTTCTATAGGGTTAAACAGGTCTGCTGCCGCCGATCAACCTTATTAAGATTGCAATGACTGCCAATACTAATAGAACATGTATAATACCACCGGCTGAAAAAACGAAAAATCCAAGGAGCCACCCAATGATCAGCACAACTGCGATAATATATAAGATGTTGCTCATAAAAAATGGTTTTAATTGCTGTAGGTAAAACAAGCGGCATACCAAAAAAGGGAATCCGCGAAAAAAATGCGGGCGGGGAAATATTTGCCGTGGATTCACTATATGAGAGAAAGGGCCTGCTCCAGGTCTAAGGTCAGATCTTCAGCGTCTTCAATGCCTACGCTTAACCTGATCAATGAATCAGAAAGGCCATTCTTTATTCTTTCTTCCCTGGGTATTGAGGCATGGGTCATGGAGGCGGGATGATTGATCAGTGATTCAACACCCCCTAAGCTTTCTGCCAAAGCAAATATTTTTGTCGACGACATTAATTTTATCGCCGCCTCCATGCTTTCATTCTTTAATGTGAAGCTCAGCATGCCCCCAAAACCACTCATTTGTTTTTTTGCAATGCAATAACCTGGGTGGTCCTCAAAGCCGCACCAGTACACCTTTCCAACTTTTGAATGATTGCGGAGGTAATGAGCAATCTTTTCCCCGTTCTCGCAATGACGCTGCATACGTATGTGAAGAGTTTTAATACCACGCAAAACAAGAAAACAATCCATGGGACCGGGTACAGCACCACAACTTTTTTGAATAAAATATAATTTCTCTCTCAGCGCTGTATCATTCATTACCAGGGCCCCCTGTATCACATCACTATGCCCTCCCAGATATTTTGTAGAGGAGTGCATCACAATGTCGGCGCCCAGTTCAAGCGGAAGTTGCAAATAAGGTGAAGCAAATGTATTATCAACACAAAGAAGCAGTTTGTGTTGTTTTGCAATTGCAGACATGGCTGTTAGATCAATGATGTTGATAAGAGGATTGGTTGGTGTTTCGACCCAAAGAAGTTTTGTATTCTTATTGATGTATGAACGTACATTCTCCACGTTGGTCATATCCACAAAGTGGAAGATAAGACCGAATTTTTCAAACACTTTGGTGAACAGGCGATAGGTGCCGCCATACAGATCATTACCAGTTATTATTTCGTCGCCCGGTTGCAGAAGTTTGATCACCGCATCGGTAGCAGCTACACCACTGCTAAATGCTAAACCATATTTTCCATTTTCTATAATGGCCAGCGCTTCTTCCAATGCTTTTCGTGTTGGATTTTGTGAACGTGCATATTCAAATCCTTTATTGACACCAGGTGCAGATTGCACATAGGTTGAAGTTTGATAGATCGGCGTCATAATAGCACCGGTGGACGGGTCAGGCTCTGCCCCGGCATGAATAAATTTGGTTCCCTGCTTCATATTATTAATTATGGAATGCAAAGATGTGGAATATCGACCAATAGATTTTGTTAAGAGAGGAGGAACTTCAGTTTTTTGAAAACATGATCTCCTATTTCCCAAACATTCTTTCCAATTGCTCGATTTTAAATTCCAAAAAAGTCGGCTTACCATCGGGTGAGGAATTGACCTGGTTGCAGTTAAACAGATCATTGATCAGTGCCTGCATCTCTTTTTCTGTTAATTGTTGACCCGGTTTAATAGCTTGCTGCTTTGCCAGTGAACGGATCAGTTTTTCTCTCTTTGAAAATTTAAGATCAGGAGAAAAATGCTTGTATTGCTCCAGCAATTTTTCGATGACTGTTTTTTCGTTTCCCTGTTCAATATCAGCGGGTGTGCCCTGGATAACAAATGTGTTTTTGCCAAAGGGTTCGATCATATAACCAAGTTGATGAAGATCGGTCATTAATTCTTCCAGTAAAACGCAGTCAGCATGCACTAATTCAAGTGTGATGGGGAACATACTGCGTTGCGTGGTGCTGGCTCCTCCGTTCATTGTCTCGCCCAGTTTTTCGTAGATAACTCTTTCATGCGCGGCTTGCTGATTAACGAGTATAAAACCGTTCTCAGTTTCAGCAAGAATAAATTGACTGTGGAGTTGCGTAAATCGTGAATCGTGAATCGTCAATCGTGAGTAAGGAGTGGTGAGTGAGATTTGTGAGGTGGCATGTCCATCACTGCTTATCTCATGTTCCTTGCCCTTTGTATCCTGAGACTTATTCTCAAAGAAATCTCTCCAATTTCTCAATTCTGTTTTTCTTTCCGACTCAATGAAATGGGCCTGGTGTTTTTCTGTAAAGCCTTTAAAAATTGAAGTAGAAGTGGCTGCCGATTTTCTTTCTTCTGTAAATGGTTGTTGTATAGCAGAAAGTTGTTGGATCGAAGAATCAAGATCGAAGTCCAGAGCAGGGGTTACACTAAATTGAGCCAGTGCATGTTTAACAGCTGCCTGGACAAAGGCATAGACAATTTTTTCGTCTTCAAATTTTATTTCCTGTTTGGTGGGATGAACATTTACATCGACCTGGGTTGGTTCAAGATCAATAAACAAAACATACATCGGAAAACTATCGCCGGCGATCATTTGCTGGTAAGCGCTCATAACGGCATGATTCAGGTAAGCGCTTTTGATAAACCTGTTGTTTACAAAAAAATATTGATCGCCCCTGGTTTTCTTGGCTGTATCAGGTTTGCCGACAAAGCCATAAATGTTCATGTAGTCAGTTTCTTCTTTTACTGAAACCAGTTTTGCGTTATAAGTATTTCCCAATAGTTGAATGATACGCTGCTTCAGGCTTCCTGCTTCAAGATGAAAGATTTGCTGACCATTTGCGATAAGAGAAAAGAAAATATGTGGAAAGGAAAGAGCCACTCTCGTAAACTCATCAATTATATGCCGCATTTCTGCTGCATTGCTTTTTAAAAAATTCCGCCGGGCAGGAACATTAAAGAACAGGTTTTTCATGGCAATGCTCGTACCGTTTGCCATGGCGATCAGTTCCTGTCTTTGTACCAGGCTGTTTTCAATTTCAATATAAGTTCCTGTCTCATCGTCGGTCCTTTTTGTTTTTAACTCTACCTGGGCCACGGCAGCAATAGAAGCCAACGCCTCGCCACGAAAACCCATTGTGCGAATATGAAAAAGATCTTCGATGGTTTGGATCTTTGAAGTGGCATGCCTTTCAAAGCTCATCCGGGCATCTGTTTCGCTCATGCCGCTTCCATTATCAATTACCTGCACCAAAGCTTTCCCCGAATCTTGTAGAATGAGTTTTATTTCCGTGGCGCCCGCATCAACAGCATTTTCCAAAAGTTCCTTTACTGCACTGGCGGGCCTTTGTATAACTTCCCCGGCTGCGATCTGGTTAGCAATATTGTCAGGGAGTAGTAAGATTTTATCGGGCACAATTCATTTCTCCTGCGCCAAAAATAAGTGATTTGATGTCACCGCGATTGCCTATTTGTGTACCTTGGCTTTTTAAGTTCGCCTCATGAAAAGATTTTTGTTTTCTTTTATATCCTGCATTTTTTTTATCACCTCCCTGGCGCAGTTCAAAAACCTGTCTGACCGGTCTCTGGCGGCCAAGCAGGCAGGTAATCTTACTGAAAATAATTGGGTTGATAGTGTATTTAATTCACTCAACAATGAAGAAAAAATTGCACAGCTTATCGTTATAAGGGCTCATTCTAACCTGGGTCCTGATCATGTAGAACAGGTTACCGATCTTATTAAAAAATATAATGTAGGCGCTCTTTGTTTTTTCCAGGGAGGGCCCATAAGGCAGGCTAATCTTACAAATTATTACCAAAGCATTTCAAAAACTCCACTGCTCATAACCATTGATGCTGAATATGGATTGGGAATGCGTTTAGACAGTGTCACAAAATTTCCTTACCAACTTACACTCGGGGCATTGAATGATCCTTCATTGATCTATGAAATGGGAAGAGCAGTGGGAGAACAATGCAAACGGATCGGTGTTCAAGTGAACTATGCCCCGGTGGTGGATATCAATAATGATCCTGACAATCCCGTGATCGGCTTTCGCTCATTTGGTGAAGACAAAGACAAGGTTATCAAATTTGGATTAGCTTATATGAGGGGCATGCAGGATGTCGGCATCATGGCTTGTGCCAAGCATTTTCCTGGTCATGGTGATGTAAGCGTGGATTCGCACCTTGATCTTCCTGTTATTAATAAATCAATTGAACAACTCGATTCGCTGGAATTAAAACCTTTTAAGGCCCTGTTTGATGCGGGAGTAGGCGGCGTCATGATAGCACATTTATATATCCCTGCTATTGATAGTACACCCAATATGGCTACCTCGCTTTCGAAAAATAATGTTACCGGGCTGTTGCGAAATGATATGGGATATAACGGTCTTACGTTTACTGATGCCCTCGAAATGAAAGGTGTAGCAAAATACTGGCCCGGCGGAGAGATAGCTGCACAGGCTTTGATCGCAGGAAATGATATGCTGTGCCTTCCTGAAAGCGTGCCTGGTGCAATTGCTGCGGTTGAAAAAGCGATAGACGAAAAAAAATTAAGCTGGGATGATATCCATGCGAAATTGAAAAAGGTCTTGCATGCCAAATATCATTTAGGGTTATATAAATGGAAACCTGTTGACACAACAAACCTGCTTAAGGATCTGAATTCAAGAACGGATGAGATAAGGTACAGGGTAGCCAGGCAAACGATCACTATAGTAAAAAACAAGGTTGCAAACTATATTGCTTCTCCAAAAATTGCCTGCGTGTCTATTGGAGCATCTTCGCCGGGTTTTTTTGTAAATATTTTGCACGAAAGAAGAAATGCTGACGTTTTTAGTTACTCTTATAAAGATGGAGCTAACAAGTCAGACTCTATATTGCGAGCCATTCGCTCCGGTAAGTACGATGAAGTGGTCGTTAGTATAAGCGGGTATAGTTTACGACCAGCCAGCAACTATGGTATAAGTAAGTCGGCGATCGATCTTTTTGATCAACTGCAAAAGTTCAACGCGAAAAATTATGTTTTCGGAAATGTATTGGCTATAAAAAACTTTTTCTCAGCTTCTCAATTGATAGCTTGTTACCAGGACGATGATATCACACAGTACACGGCGGCCGATCAATATGCCGGCTTGATCAATGCAAAAGGAAGTTTGCCTGTTTCAATTGGAGAATTTAAATATGGTTATTCTGCATATGCACCACCAAACTATGCATTTGATAAATTTTACCGTGTTGACTCGATCGTCTCTGACGCGATCGATAAAGGCGCTTTTCCCGGTTGCGTAGTATTGGCCGCCAAAGATGGAAAAATAATTTATCAAAAAGCTTATGGGCATTATCAATTCAACCCTGCATCTCCGCAAACAAAACCCGAAAGCATTTTTGACCTGGCTTCATTGACAAAAATTTCTGCGACCACCGTTTCCATTATGAAACTGTATGACCAGGGAAAAATTAATCTGAATGGCAAATTGGGCGATTACCTGCCATCAACAAAGGGGACCAATAAGGCGAAGTTGAGGATAAGCGATATTTTGTTACACCAGGCGGGACTTGAGCCGGATGTATTGTTTTACAAATATGTAAGGGATTCCATTACTCATCAGCCCAACCCTTCAATTATTTCTGCTGAAAAACCCGGGTTTACTATTCGTGTCGCTGACAATTTATATCTGAGAAATGATTGGCTTGATACAGCTTTTCAATTGGTCTTAGACAGTAAGGTTGGCCAATCAAATAAATATGTTTATAGTGATCTTGATTTTATTTTGCTTGGAAAAGTAGTAGAAGCCGTTTCTAATATGTCTCTTGATCAATATGTGCGAAAGACATTTTATAAACCGCTGGGCATGAAAACAACGGGGTTTAAACCTCTGCAGATGTTTAGGCATGATCAAATTGTGCCGACCGAGCTGGATACTTTATTCCGATGGCAACTGCTTTGGGGCGATGTGCATGATTACAGTGCTTCTGTTTTGGGACAAGTAGCAGGTCATGCAGGACTATTTTCTGATGCAGGGGATCTGTTCAGGCTTTATCAAATGCTTTTAGACCAAGGCACGTTCAATGATCAGCGTTACCTGAAATCAAAAACAATAAAACTATTTACATCCTATCACAGTAGCATTAGCAGGAGAGGCTATGGTTTTGACAAACCCGAAAAAGATAATTCTACAAGAAATCAGCCCTACCCGGCAGCCAAAGTTCCTCCGGAAACGTTTGGACATACAGGATGGACGGGAACTTGCGTATGGGTTGATCCGAAATCTAAGATCATTTATATTTTTCTATCAAACCGCGTGCAATCCCAGGTCAATAATGGAAAACTTTCCGAGTTGAGCATAAGGGGTAAGATCCAGGATGCTATTTACAAAGCGTTGGGCATTTAAAAATGTAATTTCCTTTTAATAGAAATTATAGCCGCTGCTGTAAAACCCAGGCCTATAAAGAGATTTGTTTAAATTAATATTGAAATTATTAAATTACATTACAGCATTTTCTGCATTTTAGCTGTCTTTGCTGTATAACTATCCAAACTACCCGGCTTATGATTTTGTCCCCGACTGATTACAGACGATCTTCCAAAAAAAATAGTGTTTGGCTTCCTTTCTTTTTCCTTTTGATCGTCTTCATATTTATTTTTTCTAACAGTTATGCCGGTCCGGATAAATTCCAGGTTCCTGTTCAGGACACGATCCCTGCAAAGAGGATCACAGGCAGGGTATTGAATTTAGAAGACAGCACTCCATTGACCGGGGCTTCCGTAGTGAATCTGAGAACGGGTCACGGAACCACCACCACCTCTACTGGTCTTTTTTTTATTGAAGCAAAACCAGGTGATAGTATCCGTTTTTCATTTGCAGGTAAAGTTGCACAGACCCTTGCATTTATGGGACAAGCATCGATGAATGTAGAGTTAAGCAGATCAGAAGGGCTGTTAGGCGGGGTAGTCATTACCGGTTTTCAGAACCTGGACAGAAAAAAATTCACAGGTGCGGCCACGCAGTTAAAAGCTGAGGACATTAAAATACCAGGAGTGGTGGACGTGAGTAAAATGCTGGAAGGTCGTGCTGCCGGTGTATCGGTTCAAAATGTTTCGGGAACATTTGGTGCTGCACCAAAGATCCATGTTCGTGGTGCTACTTCCATTAATGGAGAAAATAAACCCCTGTGGGTAGTAGATGGTGTAGTGCTTGAAGATATCATCAATATTTCCAACGATCAGCTTTCGAGTGGAGATCCTACTACATTGCTCGGTTCTTCTGTGGCTGGTCTTAACAGTAACGATATCGAAACGATCGATATTTTGAAAGATGCATCTGCAACGGCTTTATATGGTGCACGTGCAATGAATGGCGTTGTTGTGATCACAACCAAAAAAGGGAGATCGGGTAAACCGGTCGTTTCTTTCACAGCCAATTTTACCTCCCAGCTTAAACCGACATATGCCGATTTTAATATTATGAATTCGGCTCAGCAAATGTCTGTACTTGGAGAGTTGGAACGAAAAGGCTATTTAAATTATAATGTTTTGGATCGTCCCGATTATGGTGTTTATGGTCAAATGTATACAGCGCTGAATGCGGATCAATATGGGAATTTCCCGCTGCAAAATACACCGGAAGCAAAAAGAAATTTTCTGCTG
>Ga0207706_10005119_pt1 | contig 12238 bp, 8 predicted proteins | sample KBSC53metaG_FD_184318 | JGI IMG/M metagenome (GOLD analysis project Ga0207706, IMG submission 184318) | Corn rhizosphere microbial communities from Kellogg Biological Station, Michigan, USA - KBS C5-3 metaG (SPAdes) (version 2) | ecosystem: Host-associated > Plants > Roots > Rhizosphere > Soil ... | reverse complement strand
CGACTGGTACCGCGAGCACTCGGTCGAAGACGACCTGAAGCTCCTGAAGTGGAGCGACGAGCAGTGCGCCGGCCAGGCCCACGCCGAGTGGAAGCCGTTCATGCACCCGCAGCTCGGTGCAGTCGAGCTCGGCGGCTGGGACAAGCTGAACTTCTGGCGCAACCCGCCGCCGCACTTGCGCGAGCGCGAGGTCGCGCGCTTTCCGGCGTGGATGACGCAGATCGCACTGAGCCTGCCCAAGCTCGAGCTGCTGCGCACCGAGGTGCGTGCGCTCGGTCCCGACACCTGGCGCATCCGCTTCGCCGTCGGCAATGCCGGTTGGCTGCCGGCCTACGTGACCAAGCGCGCGCTGGAACGCAAGGTGGTGCGCGGCGTGATCTTCGAAATCCATCTGCCGGAGGGCAAGCCCGAGGTCTCGCTCGTCAGCGGCAAGCCGCGCGTCGAGGGAGCCCAGCTCGAAGGCCACGCGCCGAAGGCATCGCTGCAGGCGTTCCTGCCGAACCGGGAGGTCAGCGGCGACCGCACCGTCGTCGAGTGGGTCGTGCGGGCGCCGAAGGGCACGCACCTCGCGCTGACCGCGAGTGCCGAACGGGCCGGCGTCGTGCGCACCGAAGTCAGCCTGGACTGAGCTCGGCGCCGATCTCCGCTTGCGCCCGCTCGCGCTGCGCGAGCGACCACGCGACCACGCGCCGTGCGAGCGCGGCGGTCGCGTCGATCACCGGCAGCGGCGCGTTCGCCGGCACCAGCACCAGCGGCACCTCGGTGCAACCGAGCACCAGCGCCCGAGCGCCGCGCCGGGCCAGCGCCTGCGCGGCCGCACCGAGCAGCGCAGCGCCGAGTTCGAGATCGCCCGCCTTGACCGCGGCGATGCCGGGCATGACCTGCTCGTGCATCTCGCCAGGCGTCGGCACGACCCAGCGGACGTGCGGCGCGCGCGCCAGGTAAAGCCCCGAGGCCAGCGTCGTTTCGGTGCACAGCAGGCCGAGCGGCGTGTGCTGGCCGTGGGCTTCGACGGCGGCGTCGAGCGCTGCGTCCACCAGGTGCAGCATCGGCAGGCCGAGTGCGGCCTGCAGTGCGTCGAACCACAGGTGCGCGGTGTTGCAGGGGATGACCAGCATCTGCGCCCCTGCGTCGCGCAGCCGCGTGCCGATGTCGATCATCGCGGGAAGCGGCGACGGCCCGTCGCCGCGAAACGCGGTGCCCCGGTCGGGCACCTGCGGGATCGAGGCGACGATCAGCGGCACGTGGTCCTGATCTCGCTGCGCGTCGGTGGCGGCCATCACCTTGTGCATGAAGTCGATCGTCGCGAGCGGACCCATGCCGCCGAGCACGCCGACCAGGCCGTCGAAATGGTGGGAGCGGTTCACGTCGCGGGCTTGTCCGAGAGGTTCTTCAGGTTGTCGACCAGTTCCTTGCTCATCGGCGCATTCAGGTTGACGCCTTTCGGCGGAATCGGCGACTGGAACCACTTTCTGTAGAGCCGCTCGAATTCGCCGCTCTTCACGAGCCCTGCGAGCGTGTCGTCGACCAGCTTCTTGAACGCCGGGTCGTCCTTGCGCAGCATGATCGCGTAGGGCTCGACCTGGATCGCATCGCCCACCACGGCGAGCTCGGCGGGGTTCGCGGCGCCGGCCTTGAGTCCGTACAGCAGGATGTCGTCCATCGCGAACGCGAAGGCGCGCCCGCTTTGCACCAGAAGCGCCGCCTCGGCGTGGTCTTTGGCGCCGAGCAGCTCGATGCCGAGCTTCTTCTCTTCGTTCAGCGTGCGCACGACGCGCAGGTTGGTCGTGCCGGTGGTCGACACGATGACCTTGCCGCGCAGCTCGTCGGGCGACTTGACCGTGCTGCCCGCCTTCACGAGAAAGCGCGTGCCGGTGTAGAAGTAGTTGGTCGCGAAGGCGACCTGCTTGCCGCGCTCGCTGTTGTTGGTGGTCGAGCCGCACTCGATGTCGACCGTGCCGTTCTGCAGCAGCGGGATGCGGTTGGCCGACGTCACGGCCTGGGTCTGGATCTTCAGGTCGGCGCGGCCGGTGGCCTTCCCGACGTCGTCGACGACCCGGCCGCAGATCTCCCAGCCGAAGCCGGTCGGCTGGGCCTTGTCGTCGAGGTACGAAAACGGAATCGACGCCTCGCGGTAGGCGACGACGATCGTGCCGCTCGCCTTGACCTTGTCGAGCGTCGCCGTCTGGGCCATCACCGCGGGCACCGCGAAGGCCAGCATCGTCATGAGTGCGCGGGGTCGCATCGTTCATTTCCTCGCTGAAGATTTCGATGGGGGCGATTCTGGATTCCGCGCAGCGCCTTGTCTCATCGAAAGATCACAATGCATCATAAGGTTTGCTAATGGACGGGGGTGCGTGCAGTGCGGCTCAAGCACATCGAGGTCTTCAACGCGATCATGCTGACCGGCTCGGTCAGCGGCGCGTCGCGGCTGCTGCACGTGACCCAGCCGGCCGTCACGCAGACGCTGCAGCACGCCGAGCTGCAGCTCGGCTACGCGCTGTTCACGCGCCAGCGCAACCGGCTTGTGCCGACTGCCGAGGCGCAGGCGCTGTACCCCGAGGTGCAGGCGCTGGTCTCCAGGCTCGAATCGGTGCGGCGCCTCGCCAGCGGGCTGCGCAGCGGCCAACGCGCCGACCTGCGCCTGCTGGTCGTGCACTCGCTGGCGGTGCGGGCGCTGCCCGACGCGCTCAAGCAGTTCCGGCGCCGCCACCCGGGGCGGGCCGTCTCGATCCGCACGCTGCACTCGAACGAGATCGTGCAGGCGATTGCGCTGCGCGAAGCCGACGTCGGCATCGTCTACGGCGCACCCCGGCACCCGGCCGTGCAAGGTGTGCCGATCGCGACCGGCCGGCTCGTCTGCGTCTCGCTGCCGCCGGCGCGCGGCCCGCACGACCGGCGCAGCACCATCGAGCTCGTCGAGCTGCTGCGCAGCGGCTTCATCCGCATCGACGAGCGCGACCCAATCGGCGCGATGCTGGCCGAGCAGTGCAGCCGGCACGGCGTGCAGCCGCAGGGCGGACTGACCGCGCAGACCCATCACATCGCGATGGTGCTGGCCGAACAGGGTTTCGGGCCGGCCGTCGTCGATTCGTTCACCGCCGCGGCCCGAACCAGCAATGCGCTCGAGGTGCGCACCTTGCTGCCCGAGGTGCCGGTGCATGTGCAGGCGTTGCTGCCGCAAGGCGAGCGCTCGCCGCAGCCCGCGGCCGACCTGATCGAGTCGTTCAAGACGATCGCGGGCGCAACCTGATACGTCGGGTGCGCCGGATACCGCAGAATGGGCGCGCCCTTTGACGGGCGCGCTCGGGGGAGTTCTTCGTGGAGTTATCGATCAACGGCCAGACGCGCACGCTCGCTGCTGCGGCGGTCGACCCTGCCATGCCGCTGCTGTGGGCCTTGCGCGACGTGCTCAACCTCACCGGCACAAAATTCGGCTGCGGCGTGGCGGCCTGCGGCGCGTGCACCGTGCATCTCGACGGCCAGGCGGTGCGCTCGTGCGTGACGCCCTTGTCGGTCGCCGCTGGCAAGCCGATCGTGACGATCGAGGCGCTCGGCACGAAGGACCGCCCCCACCCGCTGCAAAGCGCATGGATCGCGCATCAGGTGCCGCAATGCGGCTACTGCCAGAGCGGCATGCTGATGGCGGCGGCGGCGCTGCTCGCGCGCAACCCGAGCCCGAGCGACGCCGAGATCGACGCCGCCATCACCAACATCTGCCGTTGCGGAACCTATCCACGGATCCGCGAAGCGATCAAGAGCGCCGCCGTCGCGCTGCGCGCCGCACAACCCAGGCCGGTGCCGCGTGCGGCGCCGCGCAAGCTGGCGTGACGGCGGGGCGCCCGCAGTGAAACGCCGCACCCTGATCCTGAGCGGGCTGGGCGGTGCCGCGGCGCTGGTCGTCGGCTGGGGCGTGCTGCCGGCGCGCAGCCGGCTCGGCGGCGCCGGCACACTGGCCGCGAAAGAGGGCGAGATCGGGCTGAACGGCTGGATCAAGATCGCCGCGAACGGCGACGTGCTGCTCGCGATGAATCGCAGCGAGATGGGCCAGGGCGTGCACACCGCGCTCGCGATGCTGGCCGCCGACGAGCTCGACGTGCCGCTCGTGAAGCTGCGCCTGATCGAGGCCGGGCACGACACGCTGTACGGCAACGTTGCCGGCTTCGTTGCCGCGCTGCCGTTTCATCCGGCCGATGCCGAGCCCGGCCAGGAGACGCAGGTCGTCAAGGTCGGTCAATGGATCGTCGGCAAGGCGGCGCGCGAGCTCGGCATCAACATGACCGGCGGCTCGTCGACCATTGCCGACGCGTGGGACGTGCTGCGAATCGCGGCCGCCACGGCGCGCGCGCAGCTGCTCGGCGCAGCCTCGTTGAGGTGGCGCCTTCCGGTCGCCGAGCTGAGCGTCGAGGACGGTGTGGTCAGTCATGCGTCGGGCCAGAAGGCGCACTACGGCGAGCTCGCGAAGGCAGCCGCGACCACGCCTTCGGGCGACGTGCGCCTGAAGGAAGCGGCGCAGTGGAAGCTGATCGGCCGCGCCGCGCCGCGCATCGACCTGCCGGGCAAGGTCGACGGCAGCGCCCGCTTCGGGATCGACGTGCGCGAACCCGGCCAGCTCTACGCGGTCATTCGCCACTGCCCGATGATCGGCGGCAACTACGGCGCGGTGAACGTCGATGCGGCAATGAGGCTCGCCGGTGTCGAGCGGGTCGTGCGTCTGGGGCCGTATGCCGGCTCGACCGCCGCGCTCGCGGTCGTCGGCACGACCTGCTGGCACGCGCAACAGGGCGCGCAGGCGCTGCAGGTCGAGTGGCGCGCGCCGCAGGCCGGCACGCTCGACAGCGCGAAGATCCTGGGCGAGCTCGAGGCGCAGGCGCGCGACGCGGCCAAGACATCCGGCGGCTTCGCATTCCATACGCGCGGCGACGCGACGAAGGCCGACCAGGTGGCAGCGCGCCGCATCGAGCAGGTCTACCGCGCGCCGTACCTCGCGCACGCCACCATGGAGCCGATCAACTGCACCGCGCGCGTGGCCGACGGCAAGGTCGAGCTGTGGGCGCCGACGCAGGTGCCGGGCCTCGCACGGGCGATCGCGGCGCAAGCGGCCGGGGTTCGCGAAGAGGCGGTCACGGTGCACGTCACCTATCTCGGCGGCGGTTTCGGACGCCGCCTCGACGTCGACTTCGTCGGCCAGGCGGTTCGCATCGCGCTCGAATGCGGCGGCCGGCCGGTGCAGCTGGTCTGGCCGCGCGAAGAGGACTTCACGCACGACTTCTACCGCCCGGCCGGCGCGGCGCTGATGCAGGCGAGCCTCGACGCCAGCGGCTGGCCGACCGGGTTGCGCATCACGAGCGCCGGCGACGCGATCACGCCGCGCTGGATGGCGCGCGCCATTCCGGCCCTCGCCGGCCCGGTCGACATGCCCGACAAGACCGTCAGCGAAGGCCTGTTCGACCAGTTCTACGGCATCGAGAACCAGCGCATCGCGCATGTCGCGACCCACAGCGGCGTGCCCATCGGCTTCTGGCGCTCGGTCGGCCATTCGCACAACGCGTTCTTCTCCGAGTGCTTCATCGACGAGCTGGCGTTCGAGGCCCGCCAGGACCCGATCGCATTCCGGCTCGCGCTGCTGAAGGATGCGCCGCGCCATGCCGCAGTGCTCAAGCTCGCCGCCGACAAGGCCGGCTGGGCCACCCCTCCGCCGGCCGGCGTGGCGCGCGGCGTGGCGCTGCACGAGAGTTTCGGCAGCGTCGTTGCGCAGATCGCGGAGGTCACGCTCGTGAACGGGAAGCCGCGGGTGCTGCGCGTCGTCTGCGCGGCCGACGTCGGCACGGTCGTCAACCCGGGCATCGTCGCGCAGCAGATGGAAAGCGGCATCGTGTTCGGGCTCAGCGCGGCGCTGTACGGTCGCATCGACATCGAGGCCAGCGCCGTCAGGCAGCGCAACTTCCCCGACTACCCGATGCTGCGCCTGGCGGACTCGCCGCGCATCGAGACCCATCTCGTGCCGAGCACGCGCAGCCCGGGCGGCGTGGGCGAACCCGGCACGCCGCCAGCCGCGCCGGCGCTCGCGAATGCGCTCTTCGTGCTGACCGGCAATCGCTCGCGCAGCCTGCCGCTGCTCGGCTGACGCCGCGGATCAACGTGATTGCGCCTCGCGCGGCCGGGCATGGCGCGCCAGCGTCTGGCGCAGCTGCGCTGCATCGATGGGCTTGGTCAGGAACGCATCCATGCCGGCTGCGAGGGCCTCGTCGCGCTCCGAGACGAGCGCCGCGGCGGTCAGCGCGATGATCGGCAGCTGCGCCGCCGAATAACGTTGGCGCAGCGCACGCGCTGCTTCGTGGCCGCTCATGTTCGGCATCTGCACGTCCATCAGCACGGCGTCGAAGGGGCGATCGTCGGTTGCGGCGCGCTCGATCGCGTCGACCGCGGCGCGCCCGTCGCTGGCCTGTGCGACGACCACGCCCCAGCTCTCGAGCATCGCGACCGCGATCATCATGTTGACCGGGTTGTCCTCGACCATCAGCACCCGCGCGCCGTGCAACTGCTCGAGTTCGCGCGCTTCGCCGGCGTCGGGTTCGAGCGGCGCCAGCGCGCTCGGCAGCGGCAGCTCTGCCCAGAACGTGCTGCCGGCGCCGGGCGTGCTGTCGACCCCGACGTTGCCGCCCATCAGCTGCGCGAGCTGGCGGCAGATCGACAGGCCGAGCCCGGTGCCGCCGTAACGCCGCGTCGTCGACGAATCGCCCTGCGAGAACGGCGTGAAGAGCCGCTCGCGCACCTCTTGCGAGACGCCCACTCCGGTGTCGGTCACCGCCAGCCGCAGCCAGCCGCGGCCCGTCAGCCCGGCTTCGATGCGCACGCCGCCGCGTTCGGTGAACTTCAGTGCATTGGTGACAAAGTTCGAGAGGATCTGCCGCACCCGCACCGGATCGCCGCGCACGGTTGCAGGCAGCGCGGCAGCCATCTGCAGATGCAGCGCGAGCCCCTTCGCCTCGGCCAGCGCCTGGTAGGCGTGATGCATCGCGCGCAGTTCGCCGTGCAGGTCGAACGGCAGGTCTTCGAGCGCGATCTTGCCGGCCTCGATCTTCGAGACGTCGAGGATGTCGGAGATGATGCCGGCCAGCGTCTGCCCGCTGTCGAGAATCTGCATCAGGTACTGCCGGCGCCGTGCCTCGTCGACCCCGTGTTGCAGGGTCAGCCGCGCCAGCCCGAGCAGGCCGTTCAGCGGGGTGCGGATCTCGTGGCTCATGTTGGCGAGGAACGCGCTCTTCGCGCGGCTGCCTGCCTCGGCAGCGTCGCGCGCCGCCGCGAGCGCCTGGTCGAGGCGGCGCCGCTCGGTCACGTCCTCGGCGATCCAGATCGTGCCGCCGCGGCTCGGGTCGTTCAGGTCGACCGGCTGCGCGAGCAGGCGGCACCAGAAGCGGCTGCGATCGGCGCGCTGCATCTCGCACTCGGTCTCGAACGGCTTGCCGGCCGCCAGCAACGGGCCGGCGAGGCGGCCAATTTCGGCGTAGTCGGCCTCGGTGCTCCACACCACCGATCCGGGTTGATCCTTCAGCGTACCGACCTCCCAGCCGAACATGCGCTCGAAGTACGGGTTGGCCTGAACGAAACGGCGGTCGCGCGTGAACGCGATGCCGATCGACGCGCGTTCGAGGATCGCGGCGTGTTCGAGCCGGGTGCGTTCGCTCTGGGTCACGTCGCGCCCGTTGACGACGACGTAGTCGCGATCGTCCAGCACGAAGTGTGCGGCCGAGATCTGCATCTGCACCCGCGCCCCCGATTTCGTGACGAAGGTGGTCGGCCAGTCGTGCACCGAGCCGCCCTGGCGGATTGCCGCGATCAGCCGGTCGCGGTCTTCGGTCCGATGCCAGGTACCGAGCTCGAACGAGGTGCGCCCGATCGCCTCACCGGCAGCGTAGCCGAGCAGGCGCGTGAAGGCCGGGTTGACGATCGTGAAGCGGCCGGTGTCCATCTCGGTCACGCTGATCAGGTCGAGGCTGGTCGTGAAGATGTGCGAGAGCAGCGCCTCCGAGCGGCGCAGCGCGCTCTCGGCGGCCTGGCGTGCGGTGACGTCGTAGATGATCGAGAGCGTCGCCGGCCCGCCCGTGGTCTCCACCCGCACCGCCGCGGCCTGCAAGCTGAGCAGCCGTCCATCGAGCGAGATCGTCTGGAAGTCCGCGACCGGCAATGCCTCGCCGACCTTCAGGGTGTCCATGTGGGCGATGCGCCGCGCCACCTTGTCGCGCATCGCGCCGTCGGCGAACAGGTCCAGCGCCAGCGTGCCGTTCATCGCCGCCGCGTGTTCGAAGCCGAACAGCCGCGCCGCCGCTTCGTTGGCGTCGAAGATCACGCCGCGCCGCTGCAGGAACAGCGGCGACGGCGAGCGGGTGAAGAGCTCCCGATAGCGGGTCTCGCTCGCGGTGATGAGCCGCTGCGCGCGGACTTCGCTTGTCACGTCCCGGGCCACGCCCCAGTAGCCGACGAACACGCCGGCGGCGTCGAACCGCGGCTCGCCGCTGATGCTGTGGACGCGCTGGCGGCCCCGCTCGTCGCGGCGCCGCACCAGCAGGCCGCTGAAGCGGCGATGCGACTCCAGGTCGGCACGGTGCGCATCGAGCTCGTCGGGCGTCAGCCCCATCTCGCTGATCTGCCACGGCGTGCGGTTCAGCCGATTGTCGCGCGCAATGCCCGAGGTGTTCTCGCGCGCCTCGACGATCTCGGTGAAGCGGAACTGCGCATCCTGCTCCCAGTACCAGTCGGCGGCGATGTGCAGCAAGCCGCGAAAGCGCCGCTCGCGCTCGGCGGTCTGGCGCAGGTAGTGGTCGAGCACGCGATCGATCAGCGCGCCGCCGCACATCGCGCAGACGACGATCAGCACCTGGTAGGCGAGCGCGAAGCCGATCGTCGCGGCACCGGCCGGCGCCGCGGGCAGCGCGCCGCTCGATTCGGCCCAGGCCAGGCCGGCGAGCTGCAGCAGCGCGATGGCCCCGATCGCCAGCCCGCTGCGGATCCCGGCGATCGCACCGACCAGGCAGACGACGAGGGCGCAAAAGCCGAGCGCCGGATTGCGCACGCCGTCGCGCAGTGCAACCGCCACCAGCCCGCACAGCAGCACGGCGACCAGCGCCAGCACGCCCAGCGTCGCGCGGATCGGGAACGGCGAGCGCGCGCTGGCAATCCATGCGAGCCCGCTCAGCAACGAGTACGCCAGCACGCCGCCGAGCAGCGGCGCGCGCATGTCGGGGGCGACGCCCGGGGCCAGCCAGGCCAGGATCGCGGTGCAGGCAAGGCCCGACAGGCACGACGCGGCAAGGTAGTAGCGCCCGACGATCCGCGCAGCAGACTCGGGAAGCTGGAACTCGGGCAACGATAGGGGCTTGCTCGCCATGCGGCTGCGTGCGCCGAACCGAGGCACGGCGTGGCGCAGGGAGACTCGTGGCGGCGATGTTAGTCCCCGTGCGGGCTGGCGCAGCGGCGGAACTGCACCCGAATGTCAGCCTAGTTCGCTGTGCCGGGGCGAGCCGCGTTCAGTTGGTCACGACTGGCGCGCGCCGCCGCGCGCGCCGCCGCCGCGAAGTCGGCGCCCGCGCTCGCGTACAGCACGGCGCGCGAGGAGCTGACGATGACCGGCGCGACGGTGCGCGTGCCGTCGTGGCGCCAGCCGGCGCGCACCGTGGCGGCCGCGTCGCCGCCCTGCGCGCCGATGCCGGGGATCAGCAGAGGCAGGGTCGGCGCGAGCTCGCGAACCCGCTCGATCTCGGCCGGGAACGTGGCGCCGACGACCAGCCCGAGCTGGCCGTTGCGGTTCCAGTCGCCGCTCGCCAGCCGGGCGATGTGCTCGAACAGCGTGCTGCCGTCGGCCAGGCGCTGGCCCTGCAGGTCGGCGCCGCCCGGGTTCGAGGTGCGGCACAGCAGGATCGCGCCCTTGCCCTCATAAGCGAGGTAGGGCTCGATCGAGTCGAAGCCCATGAACGGCGAGAGCGTCACCGCATCGGCGCCGTAGCGGCCGAACACCTCGGCGGCGTATTGCTCGGCGGTGCTGCCGATGTCGCCGCGCTTGGCATCCAGGATCACCGGCACGTCGGGCGCGTTCTGGTGGATGTAGGCGATCAACCGCTCCAGCTGCGCTTCGGCGCGGTGCGCCGCGTAGTAGGCGATCTGCGGCTTGAACGCGATCACGAGGTCCTTGGTGGCGTCGACGATCGCGCTGCAGAAGTCGAAGATGTGCTCCGCATCGCCCTGCCACGGCGCCGGAAAGCGCGCCGGGTCGGGATCGAGCCCCACGCACAGCATCGAGTCGTTCACGCGTTCGGCGCGGGCGAGCTTGTCGGTGAAGTTCATGCGGGGCGATCCGGGCGGATGGTTCAGCGAATTCGCTTGGCCAGATCGGCGGCGCGGCCGGTGTAGTTGGCCGGCGTCATCGCGAGCAGGCGCTCGCGCTCGGCGGCCGGGATCTCGAGCGTCCCGATGAATTCGCGAATCGCCTCGCGCGTGATCCCCTTGCCGCGTGTCAGCTCCTTCAGGCGCTCGTACGGGTTGGGCAGCTGATAGCGCCGCATCACCGTCTGGATCGGCTCGGCGAGCACCTCCCACGCGCTGTCGAGATCGGCTTCTAGCGCCTCGCGGTTCACTTCCAGCTTGCCGAGGCCGCGCTGCAGCGAGTCGTGGCCGAGCAGCGCGTAACCGAGCGCGACGCCCATGTTGCGCAGCACCGTGCTGTCGGTCAGGTCGCGCTGCCAGCGGCTGATCGGCAGCTTCTGCGCGAGGTGGGTCAGGAGCGCGTTCGCGAGGCCGTAGTTGCCTTCGGCGTTCTCGAAGTCGATCGGGTTGACCTTGTGCGGCATCGTGCTCGAGCCGATCTCGCCTTCCTTCGTGCGCTGCTTGAAGTAGCCCAGGCTCACATAGCCCCAGACGTCGCGCGACCAGTCGATCAGGATCGTGTTGCAGCGGGTGACCGCGTCGAACAGCTCGGCCATCGCGTCGTGCGGCTCGATCTGGATCGTGTACGGGTTGAAGGCGAGGCCGAGCTTGTCTTCGACGACGCCGCGGGCGAACGCCTCCCAGTCGAAGGACGGATAGGCCGCCAGGTGCGCGTTGTAGTTGCCGACCGCGCCGTTCATCTTCGCCAGCAGCCTGACCTCGGCGATCGCCTCACGCGCGCGCGTCAGCCGCGCAACGACGTTCGCGATCTCCTTGCCGACCGTCGTCGGGCTCGCGGTCTGGCCGTGGGTGCGGCTGAGCATCGGCACCTCGGCCAGCGCGTGCGCCATCGAGCGCAGCTGGTCGACGAGCTTGTCGAGCGCCGGCAGCAGCACGTCGCCGCGAGCCGCCTGCAGCATCAGCGCATGGCTGGTGTTGTTGATGTCCTCGCTGGTGCACGCGAAGTGCACGAACTCGCCGGCAGCCTTCAGCTCGGCGTTCGGGCCGAACCGGCCCTTCAGCCAGTACTCGACCGCCTTGACGTCGTGGTTGGTCGTGCGCTCGATGTCCTTGATCGCCTGCGCATCGGCCTCCGAGAAGCGCAGCACGAGGCCGCGCAGCAGGCCGCGCGCCGCTTCCGACAGCGGCTTGAACTCGGCGAAGCCGGCATCCGACAACGCGATGAACCACTCGACCTCGACCTGCACCCGCCGGTGCATCAATCCGAACTCGGACAGCAGGGGACGCAAGCCCGCGACGCGGGCGGCATAACGGCCGTCGAGCGGCGAGAGGGCGGACAACGCGGAGAGATTCATGGACGGGTGCGGACTGCGGATCGAAGCCGAATTGTAGGAGGGTGCCCATGCGCTGCGAATCGCGCCCAAAGGCCCCGTTCGCACTGAGCTTGTCGAAAGGCCCGAACCTTTCGCTCGCACTGAGCTTGTCGAGGGCCGAACCTTCTGTTCGCACTGAGCCTATCGAAGGCCAAACCTTCCGTTCGCACTGAGCCTGTCGAAGTGCCGGTGGCGCATCGCCACGAGGGCTTCGACAGGCTCAGCCCGAACGGGTGTTGTGAGCTGCAGCCCGGAACGGGTGTCGCGAGTTGCAGCCCGGAACGGGTGTCGTGAGTTGCAGCCCGAACGGGTGTGGTGAGTTGCACCCCGGGCGGGTGTCGTGGGCTGCAGCCCCGGGCGGGTGTCATGAGCTGCAGCCCCAACCGCGAGGCTCAGCGTTCGACCGTCTTGTTCCAGCGTGTGTTCCACTCCGGCCGCAGCGCGTTGACGGCGTCCCAGTCGCGCGTGTTGACCGTCTTCATGTA
>Ga0207706_10005118_pt1 | contig 12239 bp, 13 predicted proteins | sample KBSC53metaG_FD_184318 | JGI IMG/M metagenome (GOLD analysis project Ga0207706, IMG submission 184318) | Corn rhizosphere microbial communities from Kellogg Biological Station, Michigan, USA - KBS C5-3 metaG (SPAdes) (version 2) | ecosystem: Host-associated > Plants > Roots > Rhizosphere > Soil ... | reverse complement strand
GACGGATCACCACACCCGTAATCGCGCTCGATCACCTCCTGGGGAATAACCTTAAGATATTCCGATTCATATTCGACGGGACAACAAAGTTTGTCCGCATGTTCTTTTGCTCCCACCGCGTATCGCTGGCGGACGACAGTTTCTTTATGACTGGTCTGGATCATAGCAATGCGAATCTCTAACAGGACCTTTTATTCCTGAAAAGGCGCAATTCGCTTACAGCGCTTAACTGTAAAGGAATTGAAATCGCGCTTGGGTGCGTGGCGCCGACGGCTTATCGCGTTCTACGCCGGGCTGATCGCATTTCGCGATAATCAGAGTGATTAGTGAAAACGCGCGCTGCGTGGCTCCGACGCGATTCCTATGAGAGGCAACGGAGGAGATTTTATGGCTGAAGCATCGAGCGAGCTGGAGGGTCCGGACTTCCAGAAAGGCTGCGAAATCGAAAACGTAGCCGATGGCGAAATGCTTTTAGGCCACGCGTTTGGCGAACAAGTTCTCGTGGCTAAGCGGGGTAACGAGCTTTTTGCCATCGGTGCGACGTGCACGCATTACGGCGGGCCATTGGCAAAAGGTTTGATGGTCGATTGCACCGTGCGTTGTCCGTGGCACCATGCGCGGTTCGATTTGCGCACGGGCGAGGCGATTGCTGCGCCGGCGTTGAATGATGTCGCGTGCTACAAGATCGAGAAGCGCGGTGAGCGGTTTTTTGTCACCGGCAAGATCGACAAGAAACTGGTGCGCACACCGAAATCGTCGCCGACGAGTGTCGTAATTATTGGAACCGGTGCGGCCGGCGGCGCTGCGGCGGAAATGTTGCGGCGCGAAGGCTATGACGGGCCGGTCAAGTTAGTCGGGGCGGATGAATTTCTGCCGTACGATCGGCCGAATCTTTCCAAAGATTATCTCGCGGGCAGCGCACCGGAAGAGTGGATCCCGCTGCGCTCAGCGGATTTTTACCGGGAGCAAAAGATCGACACACTCACAAAGACCTCGGTCGAAGCGATTGATACGCAAAAGAAACAGGTCATGCTTTCTGATGGCCGCTCGTTGGACTATGGCGCGCTTTTGTTGGCGACCGGCGCTCAGCCTGTTCACCTGCGAATTCCGGGCGACGATTTGCCGCACGTTTGTTATTTGCGAACGCTGACAGACAGCAGGCGCATCACCGAAAAAGCGAAAAACGCGAAGCGCGCAGTGGTGATCGGCGCAAGCTTCATCGGGCTGGAAGTGGCGTGGTCGTTGCGGGAGCGCAAACTCGAAGTCGCAGTGGTCGGAAAAGTGTCGCTGCCGCTCGAAAAGGTGCTGGGACGCGAGCTGGGAAATCTAATTCGCAAAACGCACGAGGCGAACGGCGTGAAATTTCATCTCGGTCGAACGCCGGCAGCATTTCACGACCGAGATGTGCAGCTCGATGACGGAACGCAATTGGACTGCGATTTGGTGGTCGTCGGGATCGGCGTGCGTCCGAACACTGGGCTTGCTGAAAGGGCAGGGATCGCAACCGACAACGGCGTGCTGGTCGACGAGTTCTTGGAAACCAACGTACCCGGAATTTTTGCCGCGGGCGACATCGCGCGCTGGCCTGATCCGCACGCCGGCCGCATTAGGGTGGAGCACTGGGTAGTGGCACAGCGCCAGGGCCAGACCGCCGCGCGCAACATTCTTGGCGCGCGCGAGCCGTTCGTGGTGCCGCCATTTTTCTGGAGCAATCACTTTGATCTGCATATCCACTACGTCGGTCACGCCAGCGGCGATGATCGCGCGGATGTATCAGGAGACTTGAAAGCCAAAGATGCCTCGGTGGTTTTCCGCTCTGGCGAGAACCTCACCGCCGTCGCCAGCATCGGTCGCGACCGCGAAAATCTCGAGGCCGAAGTAGCGCTGGAGCGCGGCACTGAATTCCACGCCGCGTAATATTTCGTCGATCGGCGATTTATGAGGTTACGCGCGCTTGCGAATCTTTATCGTTGCTTCACGTCCGCTTGTGAGTGCAACGCATCGCGTGCGATTTTTGTCACCCAGACGGTCACGATGATGGTGGCGACCAGACCGATGCTCAGAAAAGTCCAGTACTCCCAACCATGTTTCACTGCTTCGCTACCGACGGCAGCCGCGACCGCCGTTTTGCCAGCGCTGCCGATGTAAACGTAGAGAAATGTGCCGGGCATTATCCCGATCCAGCTCGCCAGCACATAAGGCCAGAACTTCACACCGGTTAGTCCATAAAAATAATTGCTCAGATTGAATGGAATTACCGGACTGAGCCGGAGCAGGAAAATCAGCTTGGCACCTTGTTTGCCGATGGCGTGGTCGATATTGCGAAACTTCTCGTTTCTTTTCGCGACCGCCTCGACTTTGTCGCGCGCAATGAAGCGCGCAACGAGAAACGCCAAAGAGGCGCCGAGCGTCGCGCCCGCCGATACGGCGACAAATCCTTTCCATAAACCGAAGGCGAATCCCGCGCCGATCGTGAGAATCGACCCGGGCGCAAGCAGCACCGTGGCTATGGCATAGACGCCGATGAAAATAAAAATGCCTGCGACGCCCATCTGCCCGACCCAGTCGTTGAAGCTTCGAAGCCATTGCTGGATCGGCAGAAATCTCATCGCCAGAAAAAGCGCGATGATGATGACAATGAGCGTAATCAACCGGGAAAGCGCACTTTTCTTCTCGTTGGAAACCATATCAGCCGCCGTCATTCCGGCCGAGTCGAGGAATCCCGTGGCGCAATCCATCGGTAATTTCGCGGGATGTCTCGACTTGGCTCGACATGACAGGTTTATTGAAGGCGCTTGCGCTCATTTGCGTGCGCGCTCATAGAGCCAGGTAAAGATTTTCTTCGCGCGCGGAGTTAGGCGCGTCTTATTGAATTTGTCGCCCGCCTTGCGCGCGGCCTCGGCAAATGTCGGGTAAGCGTGGATCGTGGATGCAATCGTGCCAAGACCGATGCCAGCTTTCATGGCCAGCACAAATTCATGCAGGAGATCGCCGGCATGCGGCGCGACAATTGTTGCACCGAGAATTTTATCGGAGCCTTTTGTCGTGAGCGCTTTGACGAAACCCGCGTCTTCGCTCTCGACCACCGCCCGATCGACATCTTCCAATGGAACGACGAACAAATCGTAACCGAGATTTTTCTGTTTCGCCTCCATTTCGCCCAGACCGACGTGCGCGACTTCGGGATCAGTATAGGTGCACCAAGGCACGACCGAATAATCCATTTTCTGCCGCAGAAATTGGAATGGCACGAGAATGTTCCGCACGACGACGCGCGCCTGCGCATCGGCCATATGCGTGAACAAGAATGGCCCAATAACATCGCCGGCGGCGTAAATGTGCCGTTTAGACGTTTGCAAATAATCGTTAACGCACACACCCTTTTCACCGACGTCAACCCCAGCCGACTTTAAATCCAGATGCCGAAAGTTTGGTGTTCGCCCGATGGCGATAAGGAGCGCGTCCGCAAACAAAGTGCGCTCGGCCACACGACCCGACTGCCGATCCAGGAATTCAACCGCAGTTTTCCCGCCGTCGCTGGTCGCTACTGAACGCGCGTGCGCATTCTTAATAATGCGCACACCTTCGTTGATCAAGCGGCGCTCAATGAATTCCGCTACATCTCGGTCTTCCCTCGGCAGAAGCTGATCGCCGCGCTGGATGATCGTCAACTTGACCCCGAAGCGGCGGAATGTCTGCGCGAGCTCGCAACCGATCGGTCCGCCTCCGAGAACAATCATGCTTTCGGGCTTTTGTTTTAACTCATCGAAAATGGTTTCGTTCGTGAAATAGGGGACCGTGTCGATGCCGTCGATTTTCGGAATCGCCGCGCGGCTGCCTGTCGCGATCACGAAATTCTTCGCGCGAAGTTTTTGACCATTAACTTCGATTTCGTGCGGTGAAACAAATCGCGCTTCGCCACGAAAAACATCGACCCCGAGCGATTCAAAGCGTTCCTCGGAATCGTTTGGCGCGATCTTCGCGCGACGTGCCCGCATTCGCTCGAAAACGTTTTCGAAAATGAACTGCGGTGATTGTCGGCTCAAACCCCACTTTTCCGATTCACGGATCTGCTGAATCAATCGCGCGGAAGAAATGAGCGCCTTGCTCGGCACGCAGCCGAAGTTCAGGCAATCGCCTCCCATCAGGTTGCGTTCGATCAATGCAACGCGTCCGCCTAGGCCAGCCGTCCCGGCCGCCGTGACCAACCCCGATGTCCCCGCGCCGATCACGATGACGTTATAAATACCTTCGCCTTTTTTCATGGACGTCACTGCGAAATTTTCGAGACGTGACATAACACCATTATTCCGCCGCGGTGCGATTGATAGAAGGAATAAACGCTCTCAGCGGAGTCATCGAATAAAGAACATGTTGTGGATTCGGACATTTCTGAACGAGTTGCGTGCCTGCCAATGCCTCGTGATTTTTGTGGCGCGGGTGGCTGTCGGTTTGCTGTTTTTTCTTTCCGGACGCGGAAAACTCCTTGTGACTGAGCGACACGAACAGATGCGCGAAACTTTGGTCGCAGCACATGTTCCTTTCCCGAGTTCAGCGCCCGCTTTGTTTCGACGGTTGAATTTGTCTTCGGTCTATTACTCATTCTCGGAGCAATCACGCCTCTTGCGTGCGTGATCCTCAGCGGGCTGATGATCGTAGCCGTTGCGACTGGCAGAATTAAAAACATCAAACCAACGTCTCCAACCGGCTGGCTGGCCGAATTCTTATACCTTTCGGAGGTACTCTATCTCGTCATTCTTCTTTGGCTTTTCCTGTCAGGACCCTGGTTCAGCGTCGATCATTTGGTTTTGTCCGAAGCTTGCCTTTGGTGGGGCGGCGCGGAAATCTGGAATATCCGCCCATGAATAAAAACACACACGTGCAGATTCTCCTTGCAGCCTGCTTGATCATCTTTTATCCGCTGTGCTTTGCCGCCGGCGTTCCCGCGGGAATGAAAAACGCCGCCTACGATCGTTTGCTAAAGAAATACGTGAACAGTCAGGGCTTGGTCGCGTACGAGAAATGGAAGGGCAGCACCGGGGACATCAAAGCGCTCGACGATTATGTCGCGCAATTCGCCGCGGCCGGGAACGCCGCGAGTGGCAACGAGCGTTACGCTTCACTCGTCAACGCTTACAACGCATTCGTCCTGCAATGGATTTTGCAAAATTATCCGACTGAAAGCATTTGGGCGTTGAAAGGCTCGTTCAAAGAACGCGGACACAAGCTGGGTGGCACGAACGTTTCCTTGGATGACATCGAGAACGACATGCTGCGTCCGGAATTTGGCTGGCGCACACACGCCGTGTTGGTTTGCGCGGCCCGCAGTTGTCCTCCGTTGCCGCAATCAGCTTACAACGCAGAGGCACTCGATGATCAGGTTGCACGCGCGTATCGGACGTGGTTGGGACGCCCAGATCTTAATGAATTCCTGATCGACAAGAACGAAGCCAACGTCTCGACCATTTTTAAATGGTTCAAAGGCGATTTCGACAAAGCCGGCGGCACCAGGGCAATCATGGCGAATTACGCACCCGCCGCGGCGCGTCCGATGTTGGAACGATCTGATTGTAAGATCACCTACAAGCCGTACAACTGGGGCCTGAACGATCAGGGACCGCACGGGCGAAATTACAAAATTAATATCTTCGATTTTCTTCATTGATCTCGCGCGTCGCGATCGGGTTGTGGTGGCGGATTGACAGGGGTGTTATAAGAAAACCACGAACACAACTAGAACTTACCTTGCAGTTTGTTTCACCGCGGGCGTGGTCGGCGCAGCGGCGGTGCTTATTTTCTCGCTCGTTCTCTATTACATTGGCATTTCCCCGTACCTGGGCGTGACCACGGCGCCGAAGCTTGCGCCTCCCGGAATTTATCAGCCGCTGTTCTGGGGCGGACTTTGGGGCATACCCTTCGCCCTGATCACGTGGCAGCGCGAAAGTCACTATTATCTCATCGGCTGGCTTTACTTTCTTGCGCCGGTTTTGGCGCTCTATTTCATTTTCGCGCCGATGCGCGGCATCGGCATGTTCGGCCTAAGCAAAGGTCTCCCGTACACGTTTTATCTTCTCCTCGTCAACGCGCCCTATGGGATCGTGACTGCGCTGGCGGCGAAGTTGCTAAGTCCGTCAGGAAGAGGCTGAACCAGACAGAGAGCCGGGCAGTATATGGAATCACGACGAATTGCCATCTGTCTGCTCGTTCTGCGACTCACCATTTTTCTCGTCATGCTCATCTGGACTATCGACAAGTTTGTCCGCCCGGAGCACGCCGGATCTGCTTACGAGCATTTCTATTGTCTTCCGGGGTTCGGCGCGACAATCGTCTATGCGATCGGCGTGGCCGAACTTTTACTCCTGCTTGGATTTGTTATTGGAGAGGCGCTTTCCAACCGCCTCGGCTCCGTGTGCTTTTCGCACGCTTCAGTCCCTCAATTCCGTTGGCGGCTCTCATTCAGCTAGCTCTTCCGCTGGTTGCGGCTCGCGCTTCGGGATCTCGCCGTTTGGTAATCGCCACTCGCGCTGCGCACGAAACGGCAACGCAAAGAGTTTGCCCAGGGTAAGTTCGTTTTCCTCGCGATATGCCGCGACACCGATCGTGATTGCGTCCTGCGGCACATCGCGGCGCAGCGTGCGGTGAAGCTTGTCCCACCAACAGAAAATCGTACCCCAATTGGAATTGGTCTCGCGCTGCACGATGGAGTGATGAATCCCGTGCATTCGCGGCGTCACGATGATCAGATTCAAAATCCGTTCGAGTTTAATCGGCAGCCGCCAGTTGGAATGATGAAAGAGTGTTTCGGCCTCAAATGTGATAAAGAACACAAGGAGCATTATTGGCGCGATGCCGAAGACCAGGACCGCAAGCGAAAGAAATCCGATGGAAAAAATCATTTCGCCGAAATGGAATCGCGCGGCGGTACTAACGTCCATGTCCAGATCGGTGTGATGCACGTTGTGAAAACGCCAGAAAAGCGGGACCATGTGATTCACCCAATGCCACCACCAGTAGGCGTAATCCATGAGCAGAAACGTCACGATGGCAGCGGCCCATCCCGGAAGCGCAAGCCAGTTTATCAAACCGATATGTCGATCCTTCGCCCACATCGCGATTGCGATTGGCACCGGCAGCATCGCGAGACGAACGATGGCGAAGCCCGGAATCGAAAGGACAAAGTTTCGCACGAGCCGATGTAGCATGCTGAAATGCTGGCGACGCAGCGGAAATCGCCATTGCAGCAAGAGCAGCGCGAGAAACACACAGGCCAGTAGTGGCCTGCCGACGTAATCCATCAACGGAATTTTTGGCATGGCTACACCTCGAGAAGGGGTCGTGATTCTATCACAAGACGGCAAACGGCAAGGTGTAGCCGCCTCGCTGTGTCGAGGCGCTGGGTGGTGCAGTGGACACACGGCGGCACAGCGCCGTGGCTACAACGTCTGCATACTGGTGAGATCCGCTTCTACGCGCCGATGCGGCGAAATGTGAATGTGGTTTCGGGTTTGATTACCTCGCCATTCATCTCGAGCAAAGGGTAAACCAGAAAGTTGATCGGGCCGCTCTCAGGTTCTGGGTCGACCACCAGATCGCGACCCTTCGTCAGTTCAAATCGATTCGCCGGATTATGACCAAAATAATAATCAGCGAGCTTAGGGTTCTTCCACGCTTCACTGATATCCATCGGCACCCACTGGCCGTCCGCGAGACATTCGGCCCAGCAATGATAGCCCTCGATCTTGCCCTCATTCTTGTCGGCTGGAATGGTCGCACCGATGGCGAAACGCGCGGGTATGTTGATGCTTCGCGCTAGAGCAATGAAATACGCGTGAAAATCAGAGCAATTTCCGGTGCGAGCATCGCACGCATAGACGGCGTCTCCGCGGCCCCAACCAGTACCTGATTTATCATACCGCATTCGGCTGATGACGTGATCGTACAACGCTTTCGCCCGCTCGAGATCATCGGTTTTTCCGGCTACCGCTTTCTCAGCAAGTGTTTTAAACGTTTCGTTTACCGGCACCAATTTTTCCGGCCGAAGATACCGCGCCGCGTCTGCATTGCCTGCCGGATAAGCGGCTTTTTCCTTACGCACCACCTTGTATCGCAGCTCAATCGTTTTGCCACTGTCCTGCGGCTGCGCATTGACTACGCAAATGTCATTGCCGTAATCGCGGTCCTGAACCTTATCCCATTTCATCGGGATGTTCAGTTCTTCCACACTTACGGTTTGAAAAGCATCCGTCTTCGCGAGTGGTATCCAGATGCGAGCGGTGCCGGTGATTTCCGGAAGCTTGACGCGATAAACGAATTCAAACTCATCCGCACCTTTGATGATGGCAGGCTCGCCGGCGGCATGAATGGTAGGCGCGACGAGTAGGAAGAAAACTGGAACAACGATAGCACGCATCGTCAACTGGCCTTTCATTGGATTAGCTAACCGGCACTTTGTTCCACTTGCCGTTTTCTTCTTTCCAATTGTAGAGCGGTTTGCCGTCGATCTTGTGCACCGCCGTCTCAGTGACTTTCATTTTACCGGGCTGTCCGGTCAGAAAGAAATCGATGTCGTAAGTCTTACCGTCCGTTCCTTTCATGTCCACGCACGCGAAGTACTTCCCGTCGCCGAGATCCTGCAACCGATCATCGTGCACTTTTATCAGGTCGAGCGCCAGATCCTGAGCTTCATATGTCACATGAAATTTCCCATCGCCGCTCTTTTTGCTCTGAGTATCGATGTTTTTCTTGATGCCAGCCGAAATATCAGCAGTGCTGACTTGTTTTTCCGCGGCGCCCTTCTTTGGATGCTCCGAGGTTTTCTTCGGATGTTCTGGATGCTCCTGGGCACAGATCAGCGCCGCAGGTGTAAAGAACAGGGCCACAGCCACTGCCATGATAAGTCTTGAGATCATAATGTTAATTCCTCCGTTTTGGCTTCGTAATCTTCGAATTGGTTGGATGTCCCAATACTCTTCGATATTGCAGACAAGGGAGCAAGCATGATTGTTACCTCCGCCGTTACAGGACGCATCACCCAGTCTTTTTATTCCTGCATGACTGCAAAATTCTTTGCCAAAACGGTTCCTGAACGAAGATTAGCCAGTGATCAGTGGCCAATCGATATTCGTAGCGCCCAGTGCACTTTCAAAAACACGACCGCGCAATCGCCATTTGACATTCGATCGTGAGAAAAGCGTTGGAACGCGGGTCTCAATCATCGTCCCAGTGCTTAACGAAGCGCCGTTGATACGGCCATTTCTTCGGCATCTGCGCGACCGAGCACCCGGAGCTGAAGTCGTTGTCGTGGATGGCGGGAGCTCCGATGGCACGGCTCGACTCGCTGCCGGATTTTGCGATCAGCTCGTCGAGAGCGAGCGCGGTCGCGCCCGACAAATGAATGCCGGCGCGCGAGCCGCCTGCGGCGATGTGCTTTGGTTCCTGCATGTTGATGCGGAAGTCCCATCAGGATGTTTGGATGAGATTGCGAATGTCATGGCTGATCCGAAGCTGGTTGGCGGTTACTTCCGGATTCGCCTGCCGCGAGGCGTGGTCTATCGACTCACGGACAGCTTTGCTCATTACGCAGGAATTTTGCTGCGAATGCGATGCGGCGATCACGGGATATTCTGCCGGCGAACTGCCTTCCTCGACATAGGCGGATTCCCCCAGGTGCCGTTGATGGAAGATGTGGAATTTTTCCGTCGGCTCCACCGCTGTGGTCGCGTGCAATATAGTAAGCGGCGGCTCCTCGTAAGCCCTCGTCGCTACGAAGCGCTTGGACGCGCGCGGCTGACGTTGGCTTATGGATTTATTGCAACGCTTTACGTTTTCGGCGTTCCATTGTCGGTGTTGGCACGAATTTACAACCGCATGTGCTCCGAAGGATCCCAGGTCGCTGGCCGGGACGCGTAGTCAGCCAAAGAGCGGCGACGCCTGTTCGCTCTGATGCGCGCGCCCACGTAGGCTCATCCGTTTCTTATTGTACGAAGGTTTAATGAATGAATGGAGGAGGGTTATGAGAATAATTACGAGAGCAACCGCAATAGTTGTCGCTCTCTTGACCGCCGCTGTAATTACAGCCGCGGGAGAAGAAGGAGTGGGCGAGCAAATAAAGGAAGGCGCGAAGCAGACAGGCCAGGCAATCAAGGAGACCGCGAAAACAGTGGGCAAGGAGGTCAAGACGACTGCGAAGGCAGTTGGCAGGACCACCAAGCACACTGCCAAAACAATCGGCAGGGAAACCAAAGAGACGGTGGAAACCGTTGGTGAGAAATCCAGGGAAAGGTGGCGAGAGACCAAGGCGCATGCCAGTCAAGACCACGCGACTTATCACACGGGCGCGGAGCAGAAGCTTAACGACCTCAAAAGTGAAATCACAGAGTTAAAAAGCCGCAGATCGGAAGCAAACGATCCTGAGGCTTTTGATCGCCAGCTTGATACGCTCAACCAGCAGCAAGCCACGGCCGAAGAGGAACTGACCCGCGTGAAGGCGGGCGCGGGAACAGAAGATTACTCCGAGGCGCGCAAGCAGTTTGACTCGACAATTGGCGACATGGAGGACGGCATAGCTCACGCGCGAAAACAATTAGGCGGCTGAGGTCCTGAGAATTTTTCAGTGGCTGAATAATCGAGGAGACCGTTGAAAATTACGAACTTTTTTCGACGTTTGGAGTTCCGCGTTTACGCGGCCCCGAGGGTGAGACCGCCTAAAGGCGGGACTCCAAACTCCGACTTGCTCAGGCTCCCCGTCTGAGTCCTATTTGCCGCGATCAAATGAGTGGTTTGCGATTGGGAGTCAACATCGATCACGTGGCGACGTTGCGTCAGGCGCGTTATGCCACAATGCCGGAATCGAAAAATGCCGAACCTGATCCGCTTGTGGCGGCGCGTCTTTGCGAGCGAGCTGGCGCCGGCGGAATCGTCGCCCATTTGCGGGCGGATCGCCGCCATATCCAGAATCGCGACATCGAACGGCTCCGGGCAAACATCATGACGAAACTGAATCTCGAAATGGGCAACACAGAAGAGATTATTGACGTGGCGCTCCGTATCGTGCCGGACGAGGTGTGTCTCGTGCCAGAAAAACGGCAGGAAGTTACGACCGAAGGCGGTCTCGATCTTATGGCGCAGCGAAAGGAGCTCGAAGTCACGATAAAACGGCTTCAGGCCTGCGGCATCCGTGTCAGCCTGTTCATCGATCCGACTTTGGAGCAGGTGGATATCGCGGCCGAGCTCGGCGCGCAAATGATCGAGTTGCATACTGGGAAACTGGCCAATGCGTTCACCGAAAAGGTTGAAAAAGAGGAACTGGAGAAGTTGCGAGCCGCGGCGCGAGCCGCAGCCGAATCAAACCTCCAGGTCAACGCCGGCCACGGCATTAATTATAAAAATATTAAGCTGATTCACCAAATCCCTCGCCTCACCGAGTTGAATATCGGCCACTCGATTATCTCGCGTGCGATCTCGGTAGGCCTCGATAACGCGGTGAAGGAAATGCTCGCTGCGATGGCGAACTATCCCGGATGAGCGTGCTCGGCATCGGTGTCGATCTTGTCGAGTGCGCTCGCATTCAACATTCCATCGATCGCTTCGGAGATCGTTTTCTGCATCGCGTTTTCACGGATGGTGAGATTGAATACTCGATGTCGATGAAATTCCCGGCGCGTCATCTGGCTGCGCGCTTCGCGGCAAAAGAGGCTGTTTCGAAAGCGTTCGGCACAGGCATTGGCAAAGCGATGGGTTGGCGCAACATCGACGTTCAGAAAAGGCCGAGCGGCGAACCATTTCTGGTTTTTTCGGGACCAGCGCAGGAGCTTGCCGCAGAACGCGGTGTAACTTCTGCGTTAATCACGCTTAGTCACACCGAGCATCACGCGATGGCATCTGTTGTCCTCGAAGGTGCAACCTCTCAGCCGGGATAATCAGCACAGCTCCGTTTCCCTTTTGAGTCCTTTCGTAAATCAGGCTTCTTTTCTCGCGTCGCGGCTGCTCCGACGACCTTCCATCCGCATCGCGTTGGCCATCATCGCTCTCGCAGCAGCGGCCGCTATAGCGATTGGCGATGTCGTGCGCCGGGCCGCGGCGCGCAGACTGCGTGAGGCGATTCTTGCTGAGCTTCAGCCGCTCGCCTTGAAGAATTGTACGTTGAAACGCTTTGGCAGCGCCAATGACGGCGGATACCTGATGTGCGAGAGTCTGATTGAGCCGGTCGATGCAGCGTACTCGTATGGCGTTGGCCGCAA
>Ga0207706_10005115_pt1 | contig 12240 bp, 12 predicted proteins | sample KBSC53metaG_FD_184318 | JGI IMG/M metagenome (GOLD analysis project Ga0207706, IMG submission 184318) | Corn rhizosphere microbial communities from Kellogg Biological Station, Michigan, USA - KBS C5-3 metaG (SPAdes) (version 2) | ecosystem: Host-associated > Plants > Roots > Rhizosphere > Soil ... | reverse complement strand
CTACTGCGCCGAGCACCGGCCGCGGCCAGCTCGAGATCCAGGTGGTGGTCGACACCACCTCGTCCTGGGACCGGGCGGGGGTCAGTCGCAGGCGGCGGGCTCGCCAGCCGGCTGCGGGACCTTGCGGGGACCCAACAGGCGGCCCTGGACCAGGGCGACGCCGAGCACTACGACCAGGCCGCCGATGACCAGGCGGAGCGAGAAGGGCTCGTCCAGGACCACCACCCCGAGGGCGACGGCGACCAGGGGGACGAGGTAGGTGACCAGGGAGGCGACGGTGGCGCCGCTCTCCTGGAGGGTGCGGTAGTTGAGCAGGTAGGCGTAGCCGGTGCCGACGGTGCCGAGCAGGACCAGGCTGAGGGCGGCCTGGAGGCCGAGGTGGACGCGGCCGGCGGCGAGGTCGACGGCGGCCACCGGGGCGAGGAGGACGGTGCCGGCCAGCAGCTGGCCGAAGGAGAGCTGGAGGGCGGACAGGCCGGTGGTGAAGCGGTTGGCGTAGGCGAACCCGAAGCCGTAGCCGGCGCCGGCCAGGACGACCGCGGCCGAGCCGAGCAGGGAGCTGCCGGCCAGGTCGCCGCCGCCGACCCCGGCGACCACGGCGACCCCGAGGAACCCGACGGCCACCCCGGCCAGCTGAGCCGGGCGGAGGCGCTCGCCGAGCAGGCCGGCCGCGAACCCGGCGGCGAACAGGGGCGTGCAGGCGTTCAGGACCGAGGTCAGGGCCGAGCTGATGTGCTGCTCGCCCCAGCCGATGAGCATGAACGGGAGCACGCTCATGGCCAGGCCGAGGACCGCCAGATGGCCCCAGTAGCGGCGCTCGGGCAGGGGTTCGGCGCGGCGGCGCATGGCGACCACCAGCACGGCCAGGCCGAGCACGATCCGTCCCCAGGCCAGGAAGGTCGGCGGGGCGTCCTCGACGATCACCTTGATGAAGAGGAACGACCAGCCCCAGATGAAGGCCAGCAGGAACAGGCGTCGCACGGGCACCCCGCAGCGGGTTGGAGAGGAGGTTCGCTCCCAGGCTACTCCCGCTCCAACACCGCTCCCGGCGGCCCGGTTTCAGCGGCGCCGCCGATTAAGTAAACAGAAGTGTTGCAAATTTCGGGAGGCGGGCGCACCATGCCGGCATCGTTCTCGTGCGGCGATGGGGGTGTCGAGATGACCCGAGGGTCCGACGGCCGGCTGGCCGGGACGATCGCGCTGGTGACCGGAGCCTCCCGGGGGCTTGGGCGGGCGGTCGCGCTGGCCTACGCTCGCGAGGGGGCCGATCTGGTCCTGGTCGCCCGGCGGCCCGAGCCGCTGGAGCAGGTCAGGGACGAGGTCCAGGCGCTCGGGGCCAGGGCGGTGGTGGTCACGGCCGACGTTGGCGACCCGGACGACGTCGAGCGGGTCGCTGCCGCCGCCCTGACCGCCTTCGACCGGGTCGACGTGCTGGTCAACAACGCCTCCGAGCTCGGGCCGACGCCCATGCCGTACCTGCTCGACACCGACCCGGACGCGCTGCGCCGGGTCCTCGAGGTCAACCTGGTGGGGCCGTTCCTGCTCACCAGGGCGCTGCTCGGGCCGATGCTGGCCGCCGGGCGGGGGAGCGTGATCAACGTCTCCAGCGACGCCGGGGTGGTCGGCTACCCGGGCTGGGGCGCCTACGGCGTCTCCAAGGCCGGGCTCGACCAGATGACCAGGATCTGGGCCAGCGAGCTGGACGGCAGCGGGGTCCGGGTCAACACCGTCGACCCGGGTGACATGGCCACCGAGATGCACGCGGCCGCCCTGCCCGACGACGACCCGGCCGGCCTGGCCCGGCCCGAGGACCGCACCGAGGTGTTCGTCCGGCTGGCCGCCGGCGACGGCGACAGCGGCCGGCGCCTTGAGGCGGCCCAGTTCGCGCCCGCCCAGGCCTAGGAGCGGCGGTGCGCAGCGCGGTCCGGTTCCAGCTCCCGCCGGAGCTGGAGGCGGCCAGCCCACCAGAAGCCCGGGGCCTGCGCCGCGACCATGTCCGGCTGCTGGCCGTCGACCGGGCCACCGGGTCGGTCGGCCACCACCGCTTCCACGAGCTGCCCCGGCTGCTCGAGCCGGGCGACCTGCTGGTGGCCAACGACTCCCGCACGCTCCCGGCTAGCCTGCTCGGCCGCACCTCCAAGGGGGAGTCGCTCGAGGTCCGGCTGGCCGCTCGCGACGGCGAGCGGTGGGCGGCGCTGGTGCTGGGGGTGCCGGCGGACGGGACCGACCCGGCGCTGGTGCCGACCGACGCTCGGCCGGCGGCGCCGCCGGTGGAGGCGGGGGAGCGAATCGGGTTCGCTGGCGGGCTGGAGGCGACCGTGCTCGGACGCCACGAGGAGGCGGGGCCGCTGGTGTGGCTGGCCTTCGATCTGGCCTCTGAGCGGCTGGCCGAGGCCCTGCACCGGGCCGGGCGGCCGGTGCGCTACGCCTATGTGCCCCGGGCCTGGCCGCTGCACCACTACCAGACGCTGTTCGCGGCCGGGCCCGGGTCGGCCGAGATGGCCAGCGCCGGGCGGCCGTTCACCGTGCAGACGCTGCGGGACCTGCGCGACCGGGGGATCGGGCTGGCCACCATCAGCCTGCACGCCGGGCTGTCCACCTACGGCGACCCGGCCACCGACCAACGCTATGTGCCCGCCGAGCCGTACCTGGTCCCGGAGGCGACCGCGGCCGCGGTGGCCGCCTGCCGGGCCGCCGGCGGCCGGGTGGTGGCCGTCGGCACCACCGTGGTCCGGACCCTGGAGACCGCCGCCGCCGGGACGGGCACGGTCCGGCCCGGGCCTGGGGTGAGCCGGCTGCGGATCAGGCCGGGGTACGGGCTGGCGGTGGTGGACGGGCTCCTCACCGGCCTGCACGAGCCGGAGGCCAGTCACCTCGACCTGCTGGCGGCCTTTCTCGACCGCCCGGCGCTGGACCGCGCCTATGCCGCCGCGCTCGCCTCCGGGTACCTCTGGCACGAGTTCGGGGATGTCTGCCTGTTGCTTCCGCGCAGGTCAGCGCCGACCCTGCGGGAGCTCACCGGCAACCGGACAGAGTTGCCTGCGTAGATCGCCTTGCTTTAGATTCCGAGTTTTGCGGGTGTGCCTGGACTGGCCGCTCAGGCGAGGATGGGCGTTCGTGGAGGACGACAGCATGGACCAGCGCGCCCTGCCGGTGCCCGACGACCCGGACCGGCCTCGCGGCCGTCATGAGGCGCCGCGGCGGTCGGTCGGCGGCCCGGCCGGTGCCGCTATCGCCGTCGTCATCGTCGCCGTTGTGGTCGCCGGGGTGCTGGCCACCTGGCTGATCAGCTCGGCCAAGGAGCCCTCCAGCCCGGCGTCGGCCAATGCCGCCACCACGCAGGGCGAGCCGACCTCCCGGCCGCCGGGGCCGGCGGCGTTCGGCAACCTGGTCGGCAACTGGAGCTTCGAGCAGGACCTGAGCGGCTGGCAGGTCCTGGGCGCGGCCGACGCCAGCCGGGAGCCGCAGGGGCGGACCTCGGGGTCGAGCGCCTCGGTGCGGGCCCGCGGGCCCGCACCAGCGGACGTCGGCCTGGCACTGCCCGAGGTCGTCGCGAAGGCCAGGCGGGGCCAGCGGTACGTGGCCTCGGCCTGGGTCCGCTCCAGCGCCTCCGGCCAGCAGGTCACTCTTCGCCTGGTCGGGGCCGGCGCCAACGAGGTCTCCAAGAAGACCGTGGCCACACTGCCCGGCCTGGAATGGCGGCGGGTCATCGTCGACCACACCGCGGCCAGCGCCGGTCCGCTCCGGCTGGAGATCGTCGCCGACGGCGTCCCGGCCGGTGACATCCTGCTGGTTGACGAGGTTGTTGTTCGTCTGGGATAGATACGAGGAGATTGGGATGGTACGAGCCGGCAAGGAAGACCCTGAGCTGAACATGCTCGTGGGGCGGCCCGACCCGCGGGTCGGGCGGCGGAGCTTCCTGCAGGTGGCGGGGCTGCTGGCCGCGGCCGGGGCGGCCGGGTACGCCGGCGGCACCGTGGCCGGGTGGGGCGACGACAACCCGCCGGGCGCCGCCGCGGCCGCCGACGGCCAGCCGATCTCCGGCAACCGCCGCAACGAGCGGCTGCTCAACATCTACAACTGGTCGGACTACATCGACGACCGCACCATCCCGTTGTTCCAGGCCCAGGCCAACATCCGGGTCAACTACGACGTCTACTCCTCCAACGGGGACCTGCTGGCCCGGATGAAGTCCGGCCCCACCAGCTACGACATCATCGTCCCGACCAACAACTTCGTCCCCACCTACCTGAATCTCGACCTGATCGAGCCGCTGCGCCAGGACCTGATCCCCAACCTGACCAACCTCGACAAGGAGTTCGTCGAGACCGACTACGACCCCGGCAACCGCTACACCGTCCCCTGGCAGTGGGGCACGACCGGCATCGGCTACAACCGGGCCAAGGTCCCGGGCGGCAAGCTCGACTCCTGGTCGGCGGTGTTCGAGCCCGACTCGGCGGCCACGGGCCGGGTGACGCTGCTGCGGGAGGCCACCGACCTGATCGGCTGCGCGCTCATCTACCTCGGCAAGAGCCCCAACTCCATCGACGACGCCGACCTGGCCGAGGTCGTCAAGCTGGTGCGGTCGGCCAGGCCGAAGCTGAAGGGGTTCACCACCGACACCTACATCGACGAGCTGGCCGCCGACGAGACCTGGGTCGCCCAGGGCTGGAGCGGCGACGTGTTCCAGGCCCAGGACCAGAACCAGGACGTCAGCTACGCCATCCCCAAGGAGGGCTCGCTGCGCTTCGTCGACGTCATGGCCATCCCCAAGGGCGCGCCCCATCCCGGCAACGCCGCCCGCTTCATGAACTACGTGCTCCATCCCAAGGTGCAGGCCCGGATCTCCAAGTACGTCAGCTACGGCACCCCGGTGTCGCTGGCCAAGCCCCTGCTGCCGCCGAACCAGACGGCCGACCCGTCCATCTACCCGCCGGCCTCGACCAAGCTCTCGATCATGACCCTCACCGGCCAGAAGCTCCAGAAGTGGCAGGCGGCCTACGAGCAGATCGTCAAGTAGCCTTCCCGGTATGAAGGAAGGCAAGCTGATCGTCTGCGCGACCCCGATCGGGAACCTCGAGGACGCCTCGCCCCGGCTGGCCCGGGCGCTGGCCGAGGCCGACCTGGTCGCCTGCGAGGACACCCGCCAGACCCGCAAGCTGCTCACCCACCTGGGCGTGACCACCCGCATGACCAGCTACCACGAGGTCGGGGAGCGGGAGCGGGCCAAGGAGCTGGCCGAGCGGGTGGCCGCCGGGCTGCGGCTGGCCCTGGTCTCCGACGCCGGCATGCCGGCGGTGTCCGACCCCGGCTACCACCTGGTCGCGGCCTGCCTCGAGCTGGGGGTGCCGGTCGAGGTCGTCCCCGGCCCCAGCGCCGCCCTGGCCGCGCTGGTGGTCAGCGGGCTGCCGACCGACCGGTTCTGCTTCGAGGGGTTCCTGCCCCGCCGGCCCGGCCAGCGCGACCGGCGCCTGGCCGAGCTGGCCACCGAGCCCCGGACGATGGTGTTCTTCGAGGCCCCGCACCGGGTCCTGGCCACCCTGGACGCGATGGTGGCGGCGTTCGGGGCCGAGCGGGCCGGGGCGGCCGTCCGCGAGCTCACCAAGCTGCACGAGCAGGTGCTGCGCGGCCCCCTGGGCGAGGTCCGGGCCGAGCTGGCCGCCCAGGGCCCGCGGGGCGAGCTGACCCTGGTCGTGGCCGGCGTCCCGGCCGGCGGCGCCCCCCAGGCGCGCCCGGCCGACCTGGCCGCCGAGGTCGCCACCCTGGTCGAGGGCGGGACCAGCACCAGGGACGCCGTCACGGCCGTGGCCGAGGCCACCGGCACGCCCCGGCGCAGCGTCTACCAGGCCGTGCTCGACGCCCGGGGCGAGCACCGATGATGCTAGCCTGACCGGGATCTCCGCCCTCCCCCGGAAAGGCACGTCGTACGGTGACCCAGAAGGACACCTTCTACCTCACCACCCCGATCTACTACATCAACGACCTGCCGCACATCGGCCACGCCTACACCACCATCGCGGCCGACGTGCTGGCGCGTTGGCGTCGTGCCCACGGGGACCGGGTGCTGTTCCTCACCGGGACCGACGAGCACGGCCAGAAGGTGGCCCGGGCGGCCGAGGCCGGCGGGCTCGACCCGCAGGCCTGGACCGACCAGATCGTGGAGCGCTGGAAGGCCACCTGGGCCGAGCTGGACATCGCCTACGACGACTTCATCCGCACCACCGAGGAGCGCCACGTGCTGCCCGTGCAGCACCTGTGGCAGCAGCTGTACGACCAGGGCGACGTCTACCTGGACAGCTACGAGGGCCTGTACTGCGTGGCCTGCGAGCAGTTCTACAGCCCCGAGGAGCTGGTCGACGGCAACTGCCCGATCCACGGCACCCCGGTCGACACCGTCCGGGAGGAGAACTACTTCTTCCGCATCTCCAAGTACGCCGACCGGCTGCTGGAGCACTACCGCGACCACCCGGAGTTCGTCCGCCCCGAGACCCGCCGGCGCGAGGTCGTCTCCTTCGTCGAGCAGGGGCTCCAGGACCTCTCCATCTCGCGGTCCAGCTTCACCTGGGGGGTGCCCATCCCCTGGGACCCAAGGCACGTCATGTACGTCTGGGTCGACGCCCTCCAGAACTACCTGACCGCTGCCGGCTGGGACGCCGACATGGAGAAGTTCCAGCGGGTCTGGCCGGCCGACTACCACTTCGTGGGCAAGGACATCCTGCGCTTCCACGCCGTCACCTGGCCGGCGATCCTGCTCGCGGCCGGCCTGCCCCTGCCCCTGACCGTCCAGGCCCACGGCTGGCTGCTGGTCGGGGGCGAGAAGATGAGCAAGACCAAGCTCACCGGGATCGCCCCCCACGACCTGGTCGAGCCGTTCGGCAGCGACGCCGTCCGCTACTTCTTCCAGCGCGAGGTCGCCTTCGGCCAGGACGGCAACTTCTCCTGGGAGGCGCTGGTCGAGCGCTACAACGCCGACCTGGCCAACGGGCTCGGCAACCTGGCCAGCCGGGTCACGGCCATGGTCGAGCGCTACCGCGACGGCGTGCTGCCCGGGCCCGGCCCGGCCACCGACGCCGAGGTCGCCGTCCAGGACGCCGCCGCCCGGGCCTACGCCGAGGCCAGCGCCGCCCTCGAGGAGGTCGCCTACGAGCGGGCCCTGGCCGCCATCTGGCGCTTCGTCGGGGCCGCCAACGCCTACCTTTCCGAGCGCAAGCCCTGGGACCTGGCCAAGGCCGGCGACGACCTGGCCCTCGACACCACCCTGTACACCGGGGCCGAGGCCCTGCGGATCGCGGCCCTGCTCACCGCCCCCTGGCTGACCAGGGCCGCACCGGTCCTGTGGGCCGCCCTGGGCGCCCGGGGGGAGCTGGCCGATGCGCGGCTGCCCGCCGACCTGGCCTGGGGCGGGCTGCCCCGGGGGGCCAGGGTGGAGCGGGTCGGGGCCCTGTTCCCGCGCTTGGACGCCGAGGGCAATGTGGCCAGGCGGGCGGGTTGATCTTGGCCACCCGCGGGACCCAGCCGGTCGAGGTGGTCGACTACGACCACGACTGGCCCCGCCGCTACGCCGCCGAACGCGACCGCATCCGCGGTGCCCTCGGGGACACGGTCCTGGCCATCGAGCACGTCGGGGGGACGGCCGTGCCCGGCCTGCCGGCCAAGCCGGTGATCGACCTGATGGTGGGGGTCGAGGACATCGAGCGGGCCGGACCGGCCGTGGCCGGCCTCATCAACCTCGGCTACGAGTACGTCCCCGAGTTCGAGACCCAGCTCCCCGACCGCCGCTACTTCCGCCTTGGCGCCCCCGAGACCCACCACGTCCACATGGTCCCGGTGTCGAGCGACTATTTCGAGGAGCACCTGCTGTTCCGCGACTGGCTGCGTGGCCACCCGCAGGCGGCCGAGGAGTACGGCAAGCTCAAGCGCGGCCTGGCCAGCCGCTTCCGCCTCGACCGCGAGGCCTACCGGGCCGGCAAGGTGCCGTTCATCGACATGGTGGTCGCCGCCGCCCGCCGCGAGGCCGGCGGCCAGAGCAGCTAGGAGCCACGCATGACAACCACCAGCGTTCCTGGGCGTCCCCGCTCCACCGAGGTCACCGCCGGGCGGGACCGGGCCCCGGCCCGGTCGATGCTGCGGGCCGTCGGCTTCACCGACGACGACTTCGATCGGGCCCAGGTCGGGGTGGCGTCCTCCTGGAACGAGGTCACCCCCTGCAACATCCACCTCGACAAGCTGGCCGTGGCCGCCAAGGACGGGGTGCGCCTGGCCGGGGCGGTGCCGCTCACCTTCAACACCATCACCGTGTCCGACGCCATCGCCATGGGGCACGAGGGGATGCGGGCCTCGCTGGTCAGCCGGGAGGTGATCGCCGACTCGGTCGAGCTGGTGATGCACGCCGAGCGCCTCGACGGCCTGGTCGCCATCGCCGGCTGCGACAAGTCGCTGCCAGGGATGCTGATGGCCTGCGCCCGCCTGGACCTGCCGGCCGTGTTCGTCTACGGCGGCACCATCCTGCCCGGCCATTTCCGCGGCCGCGACGTGACCGTCCAGGACATGTACGAGGCCGTCGGGGCGGTGGCCGCCGGGACCATGTCCGAGGAGGACCTGGACGAGCTGGAGCGGGTGGCCTGCCCGGGCGCCGGGTCCTGCGCCGGCATGTACACCGCCAACACCATGTCGGCGGTGGCCGAGGCCATCGGCATGGCCCTGCCCGGCTCGGCCACCCCGCCGGCGGTGTCCGAGCGCCGGGCCGAGGCGGCCCGGCGGACCGGCGAGGCCGTGGTCAACCTGCTCCGCCTCGACCTCCGGCCGCGTCAGATCATGACCAGGGCCGCCTTCCTGAACGCGGTCGCCGTGGTCATGGCCACCGCCGGGTCGACCAACGCCGTGCTCCACCTGCTGGCCATCGCGAATGAGGCCGAGGTCGAGCTGACCATGGACGACTTCGACGCCGTCAGCCGGCGCGTGCCCCACATCGTCGACATGCGCCCCGGCGGCCGCTTCGTCATGGCCGACGTCGACCGGGTCGGGGGCCTGCCGGTGGTCCTGCGCGAGCTGCTGGAGGCCGGGCTGCTGGACGGCGACGTGCTCACCGTCACGGGCAGGACCATGGCCGAGAACCTGGAGGGGGTGGGCGAGCCCGACGGCGAGGTGATCCGCCGGGTCGCCCACCCGATCGCCCGCGAGGGCGGCCTGGCCGTGCTCCGGGGCAGCCTCGCCCCGGCCGGCTCGCTGGTGAAGATCCCCGGCAACCCCAACCTCGTCTTCCGGGGCACGGCCAAGGTGTTCGAGTCCGAGGAGGACTGCTTCGCCGCCGTCACCGGCGGCCGGGTCGGCAAGGGCGACGTGCTGGTGATCCGCAACGAGGGCCCCCGGGGCGGGCCCGGCATGCGGGAGATGCTGGCCGTCACCGGCGCCATCAAGGGGGCCGGCCTGGGCAAGGACGTGCTGCTGATCACCGACGGCCGCTTCTCCGGGGCCACCTGGGGCGCCTGCGTCGGCCACGTCGCCCCCGAGGCGTTCGTCGGCGGGCCCATCGGCCTGGTCGCCGAGGGCGACACCATCTCGATCGACGTGGCCGCCCGCCGCCTCGACCTGGAGGTCGACCCGGCCGAGCTGGACCGCCGCCGCCAGGCCTGGAAGCCGCCAGAGCCCCGCTACGCCCGTGGCGCCCTGGCCAAGTACGCGATGTTGGTCGGCGGGGCCGACCAGGGCGCCGTCTGCGGCTAGGGCGCGGAGGTGGGGGCGTGACGACCGACGACTTCGACTTCAACACGGATCTCTACGCGGCCCCCGGCCTCACCGAGGGGATCGACTGGGCCCGGCGCTTCCGCCGTCACGAGGTCTTCGACGACAGCCCGGCCCGCACCGCCGAGGGGCCCAGGACCGTGATCCTGGCCCCGCACGGCGGCGGGATCGAGCGTGGCACCTCCGAGCTCTGCCTGGCCGTGGCCGGCTACCACCCGGCCAACCTGCCGATCACGCCGCCGGCCGGGGTCACCTACGACTACTGGATGTTCGAGGGGATCCGCGACGGCGGCAACGCCGACCTCCACGTCACCTCGACCGGGTGTGACGACCTCGTGGCCATCGCGCTCTGCGGCGGCGCGCTCAGCGCCCTGTCCCTGCACGGCTTCAAGCCCGAGAGGGCCCACCCGCCTCGGGACCCGGACGAGCGGGTCGTGCTCATCGGAGGACGCGACGACCTCCTGCGACCGCTCCTGTTCACGGCGCTGAAGGACGTGGACCTGCCGGTGGAGGACACCGGCGGGCAGGGCGAGATCGGCGGCGACGACCTGTGCAACATCGTCAACCGCACCCTGCGCGCCAAGGGCGCCCAGCTGGAGCTCAGCGAGCCGCTGCGCGACACGATGTTCGGCGACAACACCCGCCCCGGCCGCAAGCACACCACCACCGAGGTGTTCTGGAGGTTCGTGGCCGCGTGCCGTGACGCGCTCGACCAGTTCGAAGCCAAGCCGGAGATCGCCAGCCCGGACGTTCGCTCTAGCCCGGACGTTCGATGTCAACGAAGTTGACCTTGTTGTTGCTGGCCCCGGCGCCGTTGCTGACGGTCAGGCGGCCGTCGGCGACCGTGACCACGGCCGTGCCCTCGACCCAGCGTGCGGCCGAGGTCGGGGTCCCGCTGACCACCGGGACACCCACGGGTTGACCGGGCTGCCGTCCTGGCCGTAGTCGGCGAAGTTGAAGCTGGCCCCGTCGCCGGCGGTCACGTACAGGGCCCCGTCGGCCCCGAAGGCCAGGTCGCCGACGGAGTGGCTCGGGTACTGCTGGCACCAGTCGTTGACGAGCACCTGCTCGGGACCGGTCATCTGGTTGCCGGCGGCGGTCAGGCGCGACAGCCGCCCCGAGACCACGCAGCCGTCGCCGGTCGCTCCCGGCGGGTTGGCGCAGGCGTCGCCCCAGGTCGGCGCGGTCCCGCCGACAGGAGCGTCATAGATGGAGAGGACATAGACATACGGGCTGGCCGGGAAGTTGGGGTGCACGGCCAGGCCCAGCATGCCCCGGTCCCAGAAGTCGTGGACGTTGGCGCGCAGGTCGGCGAAAACGTCCGGGGTGGGGTCGGCCTGGCTGTCGAACATCTTGATGAGGCCGCTCTTCTCGGCCACGAGCACGCGGCCGTCGGGCAGGAAGCGGACCTGCGTCGGGTTCGACAGGCCGGTGAAGACGACCGTCTCCTGGAAGCCCTGCGGCGGGTTCGCCGCCTCGGCCGCCGCAGCCGCCCCCGCGAGGGCGATAAATGCAGCCGCGGCTCGAATTGCGGAAAAGATGGATCGCCTGGTCATGGCACCCTTCGCGGAGGCGAAGTCAGCCCCCCGCGTCCCGTTTTGGCTCGTGAGCCGAGAAATGTACCGCGTTCGAGAGGGATAAAGGGCTGGGAGGGCGAAAAATTCGCGTTATCGCCAAGCGGGCTTTCCGGCGCCGTCGCCGGGGGGATCGGTCCGTGCGGCGCGGATCCCGCACGACCTTCTCGACTTAGCCCCCTTCGGGGATGGGTCCCCGGGAGAAGGAGGCAGACCTCAATCGGAGCCGTGGATCCGCGCCGACACGACGTCGTCGGGCGTGGCGTCGTGGTGCTTCGACTTCACGCGGCGGGCGTAGTCCAGCGAGACGCCGTGGATGCGCATCGAGACGAGGTCGTCCGCCGTCACGTCCCGGTACCCGATCTCGCGGAGGCCGCGGGCAAGCGCGCGGCCCGGAGCCACGCGTTGCTGCTGGCGAATCACGGGCCCGTCGTGGCGGGCGCGACGCTCGAGGCGGCCGTGGACGCCGTCGAGGTCCTCGAGCAGACGGCGCGCGTCTTCCTGCTGCTGCGCGGGGCGCCGGTGCGCCTGCTGACGGATGCGGAGGTGCGGCAGCTGCGTTGACGGCGCGGAAGCGCCTTGCGGCAAACGTCAAGATGGAATAGCATTCAATCATTGACCGGCGTATCCAAATGCCGGGATCGAGCACGTCGCCGCGCGAGCGATCCATGATCCTATGGCGCTCCGCGAAGCCGGCCGTGCGAGGAGGCTGCAAAATGCGCACGGAAGCGTTGCCCGGCACCACGCCGGCGCCGGCGCCGGCGATCGCGCCGGCCGCGTCGCGAGACGATCACCGAGCCGCCGCTGCGCCGCGGACGTCGAAGCGAGTGCGACGCGCGAAGCGCATCGGCTGGAACCTGCTGCCACCGCTCACCTTCGTCGCGATCGTGGCGCTATGGGCCGCGGCCATTCCGATCTTCAAGAT
>Ga0207706_10005113_pt1 | contig 12243 bp, 12 predicted proteins | sample KBSC53metaG_FD_184318 | JGI IMG/M metagenome (GOLD analysis project Ga0207706, IMG submission 184318) | Corn rhizosphere microbial communities from Kellogg Biological Station, Michigan, USA - KBS C5-3 metaG (SPAdes) (version 2) | ecosystem: Host-associated > Plants > Roots > Rhizosphere > Soil ... | reverse complement strand
CTCGTGGATCAGCAAGACACCCATGTAAGCTACGAGCGCGACTATAGAGACGACGGGATGACGAATCACATTCAAAATGATCAAACCAGCAATTAGCAACACCGACCAGTGGACATAGATCGGGACGCCTCTGATCCGCATGATTTCTGTGAGCTTATCTATTCTGATCGGGTTGGCAAATTCGACGGTTTTGCGCATTGGCAGCTGCATTGTGTATGGAGTTTATAGCAAGGAGGCAAGTATCTCAGTGATTGAGAAGAGTTTCGGAAGGTTACCGGTGGCAACAGGGTACGATTCAAAGGTGTTATTAACAGGCGATTACACCAACTACTCCGCCAGGCCACTATGACCGAGGGTCAACTAGTGTAATGGCGATATTACGCCAACTACAATTGGGAGATGAGTGAGAAGGTGATACTCAATGCGCTGCCACCGGGGTTCTTGGATGGTCTACCGGTGCAGGATCAAGAAGCTATTTCGATGGCGGTAGGCAAGCCAATAACGCTTAATGGCTATGAAGATGACGGGAAAGCGCAGCTTGAATTTACGGACATGGAAGGTGTGACTCACATCATTTACGTTGATCCGAAGTTCATACAGAAAGCCGGTCAATGAGCGTAATGGCGATGTTACGCCAACTACTGTGCTAGGATACCGCCTGCCACAACGGCACAGAATGGGTTGGCCGCGACATGTCGTACGTTTGTTCCTTTTCGTTGTTGCTCTCGCCTCGTGCGCCGTCGCGCAAGAACTTCAACTCGTGAATTCGATCGACCTCACGAACACGGTTGGCATTCCGGGTCAATTCACAGGCATTGCGTTCCTGAGCGACACCCTTCTGGTGGTCAGCAACGGAAACGGCTCGCCCACTTCCATCATTTACGACATTGTTCGCAAGTCTGTCATTGGAAGAGGAACAACGTGTGCGATGAGTGGCCGAGAACTGTGGTCTACCCTCAAGGGACAGTTGTTGGCAGCGTGCCCCGAGGGTTTGGTCCTGTACAATCTAGAATTCCAGCCGGTCGCGAAATTTCCCGAATCACTGAAATTCAAGCGGCGTCAGGTCTTGCTGCTTTCGCCCTCCCGAGAGTTTGTCAGCCTTAATCCACTTCCTAGACATGGGTCGGCACGGGTTTTGGCAACCAATACTCTCTTAGAAGTCGCAACGTTCCCGTCCGAACCGATGTGGGTATACGGTTTGTTCAAAGAGAGATATCTGGTCTACCGAGCTGGGAGGCCAGCGAACGGTGGAGACTTCTTGTCGTATCGGTTCTCCGGCTTGCACCCGATATCGCTGCTTTCCAGCGGGCAGTCTTGCGTGGCAGGGTTCGGCATCAGCGAAACGGAATTCTTGAAAGTTGGTTGTGGAAAGCAGCCCGACGGAGAAGTCGTGGATATTGCTACGTCTGCCGTGCTGCGAAGGGTGGCTGATACAGATTCAGCAGATTTTGTCCAAACCGCCAGTTCCGGGAAACGCTTTGCACTTGGTTTTCTGGAGTATTCAAAATCACATGTCGTGTCTCAGACTGCCAATCCTCTCACCTACCTGAAAGCACTGGGTACGTGTTGCGACGACCCGGCGAATCAATTCCGACTACGAATCTATGACTCACAATCGGGACGCAAACTTGCCGAGATTCACTGGAAGATGGAAAAGTCGGAGCCGATGTGGGAGCGCTACGACAACTCTGCGGTTTCATTGTCGCCAAGCGGAGACTACATAGCTTTCCTGCGACACAAGGTCCTTGAAGTCTATCGAGTGCCTCAGTAGCAACCGGTGCAGTGGATTGTTGTTGTTAACAGGCGATTACACCAACTACTTGCAATTTGGCATCCCGAGTGGGTGGTGGTGAAATGCGATATTTCAACAGTGAAGAGCTATCACCATCCAGTAGCCCAGTGTGGTGCAACCTGTGGGGTCGGTTTTTCGGAGTTGAGGTCTAACAGATTACGCTCGGCGATACTCCCGTCTGCCTCAACTTGCCCTCTAAAAATGCATCCGTCTCTCGCAATGACAAATCGTCTTTTTTGGTCCCAATCGGCACATGTCACCCTTTCCATCGTCGCGATCAGCGAACCCCTCCGCGAGAGGAGTGAGAATTCGAAAGGATAGTCATTCAGTTTGACCGATCTCGTCAGCCGTATAAGTTGTGACCCGTTCACTTTCTCTCTGATCTCTACAATCGCGGAACTACCTCAACAATGCGCCCACCACTTGTTCTGTCAGTCTGAAACCGTGGGATCACAGGCCCACCTGTGAACGCAGTTTCTGTCTCCAGCCGTCAATCGTGTTTTGGTAGTCCGGCGCGAACACCTCCGGTAGGGTTCTCTCGATCGCACCCTCCAAGTGCCAGAGCGCAGCAAGTTCGCCCGGGTCGGGCTTAAGGACAAATCTGTCTTCGGCCTGCTGTCGGTTTTCGGAGGGTCTCCACCGATCGGAACTGCGCGCGAGAAACTCAAACAGAACTAGAAGTGTTCCCTTGGGCAGCGAAATCGGTACTTGCTCATCTAACGCAGCGCTCACTCCGTCGCCTCCTGGCAATTTAGGCCCAACACTTCCCTTTCCTTTTCATCACCTTAGCAACTTCCTAGAATTTTTAGGAAGTTTTTAGGCACACTTCAGGACGCCGGTGACTTTCGTCCCGCAAGATCGCCCCACTGCCAGCCGAATGGCTGGCCATGGGAGCGTGCTCAGTGCAAGCCTGGAAATACTCACCGTTTCTCGATCTCATTGCTCAACGATTCAATTCGAACCCAGAGTCTGCCCCTCGGCAGCGAAACCGACGTGGCGTCGTTCGCCACTGCGATCGTGTCCCCGCCTTGTGGAAATCCTCTGTCTTGGGTCTTCTTCTCTCCATAGCTTTGGGTACCGTTGCTTCGATCTCCGCTTCGGCGGCCCCGGTCCTTCGGTTTAAAGGTGCAACTTCATCCCAACCGCTGGCCCTCACGGCAGACGGAAGCACTCTTGTCGTAGCAAACCCTGATAACAACACAGTCTCAATTTTCGATGTCGCCGATGACCACAACGTGCTGATCGACAAAGTTACGGTTCAGAAAGAACCGAATGGAGTCGCAGTCATGCCCGGTGGCGGCATCGCCTACGCTGCGAACACCGTGGCGGGAACGGTCTCGGTCATCAAGCTTAACGGTAGTAATAGCACTGTGATCAAGACTATCAAAGTGGGGACCGAACCATACGCGTTAGTTCTCACGCCGAACGGCACGAAGCTCTATTGTGCCAATGCCAGATCGGCGTCAGTCTCCGTCATCAACACCGCCACAAATACCGTGGTCAAAACTATTGTCGGCGTCGGCCTTGAACCGCGCGGTCTCGCCGTCAGCAATGACAACGACAACAGCGACCTGGATGAAACGCTCTATGTCACCCAGTTCATCTCCATCCCGATAACTGGAAAAATCGATGGCTCCGATGACGCCAAGAGAGGACGCGTGTTTTCCGTCGCCACCGCCACGGACACCGTCACAGCCGAGATTTTCCTGAATGCGCTCGCGGACACTGGCTTCAAAGCGCAAGGCGATGCGCTCGCCCGCATTCCTCCGGGAACCGATTTCGTCTTCAAGACGGGAGCGTATCCCAACCAACTCAACTCCATTGCGATCAAGGGTAAGTTCGCATTCGTTCCGAGCACAGGCTCTTCGCCGAACGGCCCGATTCGTTTCGATGTGAACACCCAGAGCCTGCTGTCGGTCGTAGATCGAGTTGGCAAGAAGGACGCTGGTAAAACCATCAACATGCATCGCGCGGTGGCCCTCCAGACAAATCCGGCCAAGCTCTTCATCACTCAGCCGTGGACGATGGCATTCAAGAACAACACGGCTGATGCCTTCGTGGTCAGCGCCGCCAGCAACATCCTGGTGAAGCTGACCGTCAATCTCACCACCGGCCTCGCCACCGTTAAGCGCGACCCTTCGGACCCCACTCGGGTTCTCGAAATCAAGACGGGTAAGAATCCGCGTGGAATCGTCATCAACGGCGACGACACCCGAGCTTATGTCATGAATTACATCTCTCGAGACGTTGCCGTGGTGGACCTCACTTCCTCGCCGGAAGCGGTGACCGAAACGATGAAATCGGAAAATCTTCCTGCGCCGGGCACGAAGCAAGACAAGATTCACATCGGAAAAGAGCTCTACAACACCTCCGTCGGTGAATTCGATCCGCCTGCGGCCGGACAGCCTTCGATCGTCGGACGTATGTCACAAGCTGGTTGGGGATCGTGCTCGTCCTGCCACACTCCATTTGGTCTTTCTGACAACGTGGTGTGGATCTTCGGCGGCGGGCCGCGCCGCACCATTCCCCAGCACACGGACTTCGATCAGACAGACCCGACAAGAAAGAAGATGCGTGCACTGAACTGGTCAGCGGAACGCGATGAAGAGGAGGATTTTGAGCTGAACATCAGAAACGTCTCCGGCGGCAAGGGACTCATCGTGCTGGCCGACGGCGTCACTCCCGATCCGGATGTGGCGAACTTCTTGCCGAAAGCAAACGCGAACCGTAAGCAACTCAAGGTGCGCGGTGTGCCGGCATGGGACGCTATCAAAGCGTTCGAGAGTTCGGGCATTCGCGCACCCATCTCGCCGGTCAGCAAAACCGAGGGACAGGTTGTAGCCGGCAGAGCCTTGTTCACCTCCGCCAACTGTCAACAATGTCACGGCGGCCCACAGTGGACGAGTAGCCGCGTCCGCTTTACTCCACCGCCCGACCCAACCTTAATTGTCAACGGCGAAATCATCGGCGAATTGACTCAAGTGGGGACGTTCGATCTCACGACCTTCAATGAAGTGCGGGAGAAAGTGAATGGAGCACCGCTCGGTGCTGACGGGTTCACCCCGCCGTCACTGCTGTCGGTGTTCGCATTCCCGCGTACGTTCCTGCACAACGGCGCGGTGGATACGTTGGATCGGGTGCTCGAGAACGTACAACATAGAAGCGCTGGAACAGCTGGCGTCGATACTCTGACAAACGCAGCGGATCGCGCCAAGGTCGTACGGTTTCTGCAATCCATCGACGCAAAAACCGCGCCGATCTTCCCTTAACCTTTCGACAAGTGCCTCACGAACAAATGCCCACCCTCACGCGTACTGGCGCGAGGGTGGGCTTATTTTTTTACGCGGAATTTTTCTCCGCGAATCATGCCGCGCTTAAAATCTGATCAATCTTCTTCAGTTCCTCGCTGGAGAATTTTGTGTTCTTGAGAGCGGCCACGTTGTCGTCGACCTGAGAAACCTTGCTGGTTCCTACCAGCGCACTCGTTACGCGCTCATCTCGAAGCACCCATGCCACAGCCATTTCTGCCAGGGTCTGACCGCGCTGCTGCGCGTGATTGTTCAGCGCACGAATGACTGAAACCTTCTTTTCGTTAATGTCGTTGCGCTTCAGGAAGAAGTCGCGCGCGGCGCGCGAGTCGCTTGGAATGCCATCGAGATAGCGATTGGTCAGCAAACCCTGCGCGAGCGGACTGAAGGCGATGCAACCCACGCCTTCTTTTCCCAGTACATCAAGCAGGCCCCGCTCGGGCTCTCTCTCAAACATCGAATACTTCGGCTGATGGATGAGGCAAGGCGTTCCGAGTTCGCGCAGAATTTTCAGCGCCTTGGTCGTCTCTTGCGGATCGTAGGCGGAGATGCCGACGTAAAGGGCCTTGCCTGAACGGACCGCGCGATCGAGAGCGCCCATTGTTTCTTCGAGCGGAGTCTCCGGGTCGGGACGATGGTGATAGAAAATGTCGACGTATTCGAGCCCCATGCGCTTGAGGCTCTGGTCGAGGCTCGCGAGTAAATACTTGCGCGATCCGAAGTCGCCATAAGGGCCGGGCCACATGTCCCATCCGGCTTTGGTGGAGATGATCAGCTCGTCTCGATAAGGAAGGAAGTCCTTCTTGAAAATGACTCCGAAGTTTTCTTCGGCGGAGCCATAGGGAGGACCATAGTTGTTGGCGAGATCGAAGTGTGTGATGCCGAGGTCGAATGCGCGGCGCAGCATGGCGCGGGCGTTTTCAAAATTATCAACGCCGCCGAAGTTGTGCCAGAGGCCGAGCGAGATGAGTGGCAGTTGTATGCCGCTCTTACCCGAGCGGCGATAAGACATCGTGTCGTAACGTGAATCAAGTGCCTGGTACACGGAGCCTCCGGAAAAAGTGGCGGGTCGCTAGTCGTACTTTTCGTAGCGGATTGATTTTCTATCCCACCCGAGGCTTTTAAGCAAATCGCGATTCGCAGAGACCATGCGGTCGAGGCCACAGATATAGGCGTGCATGTCAGAGCGGCTGCCGACGATTTCTTTCACATGGTCCTGAACGTAGCCGCGTGCGCCACTCCAGGACTCGTCTGCCCGACTGAGTGTTGGGAGGTAGTGGAAGTTTGCGTGTTCTTTGGCGAGTAGCTTGAATTCTTGGTCGTAGTAGAGGTCGCGCTGATAACGGACGCCGAATACCAGCGACACTTGACGATTTTCGTGCAGGGGTGGCGAGGCCTGCGGTGATTCAAACAGCCACTGCAGCATCGATCGGAAGGGCGCGATACCAGTGCCGGTCGCGATCATGATGGTATCGCGCATCGGCGGGTGAAGAATGAAATCGCCGAACGGACCCTGGAACGACAGCTCGGCGCCCTCAGGCATGTCGCACAGGTGGTTCGACATGAAACCATCCTGCACACGATTCAAACACAGCGCGAACCGATTGCCATGAGGCGGCGACGCGATCGAGTACGCGCGCGTAATTTCTTCGCCGTCAGGTTTGTTTTGCTTGAGCGAGATCCATTGGCCGGGCACGAAACCAAAGCGCACGGAATTCTGGACCTCGAACTCGAGGTGCCTGGTGTAGTCGTTCAGCGCGTTAGCGTCTCGCAACCTTGCAGTCAGCGTCTGAAATGGTGTCATTACTTTTTTAGATGAACGACGAGGACAACTTGAAGCGACAAAAATCACGCCGGTCAAGACGCTCGTTATCCTAACGTTCCACGTGGAACAATTTGCAGTACATTATTGTACGTACAATAATGTAGGTACAACGAATGACTGCCAAGAATAAAAGAGTACGGCGACGGCGCATCGATTTGCGCGCGAGTTCCGAGGAAACGACACAGATCCGCGAAGACATGATCAAGGGTTATTACAAGCCGCTGAAGAAGGCGGTCACGCTCCGTCTGGATGCGGACATCGTGGCATGGTTCAAAAAACAGGGGCCGCGATATCAGACGCGGATTAACCGTGCACTGCGAAAGCTAATGATCGAAGGCGCGAGCGGCAGATAAGGCGAGATCGAGTTAGAGATAGTGCCGGGCAATTGCATGGTGTTCTCATCGGGATGAGGGCATCTCGTCCCCGCGGATTATTCCTTGCATCCTGCTGAAACCACTCGCATCTAAAGAGTTGACAGTGATGCACTCAAGTTCTATTATGTCGCGGTAGGCAATCATCAAAAGATTGATTATAAAGCAGTTATAGGTTAGAGGAGGATGTTTATGGGTAAGATTATTGGAATTGACCTTGGAACCACGAACTCTGTGGTTGCAGTGATGGAAGGCGGCGAGCCCAAGGTCATTGCGAATGAGGAGGGTGGCAGGACTACCCCTTCGGTGGTCGGTTTCACCAAGACAGGCGAACGGCTTGTCGGACAGGTGGCGAAGCGGCAGGCCATCACGAATCCCGAAAACACGGTGTATTCGATCAAGCGATTTATGGGACGCCGGTTTGACGAGGTGTCCGAAGAAATGAAGATGGTGCCCTACAAGGTGGAGCGTGACGGCGACAATGTCGCGATCGTTGCGCAGGGCAAGAAGTACACCCCACCGGAGATCTCCGCGATGATTCTTCAGAAACTGAAGAAGGCGGCGGAAGACTATCTCGGCGAGAGCGTGACGGAAGCGGTCATCACGGTTCCGGCTTATTTCAACGACGCGCAACGGCAGGCGACGAAAGACGCCGGCAAAATTGCGGGACTTGATGTAAAGCGCATCATCAACGAGCCGACCGCGGCAGCACTTGCCTACGGACTCGAAAAAGGCAAGGACGAGACCATCGCGGTGTATGACTTCGGTGGCGGTACGTTCGACATTTCGATTCTCGAAGTGGGCGAAGGCGTCATTGAGGTGAAGGCTACCAATGGTGACACTCACCTCGGTGGCGACAACCTTGACCAGCGCATCGTGGAATGGCTGATCGACGAGTTTAAGAAGGATGAAGGCCTTGACCTTCGCGGCAAGGGCAACGAAATGGCGCTTCAGCGTCTGCGTGACGCAGCGGAGCGGGCCAAGATCGAGCTCTCGACCACGATGGAGACCGAAATCAACCTGCCGTTCATCACGGCAGATGCGAGCGGTCCGAAGCACTTGGTGAAGAAGCTGACCCGCGCGAAGCTGGAATCGATGGTCGAAGACCTGATCCAGCGTTCGGTCGGTCCATGCAAACAGTGCATGAAGGATGCTGGCGTTGACGCAAGCAAGATCAACGAAGTGGTGCTGGTGGGTGGACAAACCCGCATGCCGCGCATCCAAGCGCTGGTGAAGGAATTGTTCGGAAAAGAGCCTCACAAGGGCGTGAATCCGGACGAGGTTGTCGCAATCGGCGCGGCGATTCAAGGTGGCGTGCTCAAGGGTGAAGTGAAAGACCTGCTCTTGCTGGACGTGACACCGTTGTCGCTTGCGATCGAAACGCTGGGCGGCGTGGCAACGCCGATGATCCCGCGCAACACGACGATTCCGACCAAAAAGACGGAAACGTTCTCAACCGCGGCGGACAACCAGACGTCGGTCGAAGTGCACGTGCTGCAAGGCGAGCGTCCGATGGCGGCGCAAAACCGCACTCTGGGCAAGTTCCACCTGACCGGTCTACCGCCGGCACCGCGTGGGCTGCCGCAGATTGAGGTGACGTTCGACATCGACGCCAACGGCATCCTGAACGTGACCGCGAAAGACATGGCCACGGGCAAGGACCAGAAGATCACGATTACGTCGTCTTCGGGTCTGAGCAAGGAAGAAGTTGAGCGCATGGCGAAGGAAGCCGATGCACACTCGGCAGAAGACAAAGCCAAGCGCGATGAGATCGAAGCCAAGAACCAGCTCGACTCGATGGTTTACAACGTCGAGAAGATGCTGCGGGAGCATGGCGACAAGATCTCCGGTTCGGAGCGTGGCGACGTGGAGAATGCAATCGCAGACGCGAAGAAGGCCCTCGAGAGTGCCAACAAGCAGCAGATGGACCAGGCGCGCGAGAAGCTGACGCAGGCGTCGCACAAGCTGGCTGAGCAGATGTACAAAGCGGCCCAGCCAACGCCGGGTGCAGGCGCAGGCCCAAGCGCGGATGCGGGTGCAGCTCCTGGCGGCGACAGTCAGCCCAAGAAGGATGAGGGCGTTATCGACGCCGAGTACGTGGACGTGGACGACAAGAAAGTCAGCTAACGGCTTTCGGTAGTTGGTAAGTGCTTGGCCACGGATTTGCGCGGGCGGATGGAACGGATTTGGTTCTGTGATGTCTGTGCGGGTTCGTGGCTTGATTTTTTGAAGTGAAGCTAACAGCTGTCAGCTTTCAGTAGAAAGGACCCTGATGCAATTTGAAGTCAACAATCAGATGTATGTAGTGAACTTCGTGCCCGAGGAAGGGCGATGGTACGTTCTTGCGCCCACCGACACGGGAGTGGTTCGCATTCCGGTAGAGGTGGATGAGCCGTTTTACGATACTTTTGGCTTTCCACAGGAAGACAAGAAGCGAGACGTGGTGAATTGATGTGTTGGAAACCCTTTTCCACGGGGCACGGCAAAAACCCTTTTACCACGGGGGACACGGGGTTTCACGGGTACGGCAAAAACCCTTTTACCACGGGGGACACGGGGTTTCACGGGGTACGGCAAAAACCCTTTTACCACGGGGGACACGGAGTTTCATGGGGTACGGCAAACCCCTTTTACCACGGGGGACACGGAGTTTCATGGGGTACGGCAAACCCCTTTAAGAGCGGGGTGCACGGGTACGGCAAACACTGTGCGCCCTGCATGGTCGTCCGGCGGGTTGCTGAAATGAGAGCTGACGGCTGAGAGCTGATAGCTCAGAGTCAGATTGCTAACGATGGCTACTGAGAACAAAGACTATTACGGATTGCTGGGCGTCAAGAAGAGCGCGTCGGCGGACGAGATTCGCAAAGCGTTCCGCAAACTCGCGCGCAAATATCATCCCGACGTCAATCCTGGGGACAAGTCTGCCGAGGAGAAGTTCAAGGCGATCTCGGAAGCGAACGACGTCCTCAGCGATCCGAAGAAGCGAAAGGTTTACGATCAGCTCGGGTTCTATTCGGACAACATCGATCCAGCGACAGCGGAAGCTTATGCCCGTGGCGGCGGCCAACCTGGAGATTTTGCCGGAGGCTACCCGGGAGGACAGCCCGGGGCAGCAGGCTCGGCGGGCGCAGGCGGCGTTCATTTCGATTTCGGCGGCTTCGACTTCTCTGATCTCTTCGAAGGGGCGGCGCGTGGGAAAAAGCCTCCGTCAGGTAGCGGAAGCGGGGGCGGCGGGTTCCGTGACATTTTCGGATCGATGTTCAGCGGCGGCGGCAACAACGCGCAGGCTGACGAAGGACCGGAACCCGGAAACGATCTCGAGTACCAAGTCAACGTTCCGTTCTGGACGGCGATCCGCGGCGGCGTGATGCAACTGAACATTACCCGGCGCGACGCGTGCAACAACTGCCGGGGACACGGATATATCGAAGCTCCGGGCAAGTGTCCGCAGTGCAATGGCAAGGGAACAATTGAACAAACCGGCGGACGCATGAAGTTCAACGTGCAATGCCCGCGTTGCCACGGTACGGGAAAGAATATTTCGACGTGCCCGGTGTGCCATGGCGAAGGAAGCGTGGAGCGTGTCCAGCCGCTCGAAGTGAGGATTAAAGCGGGCACACGGGATGGCCAGCGGATTCGCATTGCCGGCAAGGGAAATGCTGGTCTGCGGGGAGGTCCTGCTGGAGATTTGTACGTGATCATCCGGGTTGGAGATCACCCGATTTTCCGCCGCGAGGGCGACGATATTTACGTGGTCGTCCCGGTAAGCGCGACGGAAGCTGCGCTCGGGGCAAAGATCGAAGTGCCGACCATTGATGGACGTGCGCTGTTGAAGATCCCGCCAGGGACACAGTCGGGCCAGAAGCTGAGATTGCGGGAAAAGGGCGTTCCTTCGGCCACGAAGGAGGGCTCGCGGGGAGACGAGATCGTCGAGGTGAAGCTGACTGTCCCGATGCCGCGCGATGAGCGGACGAAGGAACTGCTGCGGGAGATCGCGAAGCTGAATCCGGAGGATCCGCGAGCGGAGTTGTGGAAGAACGCTTAACACCTTTACCACGGGGGACACGGGGTTTCACGGGGTAAGGCTGTTCCCATGCCGCGCGATTCGCGGACAAAGAAATTGCTTCGGGAGATCGCCAAAGCTGAATTCTGAGGAACCGCGAGCGGAGTTGTGGAAGAACGCTTAACACCTTTACCACGGGGGACACGGGGTTTCACGGGGTAAAGCTGTTCCCGTGCTGCGCGATTCGCGGACAAAGAATTGCTTCGGGAGATCGCCATAGCTGAATTCTGAGGATCCGGTTAACACCTTTACCACGGGGTTTCACGGGGTAAGGCTTTATCTGTCCCAGTCTTTTCCGTCTACCATTCGCTTGATGCCTTCTTTCAAATGCGCTACGTAGAAGTTAATAAGCAAACCTACGTGCTTGCCACTTAAGCGCAAATAGGAAAGAAGCTGCGCTTCGTGGACCGGGTGAATCGCTTCCACGCACTTGGCTTCAACGATCACCAGGTTCTCCACTAGCAGATCAATTCGATAGCCCAGGTCGATCCTCTCTCCGTCGTAGAGCACCGGCAGTCCAACTTCTGTATCAACGCTGAGGCCACGCTTGCGTAGTTCATGGGCGAGGCAGGCTTTGTAGGCGCTCTCCAGCAGACCCGGGCCGAGAAGCGCATGGACCCGCATGGCGGCACTGACGACGGCGCCGGAGGTCTGGTTGATTCGCGTGGGTGAAATTAGAGACCGGGTTGCCATAAGAATGCTTATAGCAATGGATTGGTGGCGCACTCAGTGATCTGGAGGGTGTCGGGTTGTGATGAATTGTCACAAGAGCGGCTACCACGGGGGAACACGGGGAACACGGAGTAAGGCGCACCCCTCTCACCACGGGGGACACGGGGAACACGGAGTAAGGCGCACCCCTCTCACCACGGGGGACACGGGGA
>Ga0207706_10005110_pt1 | contig 12247 bp, 14 predicted proteins | sample KBSC53metaG_FD_184318 | JGI IMG/M metagenome (GOLD analysis project Ga0207706, IMG submission 184318) | Corn rhizosphere microbial communities from Kellogg Biological Station, Michigan, USA - KBS C5-3 metaG (SPAdes) (version 2) | ecosystem: Host-associated > Plants > Roots > Rhizosphere > Soil ... | reverse complement strand
CGTGACGCCGGACATCATGACCGTCGCCAAGGGCATTGGTGGCGGCTTTCCGCTCGGCGCCTGCCTCGCCACCGAAGAGGCTGCTAGCGGGATGGTGATCGGGACGCATGGCTCGACTTATGGCGGCAACCCGCTTGCGATGGCGGCGGGCGAGGCGGTGCTCGACATCGTCGGCGAGCCCGATTTCCTCGATAATGTGAAGCGCATGGGGGAGCGGCTGCGGCAGGCGCTCGAACAGCTCATCCCCAACCATGATCATCTGTTCGAAAGCGTGCGCGGCGTGGGCCTGATGCTGGGCATCAGGCTCAAGAGCGACAGCCGCGCCTTTGTCGCGCATTTGCGTGACAATCATGGCCTGTTGACCGTGGCCGGCGGCGACAATGTCGTGCGCATCCTGCCGCCGCTGAACATCGAAGAAAGCCATATCGCCGAGTGTATCGAGAAGCTCTCGGCGGGCGCGCGCAGCTACACGCTGCCCGAAGCGGCGTGACCCGGCATTTTCTCGACCTGGCGGATGCGGGCCCGGACGGTATCCGCGCGATGCTGGCTGACGCGCGCAGTCGCAAGCTGACGCGCGCCGGCTGGCCAAAGGGCAAGCCGGATGTCGACAAGCCGCTCGACGGCCATGTGCTGGCGATGATCTTCGAGAAGAATTCGACGCGCACCCGCGTCTCGTTCGATATGGCGATGCGCCAGTTGGGCGGCACCACCATCGTGATGGACGCGGGGTCGATGCAGCTCGGCCGGGGCGAGACGATCGCGGACACGGCGCGCGTCCTGTCGCGCTACGTCGACGCAATCATGATCCGCACCGATGACCATGCCAAGCTGGCCGCGCTTGCCGAGCATGCGACCGTGCCGGTGATCAACGGCCTTACCGATCTTAGCCATCCCTGCCAGATCATGGCCGATCTGCTGACCGTACTCGAACGTAAGGGACGCGTTGAGGATACGTGCTGGGCCTGGCTGGGCGACGGCAATAATGTGCTCCATTCGATCATCGAGGCGGGTAGCCTGCTCGGCTTCGACGTGAGCGCCGCCTGCCCCGAAGGTTATGATCCCGATCCGGCAATTGTCGCGGCCGCCCAGGCGCGCGCGGGCAATCGTCCGTTCGTGCTGACGCGCGACCCGGCAATTGCGGTTGCCGGAGCGGATGTGGTGGTCACTGATACGTGGATTTCCATGGGGCAGGCGCATGCGGAGGCGAAGCTTGCGGCGCTGGCGCCTTATCAGGTGACCGAAACGCTGATGAGCCAGGCGGCCGGGGGCGGCCTGTTCCTCCATTGCCTGCCCGCGCATCGCGGCGAGGAAGTGGTCGACGCGGTCATCGACGGGCCCCAATCGGCGATCTGGGACGAAGCCGAGAACCGCTTGCACGCGCAGAAGGCCGTTTTGCTCTGGTGCTTCGCTAAGCTCTAAGCGGGATTAGCGTAACCGCGATTGCTGCCCCGCGGGGTGGTCGAAAAACCCGAAAGGGGCTCTTACATGGGCGCCATGACCTCCGAAAATCTCGACAAGGCGCTTGCCTTCACCATTCCTGGTCGCGAGGCGCGCGGCCGCCTGGTTCGGTTGGGCCCTACGCTCAACGACATCTTGTCCGCGCATGGCTACCCGCCGGCTATCGAACAGGTCCTGGCGGAGGCGATCGTGCTCGCGGCTCTGCTGGGTTCGACGCTCAAGGATGCCGAAGGCCAGCTTACGCTGCAGGCGCAAACCGAAAATGGCGCGATCGATCTGCTCGTCGCCGATTATCGCGGCGGCGAGATGCGCGGCTATGTCCGACACGATCCAGTGCGCGTGGGCGAAATGCCGGCGGACCCCTCTTTGTTTGCGCTGTTTGGGAAGGGTTACCTCGCCATCACCTTCGATCAGGCCGTGTCGGGCGAACGCTACCAGGGTATCGTTCCGCTCGAGGGCGCCAGCCTGGCCGAAGCGGCCGAATCCTACTTTGCCCAATCCGAACAGATTCCCAGTTTGGTGCGGATCGGCATCAGTCGCGCGCCCGACGGCAGCCTCGTAGCGGGCGGGCTCATGCTCCAGTATTTGCCCGATGGCGAAGAGGGCAGGGATCGGATCCACACGCGGCTCGATCATCCCGAATGGGGCCATGTCGCGGCACTTGGCGGCAGCGTGCGGCTCGAAGAGCTGACCGATCCAAACCTGCCGCTGGAAACCTTGCTGTGGCGCCTGTTCAACGAGGATGAGGTGCACGTCTTTCCGGGCCTCGCGCCGTCGCGAGGCTGCCGCTGCGACGCGGACCATGTCGCGCGCGTCATCGCCCGCTTCCCCGCGGAGGACCGTGCGGCCATGGCCGGGCCAGACGGACGGATCGAGGTCAATTGCGAATTCTGCTCGAAACGTTTCTCGGTCGAGGCAGTGGCCGCCTGACTCCGTTAACCCCGCGTTTACTTCACCAATGCTAGGTGCGGGACGTGCCAATTTCGGCACTGTCCTCCCTAGATGGCCATTAGGCCTGATCTGGGCCGCTCTTCGGGGCGGCCCTTTCTTTTGCACCGCGGCATCCATTCCTATATCCGGTGCGCCATGCAGAATGTTCAGGGACAGACAGACGGCGCGGTTGTGCTCGTCTCGGGCGGGCTCGATTCGATGGTCGTCGCCGCTCGAGCGGTGGAAGCCGGGCGAAAGCTGATCGCGCTCACGATCGACTATAATCAGCGCCACCGTATCGAATTGGACGCGGCGGCGCGCATTGCGCGGCGTTTGGGTGCGGTGCGACATATCGTGCTGCCGCTGGATCTCACGCAATTCGGTGGCTCGGCCTTGACCGACAACAATATCAGCGTGCCCAAGGAAGGCGTCCAGCCGGGTATCCCCAGCACCTATGTCCCGGCGCGCAATACCATCTTCCTCAGCCTGGCCCTCGGTTTGGCCGAGGCGACGGGTGCGCGCGAAATCCACATCGGCGTCAATGCGCTCGATTATTCCGGTTACCCGGATTGCCGGCCCGAATTCGTCGAGGCCTTTCAGAATCTCGCCAATATCGCGACCAAAGCCGGCGTGCAGGGCAACCGCTTCACGGTGCACACGCCGCTGCTGCACATGACCAAGGCTGACATTGCGGCGGAGGCAGCCCGGCTCGGTATCGACGCGGGCATGAGCTGGTCTTGCTACGATCCGCAGCCGGGCGACCTGCATTGCGGGCGCTGCGATAGCTGTCGACTGCGGTCCAAGGGCTTCGCCGAGGCAGGGCTCCCCGATCCTACTCGTTACGCGGTCGCGCCCGCATGAGCTATGCGGTCAAGGAGATGTTCCTGACCCTGCAGGGCGAGGGCCTGCAGGCGGGAATGCGCGCCGTCTTCGTGCGTTTTGCCGGGTGCAATCTGTGGTCGGGCCGTGAGGAGGATCGCGCGACGGCGGACTGCACCTTCTGCGACACCGATTTCGTGGGGGTGGATGGTGATGGCGGCGGGCGCTTTGCCGATGCCGACGCGCTAGCGGGCTGGGTTCGCTCGCTGTGGGATGAGGGTATTGCGGAGGGGGGGGGGATTCCTCTGGTCGTGATTACCGGCGGTGAGCCGATGCTTCAGCTCGACGCCGAGCTGGTCGCCGCGTTCAAGGCGCGCGGGTTTCGCATCGCCATCGAGACCAACGGCACCCTTCCGGTGATCGAAGGGGTCGACTGGATCTGCGTCAGCCCGAAGGCAGGCACCAAGATCGTGCAACGCAAAGGCGATGAGCTGAAGATGGTCTGGCCCCAGCCAGGTCTGGATGTGCAGGAGATCGAAGGGTGGGATTTCCGTCATTGGCTGGTCCAGCCGATGGACGGCGCCGCTGCTGAGGCAGCGCGCGAGGCGGCAATCCGCTTCGTGCTGGGGCATCCGCGCTGGCGGCTTTCGCTGCAGACGCACAAGATGCTGGGTCTGCGCTAACCCGTCAATTATCCTTCTTCTTCTTGCAAGCGATTTCCTTGCCCTTTTTGTTATAGCAGCGCGGATCCACGATCGGGTCGAACTGCACCGTCGCCTCATGCATGGCGAAGACCTGATCTCCCACGGGAATGAGGCTGTTGCGGAATTCGCGCATCCGCTCCGCCGCGATCGCGCCGAGCTGGCCGCGCGGCCGCTCCAGGGTCTCCTGCGCGATTGAGGATGCGATTTCGCAGAAGCTCAGCTGCGCACGCAAAGTAGAGAAGCTGTTGTAGGTCTTGGTCGTGAAGTCATCGAACGCGACCTGCCATTGCTTGCCGGAGACGCGCTTGAAATAGGCGCCGAGTGTTGCATAGGCGGTCTGCAGCTCGGCGGCGTGCTGGCGCAGCATATTATTGTAATTGTCGACCGTGCGCAGCGCCGGCGCAAACTGACATTGCAGCGCGGCAACGTTCAGGCCGGCGCGCATCGTCCATACGAGCGTCGCCTCCAGTTCCTTGGGCTGCGCGCCGGGCACGGGCAGGGTGATGCCAGGCTCGCCTCCCATCGCGGGAGCACCCGCAAGTGCGGGCTTGTTCCAGTATAAATAAGCGTGGGCCGGGGTGACGAATCCGGCCACCGCAACGATGCCCAGGGCCAATGCCCGAATGCGGCGTCTCTCGCCGTTCTTTGCTATCCTCATGACGCCTGCTTTAAGCGTCTTCGGCGTCACGGAAAAGCGCCGCGTGCAAATTTGGCGCCCATCGGGCTGGCCGGCGTCAGGCCTTAATGGCGATACTCGCGCCGCAGCGCATAACGGCCGTGATCGAACGGCTCGAACAGGCCCGAGATAGCGGGGTGATCGATCGGCTCCTCGCTTTCATCCCGCTCCAGATTCTGCTGGCTGACATAGGCAATGTAGCTGCTGTCGGCATTTTCGGCGAGCAGATGGTAGAAGGGCTGATCGCGATCCGGCCGGACGTCCTCGGGGATCGAGGCATACCATTCTTCGCTATTGGCGAAGACCGGATCAACATCGAACACGACGCCACGGAAAGCGAACAGACGATGCCGCACGACATCGCCAATGCTGAAGCGCGCCTCCGCGACCGGCGGCAGCGTTTCGCGCCCTGACGGCGGTATGTGAGAGTTACGAGAGGGAATCATGCCTGCAATTTAATGTCGCATCTTTCTCACGCAACCCACGCTTGGCAAGCGCGGTCGGGTGCGTTAGGAGCGCCCCTCCTTCGACCGGACCCCTTATGCGGAGAGGTGCCAGAGAGGTCGATTGGGACGGTCTCGAAAACCGTTGTGCGGGCAACCGTACCGTGGGTTCGAATCCCACCCTCTCCGCCAGTGGGTCGGCCCCCTAACATCATTGAAAAAATGAGCTTAGAGGGTCGCCCTTGGCGAGCGCGTACCTCACGGTCGCCATCGTCTAGGTGCTGCCTTTTGGTATTCGCTCGCGATGCGTTGCCGGTCATCCCAGCGGTCGAAATAGATGTTCTGGTCGCAGTTTAGATGCTGCAATTCGTTCAATGCCAGGGCGTCTGCGACGCGGGTTATGGGTATCCAGTTGCCGCGCTTGTTGGTGCGCCATAGACGTCGCCGTCAAACGCTATCAGCCCCTGCTTGGCGTCAGGGGAGGTAAATCTGCATCTCGCACGAAACCAGCCCAAAGCTATCGGACTGCCCGGCTCACCGCCGTAGCACGCTGTGCAACAGCCCGCCGTGATTTTTCGTCGCGAACCTGTATCGCCCCGAGATCAAGTTGCGGACGGTTCGGACAGGTTCCGGCGCAGCCATTCTTCTATATCGCGAAGGACGGGGTCGTCACTCTCGCGCGAAACCACATAGTAAGGGCGCCCAGGCAATTCATGATCGAGCGGCGCGATCAGCAGGCCGCGGTCGAGCTCAGATCGGATCAGCGCATCGCTCGCCAAGGCCACGCCGAGCCCGCCAATGGCCGCTTCGATCGCCTGGCTCTCATCGGTGAACCGAAGATCGGTAGCGGCCATCGAGCGGTGGATCCCCGCCGTCTCAAACCATCGCCGCCAGCTTGGCATATCGGCGGCAGGCTTCAGCCACTCCGTATGGATCAGAGTGGCAGCGCTCATATGCTCCTCGTCCTGGGTCCCCAGCTGCGGGCTACAGGCCGCGACATAGCGATCGGAGAACAGCTCGATAGCACGCAGGCCAGGGTCGGTATTGCCGCCATAGCGGATGGCGATATCGGTGGCGCCACTCCAGATGTCGACAATTTGGTTGGATGCGTCGAGACGAAGCTGCACATCGGGCTTCTCGCGCTGGAGTTCGCCAATGATCGGCAGCAGCCGTCGAGCGGTGAAGGCCACCGGCGCTGAGATCGTGATGGAACGCCTATCGTTGCGCAGGAGGCTGCCGATGGCCTGGGCGAAAGCGTCGAGCCCCCGGTGAATTACTGGATAAAGGCGCTCCCCCTTTTCCGTCATCACCACCTTGCGCACCTGCCTCCGGAAGAGCTCGATCCCGAGCATCTCCTCTAGGTTCCGGATTCTGTGGCTGATCGCGGTTGGAGTAACGGCCAGCTCGTCTGCTGCCGCACGAAAGCTTCCCAAACGTGCGGCGGCTTCAAAGGCGCGTAAGGCGCCGAGCGACATACGTCGGCGAATAGATGAAGTCATCTCATCCATGACCTGAGAAATTTCCATTTGTCCGGTCTTGGGTCAAGTGCAATCTGACCGCTCTAGGGTTCAATCAGATCATCTAGGATGCGACAATGACGACACTCCTTCACCTCGACGCGAGTGCTCGGAAGGGACAATCCGACAGGGAGCCCCATGGTTCACACACTCGACGCATGTCGGCGCGACTGATCGGCCGTTGGCGCGAGGCGAACCCGCACGACCGAGTCATCTATCGCGATGTGGGCACGAACCCTCCGTCGCCGGTGACGGAGAGCTGGATCCATTCTGCATTCACCCCGCCGGATCGTCGTGAGCGCTGGATGAACGAAACTCTGCGCGAAAGCGACGAGCTGCTGGAGGAGCTATTGGCCGCCGACGTGATCGTGCTGGGTGCACCGATGTACAATTTTGGGATGCCCGCGCAGTTGAAGGCCTGGGTAGACAATATCGTTCGGGTCGGCGTCACCTTCGGCTTTGACCGAACCAGGCCCGGCGAGCCTTATTGGCCCCTCCTTTCGGAGCAGCGCAAAACTGCCATAATCCTGACGGCTCGAGGAGATTATGGCTATGCCCCAGGTGAGCGTCTGGCCGAGCGCGAGCTTGTCATTGCGGGTCTCAGCATTCCACTCAACTATATTGGTATCACAGACGTCCGCCACGTAGCGATCGAGTATGATGAATTTGCAGATGATCGGCTCGCGGCCTCGATCCAACGCGCCGAGAGAGCCATTGACGACCTGGTCGGGCAGTTAGTGACGGAGCGAGCGGCATTGACCAGCATCGCTGCATGAACTCGGCCATGCTGCTCGGCGGTTCGGCTGGAGGATGAACCCTGCGGGCGGGCTGCCCTACCCCAACACAAGCGCGTCTACATCGCTTGTCTAATCGCCTTCAATCGGGTCGCACCAAACGATGGCGGCGCTGAACCTCTGCGACCGCACGCTGGATAGCTTCATGCTCTTCTGCTGAGCCGACATAATGCAACAGCCGCCAACCGCCGGCACCATTGCCGGAGCCAATAATCTCGACGGGCCCAAGCAACTCGAGCAGGGCATCCAGGGGACGGTGGACCTGTTGCGCGGCGATTTCCGCGATTTGGCGGCGGATGGCTTCAGCCGTGGGTGTTCGAAGAGGCATGCGCCCGGGTGATCCCACATCGACGAAAGTCATAGTCAACTCCGCACAACGCGTTTGTGGCCCAACATAAGGCTGTGAGCAGCGAGCCATGCTTCAGATTTTTGAATCCCGGGGTTCGGACGTGCTCGGATCGAGCCGGCCGGCATAAGCAGATCGGCTCGCCTCGCAAACATGGCTCAGGCTTGTATCCAACCAGAGCCGTCCGAAGCTGGTTTGAAAGCGTGGGCCATGGTGCGTGTTCGTAGCCTGGACCGGTTGATATGCGGGCGAGGGAATGTCGCGATCTTTGCGTGATCGCCCAATCGGAAGGAACCCGCCTTCAGTGGGGGAAGGACCTCCCAGCAAAACCACTCCCGCGGGCAATGTCGTTTAGGCGCGTCACATCTTCACCCTGAGGACCCATTCCGTACGGTAAGACACATGTGAGCCAAAAAATCCGTGAAAAACTTCTTCCTGAAGCCAGGAGGGGCACATACGGCGTTTCAGTAGAAGGAATGGGGGAGGAAAGAGAGCGAAGCCGCTTGCGCTCCCGAACATGACGCCCGCGGACTGCTCGCTGCTCGCAGCAACGAAAGCAAATGCCCGCTAGTCTGGCTTATAAGTTTGCGGCCCAGGATAGCGCCGATCGCGCCATTTGCCTGCGTGTCTCTCCTCCGACACTCTAAGTTTTGGCACGTCGCGCGAGCGTCGGTTGGCTGGACTCGGGCACGCGCCCGACCGCCCTTTCGGAAGCGGTGGGAAGAGTGGAACCAGACGCAACATTGCGGCTCGCCTGCCGCTCGTTGATACCTATCGCTTAGTCAACCGGCTCCGTGGATCCTTGATCGTGCTGAAAGTTGACGCGGTATTGGGCCGGGGTGACGCCCAAGCGACGTAGGAAGATCGCTCGCATTCGATCCGTCGATCGAAATCCGGAGTCGAAGGCAACCACCTTCAATGGAAGCTGCGTGCCCTCGAGCAGCATGCGTGCGGCGTCGACGCGAGCACGCTCGACGAACTCATGTGGCGTGATCCCGGTCTCACGAACAAACTGGCGCGCTAGGTTCCGCGCGCTCATGCCCGCCGCATCGGCCAGCGATTGTATTGTGTGGCGCTGGCCAACATTGGCCATGATATGGTTCTGCAGCCGAGCAATCACGGATCCCGGATCGGCAGGGGCCGAGAGATAGGGACTGAATTGCGATTGCCCTCCCTGCCGCTGGGCGACCACGACCAGCCGCTTCGCCACGGCCACGGCAACGCCCGGCCCATGACGCTCCCGCACCAGCGCGAGCGCTAGATCGATGCCTGCCGTCACGCCGGCCGACGTAATGAGCGGCCCATCAGAAACGTAGATGAGATCCGGCTCGACCTGCGCTAAGGGAAAACGGGCGGCGAGCTTGTCGGCGATCTGCCAATGCGTGGTGACGCGCCGCCCCGCGAGCAGTCCGGCATGGCCTAGCGCGAACGCGCCGGTGCAGATCGACCCGTAAACAACCGTTCGCGAAGGGATGGACCGCAGCCACGCGATCATAGCCGGATCCGGTTCGACGTGCGGCAGATCTGGGCCGCCCGCCACGAGGACGAGATCGAAGGGACCGGACGCTTCGTCGAAGCGAAGGTCCGGCACCAGCTGCATATTGTTGGACGCGCGAAGCGGTGAACGGTCCTGGGCTACGAGCAAGGTCTCGTAACGATCATCCTCTGCGAGAAAGGCATTGGCCTCCGCGAACACATCGATCGGGCCTGCCACGTCGAGCGCTTGAACGCCCGCGTGCACCACCAGGGCCACTTTCACGACGGCCATGCCGGACTTTCTCCTCGTTGGCAGGAATCGATGTGCGCTTGTCCTAAATCGCCGCTTCGCGCCCGTTGAGTTGAGGGCGGCTCGCCTCCAATACAAGCAAACACGATCAATCTGCCATCGTGGCAATGATCGGAAGCCAGACAGACGAATGATTGCGCGCGCTCGCTCGCGCCACGGAGGCTTTATGGAAACTGAACTTGCAGCCCAAGAGACAATCGCCGGCATCACGGTGCCGGACAGCGCAATCGTACGTGCCGCTACCCAATTGGTCCGCGACACCGAGGACGACCTGCTGTTTAATCATAGCCGCCGCGTGTTCTTTTGGGGCGCGCTGACCGGCGAGCGCAAGTCCCTGACCTATGATGCCGAGCTTCTCTATCTCGGCGCGATGTTCCATGACATGGGGCTGACGCCGCCCTATTCGAGCCCGGATTTGCGGTTCGAGGTCGACGGCGCCAACGCCGCGCGCGACTTCCTTCAAAGCTATGGCGTAGCCGAGCGGGACGTCGAAGACGTCTGGACGGCGATCGCGCTCCACACCACGCCGGGCATCCCCGAACATATGCGTCCCACGATCGCACTGTTGACCGCGGGCGTGGAGATGGACGTGCTGGGCATCGCCTATCACGACTTCACATCGGAACAGCGGCGCCATGTCTGCGACCATCATCCCCGCGAATTCAATTTCAAGGAAGGCATCATCGACCATTTCGCACGGGGCATCATCAGGAAGCCGGGTACCACCTTCGGTAACGTCAAGGCAGACGTGCTCGCGCTGAAGGACCCGGAGCATTTCGTCCGCGGTAATTTCTGCTCCATCATCCTTGGCTCTCCCTGGCCGAACTGATCGCGCGAAGACCGAGGAGATCGAACATGACTGAGCGTACACACTTCATGGGAACTCGCGGCATCAAAATGCTCGCGGCCATTTCTCGCCTCGCCATCGGGGTCGTGATCGCGACCGCAGAGCCTGCCTTGGCGCACGGCCAAGAGGCGGAGACCGTCCTACCCAAATTCACCCAGGCGATCCCCAACGTGCCGGGCAAGTCGCTCGTCGCGGTGGAAGTCAGCTATGCGCCGGGCGCGGCATCCCCGCCCCATGCCCATGCCAAATCCGCCTTCATCTACGCCTATGTCATTTCGGGCGAAATCGAGTCCAAGGTGAACGGCGGCGCGACCCGCATCTACAAGGCCGGCGAGGGCTGGTCTGAACCGCCGCGCGCGATCCACGCGATCAGCCGCAACGCGAGCAAGTTCAAGTCGGCGAAGCTGCTCGCGGTCTTTGTCGTCGATTCCGACGAGAAGAAGCTCACTACCCCTCTCAAATGATCAGAAAGGAGCAGGAACGATGAGGCTCGACTACAACCAAGTCACTCCTGCCGGAGCAAAGGCCCTCGGCGGTGTTTACGGCTATGTTATGCAGAGCGGGCTGCCCGCCGAACTGGTCGACCTGGTTTACCTGCGTGTGTCGCAGATCAACAACTGCGCTTATTGTCTCGACATGCACACGCGCGATCTCACCAAGATGGGCGTGAGGATAGAGAAACTTGCGCTGGTGCAGGCGTGGGAGGAGGGCGGTAGCCTCTTCAGCGAGACTGAACGCGCCGCGCTTGCCTGGGCTGAGACCGTGACGCGTGTCGCCGACACGGGCGTGCCGGACAGCGCATACGAAGCGGCGCGCCGCGTTTTCGATGAGAAGCAGCTTGTCGACCTCACGATCGCGATTAGCCTGATGAACGCGTATAACCGTATGGCGATCAGCTTCCGCAACACGCCGCAAGCGGTTGTCGGCAGCTGATCGGTGGAGCGCCGATGTTCCACAATGGCGGAGCGCGAGCCGTGATGCTCAAAGAGGTCGCCGGAGTAAGGATCCCCGACAGCAAGATCGCGCGTGATGTGACGCAGTTCGTCCGGGACGTTGAGGACGATCTTCTCTTTCGCCACTCGCTGCGCGTCTACTTCTGGGGTTCGTTGGCCGGCAGGCGCCGGAGCCTGACCCTTGATCCGGAGCTCTTTTATACGGCCTCCATGTTCCATGATGTCGGCCTCACCGCTAGCTTCCGCGACAGCCACCTTCGGTTCGAGGTGGATGGAGCCAACGCGGCACGCGACTTCCTGCGGAGCCACGGCATCCCGGAAGTAGAAATTGAGAGGGTTTGGCTGGCAATCGCACTGCACACCACGCCGGGCATTTCGGCGCATTTGCATCCGATAGCTTCCCAGACGGCGGAAGGGGTGATGATGGACCTGGTCGGCGTTGGGTTCGACGCTTTCATCGAGGAGCAGCGGAATGCGGTCGAAGCCGCCTTGCCGCATCCGCCGGGATTTGCGGAAGACCTTCTCCAAGCGCTTTATGAGGGGCTGAGACATCGGCCCGAGACCACACAGGGCACCGGACTTGCGGACGTCCTTGCCGACAAGGATCCGCATTTCCATCGCAGGGACTTTTGCAGCCTGATGCGCAACTCGCGTTGGGCCAACCAAATCGGGACAGAGCGATGAGCCTTGAACCCATATCCGGCGTGACCATCCCGGATAGCAAGATCGCCCGGGAGCTGACCCAGTTCGTCCGGGACACCGAGACTGACCTGCTTTTCCATCATTCGGTCCGGGTCTATTTCTGGGGCGCTTTGGCCGGACACCGGATGGGACTGAGCTTCGATCCGGAACTGCTATACGCGGCAGCGATGTTCCACGATATTGGCCTCACCCAAGACTATGAGCGCAGTCAGCTGCGTTTCGAAGTCGATGGAGCGAATGCAGCGCGCGATTTCCTGCGCGGCCATGGCATT
>Ga0207706_10005109_pt1 | contig 12250 bp, 9 predicted proteins | sample KBSC53metaG_FD_184318 | JGI IMG/M metagenome (GOLD analysis project Ga0207706, IMG submission 184318) | Corn rhizosphere microbial communities from Kellogg Biological Station, Michigan, USA - KBS C5-3 metaG (SPAdes) (version 2) | ecosystem: Host-associated > Plants > Roots > Rhizosphere > Soil ... | reverse complement strand
ACTGCATGGCCACCCGGACGGCGGCGCGGCCCTCGACCCGCTGGTCGTCGCCGAGACCGATCTCCTCCCCGTACAGCAGCACCGGGGTGCCGGGCAGGGTGAGCAGCAGGCTGTAGAGCAGCTCGACGCGACGGCGGTCGCCGTCGAGCATGGGCGGCACGCGGCGGCGGATGCCCCGGCCGAAGCTGCGCATGTCCGGGTCGGGGGCCAGGGCGGCGAACACCTCCTCGCGCTCGGCCTCGGTCAGCTTGTCGAGGGTCAGCTCGTCGTGGTTCTTGATGAAGTTGGCCCACTGGTTGGCCTCGGGGATCTCGGGCTGCTCCCCGAGGGCGGTCACGATCGGCGCCGGGTCGTGGCGGACCATGGCCAGGAACAGGTGCTGGTTGAGGATGAAGTTGAACAGCATGTGCATCTCGTCGCCGCCCTCGTCGCCGAAGAAGCGGCGCTGGTCGTCGGGGGGCAGGTTGGCCTCGGCGAGCAGGATCGCGTCGCCGCGGCGCCGGTTGGTGAAGGCACGCAGGTCGCGGAGGTAGGCGTGCGGGTCCTCACCTCGTTTGTGGTCGGTGCCTTCCAGCTCGATCACGAACGGGGCGGCGTCGACCCGGAAGCCGGACAGGCCCAGCTCCAGCCAGTAGCCGACGACCCTGCTGATCTCCTCGCGGACCCGCGGGTTGGCGATGTTGAGGTCGGGCATGTGCGAGTAGAAGCGGTGCAGGTACCACTTCCCGGCGACCTCGTCGTAGTCCCAGTTGGAGTCCTCGGCGTCCGGGAACACCACCCCCTGCGGCCCCTCGGGCTGCTCGTCGGCCCAGACGTAGAAGTCGCGCCAGGGCGAGCGCTCGTCGGCGCGGGCCGACTGGAACCAGGGATGCTGGTCGGAGGTGTGGTTGACGACCAGGTCGGCGATCACCCGGATGCCCCGCTCGCGGGCCGCCCTGAGGAACTCGACCAGGTCGCCAAGGGTGCCGAGGCGCGGGTCGACGCCGTAGAAGTCGCTGATGTCGTAGCCGTTGTCCTTGTTCGGGGTCGGGTAGAACGGCATCAGCCAGAGGCAGGTCACGCCGAGCCCGGCCAGGTAGTCGACCTTGCCGGTGAGCCCGGGGAAGTCGCCGACCCCGTCGCCGTTGCTGTCGGCGTACAGCTCGACGTCCACGCAGTAGATGACCGCGTTCTTCCACCACAGGTCGTAGGCGGCGGGGGCGCTCATGCCGGACCGCCCCGCCCGGTCAGCTCCGGGACGACCTTGGACCCGAAGGCGTCGATGAACGGCTGCTGGTGCTCGGCCTGACCGACCTCGTGCAGGTAGATGCGGTCGAAGCCGAGCTCGAGGTACTCGCCCAGCCAGGCGATGTGGCGGCCCAGGTCGGCCGAGACGAGCACTGCCGAGCGCACGTCCTCGGGGGTCACGAACCTGGCCGCGGCATCGAACTGCTCGGGCAGGACCAGGTCCATGGCCAGGGCCGGGTCGAACACGTTGCTTTGCCACTGGTCGTGGGCGACGGCCAGGGCCGTCTCCTCGTCCGCGGCCCAGGACAGGTGCACCTGGAGGTACAGCGGCTTGCCCTCGCCACCGCCGGCCCGGAACGCGTCGATCAGCTTCCGGAGCTGGTCGTGGGGCTGGTTGAGCGTGACCAGGCCGTCGGCCCAGCCGCCGACCCAGGCGGCGGTCTCGGCGCTGATGGCCGCGCCGATCAGCTCCGGCGGCCGCTCGGGAAGGGTCCAGAGCCGGGCCCGGTCGACCTTGACCAGCCCGTCATGGCTGACCGTCTCGCCGGCCAGCAGCGCCCGGATGACCGCGACGGCCTCGCCCAGCCGGGCCCGGCGCGTCTCCTTGGTGGGCCAGTGGTCGCCGGTGATGTGCTCGTTGGAGGCCTCGCCGCTGCCGAGGGCGAGCCAGAACCGCTCGGGGAACAGCTCGCTCAGAGTGGCCGCCGCCTGCGCGATGATCGCCGGGTGGTAGCGCTGACCGGGCGCGTTGACCACCCCGAAGTCGAGGCTGGTCGCCTGCAGCGCCGCTCCCAGCCAGGACCAGGCGAAGCCGCTGTGGCCCTGGCGGCTGCTCCAGGGCGCGAAGTGGTCCGAGCACATCGCCGCCTGGAACCCGGCCGCCTCGGCCGCGACCACACAGCGCAACAGCGCGCTCGGGGGAAGCTGCTCGTGCGAGGCGTGGTAGCCGATCAGGGGCGCTGACCGGGTCTGGCTGCTCATCTGGCGCTCCTGCGGAAGGGTTCTCCCCCGCCTCTAACCGCCCGAGCCACCGCTCAAGCATCCGGTTATCGTTGGGGCCGAGGAGGCGAGCGCCCATGGTGGAGTGGGACGGCAGGGTGGTGCTGACGACGCCCCGGCTGCTGCTGCGGACGTTCCGGCGCGACGACCTGCCGCTGTACGCGGCCCTGAACGCCGACCTCGAGGTGGCCCGGTGGCTCGGGGGGCCGCTGACCCGCGAGGACTCCGACGACATCGCCGCCTGGGCCCAGGAGTGCTACGCCCGGGAGGGGCTGGGCCTGCTCGCCGTCGAGCGGCGCCAGGACGGAGCGTTCCTGGGGATGTGCGGCCTCCACCACCAGGAGTCCTACCCCGACGACGTCGAGGTCGGCTGGCGCCTGGCCCACGAGCACTGGGGCAACGGCTACGCCACCGAGGCCGCCACCGGCTGGCTCGACCACGCCTTCGGGACCATGGGCCTGCCGCGGGTCATCTCCATCACCGACCGGCCGAACCTCCGGAGCCTGGCGGTGATGCGCCGGCTGGGGATGGTGTTCGACCACGAGGCCGAGGTCGAGGACAACGGCGTGACCTTCCAGGCCGTGATCTACGCCATCACCGCCGCCCAGTGGCACAGCCGCGCACCACGCTCAGACTGACCGGTCGAACACACCCGCACGTCGAGCCCCGGGTCGTTGGCCGGCTCGTGCGGGTCCAGGACGACCGGCGGCTCGGGGACGGCCAGCGCATCACCGGCGCATCGTATGCTCGATCTTGGCGCCCATGTCGGAGACGCCGACCACGACCAGGCCGGGCTGGCCGGCGTCGAGCTGCTCGCCCGCTCGGCCACCGTCGACCGCGTGATCGACGCCATCAAGCCCTTCAACCCCACGGTCATCCAGACCAACCTGACCAAGGACCGGGAAAGAGGAGCTCGTCGCGGCCCTCAAGGGCTGACGGCCCGCCCGCGCCGCTCGCCCGGACGTCGCCCGTCGGCAAGAATGTGCCGGCGGGCGACAGAAGGAGCAGGACATGAGCGAGCGGGCGGTGGACGGCCGGGCCGGAGTGGTGGCGGTGGCCGGGGAGGCCCTGGTGGACTTCGTGCCCGCGGGCGGGGACGGGGTGTTCCGGGCCGCGCCGGGCGGGAGCCCGGCGAACGTGGCCGTCGGGCTGGCCCGGCAGGAGGTCCCGACCCGGCTGCTGGCCCGGATCGCCGACGACCTGCTCGGGCACCGGCTCCGGTCCCACCTGGAGGAGAACGGGGTCGACCTGTCGTTCGCCGTGCGGGCGGCCGAGCCGACCTCGCTGGCCATCGTGGCCGTGGGCCGCGACGGGGTGGTCGAGTACGACTTCCGGGTCGAGGGCACGGCCGACTGGCAGTGGGCCGACCACGAGCTCGGCGGCGCCCTCGACGGGAACGTGGTCGCGCTGCACGCCGGGTCGATCGCCCTGACCATGCCGCCAGGGGCCGATGTGCTCCAGCGGTTGCTGGCCGGGGCCCGTAAGGACCTGACCGTGTCCTACGACCCCAACTGCCGGCCGCTGCTGATGGGCTCCCCCGACGCCGTCCGGGGCCGCATCGAGGCCCTGGTCGGCCTGGCCGACGTGGTCAAGGCCAGCGCCGACGACCTTGCCTGGCTGCTCCCGGGCCGGGCCCCCGAGCAGGTCGCCGAGTCCTGGCTGGCCAAGGGCCCGGCGCTGGTGGCGATCACCCTTGGCCCGGGCGGCGTGCTGGCCGGGACCCGCCAGGCCGGGGTCCTGCGCCGCCCCGGCCGGGTGGTCGAGGTGGTCGACACCGTCGGCGCCGGCGACGCCTGCATGGCCGCCCTGCTGGCCGGCCTCCACCGCCGCGACCTCCTCGGCGCCGGCCGCCGCCCGGCCCTCCAGGCCATGGACGCCGCCACCCTCACCGCCCTGGCCGACGAGGCCGTCCTGGCCGCCGCCATCACCTGCACCCGCCCCGGCGCCGACCCCCCGACGGCCGCCGACCTGGCGGCGGCATCGGCCTAGCCGGGCCTGTTCGCGGAGGACCCGGTCGCTAACCTAGGCGTATTGTGCCGTTTTGCCCCTTCTGCTCGTGAAGAAGTGCGTGAGCGAGATCACCGAGGTGAAGGGACGGGTGGTCCATGAGCTGGAAATGCAGGTGAGGCTCGGTCGAGTTGCCCGAGTTCCCGCAGGCCGCCAGCTGCTGGCCGGCGGCGACCCGGTCGCCCGGCCGCACCCGGACCGACCCACGGCGCAGGTGGGCCAGGGCGGCGTAGACCTCGTCGCCCAGGTCGAGCACGACGTGGTTGCCGAGGATCCGGCCCGGCCCGAGCAGCTCGACAAGGAGGAGGCGTTCTTCGCCGAGGACGAGCGGCTGCTGGCAGTCATCGACGAGACCCTGGACGGCGCCCCGGACGGCGAGCCCGTGCTCGACCTGGCCCGCCGCGCCACCAGGGCCCTGGCCGCCCACAGCGCCGCCGACCCGCAGCGCCGCCTGGCCCGGGAACGGCTGATCGCCGCCACCCCGGCCCTCCAGGCCCGCCGCCTGGCCAAGACGCTGCGCTGGGAGCAGGCGATCGCGGCCCGCCTGGTGGCCAGGGGGTCGAGCGACCAGGAGGCGCTGCTCGTCCCCAAGGTCGCCCTGGCCTGCTTCCAGTCCGCCTATGAGCGCTGGGTCCGTGACCCGGCCAGGACCTGCCGGCCCTGGTCGACGAGAGCTTCGCCGCCCTGTCCGGCCTGACCGGTTAGCGGGTCGTTGGTAGGGGCTGCGAGCCTCGCGAGGTATGGGAAGGGGCCCGAACTGGCACCCTCCCCGGCACCTCGCCGCAGACAGGCGACCCGGGACGGATGCCCGTGAGCATCAGGTCGCGGAATGGCTGCTGGCGACGGTCGCGATCGTGCTCACGATGGTGGTCCTGGTCGGCCAGATGGTCGGCCGCCCCGACCCCCCAGGTCCCGGGACCGCCCCGGGCCCCAGGGCGCCCCCGGCGGCCACCGGCCCGCTGGTGACCACCCCCTGGAGCGCCGGCCAGCCGGCCGCTGATCCCCCGTCGGCCGGCTGGCTGGCCATCGGCGGGGCCCGGGTCGAGGGGGCCGAGCCGGCCGGGGCCGGACGGCGGCCGGGCCGCTTCACCGCCAGCGGCCCCGGCGACCAGGGCATCGCCCTGCCCGGGCTGCTCCGCTGCGTCCCGGGCCGGATCTACGCCGCCACCCTCCTGGTCAGGGCCAGCCGGCCCGGCACCCTGCTCCAGGTGAGCCTGCTCGAGGTGGCCGGCGGCCGGCGGGTGGCCTTCGACACCATCGGGGCCGTGCTCACCGACCCCGGCTGGCGCCGGGTCGAGGTCGCCCACGAGGCCCACCGCCCCGGGACCGCCCTGGCCGTGGAGGTCGTCCTCCCCCGCGGTTCCCCCCGAGCCACCGTCCAGATCGGCGACCTCGAGGTCGGCCCCAGCAGGCACTCCCTGACCGGCGGCTGACCGGCCCAGAGCCCCGGGCGGCCGTCACCCGACCCGGCGCGCACCGGGTCCCCCGGTGGGGGAGCGTAGCCCAGAGCAGGAGTCGGCTCTCGCCGCTGTCCACACCCCCACCCCCATCCTGACCCCATCCCTATCCTGACCCACCCCTTCCCCACCCCATCCTGAACCCCACCCCTATCCTGGGGCGGGTCATGACACCACTGCGGCGGCTGCGACGGGCCGCGATCGATGTCGAGCCGCTGCGCCATCCCGCGTTCCGGCGGCTGTGGCTGGGCAACTCTCTCGGCTTCGTCGGCTTCCAGCTGACCGCCGTGGCCGTGCCCGTGCAGGTGTTCGAGCTGACCGGCTCCTCGTTCTGGGTCGGCATGCTGGGGCTGGTCGGCCTGGCCCCGCTGGTCATGTTCGGGCTCTGGGGGGGCGCGGTGGCCGACGCCGTCGACCGCCGGCTTCTGCTCCTGGGGTCGTCGCTGCTCCTGTGGGGGTGCACCGGCGGGCTGCTCGCGGCCGCCCTGCTCGGCCTGGCCAGCCTGCCGCTGCTGCTCGGGCTGGTCGCGGTCCAGGCGGCCGGGTTCGCGGTCGCCTCCTCGACCCGGGGGGCGATCGTGCCAAGGGTGCTGCCGGCCTCGCTGGTGCCGTCGGCCAACACGCTGTCGTTCACCGCCTCGAACCTGGGGATGGTCGCCGGCCCCCTGCTGGCCGGGCTGATCCTGGCCCGCTGGTCGTTCGCGGCCGCCTACGCCGCCGACCTGGCCATCTTCACCATCGCCCTGTACGCCGCCCTGCGCCTGCCCGCCCTCCCCCCGGCCGGGCCGACCACCACCCCGGGGCTGCGGTCGGTGGTCGACGGGCTGGCCTTCATCGCCACCCGGCCGGTGCTGCTGCTGTCGTTCGCGGTCGACATCGTGGCCATGGTGCTGGCCATGCCCCGGGCCCTGTTCCCGGAGACGGCCGCCGGGCTGGGCAGCCGCGGGGCCGTCGGCTGGCTGTACGCGGCCATCGCCATCGGGGCGGTCCTGGCCGGGCTCTCCTCGGGCTGGATCGGGCGGGTCGGCCGCCAGGGCGTCGCCCTGGTCGGGGCCGTGATCGCCTGGGGGCTGGCCGTGGCCGCGGCCGGGCTGGTCGGGTCCCTGTGGCTGATGGTGCTGCTGCTGGCCGTGGCCGGCGCGGCCGACCTGGTCTCGGCCGTCTACCGCCAGACGATCCTCCAGACCTATGCCCCCGACGAGATGCGCGGGCGTATGCAGGGCGTGTTCATCGTGGTCGTGGCCGGCGGGCCCCGGCTCGGCGACCTGCGGGCCGGGGCGATGGCGGCCGCCTTCGGGGTCACCGTCTCCTGGGTCGGCGGGGCGCTGGCCGCCGCCGCCCTGGTCAGCCTGGCCCTGCTGGTGCCGGCTTTTCGCCGCTACGACGCCCACTCGCCCGAGGCGGCCGCCCGCGACAGCGTGCGCCCGTGACCAACCCGCTACCTGGCCAGCGGGTGGACGCCGAGGCCGGCGTCGACCCGGCGCACCGCCCCCCGGTAGCGCTCCAGGTGGCTGGGGAACCGGCCAGGGTGCAGGCAGGCGGCCAGCAGCTCGGCCGAGTCGACGATCCGGGGGCCGCTGCGGTTGAAGTAGGCGTTGCCGTCGGCCACGTACACCCGCCCGGCGGCCACGGCCGGCCAGGCCTCCCAGGGCAGCGCCTTGGGGAGCAGCTCGAGCTCGGCCAGGGTCCGCTCGACCGGGTAGCCGCACGGCTTGACCACCACCACCTCGGGCTCGAGGGCCCCGAGGGCGGCCAGGTCGAGGGTGGGCGCCTGCTCCCCCGCCACCACCCCCAGCGGGTCGCCGCCGGCGACGGCGATCAGCTCCGGCATCCAGGTGCCGCCGAGCATCACCGGGTCGAGCCACTCGATGCTGACCACTGTGGGCCGGCCACCCGCGGCGGCCTCGCGCTCGAGGCGGCCCAGCCGCTCCAGGAGCCCGCCGACCAGGGCCTCGCCGGCGGCCCGGCGGCCGAGGGCGGCCGCGACCCGGCGGATGTCGTCCCAGATGTCGCCCAGCCGCCGGGGGTGCAGGCTCACCACCTCGACGTCGCGGCCGGCCAGCCGCTCTGTGGCCGCGCACACGGCACCGTAGGAGACCGCGCAGACCTCGCACAGGTCCTGGGTGACGACCACGTCCGGCGCCAGGGCGGCCAGCCGGTCGACGTCCAGGTCGTAGATGGCCAGGGCGGCCCGGAGCAGCTCGCGCACCGACCGGTCGAGGTCGCCGCTGGCGCCCCCGCCCGGGAGCCGGGAGGCGGTCAGGGCCGGGAGCCCGGCCACCTCCGGCGGGTGGTCGCACTCATGCGACACCCCGACCAGCTCGCCGGCGGCCCCGAGGGCGCAGACGATCTCGGTCGCCGACGGCAGCAGCGAGACGACCCGCACCGCTAGGCGCTGCCGCCGGGGGCGATCTCGGTGGGGACCAGGATGCCGGCGGCCTGGGTCGTGCCCTCGTCGATCTCGCGCAGGCAGGAGGTGATCAGCTCGGCCGCGATGCGGTCGAGGGGGATGCGCACGGAGGTCAGCTGCGGCTCGGTCATCTGCTGGACGAAGCCGCCGTCGAAGCCGGTCACGGCCACGTCGTGGCCGACCCGCAGCCCCATCGACGTGGCCGCGTTCACGGTCACCGCGGCCAGCACGTCGCTGCCGGTGACGATCGCGGTCGGGCGGCGCTTGCGGCCGAGCAGCTTGAGCACGTCGCCGTGGACCTCCTCCAGGGTGTTGCCGAGGACGATGGAGCGCTCCCCCACCCGGATCCCGTGGTCGGCCAGGCCCTTGCGGAACCCCTCGAGCCGCTCGACGTCCCAGTAGTTCTTGGCCGCGTAGCCGACGTAGGCGAAGCTCTTGTGGCCCCGGTCGACCAGGTAGTCGACGGCCGAGCTGGCCGCGGCCACGCTGTCGATGTCGACCCAGCACTGGGGCAGGCCGGGGGCGGTGCGGCCGAACATGGCGAACGGCACCCCGACCTGGTGGAGGTAGCGGGCGCGGGGGTCGTCGACCCGCGACCCCGACAGGATGAACCCGTCCACCCCGCGGATGGCGACCAGCTCGCGGAACACCTCGAGCTCGTCGTCCTGCTCGGTGAACACCAGCACGTGGTGGCCGTGGCCGGCGGCCGCCCGGACCAGGGCCTGGATGAACCCGAGGACGAAGGCGTTCTCGGCGGCCAGCTGCTCGCTCGGCATGTGGTAGCCGAGCTGCATGGTCCGCTGCGACCGGAGGCTGCGGGCGGCCCGGTGGGGCTGGTAGTCGAGCTCCTCGATGGCCCGCAGGACGCGGTTCCGGGTGTCCTCGGAGTAGCCCGTGCGGCTGTTGAGCACGTTGGAGACGGTCTGGCGCGAGACCCTGGCCAGCCTGGCCACATCGTTGATGTCGCTGCGGGGCTTGGCCGCGCCCTGCGTCGGTGCCCGATCCTCGGTCCGCTTACCGGCCACGTTGACCTCCGACCTCACGGCGCGTAGGGCCAGGGTACCCGATCGCACCCCTGGGGACAGTCCCGGCGCAGAAGCCGGACATTAGGAACTCTTGACGCTGCCAAATGACCATGGTATTAACCGTCTCACGCACTAGTTGAACGTTCAAGTTCCTCGAGCATCCCTTGAACATTCAAGCACCGCGTTCGATGACGAGGGAGGCCGAAGTCCAAGGCCAGACCGACGCGGGCCCACCGTCCGGCCATGACCGGCCGGGGCTTGCCGATCCGATCGATCAACCACAGATGCCTGTGGAGGTGAGCCCATGAAGAGGAAACTGCGGATCGTGAGGGCCGCGGTACTGCTGGCGGTGGTCGCGCTGGTTCTCTCCGCCTGTGGCGGAGGCGGTGGCCAGACCAGCGGCGGTGGCGCCCAGACCGGATCGGGCGCCCAGCTGCTCATCTGGACCGGTGGCGGCCCCGGCGGCGAGGCGACCAAGAAGCTCGGCGAGGCCTGGGGGAAAGAGAACGGCGTCAATGTCGCCGTCCAGCTCGTCCCCGAGAATCTGCAGACGCAGTTCGTCACGGCATCCCAGGCCGGCAAGGCCCCCGACGTCGTGATGGGCGCGCACGACTGGATCGGCAACCTGGTCCAGAACGGCGCCATCGACCCGATCCAGATGACCGAGGACACCAGGGCCGCTTACGAGAAGCTCGCCATCGAGGCGGTGACCTTCAACGGCCAGACCTACGGCGTCCCGTTCACGATGAACAACATCGTGCTGTTCCGGAACACCGACCTGGCGCCGGAGGCGCCGTCGAGCATCGAGGACCTGGTCGCCACCGGCAAGCAGCTCAAGGCCGCCGGCAAGACGAGCGAGATCCTCGCGCTCCCGGTCGGGCCCACCGGCGACCCCTACCACATCAACCCGCTCTACACCTCCGGCGGCGGCTACATGTTCGGCCAGCAGCCGGAGGGGGGCTACAACCCCAAGGACCTCGGGGTCGGCAAGCCGAGCTCCGTCCAGGCCTACGAGAAGATCGCCGCGCTGGGTGAGAAGGGCGAGGGCGCGCTCAAGCGCTCCATCGCCGGCGACAACATCCTCAGCCTCTTCACGGCCAAGAAGACCGCCTTCATGATCAGCGGGCCGTGGCAGTTCGCCGACCTCAAGAAGACCAAGCTCCACTATGACGTCTCGCCGGTGCCGGCCTTCGAGGGCGGGAAGCCGGCCAGGCCGTTCATCACCGTCGACGCGGCCTATGTGGCCAGCAAGGGCCAGAACAAGCTGCTCGCCCAGGAGTTCGTCACCAACTACTGGTCGACGCCGGAGGTGAACCTGGCGCTGTTCAAGGCCAGCCCGAACGTCCCGGCGCTCAAGGCGGCGCTGGAGCAGATCAAGGCGAGTGACCCGCTGGTGGTGAAGGTGGCCGATGCCGGCCGCAAGTCGGGCCAGATCATGCCCAGCATCCCCGAGATGGCGGCGGTGTGGGACCCGCTCGGCAAGGCCGAGGCCGCGGTCGTCGCCGGCTCCGACCCCGCCTCCAGCATCTCAGCGGCAGGCAAGGCTATCCAGGCTTCGCTCAAGTGACCGTCCCGCACCCATGAACTCTCCCTCCACCGCGTAGGAGGTCGACGTGGCGAAGTCCGAAGTCCGCGAGAAAGCGACGCTCACACCACCCGAGAAGAAGCCACCGCGGTTCGGCATGGCGGCGGACGGGACCAGCTCTCCGGCGGGGCTGATCATCAAGATCGCCGTCCTGGCCGTGGTTCTGGGGATCGCGGTCTGGGCGGCGCTGCCGCTGCTGGCCGACCAGCGCTGGATCGGGCTGGCGATCGTGGTCCTGGTCACCGCGCTCCTGTTCTACATCTACCTGTCACCTCGAAGGGTGCCGGCGAAGTACCTGATCCCGGGCACGTTGTTCCTCATCGTGTTCCAGATCGTCCCGGTCCTCTACACCATGTCCACCGCGTTCACGAACTTCGGGGACGCCCACCGGGGCAGCAAGCAGGACGCCATCGCGGCGATCGAAGGCACCTCGGTGCAACAGGTGCCCGGCACGCCGGAGTACGTGCTGTCGCTGGCCACCAAGGGAGACCCGACAACCGGGGACATCGTCTTCCTCCTCACCGACCCGGCCGCCAAGCAGTCGTTCGCTGGTACCTCGGAGGGGCTGGAGGAGCTGGCCGCCGACGACATCCAAGTGGGGCCAGACGGCAAGGTCGTGGAAGCGCCGGGCTACACCGTCCTCAACATCGGCCAGGCGAGTGCCCGTGCCGAGGACATCTCGCAGTTCAGCGTGCCCACCGACAGGGGCGCCATCAAGAACCAGGGCCTGTCCCGGGCCTTCGAGGGGACCCCCCTGCGGGCCTATGACGCGAGCTGCGACTGCATCAAGGACGCCGAGTCCGGCCAGACCTGGACCGCGGACGACTCCAACGGCCTGTTCGTCGACAGCGAGGGGGAGGCTCTGGCCCAGGGCTGGAAGGTCAACGTCGGCTTCCGCAACTTCACCAACGTCCTCAGCGACCAAACGCTGCGGGCCTCGTTCCTGAAGATGCTGGTCTGGAACTTCGGGTTCGCGATCGGCACGGTCGTGATCACCTTTGTCCTTGGGCTGCTGGTGGCAGTCGTCCTCAACAAGGAGGAGCTGAAGGGGCGGCGCATCTACCGGTCGCTGATCATCCTGCCCTACGCCATGCCGGTCGTCGCGATGTACCTGGTGTGGCGGGACATGTTCAACACCGACTTCGGACTGCTCAACCGGCTGCTCGGCACCCACATCAACTGGTTCGGGACCACCGCGAGCGCGATGTTCGCGATCCTGCTGGTCCAGCTCTGGCTCGGCTACAACTACATGTTCCTGGTGTGCACCGGCGCCCTGCAGTCGATCTCGGCCGACCTCACCGAAGCAGCCCAGGTCGACGGGGCCAAGCCGTCCTACGCATTCCGCACCATCACCTTCCCGCTGCTGCTGGTCGCGCTGGCCCCGCTACTGATCGCGTCGTTCGCCTTCAACTTCAACAACTTCAACGCCATCTACCTGGTCAGCCAAGGCGCCCCGTTCCCGCCGGACAATCCCCAGGCCGGCAACACCGACATCCTCATCACCTACACCTACCGGCTCGCCTTCGGTGGCGCGGGGGCG
>Ga0207706_10005105_pt1 | contig 12257 bp, 13 predicted proteins | sample KBSC53metaG_FD_184318 | JGI IMG/M metagenome (GOLD analysis project Ga0207706, IMG submission 184318) | Corn rhizosphere microbial communities from Kellogg Biological Station, Michigan, USA - KBS C5-3 metaG (SPAdes) (version 2) | ecosystem: Host-associated > Plants > Roots > Rhizosphere > Soil ... | reverse complement strand
AACAACAACATCCGGAACCAGTTCGAGCTGCCGGTGCTGTTTTATGGTGCGTGCTTCATCTTGTGGGGGCTCGAGGCGGTCGGCGTTGTCGCGCTGGTGCTCGCGTGGCTATTCGTCGTGAGCCGGATCGCACACACGTGGATTCACCTGACATCCAACTACATCCCGAATCGCCGGCGCCTGTTCACGGTCGGCTGGTGGATCCTGCTGGCGATGATGCTGCTGGTCGTCTGGCAGCTTGCCGGACGTGCAATTACAGCCATTTAGGCGTGTAGGACAGATACGACTTACGTAGGCCGGCATGCGACCGATAGCCTTGGGCATGCGAGTTTTCTGGATGGCTATGACGGCCATGGTGCTCGTTGGCTGCGCCACGACGCCGGTCCCAAGCTCGTCCGCCACCCCGGTTCCGCCGGAGCGAATCATGGCGCCCGAGTTCACCAAGCCCCACCAGGGGCTTGCCATGCTCGTGGTGACCAACCCCTACGTGATGACGCAGGTGCTCGGCATCCTCGTCGTCGTCGTGCTGCCGTCGCTCTACTTCGGCCGGCGTGTCCGCAAGCTGTCGCGGGCGAGCCAGGACCGGATCGCCGACTCGAGCGCCATCGCGGGCGAGGTGCTGAACGCCATCCCGGTGGTGCAGAGCTACACACAGGAGCAGCGCGAGGCCGGCCGCTTCGCCGCCGCCACCGAGGCCGCTTTTGACACGGCGCGCAAGCGCACGCGGGTGCGCTCGATGCTGGTCGCTTTCATCATCACCGCATCGTTCGGCACGCTGCTGTGGGGGCTGTACCAGGGCACGCAGGCGGTGATGCGCGGTGCGATCACCGCCGGCCACCTGGGCGAGACGGTCGTCTACGTCGCGCTGCTGGTCAGCTCGATCGCGGTGTTGTCGGAGGTGTATGGCGACATCCTGCGCGCCGCAGGCGCCACCGAGCGGCTGATGGAGCTGCTGTCGGCCCGCTCGCCGGTCGCCTCGCCGGCCCATCCGCGCGCACTGCCGGCAGCCCAGGGCGGCTCGGCGATCGCGCTGGAGGGCGTGACCTTCCACTACCCCTCGCGGCCACAACATGCGGCGCTGCGCGACTTCTCGCTGCAGGTGAAGCCGGGCGAGACGGTCGCGCTGGTCGGGCCCAGCGGCGCGGGCAAGAGCACCGTGTTCCACCTGCTGCTGCGCTTCTATGACGTGCAGGCCGGCCGGGTGATGGTCGACGGCCAGCCGGTGCGCGAGCTCGCACTGGCCGACCTGCGCCACCGCATCGGCATCGTGCCGCAGGAGAGCGTGATCTTCTCGACCACGGCGCTGGAGAACATCCGCTATGGCCGGCCCGATGCGAGCGACGCCGAGGTGTTCGCCGCCGCGAAGGCCGCCTTCGCGCACGACTTCATCACCGCGCTGCCCGAGGGCTACAACACCTTCCTCGGCGAGCGCGGCGTGCGCCTGTCGGGCGGGCAGCGGCAGCGCATCAGCATCGCCCGCGCGATCCTGAAGAACCCGCCGCTGCTGCTGCTCGACGAAGCGACCAGCGCGCTCGACGCCGAGAGCGAGCGCATGGTGCAGGCCGCGCTCGAATCGGCGATGAAGGACCGCACGACGCTGGTGATCGCGCACCGCCTCGCCACCGTGCAGAAGGCGGACCGCATCGTGGTGCTCGAGGCCGGCCAGATCATCGAGCAGGGCTCGCACGCGCAGCTGCAGGCGGCGGGCGGGCTTTATGCACGGCTGGCGGCGCTGCAGTTCGACGCGTGAACCGATAATCCGCCCCCATGAGCCGCCCCGTCCGCACCCAGTACGAAGACTTCATGCGCCATGTGTTCGAGCATGGCGTCTCCAAGACCGACCGCACCGGCACCGGCACGCGCAGCGTGTTCGGCCACCAGATGCGCTTCGACCTGCGCGAAGGCTTTCCGCTGGTCACCACGAAGAAGGTGCACCTGAAGTCCATCATCCTCGAGCTGCTGTGGTTCCTGCGCGGCGACGCCAACGTCAAGTGGCTGCAGGAGCGCGGTGTGACGATCTGGGACGAGTGGGCGAACCCGCAGACCGGCGACCTCGGGCCGGTGTACGGCGTGCAGTGGCGCAGCTGGCCCACGCCGGAGGGCGGGCACATCGACCAGATCGCCGAGGTCGTGCAACAGCTCAAGAGCAACCCCGACTCGCGCCGCATCATCGTCAGCGCCTGGAACGTGGCCGACCTGCCGAAGATGGCGCTGATGCCCTGCCATGCGTTCTTCCAGTTCTACGTGGCCGAAGGCCGGCTCTCGTGCCAGCTGTACCAGCGCAGCGCCGACATCTTCCTCGGCGTGCCGTTCAACATCGCGAGCTATGCGCTGCTGACCCACATGCTGGCGCAGCAGTGCGATCTCGAGGTGGGCGACTTCATCTGGACGGGCGGCGACTGCCACATCTACAACAACCACTTCGAGCAGGTGCAGACGCAGCTCGCGCGCGCGCCCTACCCTTACCCGCTGCTGAACATCAAGCGCAGGCCGGCCTCGATCTTCGAGTACGAATACGAGGACTTCGAGGTGCTCGAGTACGAATGCCATGCGCCGATCAAGGCGCCGGTCGCGGTCTGATGGGCACCATCGCCCTCCTCGCCGCCGTCGCGCGCAACGGCACCATCGGCCGCGACAACCAGCTGCTGGTGCGGCTGCCCGAGGACCTGAAGCGCTTCAAGCGCCTGACGCTGGGGCATCCGATGATCATGGGCCGCAAGACCTATGAATCGATCGGCCGGCCGCTGCCAGGCCGCCGCAGCATCGTGGTCACGCGCAACACCGCCTGGCAGGCCGAAGGCGTCGAGACGGCGCACTCGCTGGACGACGCGCTGCAGCGCGTGGCCGACGCACCGCAGGTGTTCGTGATCGGCGGCGGCGAGATCTATGCACAGGCCCTGCCCCACGCCGACGTGCTCGAGCTCACCGAGCTCGAGCAGGACTTCGAAGGCGATACCTTCTTTCCGGCGTGGCCGCGCGAGCAATTCAAAGAGGTTGCGCGAGAAACGCACACGGCCCCGGAGGGCTGGGCCTATCACTTCGTCACCTATCAACGACAGCACTGAGGGAATGCCATGTCAGGTCACGGTTTTCACGTCCACGGTCCGCACGACCATGAGCTGGAGCACGCAGCACACCACGGCGACAAGGACAGCTTCGCCGGCATGATCGCGGTGATGACCGCGATCCTCGCGACCATCGGCGCGCTGTTCGCCTACATGGGCGGCGCGACGCAGGCGAACGCGGCGCTGTACAAGAACAACGCCGCGATCAAGAAGACGGAAGCCTCGAACCAGTGGAACTACTACCAAGCCAAGAGCGGCAAGCAGAACCTCGCCGAGCTCGCGATGGCGCTGGTGGCGTCCGACGACAAGAAGGCGCAGTACCAGAAGGAAATCGAGCGCTACAAGCAGGAAAAGAACGAGATCAAGGCCGGCGCCGAGAAGCTCGAGGCTGAATCGAAGTCCTGGGACGAGCAGTCCGACGCGCAGATGCACCTGCACCACCGCTGGGCCCAGGCCACCACCGGGCTGCAGATCTCGATCGCGCTGGCCGCCATCGCGCTGCTGACGCGCCGCAAGTGGCTCGAGTGGGGTATGTTCGGCGTCGCCGGCATCGGCGTGGCGCTGGGCATCGCGGCGCTGCTGCACTACTGAACCCGGCGAGCCGGGGGCAACCGCATATCACCGCGGTTGCAACCACTCTATATTTCCAATATCATCGAATCATGGAAGATAAAGACGTCGTCCGCTCCCTGGCTGCGCTGGCCCATGACCTGCGGTTGCAGGTGTTCCGCGCGCTGGTGGTGGTCGGCCAGCAGGGCATCACGCCCGGCACCATGGCCGAACACCTGGAGGTGCCGGCCGCGACGTTGTCGTTCCACCTGAAGGAGCTGATGCACGCCGGCCTGGTCACGCAGGAGCGCCAGGGCCGCAACCTGATCTACCGCGCGTCGTTCGAGCACATGAACGCACTGCTCGGCTACCTCACCGCCAACTGCTGCCAGGGCGAGACCTGCCTGCCCGCGGCCTCCACGCGATCGTCCTGCTGCTGATCCGTCATGACCACCCACGTCCTCATCCTCTGCACCCACAACTCCGCCCGCAGCGTGCTCAGCGAAGGCATGCTCAACCACTGGGCCCGCCAGCTCGGCAAGGACGTGAAGGCGCACAGCGCCGGCAGCGCGCCGAGCGGCCGGATCAACCCGCTCGCGCTCGAGGCGCTGCGCAACGCCGGGGTCGACACCACGGGCTACTACAGCAAGAGCTGGGATGAATTCAGCCGCGAAGGCGCGCCGGCGCTGGCCATCGTGATCACCGTGTGCGACAGCGCCGCGGCCGAGCAATGCCCGGTGTTCTTCGGCGGCAACGGCGGCCAGCCGGTCAAGGTGCATTGGGGCTACCCCGACCCCTCCAACGCCGAGGGTGGCGACGATGGCAAGCGCCGCGCCTTCGAGCTGACGCGCCAGGCCATCGGCTACCGCATGCTGCAGTTGCTGCAGCTGCCGCTCGAGACACTGGGCCAGGCCGAGCTGCGGCAGGCGCTGGTCGAGATCGGCAAGAGCTGAGATGGATCTCCCTCGCAGGCTCGCCGGCGAAGCGCTGGGCACCGCGCTGCTGCTCGCGGTGGTGATCGGCTCGGGCGTCATGGCCGAGCGGCTGGCCGGCGGCAACGTGGCCGTGGCGCTGCTCGCCAATACCCTGGCCACCGTGGGCGGCCTCTACATCCTGATCGAGGTCTTCGGGCCGATCAGCGGCGCGCATTTCAATCCGGCCGTCAGCGCGGTGATGGCCTGGCGCCGCGAGCTGCCCCGGGCTGCACTGCTGCCCTACATCGCGGCGCAGCTGCTGGGTGCGATGCTGGGCGCCTGGCTCGCCCACGCGATGTTCGACATGCCGGTCCTGCAGGTCTCGGCCAAGGTGCGCAGCGGCACCGGCCAATGGATCGCCGAAGGCGTGGCCACCGCGGGCCTGCTGCTGGTGATCCTGCGGGCGCCCACGGGCCGGGCGGCGGGCATGGTGGCCAGCTACATCGGGGCGGCCTACTGGTTCACCGCATCGACCTCGTTCGCCAACCCGGCCGCCGCCTTCGGCCGCCTGTTCACCGACAGCTTCGCCGGCATCGCACCGGCGAGCGTGCCGGGCTTCGTGCTGGCCGAGCTGCTCGGTGCGGCCGTGGGCCTGGCGATCCATCACGCCTTCGAGCCGCCGCGCGCCAGCCCCGCGCCTCGTTGAACCGATCGCTCCTGCGGGAGCGATTTTCACAACCAAGTAGTTGCTATTGACAACTTGTTGGAAGGAGCCGAACATGCACCCAGATAGTTGCTACCCACAACCAGATGACACCCTCTCCCGGCACCGCCGGCGAACTGCTGCGCGAAGTGGCGCGGCTCTACACCCGGGCGCAGCGCGTGGTGGCCGACTGCTGCAACACCACCAACACGCAGTGCCACATCCTTACCGAGCTGGGGCGTTCGGGGCCGATGCCGATGAGCGAGCTGGGCACGCGGCTGCTGCTGGAAAAGAGCTGGATCAGCCGCGCGGTCGACAGCCTGGTCGAGCGCAAGCTGGTGACCAAGGAGCCGAACCCGGCCGACGCGCGCAGCTGGATCGTCACGCTCACCGCGGTGGGCCGGCAGCGCGTGAAGGCGCTGAACGCCACGCTGGACGGGCACGCCGAGCAATTGCTCGCCACCCTGGGCGAGCGCGACCGCAAGGAAGTCGACCGCGCTTTGCTGGTGCTGCTGAAAGTGCTGCGCCAGGACACCAGCGCCAACTGCTGCCTGCCACCGCCTGAAGGAAGGGAACGATCATGTCGATGATGAACAACGTGTCCCTGCGCCAGGCCGGCCCGGCCGACTGGCCCGCGATCCGCGCGCTGCTGCAGGCGAACGCACTGCCGTTGCAAGGCGCCGAGGCGCACCTGCCCACCTTCGTGGTCGCCGCCAGCGGCGCCGAGGTGATCGGCACCGCTGGAGCCGAGGTCTACGGCGACGTGGCGCTGCTGCGCTCGGTCGCGGTGGCACCCGGGCTGCAAGGCCAGGGCATCGGCGAGTCGCTGGTCGGCCTGCTGCTGCAGGAGGCCCGGCGCCGCGGCATCCGCCAGGTGTTCCTGCTGACCACCACCGCTGCAGGCTACTTCCCGCGCTTCGGGTTCGAGCGGCTGCCTCGCGAGCAGGCGCCGCAGGCACTGCAGGCCTCGGCCGAGTTCCAGGGCGCCTGCCCGGCCAGCGCGGTGCTGATGAGCGCCACGCTGATCGACACGCCGAAGGCGGATGCCACGCTCCCGGTGGCCGTGCTCGGCGCGGGGCCGGTGGGGCTGGCCGCGGCCGCCCGGCTGATCGAGCGCGGGATCGAGCCGCTGATCCTCGAGGCCGGCGCTTCGGTCGGCGCCCATCTGCTCGACTACGGGCATGTGCGGCTGTTCTCGCCGTGGCGCTACAACATCGATGCGGCCATGGCCGCGCTGCTGCGCCCCACCGGCTGGCAGGCGCCGCCGGCCGACGAGCTGCCGCTGGCGCGTGAAGTCGTCGACCGCGTGCTGCGGCCTTTCGCCGAGCTGCCGCAGGTGGGCCGCGCGCTGCGACTGAACACGCGGGTGCTGTCGGTGAGCCGAGAGGGCTTCGACAAGGTCAAGACCGCCGGCCGCGAGCAGGCGCCGTTCGTGATCCGCGTGATGCGCGACGACCGGGTCACCGAGTTGCGCGCCCGGGCGGTGATCGATGCCACCGGCACCTGGGGAACGCCGAACCCGGTGGGCGCCAACGGCCTGCCGGCGATCGGCGAGCACGACCACCGCGAACGCATCTTCCACGGGATTCCCGACGTGCTGGGCCGCGACCGCGCGCGTTATGCCGGCCGCCGCACGCTGGTCGTCGGCGCGGGCCATTCGGCTGCCAACGCGCTGCTCGGCCTGGCCGAGCTGGCCCGCAACGCGCCCGGCACGCGCCTCGCCTGGGCCGTGCGCACGCCGACGCTGGCGCGTGTGTTCGTCGGCGGCGCGGCCGATGCCCTGCCGGCGCGCGGCCAGCTCGGCGCCGAGTTGCAGGCGCTGCGCGATCGTGGCGGGCTGGAGTTCATCAGCGGGCTGCGCATCAGCGCGCTGCACGCCGCGAACGGCCGCCTCCGCGTCGAAGGCGTGGGGGCCGACGGCGCGCTGCAGCGCATCGACGACATCGACCAGATCATCTGCGCCACCGGCCAGCGGCCCGACCTGTCGATCACCCGCGAGCTGCGCCTGAAGCTCGACCCCTGGCTCGAATCGACCGAGGCCCTCGGGCCGCTGATCGATCCCAACCTGCACAGCTGCGGCACCGTGCGGCCGCACGGCCACCGCGAGCTGGCGCATCCGGAGGCCGGCTTCTACACGGTGGGCGTCAAGAGCTACGGCCGCGCGCCGACCTTCCTGATGGCGACCGGCTTCGAGCAGGCGCGATCGGTGGTGGCGGCGATCGCCGGCGACCTCGAAGCGGCCGACCGCGTCGAGCTGGAGCTGCCCGAGACGGGCGTCTGCAGCATCGCGGCGGCCCCCGCCGCGAGCACTGCGGCCGCGGGCTGCTGCGGCGGCCCGGCCAAGGCCGATGCCTCGGCCTGCTGCGTGCTCGATGAGGTGAAGAAGGCCCAGGGCGCGGCCGGCTGCGGCTGCGGGTCGCCGGCGGTCGCCAAACCGAAGGCGAGGACCGGCTGCTGTGGCTGAGCGCGGTGCAACGGCGTCGCCCTGGGCCATCGTGGTGGCGCTGGGCATCACGCAGATCATCTCGTGGGGCTCGCTGTACTACGCCTTCTCGCTAATGATCGAACCGCTCGCGGTCGCCACCGGCGGCGGCCGCAGCGCGGTGGTCGGTGCGTTCTGCGTGTCGCTGCTGGTCGCCGGGCTGGCGTCGGCACCGGTGGGCCGGCTGATCGACCGGCGCGGCGGCCGGTGGGTGATGGCGGCCGGTTCGGTCGGCGGCGGCCTGCTGCTCGCGGCGCTGGCCCACGTGGGCAGCCTCTGGCAGCTCTATGCGGTGTGGGCGCTGCTCGGTGCAGTGATGGCGATGACGCTGTACGACCCGGCGTTCGCGGTGCTCGGGCAGGTGTTCCGCGAGCGGCAGCGCCAGGCGATCACCGCGCTGACGCTGTTCGGCGGCTTCGCCAGCACGGTGTTCTGGCCGCTGACGCAATGGCTGGTGCAGCAGCATGGCTGGCAGCACGCGCTGCTGGTGCTGGGGCTGCTGAACCTGCTGCTGTGCGCGCCGCTGCACGCGGGCCTGCTGCCGGCGCCGCAGGCCCGGGAGCCGCAAGGCCCGCTGCCGGGCCGCGCGCCGGCGACCAGCCTCGCCGCCGTGCTGCGCGATCCCACGTTCTATGGGCTGTGCGCCGCGTTCACCGGCAACGCGCTGGTGTTCTCGGCGATGTCGGTCCACCTGATCCCGCTGCTGCAGGGCAAGGGCCTCAGCGTCGCGCAGGCGGCGTGGGTGGGGGCGCTGGTCGGGCCGATGCAGGTGCTCGGCCGGCTGCTGGAATACGTATTCCTCGGGCGCTGGCATCCGTCGCGCGTGGGCTCGCTCGCGATGTGGCTGCTGCCGCTGTCGCTGGGCCTGCTGGCGCTGCTGCCGGCCGACATGGCGGGCCTGGCCGTGTTCGCGCTGCTGTACGGCAGCGGCAACGGCGTGATGACCATCGTGCGCGGTGCGATCCCGGCCGAGCTGTATGGCCGCGAGAGCTACGGTGCGGTCAACGGCGCGATGGCCACGCCGGTGCTGCTGTCCAAGGCCGCCGGGCCGATCGCGGCATCGGTCGTGCTCGCCGTCAGCGCGCAGCCGTCGACGATGATTCTTTGTCTTGCGATGGTGGGCATCGTCTCCGCGACGCTGTTCACCTGGACGGTGCGGCGGCACCACACGCAACCCCTTCCCAACCCGAGCCCCCATCCCCACCCATGAACCTGCGAGTTGCCACGCCCGACGATGCCGAAGCCGTCACCGCGATCTATGCACCGATCGTCGCGGAGACCGCGATCTCGTTCGAGCTCGAGCCGCCCACCATCGACGAGATGCGCTCGCGCATCGCCGGCACGCTGCAGCGGCTGCCGTGGCTGGTGAGCCTGGATGCGGCGGGCAGGGTCAACGGCTATGTCTACGCGAGCCGGCACCGCGAGCGCGCGGCCTACCAATGGGCTGTCGACACCACCGCCTATGTGCATGCGGCGGCGCGCGGCCAGGGTGTCGGCCGCCGGTTGTACCAGGCGCTCTTCGCCGAGCTGGTGAAGCTCGGGTATTACCAGGCCTTCGCCGGCATTGCGCTGCCCAACGCGGCGAGCGTCGGCTTGCACGAGGCGGTGGGATTCACGCCGCTGGGCGTGTACCGACAGGTCGGCTACAAGCACGGCCAATGGCGCGACGTGGGCTGGTGGCAGAAGACGCTGCAGCAGCCCGCGGGAGAACCGGCGCCGCCGCGCGTGTTCGGCGGCTAGAAGAGCTCCACCGCCATTGCGGTCGCTTCGCCGCCGCCGATGCACAGCGAAGCGACGCCGCGCTTGAGCCCGCGGTGGCGCAGCGCCCCCAGCAGCGTCACCACCACGCGCGCGCCCGACGCACCGATCGGGTGGCCCAGCGCGCAGGCGCCGCCGTGCACGTTCATCAGCTCGTGCGCGATGCCGAACTCGTGCATCACCGCCATCGGCACCGCGGCGAAGGCTTCGTTCACCTCCCACAGCTCGACCTGCTCCGCGCGCCAGCCCGCCTTGTGCAGCACCTTGCGCACCGCGCCGACCGGTGCGGTCGTGAACCAGCGCGGCTCCTGCGCATGCACCGCATGGCCGGCGATGCGCGCCAGCGGCGCCAGGCCATGGCGCTGCGCAGCGGATTCGCGCATCAGCACCAGCGCGGCGGCGCCATCGCAGTTGCTGGAAGAGCTGGCCGCGGTGATGCGGCCATCCTTCTTGAACGCCAGCTTCAGCGTCGGGATCTTGTCGACCTTCAGCTTGAACGGCCGCTCATCGAGCGACACCACCGCGCTGTCGGCCCCACCGCGCACCGCCACCGGCGCCAGCTCCCAATCGAAGCCGCCGCGCTCGTTGGCCTCGCGCGCACGCTCCACCGAAGCGATCGCGAAGCGGTCCATCGCCTCGCGGCTGAAGCCGTATTTCTCGGCGCACTCCTCGCCGAACATGCCCATCGGCTTGCCGGGCTCGTAGGCGTCTTCCAGGCCATCGAGCGTCATGTGGTCGAAGAAGGTGGTCGCACCCGCCTTCACGCCCGCGCGCACATGCGCCAGGTGCGGCGCGTTGCTCATGCTCTCCATGCCGCCGGCGACCAGCACCTCGGCGCTGCCGGCGATCAGCATGTCGTGCGCGAGCATCGCGGCGCGCATGCCGCCGCCGCACACCTTGTTCAGCGTGATCGCGCCGGTGGCATCGGGCAGGCCGGCGCGCCGCGCCGCCTGGCGGGCCGGCGCCTGGCCCTGGCCGGCCGTCAGCACGTTGCTCATCAGCACTTCGTCCACCGCATCACGCGGCACGCCGGCCCGCTGCAGCGCCGCGGCGATCGCGACGGCACCCAGGTCCCATGCGGGGCGGCCGGAGAGTTCGCCCAGCAACGCGCCGATCGGCGTGCGGGCGGCGGAGACGATGACGACGGGATCGGACATGGCGTGCACTCCAGAGGAATCGATGAGCTTCATTGGAGCGAAACCGGCCGGCGCGCTACAGTGTCCTACCCGACATTTTTGAGGCGGTTTCGGACATGCACGACTTCGTCGTCCTGTTGCTCCCCGGCGCGCACGCGACCAGCGTCGCCTCCACACTCGACATGCTCGAGGCCGCCCGCCACATGGCCAGCCGCCAGGGCCTGCCGACGCCGCGCTGGCAGGTGGTGTCGGCCGGCGAACCGCGGGTGCCGCTGAGCAACAACCTGTGGCTGGAGGCGCAGCCGCTGCCGCGGCGGCTGCCGCCCGGCCGGCCCGCCTGGGTGGTGCCCGGCATGGGCGTCACCAGCGCGCGGCGCGCCGAGGAGCTGCTCGCCAACCCCGGCGTGCAGGCGGCATTGCTGCTGCTGCGCCGGGCGGCGGCACGCGGCAGCGTGGTGGCAGCCTCCTGCTCGAGCGTGCTGGCGCTGGCACAGGCCGGCCTGCTCGACGGGCGCCGCGCCACCGTGTCGTGGTGGCTGGCGCCGCTGCTGCGCCGGCTCGCACCGGCCTGCACCGTCGACGAGACGCGCATGGTCATCGAGGACGGGCCTGTGGTGACCGGCGGCGCCGCGTTCGCGCAGACCGACCTGATGCTGTGGCTGCTGCGGCGACGCTTCGGCGCTTCGCTGGCCGACACGATCGCGCGCGTGCTGGTGCTGGATGGCCGGCAGCTGCAGAGCCCCTACATCGACACGGCGATGCTGCACGCCAACCACGACCTGCTGTCGCGCATCGAGGCGCAGGTGCGGGCCACACTGCCCGAGTCGCCCTCGGTGCGGGCGCTGGCCGAAGCCGCAGCCGTGTCGCCGCGCACGCTCGCGCGCCATGTGCGCGCGGCCACCGGGCGATCGCCGCTGGCGTTGATCCAGAGCATCCGCCTCGCCTGCGCTCGCGCGCTGCTCGAAGGCAGCGGGCTCTCGGTCGAGGAGGTCGCGCACCGTGTGGGCTATGGCGACGCGACCGCGCTGCGGCGTTTGATGAAGAAGTCGTACGGCACCACGCCGCGGCAGATGCGGCAGCCCGCACTGGAAATCGCGCGCTAGCGCAGCGCCGCGTAGATCGCCTCGCGCAGCAGCGCCCGGTAGGCGAAGCGCTGGCTCGGGGCCTGCAGCATCTGCACGACCACCAGCCCACGCTGCGGGTCGCACCAGAAGTTGCAGCCCGACATGCCGGGCCATGTGAAGTCGCCCCGGGTGCCGGGCAGCGGGTTGCCGCGTTCGCGCGTGCGGATGCACACGCCCAGCCCGAAGGTCTGGCCCATCGCGGGCGTCGGCGCCACCGAGCCGAGCGTGCTGATGTACGAGCCGTACCGCACGCCTTCGGGCAGCTGGGCGCTGAGCATCGCCTCGGCGCCGGTGCGGCGGATGATCGGGATGCCGCGGTGCCAGCCGTCTTGCATCAGCATCAGCGCGAAGCGCGCATAGTCGGCAGCGGTGGACCACAGCCCGCCGCCGCCGGAGAGCCACACGGGCTCGCGCGCGGTGGGCGGCATCATCGCCATGTTTTCCGAGGGCTGCGCCCGCGCCAGCCGCGGCAGCGCCTCGGCCGGCAGCCGGAAATGCGTGTCCGCCATGCCGAGGGGGCCGGTGA
>Ga0207706_10005104_pt1 | contig 12257 bp, 12 predicted proteins | sample KBSC53metaG_FD_184318 | JGI IMG/M metagenome (GOLD analysis project Ga0207706, IMG submission 184318) | Corn rhizosphere microbial communities from Kellogg Biological Station, Michigan, USA - KBS C5-3 metaG (SPAdes) (version 2) | ecosystem: Host-associated > Plants > Roots > Rhizosphere > Soil ... | reverse complement strand
CCTGCAGCTTCGGGAAGTTCTGGCACAGCGAACGCGCGAATGCCGACAGGCGCTGCACCGACCGGGCCAGCTGATAGTCATACGTGACCAGGAACGCCTTGACGGCCACGCCGGAGACGTCTTCCGCCAGGAGATTCGGATAGCTGCTCGCGCGCACCGCGGCGGGGAAGTAGGTCTTCAGCGCCTCGATGCTCGCCGCATTCTTGGGATCGAATTTGAGGAGCTTGATGAGCTGGCGTGCTTCCGGCTTCATGTCGACAAGGAGTTTGGCCGGCTGTCCGGCGACGACGACGACGACGTCGATGGACTTGTCGCCTACGAGCTTGACGAGCGCATCCTCGTTGCTGAGGAACGAGATCTTGGCATCGCTGGGCGGAGCGCCGAACATCTGCCGATAGATGGTGGTCGCCGACATCGCCGTGCCGCTGCGGATCGGGCCGACGTTGATCCTCGCGTCCTTGATCTCGTGCACCCAGCTGAAGGGCGCATCGGCGCGCGCGATGAAGTAGATCTCCTCGTTGTAGAGGGGCATGATCACCCGCAAGGGCTTGATGATCGCGCCCGCGTCGGCATTGCCGGCGCTCGCCTGGTCGAGGAACGCCTGGTAGACGTCGGACTGGACCAGCGCGAACCGGACCCCGGGCTCGTAGCGCAGCCGCTGCACGTTCTCGGAGGATCCCACCGACGGCAGCACTTCGAGGTCGATCTCGGCATCCGGTGCAACGAACTTGGCCAGATCGCGGCCGATCTGGATGTAGGTGCCCCGCTCGGAGGCGGTCACGATCTTGTAGGCGACGACTGCCGAATCCGCGTGGGCGAATGCGAGCCAGAGGAAGAGCGCCAGGGTGAAGCGTATTAGCGTCATGGTGGGAGTCCTCCGGGGGCAGATTGCGGCGGCCAGAATGATTTATCGGGCAAGGCGGACGCCCATCGGCCAAGCGACCACTCGTTCAGGGGGGCCGGCAACCCCCAAAAGGCAAGCAGCATCACGGGCAGAGTCCGAGCGCTTTCGCAGCGTCTTGGCAGGCTGGCGCGACGGAAGGCGGCGCGCTTGCCTCTTGCCCAGGCGGCGCAAGACCGAGTGCGGCTCTCGCATCGACCGGCAGGGAAGCGGGTGCCGACGGCTCCTGCACTTCCCTTGCCGCCGTAGCCGCCGGCAGTTGTTGGCCGTCGGAATGCGGCCAAGACGCGTGGTTCTCGGCCGAGGGCGGGTTTGTGTTCGTCTCGGAAGGGGAGCGGGCGGTGGCGGTGGTGGCCGCGCTGCTCGCCGACTCGACGATAGCCTTCACCGGCGCCGATGCCCCGCGTCGGCCGGCGTTTGGCGGACCTGACCCTTCGTGGGCGAGCCAGCCGACGGAGACAGCCAGAAGGCCTCCCGCGACGGCGGCTATCCAGTAGGGTCGCCATCGACCGCGGGCTCGAGACTCGGAATCCTTCGAAGGCTCTCGTGTCCAACTGACCGAACCGTCCGGGTCGAGAGGCAGTGCCGCGGGCGAGGACGGTGCGTTCACTGCGGCGGGACTGGAATCGGCACCCAAGGCGAGCACCACGGAGACCGGTGGCTCGGGAGGCGACACAGTGCGATTTTCCTCCACGGGCTCGTGATCGTCGACGGGCGGCGAGGGTAGCGCGGGATCGCCCAACTCGGCGCGCAGCTCGGCCGCCGTCGCGGCGACACGCACGCCGTCGATGTCTCGAGTCTGGTCGAGGAGGGCCGACATCAGGACGCGATCGCACAGCCGATTGATGAGCCGTGGCAGGCCACCCGTCGCTGCCTGAACCTGATCAATGGCGTCTGCGGAGAACGTCGGCCCGTTGGCCGTGCCGACGGCCCGAAGGCGGTGGCGCATATAGGATCCCGTGTCCATCGTGCTCATGGGCCCGAGCCGATAGAGTGGCAGTCCATCATCCCTTCTCTCGCCGGCGCATTCCATCACCAGGGCTTGAAGCCCGGGTTGGCCCGAAATGATCACCTGCAACCCTGCCTCCTCGGCGTCACCCCCGAGCTCGGATAGTCGCATCAGGTAGCGCAGGGTGCGCGCCGGCAGGTTCTGCGCTTCGTCGACGATGAGCAGACCCGGTCGGCCGCGCGAGCGCAAGTCCTCCACGTGTATCCGCAGGGCCGTGCGCAGATCGTCCAGCGAGTCGCCGGCGGCCCGGGCACCGAACGCAATGAGCACGCTTCGCGTGAGTTCGATCTCGTCGAGCTGGGTGCTGACCACGACAGCGGGCGCGAACTTGTCCGACAAGTTGCGAAGGAGAACCTGCAGAACGGTTGTCTTGCCGGCGCCGATGTCACCTGTCAACACGATGAGCGGCTCGCCGGCGAGCACCTGGCCTTGCAGATAGGCCAGCGTTCGTCGGTGAGTCGCTCGGCCTGATCGAGCAAGCCGGCGATTTGCCCGCGCGATTTGGCGGCGTCGTAGACCGCCTGCGCCTCCTCGCGCGGCAGAATCTTTCCTTTAACCGTTCGCTCGCCGATGATCATCGTCATGTCATCCACGGCAGCGTTTTGCGGCAGCGGAAACGTATAGACCGCCTCAATTTTTTCTTTGAAAGGGTTTTCAAACTGCTGCGTGACGAACTGATTGCCGCCGGTCACACCTTCCTCAGCGAAACCGATAGTGAAGTGGTCGCTCACCTCGTCGCGCGGGAGGTCGAGGGCGGCAAGTCACCGACCGAGGCTGTGGCGACGGTCCTTCCGCGCCTGCACGGCGCCTTCGCGATCGCCTTCCTGTTCAAGGATTTTCCCGACCAGATAATCGGCGCGCGCATGGGGGCGCCCCTGACCGTCGGCTATGGCGAGGGCGAGAATTACCTCGGCTCCGATGCGTTGGCGCTGGCCCCGCTGACTCAGAAGATCGCCTATCTTGAGGAGGGCGACTGGGCAGTCGTCGAGCGCGACCGCATCCAGATCTATGACCGCGCCAACCAACCGGTTGAGCGCGAGATCGTCGAGTCTGGGGCCTCGTCGGCGCACATCGAAAAGGGCAATTACCGCCACTACATGCAGAAGGAGATTTTCGAGCAGCCGATCGTGGTTGCCCAAACTCTCCAGAGCTATGTCCGCCCATTCGAAGGCAAGGTCGCGATTCCCGACTTCAATTTCGACCTGTCGACAGTCAATCGCGTCACCATCGTCGCCTGCGGCACCAGCTTCTATGCCGGCATGGTCGCCAAATATTGGTTCGAGCAGTTCGCCCGCGTGCCCGTCGACATCGATGTGGCGAGCGAGTTCCGTTATCGCCAGCCGGTGCTCGAGCCGGGCGGACTGGCGCTGTTTATCTCACAGAGCGGCGAAACCGCCGACACGCTCGCCGCACTTCGCCACGCCCGCGAGGAAGGCCAGACGATTGCGGTGGTGGTCAACGTTCCGACCAGCTCAATGGCGCGCGAAGCGGACCTGCTGCTGCCGACCCATGCCGGCCCGGAAATCGGAGTCGCCTCGACCAAGGCCTTCACTTGCCAGCTTGCGGTACTCGCAGCGCTCGCCGCCAACCTCGCGCGCGCCAAAGGACGGCTGAACGAGACTGAAGAGCACGATATCGTCGCCCACCTGCAGGAAGCGCCCGAGGCGATGAATCAGGCGCTCGGACATGATGAAGACATCGCTGCCATGGCGCACCTGGTCGCCCCGGCGCGCGACGTGCTCTACCTCGGTCGCGGGCCGGATTATCCAATGGCGCTGGAAGGAGCGCTCAAGCTCAAGGAAATCAGCTACATCCACGCCGAAGGCTATGCCGCCGGCGAGATGAAGCATGGCCCGATCGCGCTAATCGACGACCTTGTGCCCGTCATCGTCATCGCTCCTTCGGGCCCGCTGTTCGAAAAAACCGTGAGCAATATGCAGGAGGTCCGCGCCCGCGGCGGCAAGATCATCCTGATAAGCGACGCCAGGGGGCTGGCCGACGCCGGTGAGGGCTGCATGGCGACGATCGAAATGCCCGAAGTCCACCCGCTGATCGCGCCGCTGGTCTACGCCGTGCCGGTGCAGCTGCTCGCCTACCATGTCGCCGTGGCCAAGGGCACTGACGTCGACCAGCCGCGCAACCTGGCAAAGAGCGTCACCGTCGAATGAAGCACATCGGCATCCTTGCGCACAGCTTCGAAGGCGCGACACTTTGCTTCCGAACGGCATGTCTCGAAGGCGTGAAGCGGCTTGGGCCGCACATGCACCCGGAAGTCACCATGACGTGCAGTCCCATGGCGCTGGTGCTTGAGGCATGGGAGCGCGGCGATAATCAGAAGCTGCGGGCCGTCTTCATGGAAGACACAAAGAAGCTGGCCGCCGCGGGATGCGACTTTTTCGTGTGCCCCGACAATACGGCGCATATCGCGCTCGAAAGCGAGGGCGAGCCATTTCCGATCCCAGGGCTCCATATCGGCGAGGTGGTCGCCGACCAGGCCGCGGCCGGCGGACGGAAGAAGGTCGGGATCCTCGGCACCAAATACACGATGACCGGCCCCGTCTATCCGGGGGCGCTGGGCCGCCGCGGGATCGAATGGGCTGCGCCGGACGAAGCTGATCGTAAAATCGTCGATGACATTATTTTCGACGAGCTGTGCCTTGGCACATTCTGCGACCCGTCCCGCGACGCCTATGTCGGGATCATCGACAAGCTGAAGGCTGAAGGCTGCGAAGCGGTCGCGCTGGTCTGCACTGAGATCCCGCTGCTTATCACGCAGGAGGTGTCGCCACTGCCCATCCTCGATTCCACACGCTTGCTCGCCGCTGCGGCCATTGAGGTGGCGCTAGGTGAGCGCCCAATGCCCGAGTGGCACGGGGGCCTGATCAATTAGGCGGCTGCGGCTTCGCGCTGCGCTTCCAGCATCTTGATATGCTTCGATAGCCGTTCGTAGAGAAAATCGATCACCGCCCGGACGCGGGGCGTGTGGCGGACTCGCTCATGGGTCACCAGCCACATCACCCGGCCATGGCCAGCCTTCGGCGGGACGCATTGGACCAGGTCCTGGTCGGCATCGGCAACGATGCAGGGCAGCACCGCGATACCGAGCCCAGATCGGATCGCCGACAGCATCCCCATTGCCGACGCATGGTGCATGATCACGCGATCGTCGAGGCCCAGGTCGTGCAGCCAGGTGGAGTAAGCTCGCCATAGCTTCGGCCCACCACCGCCAATAAAAGCATGCCTCTTCAGTTGGGCCTTTGTTGTCGGGACGCCATGGGCGGCAGCGTAATCGCGACTGCAGTAGAGCGTCCAGTCGTCAGGTCCCAGACGCCGACCGACAACACCCGAGCCGATATCTCCGAAAGCACTGCGCAGGGCGATGTCAGCCTCGCCCTCGCCGAGGTCACGAAAGTCCTGGCTGTCGTCGAGCTCGATCAGTATCTCCGGATGCTGTTCGTGAAGCTCGCGCAGCATGGGCGACAGCAATGTCACAAAGATTTCCTGAGTAGTGATGCGGACCGTGCCGCTGGTGTCGCGAACCTGGGCGGCGGCGGCTTCAGCAAAGCCGGATACCGCAGTGTCAACCTGGCGGGCGCGATCCAGCAGCTCCTCGCCAGCCGGGGTGAGCGTATAGCCAGCCTGTCGTTTCTCGAAGATTTGCAGGCCGAGCGCCTCTTCCAGCGCCGCAATCCGCCGGGCGACGGTGGTCTGGCTCACGCGCAACTCCCGACCGGCGGCCAACGTGCTGCCGCCATCAGCGACGGCTAGAAAATAGCGGAGATCGTTCCAGTCGAGCATCACGGCCATCTTAGCCTGGCCCCCAAGCTTGGCATTCTGCAATTATGCAGAACGATAGCACAACATCGTTGCTTTTGAAAACTGATTTGGCGGCATAGATGAATGGTCGCGCCGGATTTGACCGGCCCCGAATAAAGGGGACACGACATGACCAAGTTTTTCCTCGCTACGCTGTTGGCTTTCAGTGCAACGCCGGCCCTGGCCGCGCCGCTGGTGATCGCTACCAGCGTCGTTCAGACCGCCGACCTCGACCTTTCCACCGCCAAGGGCCAGCGCGCGCTCGACTTGCGCCTTACCCAGGCCGTCAAGGAAGTGTGCGGCACGGCCTCGGATGTCGACATTGCCGGCAAGAATGAAGTTCGCCGCTGCCGCGTCGACACGCTGGCCAACCTGTCGGCCGAGCGCGACCAGCGGATCGCCGCAGCCTCCGGCAGCCCGATCAAGGTTGCTGCCCGTTGATTGACTGACCATCGCGCCGCATAGGCGTCCGCATGATCAATGTATCAGGTGGATGCCATTGCGGCGCGGTTCGTTTCCGGGCGGAAATGCCCGACCCTCCCGTACCCGCCCTAGACTGCAACTGCTCGGTCTGTTCGATGACCGGCTTCATCCACATCATGGTCCCGCATGGCAAGTTCGAGCTTGTCACGGGCCGTAAGTCGCTCTCAAGCTATCGCTTCGGCACCGGCACGGCGGAACATCTCTTCTGTTCGACCTGCGGCGTAAAGAGCTTCTACCAGCCGCGCAGCCATCCCGACTCCTGGAGTATCAATGCCAACTGCATCGACCCGCCGGTCGAGCTGGCGATCGAGCATTTCGATGGCCGCGAGTGGGAGAAGGCCGCCGGTCAGGGAGTGCACCAGTGACATCTCAGATCAGCTTCGACGACTTCATGAAGGTCGACGTTCGGGTCGGCACGGTGATCGAGGCCGTCGAATTCCCGGAGGCGCGCAAGCGGGCCTACAAACTCCGGATCGATTTCGGCGATCAGATCGGCATCAAGCGCTCGTCTGCTCAGATCACCGTGCACTATCGGCCTCAGGACCTGCTTGGAAGACAGGTAGCCGGGGTAGTCAATTTTCCGCCTCGTCAAATCGGCCCGTTCATGTCCGAAGTGCTGACCTTGGGTTTCGCCGACGCCAATGGCGATATCGTGCTGCTTGAACCCGAACGCGTGGTACCAAACGGCTCACGGATGTTCTGATGCGCCGTCTCGACGAGGCCCGAGGCTGTGGCTAGGGCAGGGCGTGTGACCCATCATGCGCTTCGCCTTCGGCTTGATTCCTCTGCGCTCCAGAACAATTGGCGTTGGCTGCAGCGCACGGCCGGTGTGCCGACGGCAGCCGCGGTCAAGGCTGATGGCTATGGCCTTGGCGCGATCGGGGTGACGCGCTTGCTAGCCGAAGCCGGCTGCCGCGATTTTTTCGTTTCAACCTGGGCGGAAGTTGAGGCGTTGGGGCCAATGCCGCTGGAGGCAGAGCTGGTCGTCCTTCACGGAGTCGGCCCGGAGGACTTGCCAGCGGCACTGGCAGGCCTGGCCCGGCCGATGCTTAACACGCCGGATCAGATTGCGCGGTGGAAGGAGGCCGCGCCGAAACGTCCATGCGATGTAATGGTCGACACGGGAATGAACCGTCTCGGCCTGCGCGCCGACCAACTCGATGTCCTCGACGGGCTCGACATTCATACGCTCCACAGTCACCTCGCGTGTGCCGACGAAGACAGCGCCATGAATGCCGTGCAGCGCGACCGCTTTGCGGCAGTTGCCGCGACTGTGAAGGCGCGCCGCTATGCACTGGCCAACAGCGCCGGAATCTGTCTTGGCCGCGACTATAGTTTCGACCTGGTCCGGCCCGGCCTGGCGCTCTACGGCGGCGTCCCGCGCGAAGAGGCGGCCCCCCATATCTCGCAAGTCGCTTTTCCTGAAGCCGAAGTGGTCCAGCGCCGCCTGATCAGGGCTGGCGAGACCTGCGGCTACGGCGCGACCTGGACCGCGGCGGCGGACACGGAAGCAGCAATCGTCAACATCGGCTATGCCGACGGCTACCTGCGCTGTTTCGCTGGGAAAGGGGCAGCCAATCTAGAGGGAAAGCCGCTTCCGCTGATCGGCCGGGTGTCGATGGACCTAGTCGCATTGGATGCAAGTGCTGCGCCGGAGCTGGGCGAAGGCGAATGGGTCACGCTCGACTACGACTTGCCCTCCGCGGCGGAAGCCTCCGGCCTGTCGCAATATGAGCTTTTGACTGGTCTTAGCGAGCGGCTGGAGCGGCGCTGGTTTTGACCTTCGGCGCTGGCGTCTTGGGTTTGTAGGCGCACAGGTCCGCAACCGGGCAGCGCCAGCACTCGGGCGTACGTGCCTTGCAGATGTAGCGGCCGTGCAAAATCAGCCAGTGGTGCGCATGGGTGATGAACGGCTCGGGCGTATTCTTCTCGAGCTTCAGTTCGACTTCCAGCGGGTTTTTGCCTGGCGCTAGACCAGTGCGGTTACCGACCCGGAAAATGTGCGTGTCGACGGCAATGGTCGGCTGCCCGAAGGCAACATTAAGCACCACATTGGCGGTCTTTCGGCCCACACCCGGCAGCTGCTCCAGCTTGTCGCGCTCGCGAGGGACTTCGCCGCCGAACTCGTCGACCAGGACGCGCGCCGCCGCAATGACATTCCTGGCCTTGGTATTGAACAAGCCGATCGTCTTGATGTGCTGCTTGAGGCCCTTCTCGCCCAGTTCGAGCATCGCTTGCGGCGTTTGCACTTCGGCAAAAAGCTTGCGGGTCGCTTTGTTGACCCCAACGTCGGTCGCCTGGGCTGACAACGCGACCGCGACCAGCAGCGTATAGGGATTCACATATTCAAGCTCGGTTTCCGGAGCCGGATTGGACTCCGCCAGCCGACGATAGAATTCGAAAATGTCCGCTTTTTTCATTTGAGCTGATCCATGGCTTCGCAAATCCGCGCCAGCCCTTCTTGCAACATCGCCGTGTCGCCGCCCAATCCGATACGGAAACGGTCCGGCAGTTCGAACCAGCGGCCCGGAACGATTGACGTGTCATATTTGGTGCGAAGGAGGTCGTGCAGCCGGTCGGCGTCGCCGCCAAGCCAGCGCGGAAAGACCGTGATCCCGTGCCTCGCGGCCATGCAATCGACATCGCTCCTTGAATTGACGAAATCATTGAAAATGGCGCGGTTGGTCGCGAGCCGCTGGGAATTGCCCGCAGCAATCTCGTCCAAGCGGTCAAGAGCGAAGCAGGAAAGCATTTCCGACTGGTGCGGCTGGTTGACCCCGAACAGGTCATTGAGCCGCCACATCCGCTCGGCGAGTTCCGGCTCTGCAAAGATCCAGCCGCAGCGCAGGCCGCTGAGGCCATAGACTTTGGTGAGGCTACTGGTGACGACGAATTGAGGGCCTAGCAACGCAGACGTTGATTGCGGCAGGGCCGCACTGTCGAGATAGACTTCGTCGACCAGCACATAAGCACCGCAGCGCTCGGCAATCGCGCCGATCGCGCGAAGATCCTCGTCGCCGGTCAGCGCGCCGGTTGGATTATGGAGATTGGTAACTGCAATCAGACGGGTTCTCTCGCTGGCAATTCCATCGAGTTGGTCCAGGTCCAGCCGAAAACCATCCTCGGCAATGCGGTTCATCCGCACGATGTCGGCACCGAGGAAGCGCGCTGCGGAAATCATCGGATCGTAGGCAGGCAGTTCGAAGATTACCTCGTCGCCCGGTCCGACCAGTGTCGCCAAGGCGAGGAAGTTGGCCATCGACGCACCGTTCGCGGTGACGACGCGATCCGCGTCGACGCCATAACGCATGCCGATTGCTTGCCGCAGCGGTGCGTAGCGGGGGTGGCTTGCTCCATCCAGGTCAAGGTCGGCGATGGCAAGCGGCATGCCGTCGAGCCGGAAATGCGGCACCTCGCTCGACGACAAATTGTAGCGGACCGGCTTCTGCAATTTGAACCAGTGCATGTAGTCCGACTGCATGGCAGCGCGACCGATTGTCATGACGGTCGGTTCCTCCCCTGCAAGTAGCGGCAGGCGGGCAATCCGGCGGCAAGAATTAGAAAGCCAATTGCGCTATTGACCGGATTGCTCGCAACGGTGGCTAAAACGATCAACGCGCAGGCCAGGACAAACAGCCCGGTGGTGAGCGGGTGGCCGGGGGCATTGAAACCGGCACCGCCCGGGTCGCGCTTGCGAAACACGAAAAGTGCCGCGCCCGTGAGGCCGAACCAGATGAAATCGACCGAAACGACATAGCTCAGAATCTGTCCGTAGGTGCCGGACAGGGCGATGACGATGGCCGCCGCGCCCTGCAGCAGGATGGCCATAACCGGCACTCGTGTGGAACGGCTGACCTTGGCAATCTCGCGGAAGAACAAGCCGTCTTCCGCCATCGCGAAATAGACCCGCGGCGCGGTTAGCATGCCCTGACTCAGAAAACCCAAAGCAGAGACGGCGATGCCAAGCGCGATCAGCGTGGCGCCCTTGTCGCCCAGGGCCAGCCGCATCACGTCGGCCGCCGGCGTCGGAGACTGAGCCAGCCCGGCGGGCCCAAGCGCAAAGACGCATATGAAGGCCACCGCGGTATAGAGAATGACAACTCCGGCCACTCCCCACAGCAAGGCCCTGACGAGATCGCGGCGTGGATCACGCATTTCGGCGGCAACGAAACTGGCCGTCTGCCAGCCGCCATAGGAGAACATCACCGGCGTCATGGCGGCCCCGATGGCTGCCATCATTCCGGCGGACGACTTGATTGGCGGCGGTCTTAGAAAGTCGGCATTGGCCGGAGCGAACCACCAACCGGCCAGGACGAGCAGGGCGATCGCCAGGATCTTGAGCAGCATCAGGCCACTCTGGACGGTGCCACCGGCGCGCACGCCCAGGCAATTTATGGCGACCAGCAGCAGCAGTACGGCCGCCGCGACGACTCCATCCGGGAGAGCGAGCGAGGTGAGCTGGTCAAAATAGCGGGCAAAGGTGATGGCGACAGCGGCCATGCCGCCCGATTGGATCACCAGCAGTAGCGACCAGCCATAAAGGAAGGCGGGCGTCGGCCCATAGGCATCGCGCAGATAGGCATATTGTCCGCCGACATGCGGCCTACGGTCGGCGAGCTCGGCATAGACCAGGGCGCCGGCCATGGCGATGAGGCCGCCCAGCACCCAGACACCAATGATTAGCCAGGGCGTCTCGACATGCCGGGCAACTTCCGCTGGGTGTACTCGTACGGCGGCCGTGAGGACTACCTGCTCGATCCCGATCGGGACCGGGTCGCCGACGTCTTCCCCGACGACGAGTCGATGGACGCGGCCGGCTTCGTGAGCCAGGACGCCAGCGACCTGCTCGCCGTGCTCGGACCGCCGAAGGTCGGCATCCCGAGCAACAACATCCCGGCCTTCCGCAAGAAGATGGCCGGCCGCACCTTCCGCCAGTGGCAGCTCCAGGATCTCGCCGAGCGCTCCACGCGCCGCCAGCCCTGACCCGCCGCGCCCTCTCAGACAGCCCGCCCGACGTGGCGGGTTTTTTCGTGCCCGCCACGGGCGCGAGGTCCCGTCCACACCCCGTCAAGGGAGACCACGATGACCATGCCCACCGAGCCGGTACAGCAGCAGGCGACACCGCCCGCTCCGGCCCCGCAGCCGCCGGCCCCGCAGCCGCCCGCCCCGACGCCTCCGGCGCCGGCCCCGCAGGCGCAGCCGCAGGCACCGGCCCCGCAGCCGACCGTCCCGGCCCCGGCCGCACGGCAGACCGACCCCGACATGGGCGACGGGCTGCCGTACTACCAGGAGGGCGTCCCGTGGCGGCAACTGCCGCCTGAGCAGCAGGTCGCGTACTGGATGCACAAGTCCCGCAAGCACGAGGAGCGCGCCTCCGGGATGCGCGACTACGACGAGCTGAAGCAGACGGCAGCGAAGTACAACGAGCTGCTCGCAGCCAACCAGACCGAGCACGAGCGTGCGGTGGCCGAAGCCCGCCGACAGGGCGAGCAGACGGCGATGGCACGAGCGAACACGATGCTCGTGGAGGCGTACGTCCGTTCCGCAGCCGCCGCGCGCGGCGTGGACGACGAGGCGGTCCAGGACTTCCTGGACACGACGCGCCTGGACGCGTTCATCAGCGCCGCAACCGGCCAGGTGGACACCGCCAAGGTGTACCGCCAGGTCAACCGCATGGCAGGGGTGCCCGCCCCCGCCGGACAGCAGCCCGGGGTTCCGGGAGCGCCGGCGGTGCCCGCACCTCCGATGACCGGCCAGGTGCCGCAGCCGCCCGCTCAGCCGGGTTGGCCGCAGCAGCAGCCCCAGCAGCCCTATGCGGGTCAGCCGCAGCCGGGCCAGCCGGGACAGCCGCAGCAGCAGTGGAACGGGCAACAGCCCGTCCCGGCCGCGCCGCAGTGGCCCGGCCAGCCGCCCGCCGCCCCCGCGGTCGCGGGCCAGCCCGGCGCCCCCGCGGCTCCGCCGATCTGGGTCCCGTCGGAGCCGTTGAACAAGGCGACGCCGGCGAAGGTGTTCGGCAGCGCCGCCGTCCCCGCCGCGTCGGTGCCGACG
>Ga0207706_10005102_pt1 | contig 12261 bp, 7 predicted proteins | sample KBSC53metaG_FD_184318 | JGI IMG/M metagenome (GOLD analysis project Ga0207706, IMG submission 184318) | Corn rhizosphere microbial communities from Kellogg Biological Station, Michigan, USA - KBS C5-3 metaG (SPAdes) (version 2) | ecosystem: Host-associated > Plants > Roots > Rhizosphere > Soil ... | reverse complement strand
CTCCGCACCTCCGCACCTCCGCACCCCCGCACCCTGTACCCCGTACCCCGTACCCCGTACCCCGTACACGAAAAACGGCCCGCCCCTCGCGCTGAGGAGCGGGCCGTTCGCTAGCCTTCGGTGCCGTCGTCCTTCGTTCCCCCTCCGCCGCCGCCTCCCGGCGTGGTGGGCGGCGGCTGGCCGCTGGGGGTGGTGGGCTGCGCCGGGGGCGTTTCCTCGGGGTTGCGCCGCGGCGGCGGCGGCGGCCGCACCTTGGGGCGCCCGTACTCCCACCTTCGCCGCAGGTCCACCGTCACCTGCCGCTTCACCCGGAACAGGTTGCGTACCAGCGGGTCGCGCGTGACCGGTTCGAACGCCGCCCGCAGGCTGAGCGTGGGCGAGATCTGCCAGTCCACGCCCACGCCCAGGTTGATCTGCGAGGGCACGTTCACCAGCTCCACCGTCAGGTACACGTTGGAGATGATCTCGCGCCCCGCCTCGATGGTCAGGGAACCCAGAAAGCCCAGCCCCAGCGGCGACGCGCCCGACGCGGCCGTCCCCGTGGCCGTGGTGGTGCGCACCCGCACGTAGTCCACGATGCGGTTGCTCACCAGCACGTTCTCGATCTGGCTCACCAGCAGGTTGGCCACCGCCTCCTGCACCACCAGCCCGCTCAGCAGCTCTTCGGGGATCCCCGCGCCCTGGTCGGTGGCGCGGCCGAACAGCAGCAGCGAGGCCAGCTCGCTCTGCGACAGCGGCACCCGGTTGTTGGTGCTGAGTTCCACCCGCGGCTGGTCGAGCGTGCCGGTCAGGTGCACCAGCACGTCCAGCGGCTGGTCGCTGGTGCCGCCGCGCACCCGGTACGCCGCCGTGATGTCGAGCGACGGGTTCAGCTCCGGCGTGCCGTAGAAGCGCACCACCCCCTGCACGATGTCGAACTGCCGCCGGATCAGCGGGAACTCGAGCGTGTAGCTGCCGCGCACCGCGTCGAGCTCGCCGAACACCAGGTTCACGGGCGACCCCGCCGGGCGGTCGATGGTGAGCTCGCCGCGGATCTGGATGCGGGCGTCGGGCGACTGCAGCCACACGCTCTCGCCCACCGTCACCTTCAGGTTGTTGGGGATCAGCGCCCCCAGCACCGCCTGCGCCGTGCTGGGCGCCGCGAGGGTGTCGGCCCCCAGCGCGCCCACGTCGGCGTCCACGATGTCGGCCTCGGCGGTGGCGTTCAGCGAGGGGATGAAGATCGTCCCGTCCTCGATCTCCACCGCGCCGGTGACCACCACCGCCGGCCAGCGCCCGGCCAGCCGCACCCGCGCGCGCGACTGGATCTCGGCCAGGTCGCGGTTGTCGGCCACCTGGAAGTCGTCCAGCCAGAGCGCCAGGTCCACCCGCGGCCGCGCGGCGTCGTCCAGCAGCACGGTGCCGTTCACCAGCGCGCGGCCGTCGCGCCCGGTGTGCGCGGTGAGCGAGTCCACGCGCACGGTGTCGCCGTGCATCGACAGCCGGCCGTTCATCTGCGTCCAGTGCGCGCCCAGCTTGACCACGGTCACCTCGCCGTTCTCCAGCACCGCGTCGCCGTTCACCGTGGGGTGCGCCGGGGTGCCGCCCACCACCACCCGGGCGCGCATCACCCCGGCGCCGTCCTTCAGGTAGGTGGGGAGGTTCTGGGTGACCAGCCCCAGCGGCACCGAGTCGGCCGTCAGGGTGGCGGTGAGCGGCTGGTCGCGCAGCAGTTCGAAGCCGGGGACGATCCCGCCCAGCGACAGGCGCATCGGCACGCTGGCCTGCGCGTTCACCACCTCGCGCCCGGCCACGCGCACCCCGCCGTTCACCGTCATCCGCCCCGCCGCGTAGTCGGCGTGCACCTGCAGCGAGTCGGAGCGCACGCCGCCGAACACCAGCGAATCGACCCGCGCGTCCAGGTGCAGCCGCGGGTCGGTCACCTGGCCCTGGATGGTGGCGTCCATGGTCAGCGTCCCCTGCGCGTCGGGGAGCGACGGGAAGATGCGGCGCGCCTCGGCCAGGTCGATCCCCTGCACCTGCAGGTGGAAGTCGGCCGCCCCCCGCGGCGGGAGCACGCCGTTGGCGGCGATCACCCCGCCCGCGCCGGGGCCGGTGCGCCGGATCAGCAGGTTCTCCACCGCCAGCCCGCGCTCCTGGCTCCAGGCGACGCGCGCGCGCTGCTCCAGCCGCCACTCGGTGCCGCCGATGCGCAGCGCCAGCGCGTCCAGGACCGCCGCGCGCGGCGAGAGCCCGTCCAGCTCCAGCGTGCCCGCCGCGCTCAGATCCGTCTGCGGGTCGCGCCGGGCGCTGAAGGAGAAGGTGGCCGCGCCCGGCCGCAAATTCGTCGTCAGGTTCAGCGCCAGCAGCTTGATGCGCCCCACCTGCAGGTCGGTGCCGTTCAGCTTTGCGTCGCCCGTCCACCCGGTGCCCTGCTTGATCCCGCTGAAGGTGAAGGTGACGTCGCCCGCCGCGTAGGTGCCGTAGTGGAAGCCGCGCGCCCGGCCCGAGAGGCCCACGGAGGGCTGCCGGAGCGTCCCCTGCGCCTGCCCGCTGAGCGAAACGGAGCCCGCCAGGTCGGGCAGGGTGTCGCTGCCGGGGACGAAGGGGCGCAGCAGCGCCAGGTTGGGCGCGTTCAGCGAGAAGTCGAGCGGCCCCGCGTTGCGGGTGATGCCGATCGACCCGCGCGCCTCGGCGCGGAAGCCGCGGCCGGCGAAGAGGAGCGTGTCCACCCGCAGCACGCCGCCGTCGCTGTTCACCTGGATGGTTCCCGCGCTCAGCGCGATCCCGCCCACCGTGGACCCCGGCGCCGCGTTGAACTCCACGCGGCCCACGAAGGTCTCGGGCGTGGTGCCGCGCCCGTCCAGCAGGAACGAGCCGGTGAGCCGCGTGTGCGGGAAGTACGAGAGCCCCGGGAGCGCCGCCAGGTCCAGCCCGGTCACCGTTCCCCGGATCGCGTAGCGCGGCACCGTGCCCGGCGCGTAGGTGCCGTTGATGGCGAACGCCTGCCGACCGCCGGCGTCGCGCAGGTCCACGTCGAAGCGGTACGGCTGCCGCCCGCCCCCCGACACGCGGATCGGCCCGCTGAGCGGCGCGGGGAAGAGGTCGGGGCGGCCCAGCAGCACGCCGAGCTGGAAGTTGTCCACCCGCCCGGCCAGGTCGAACTCCATCGGCACGCCGGCCGGGCGGCGGATCGTCCCCGCCAGGTTGAAGGAGCCGTTGCGCTGGCGCAGGTCGACGTTGAAGCGGAAGTCCTCGGTGTTCCCGCGCGCCGCGAACGTCCCCGTCACCTCGTCGGCGATGGACGGCGCGCCCTGCACCAGCACCGCCGCGCGGAAGGCGCTGACGCGGCCGTTCACGTCGAAGGTCGGCACCCGCCCGCCCAGGCCGAGCGTCCCCCGCATCGCCAGCCCGCCCGCGCTCCCGTTCAGGTCCGCGTTGAAGGCGAGATTCTGCGGCGTGCCTTCGACGTGGATCGGCCCCGTCAGCGTGGCGGAGCGGAAGGGGAGCTGCGGGAAGAGCTGCGTCAGAGTCGCCAGCGCCAGCGGCTCGGCGCGCGCGTCCAGGTTGAAGCGGGGGGCGGCGCCCTGGAGGTTCACGGTGCCGTTCACGGCGCGCAGCCGCGTTTCGGGCGCGGCGCCCACCGCGTACGCCAGGTCGCCGCCCTCGATGCGGAACTGCTTGAGCGTCCCCGTCACCGTGGCCCCGCCGCGCACCACGCCGCGGAGGAAGCGCGCCTGCGCCGGGTAGAGCGGGGCGAGCGTGGCCAGGTTCAGCGGCTCGGCGGTCACCTGCACCCCGTCGAAGCGCATCCCCGCCGGGCCGCCGACGCGGACCAGGCCACGGGCGGCGATGGTGGACGCCGGCGCGTCCACCGAGCTGCGCGGGACGACGTTGGCCACCAGGTCCACCCGCAGCGCGCCGCCGCCGGCCGTCGTCAACTCGTCGACGGAGGTGACGGTGCCGGTGACCTCGCCGCCCAGCGGCGCCCGGTCGACGAAGCCGAGCGTCTCCAGGTCGGTGATGCGCAGCGGCTCGAGCCGGAGCCGCGTGTCGCTGAACACCGGCTCGCGCCCGGGCTGTGTGATCACCGTCACCCGCCCCGCCGCGCGCGAGTCGAGCACCGCCACCTGCGCGTCGGTCACCGTCCAGCGGGTGCGGCTGCCCGAGAGCGTCTGGGCGGTGAGCCCGAAGCGGGCGACCCCTTCGCGCGGGACGGCGAAGCCCATCCCGTACAGGTCGCGGAAGTCGAGCGGGTGGGCGCGCACGCGCAGGTCGTACTTCGGCGTGGCCCCGGCCAGGTTCATCGTCCCCTCGCCGTCGAAGCGCGAGTAGGGCGTGCGGAACTCGCGGATGGCGAAGCGCAGGTTCTGCGCGGCGTCCTGGTCCACGAACCCGGCCAGGTTCTCGATGCGCGTGTCGGGGTTGCTGACCGCCGCGTTGGCGCTGGAGATCTCCACCCGCCACCCGCCCTCGCCCTTGACGCGGACCAGGGCGAGGTTGGCGTCCACCCCGCTGAGGGTGTGCACCGCCAGCCAGCGCCCGCCCACGCGCACCTTCTCGGGCGCGCGGCCGGGGACGTACTTCGGCTGCGGTGACGCAGGCGGAGTGGTAGGGGTGACGATGCGGGCGCGGCCGTCCACCAGCCGCAGGCCCCGGAAGTCGAAGGTGCGGCCCTGCTGCGCCTGGCCCGTCCCCGCGCCGCGCACGGGCCTGCCGCCGGCTTCGACGGCGAAGATCTGCAGCGCGTTCCACTGGCCGTTGGCGTCGCGCCGCAGCCGCAGGTTGGGGCGGATGACCTCGCCCTGGTCGAACACGATCGGCCCCGTGCCGTTCAGCGTGCTGGTGACCAGCCGCGCGCGGGCCAGCGGGGCGCTGACGATGGTGTCGCGGTTGCGGTCCAGGAACGCCACGTCGTGCAGCGCGATGCGCAAGCTTCCGTCGGGCTCGATGTCTTCCAGCGTGAACGCCTGCGCGGGAAGGCCCAGGGCGATGCGGACCCGCTCCTCCACCACCCGGGTGCGCGCCCGGTTCACGAACAGGTAGATCAGCAGCAGCGAGACGACGAAGCCGCCCACCGCCCCCAGCGCCAGGAGGCCGACCCTGCCCAGGTGGCGGCGGCGGCGGGCCATCTCAGAAGGTCTGTCCGATGGAGACGTGCAGCGCCAGGCGGCGCAGGAACCCCCGCTGGATGTCCGGGTCGAAGTCCGGGTCCACCAGCCCCACCAGGTTGCCGCGCCGGTCGATCTCGTACAGCGGCCCGTTGGGGAGCGGGTACGGGTTGTAGGCCACGTCCAGGCGCAGCGGCCCCACCGGCGTGGCGTAGCGCAGCCCCACGCCGGGGGTGAAGCGGAAGGGCGGGCTGTGCAGCTCGGGCGCGGCCGCGCCCCACACCCGGCCGCCGTCCACGAACGCCGCCAGCCGCAGCTGCTCGGGGCGGAACGGGGTGGGGAAGGTGAACTCCACGGTGCCCACCACCATCCGCCGCCCGCCGACGGCGCTGGGGATGGTGTCGGCCTCGGTGCTGTCGGAGAGAGAGGGGCGGATGATGTAGATGATCGGCCCCAGCTCGTTGCGCCGGAAGCCGCGCACGGTGGTGGCGCCGCCCGCGTAGAACAGCCGCTGCGGCGGGATGAACCCGTTGGCCAGCAGCCCGCTCAGGAAGCTTCCCGCCAGCAGCCGCACCTGCACCACCCGCCGCGTGCCCACGGTCTTGTACACGTTCCCGTCGCCCAGCAGGCGCAGGTACTGGTCGTCGCTCCCCAGGAAGCCGGTGGCCACGTCGCCGCCCACGCGGAAGTTGTAGCCGCTGCTGGGGAACGGGTTCAGCCGCACCCGGGTGCGGATCAGCGCGGCGCTGAAGTTGTTGGACCAGCGCGGCTCCTTCAGCACGTCGATCTCCTCGCGCCGGCACACCTCGTAGACCACGCAGAAGAAGATGTCGTGCGCCTGGGTGGACCCGCGCTCCACGGTGAAGGTGGTGGAGAGGAGGGTGCCGGGGCCCAGGTCGCGCACCAGCCCGACCTGCCCGCCGGCGTCCTTGCGCACGTACAGCCCCAGCTCGCTGATCTGCTCGGTGAACGCGCCCACGGTGATGCTGTTGCGGGTGCCGAACAGCCGCGGCTGCACCAGCTCGGCCGCCAGCCGGTAATTCATCGCCTGCGCGATGGTGGTGTCGATCCCGTCCGACGCCGAGTCGAGCGCGAAGGCGCGGCAGATCGACTCCTTGAGCCCCGCGTCCAGCGGGTCGGCCACGCCCACCTTCGCGACCGAGGCGGTGAGCTGCAGCCGCCGCGCACCGCCCAGGAAGTTGCGGTCGGTGTGCTGCACGGCGCCGCGGAAGCAGTCCACCGTGCCGTAGCCGGCCGATGCGTCCACGGCGTAGCGCGGCGCCTCGCCCACGCGGATCAGCACCGTGCTGCCGATGCTGTCCTGCTGCAGCTGCGTGCTGTCGGGCGTCACCTGCAGGCTCTCGGGAGCGACCTCCACGGTGGCGAAGCGGATCAGCTCCAGGTCGTACAGGTTGCGCTGGCTGCGCAGCAGGTCGCGCGAGCGCAGCAGCGACCCCTCGCGGAAGGTGATCTGCTGGCGGGCGATCTTCTCGCTCACCCGGTCCAGCCCCTCGAAGATGATGCTGTCCACGCGCACCAGCGGGCCCGGCGCGGCCTGCAGGTTCACGTCGGCCACGTCGGCGATGGTGTCGATCTGGTAGTTGCGCAGCACCTGCGCGTACGCGTAGCCACGGTCCAGCAGCGCGTTGCGCACGGTGTCCACGCTGGCCAGGAACTCGTTGCGGCGGAACGGCTGGTTCACCTTCATCGGCAGCTTGCCGATCAGCACGCTGTCGGGGATGATGGCCTCGGCGCCGGTCACGTCCAGCGCGCGCAGCAGCACCCGTTCGCCGGGGATCACGTTGAAGCGCACGTCCACCTTGTCGTTCCCCGCGTCGTCCACGGTGGGGACCACGCGGGTGCCGTAGTAGCCGTTGTCGCGGAAGGCGAGCTGGATGCGCACCACGTCGCGGGCCAGCACCTGGGTGTCGAGGTGTTCGGTCACCCGCCCGCCCAGCAGCGGCAGGCACACGGGGACGAAGCCAAGGAACGAGCAGCGCGAGGGGTGGGTGGCGATCACGCGCATCACCGAGTCCTTGCGGACCTCGCCCAGGTCGCCGCTCACGGCCACCGCGTGGATCTCGCGCCCCTGGTACTGCTGCAGGCCGGGGAAGGGGCCGGTGGCCGCGCCCCCGCCGGCCGTGCACGCGGCCAGCGCGAACAGCACCAGCGGCAGGGCCGCGGCGCGGAGGAGGAGACGGAGCGTCGGGGTCCCGCGCGTGGCGCGAGCGAGCATTCGGGACTTGTGGCTGAGCTGTGGGGCGCGCCGGCCGCCGTCCGTGTGGAGGGACGGGCGAACGGGTCCGTCCACGCCAAGGGGCGCGGGCGGGCAATCTACACCGGCGCGTGCGCGGGTCAAAGCCGCATCGCGCCTCGCATCGGCGGCGGGTGCCGGGCGCTCGCGCGCGCACCGCCCGCAGAAACGCTCGTTCAAGGCGCATCCGCCGTGCCAGCGGCTTTCGCGGCGTGCGGCGGACCCGCATCGACGGCGCGGCGACGGGCGTTCGTGCGCGGTAGACACGCGAAGCGGCGGCAACCCTCAGCTCGTCGTCAAGCAGTACGGCCACGGTGCTCACGCCGGGCATTTTTCGCCGCCTGTGGGAGCACTCACGCATTTAGCGTGAAAAAGTGCGCGCGTTTATCCTCTTGTCTTTCCGGGTGAATTACGCCACTTTGCTTGCAGCGGGTGCGTGTCCAACGTTCGCGGGAGCAGCGTGTGACAGACGAGTCTCGTTGGTTCGCGGAGCGAGAGTTGGAGTATCGCGGAAGCAAATCTGCGCTACCGCGACAGGTGTTCGCGCGTGTTGGCGTTCCAGAACGAGAGGGTGACGACTGGCGGTGCGCAACGGTAATCGACGGCGCGCCCACGGAGAACGAAGTGTTTCATGCATACGGTGAAGACTCGCTCCAGGCGTTGCAACTTGCGCTTTATGCTCTGGCCGTCCGGCTGAACGCTCTCAAAAAAACCGGTGTCCTGACATGGCTTGGCAGCACCGATCTGGGCATTAGCGAGCCGGAACTGAAGCCGGACTAAACCGCTCCGAACGCGTTCGGCGCTGACGCAATGTGCACAGCATACATACAAACCCGCCTTCTATGCCGCGTGTTTCGCGATGTCGCGTTCCTATGGCTGTTCGTCCCTCCGTAGCCCGAAACGGTTACGAAAGTCCTCACGTCGGCGCATCCCCTCGTCGCGCGTGACACCGAGCAGCGCCCATGCGCGTTCGGCGCAGCTCTCGGAAACGCACGAAAGCAGGTCTAGAAGGTCGCCGTCGTAGCTTCGCGGACCTTTGAATTCGTAAGCGGCGAATTCCTCGCGGGTAGCAGTTTCAAACCCTTTCGGATCGGGGAACGAATTCCACGCGAGCCCTTCTTCTCGCGCGCGATCCTCCGGCAGGATCAGGGAAAACGCTGCGATGAATTCCTCGTCCGTGAAGGTCTTTTCGTCGCGGATCGGCATTTGTCGAACACTCGCAAGTAGGGTAGAAGGCGCCGACGCATTCGGCGGCAGCCGAAAATAGTAACGTGAGCCCGGCTAACAGTCACCGCAACTCATGGTAAGGAGTGACGATCATGCGCTTACCCAACTGGAGTGTACCGCTGGTGATGGCCGCAGTGCTGGCGGGGTGCTCGGACCCCGTCACTGTTCGGCAACCGGAGCCCAGTGCGCCGGGCGGGCCTCGGGGCGACCTTGCGGGTTACTCGGAAGTCTGGCACCTCTCGGACGCCATGGCCGATTGGTCGGCGGTTCAGGCGTCGCTGGACACCACACAGGCGGGGCAATCCGCCGCCTTGTACACAGACGAGGGGCCGCAAATCTGCCGGGACCACTTCCGTCCGCTCGATCTGTGGTGGGACGGCGGGCACGGTATGATGTCGTTCCACATGGACCCGCCCATTCTGTTCGTTGGGTACCGTGAGGGATCGTTCAAGAACTCACGCGGGCTCATCTTCCGGCGTGCGGTCTACGAGACACTCTAAGAGTCGTACGCAACAGACCCGGCAGGGAACGAGTGGCGGTTCAGGGGTCGATTCAACGCGCTTTGCCGGGCGGGTCAGCTCGACATTGGGCCTCTCGTGTTCGGGGGGCAGCTCGTGGTATCACAAGATCCCATCGACAAGCCCATCCTGATCCGTAGCGCCTGCAACGGTAGCGGGCCGATCCACGGCTGGGCCGAATACGACCCGTACGACCCCGCCTATCAAGCTGACGGCTGTGATGGCGACGACGAAGCGGGCTCAGGCGGGAGCGGGATCCAGTACCAAGAGGGGGATCACACCAACGGCGAGACGGTGGACTGGAACACGGGTATCGGGAATGGCGGTGACAGCGCGTGCGGCGAGGATGCCGTGGTCGAGAAGATCTGCATCGAGATCTGGAACGCCATCGATAACAAGTGGGACGTCTACTCGTGCGGCTACGCAACTACCTGCTGACCGGGAGAACGAAACATGAATCCAGGCCTTCGCCTTCTGCTGGCGGCCATCGCCACGTTCACGCCCGCGATCCTGCCCGCGCAGCGAACCGGTGCCGGCGTGCCAACGCGCGTGCCGCTGACGTTGGTCCTCGTTTCCGCACTCCCACGCCCAGGCGCGGTCTACGAAATCCAGCGCCGAACCACAGGCACCGACCGGGACATTGTCCTCCTGCCGAACACCGCCACCCCGGAACAACTGTCGGATGCCGTCCGGGGAGTGCTCACTGCGCGGCAGGCTGGCGGCGACACGGCGACGGAGGCCGGGACTTTTCGCGTGCGCCCGCACGACGGTGCCGCGCGCGTGGTGCTCCCGTGGGCCGATCGCGTTCTCACGGATCTGCGAGGTGCGCACTTGCGAAATGTGCCGGGAGTCGGCCGCGTGCGCGCGGTGCGGATCTGGCTTCCATCCCAGCGGGGCGGGAGTGCGGAAGTCAGGCGATAGACGTAGAGGAAGATTTGAACCGCGATTAACCGGTTTGGCGGGCGAGCGGAGGTTATCGCCCCAGAGCCGACGATCACTCCCCGCTCGCGTGCCCCGCGTACAGCGCCTCGATCCGGTCGGCGTAGCGCTTCTCCACCACGTGGCGCTTGATGGAGAGCTTGGGGGTGAGCATGCCGTTGTCGATGGTGAACTCTTCGGGGATCACCAGAACCTTCTTGGGCATCTCGTAGCGCGCGAAGCCGGTCAGCCGGCCCAGCGTCTCGCGCTCGAGCAGCGCCTGCACGCGCGCGTCGGCCGCCAGCGCCGCGCGGTCGTCGGTGCCGATCCCCTGCTCCTTCGCCCAGGGGTCGAGCGACTCGTAGTCGGGGACCACGATCAGGCTGGGGAAGGCGCGGCGGTCGCCGATCATCAGCACCTGCGCCACGTACGGGCTCATCGCGGCCAGGTTCTCCATCGGCGCGGGGGCCACGTTCTTCCCGCCCGCCGTCACGATGATGTTCTTGAGCCGGTCGGTGATGCGCAGGAACCCGTCCTCGAGCTCGCCGATGTCGCCGGTGTGGAACCAGCCGTCGTCGTCGATCACCTCGGCCGTGGCGTCGGGGTTGTTCCAGTAGCCCTTGAGCACGTGCGGCCCGCGGGTCAGGATCTCGCCCTCGCCGCTGATCGCCGCCTCCACGCCGGGGATGATGGGGCCCACGGTGCCCAGCCGCGTCTTCCCCGGCCTGTTCACCGCGATCACGGGCGAGGTCTCGGTCAGCCCGTACCCCTCGTACACCGGCAGCCCCGCCGCCCAGAAGAAGCGCGCGATCGCCGCCGAGAGCGGCGCGCCGCCCGAGATGAAGGTGCGCAGCCGCCCGCCCGTCCGCTCCCGCAGCTTGCTGAACACGAGCCTGTCCGCCAGCCGGTACTGCAGCGCCAGCGCCGCCCCCGGCTCGCGCCCGGCGAAGCGCGCGTCGACCACGGCCGCACCCACCTTCCCCGCCCAGGCGATGATGTGCTTCTTGACCCCCGTGGCCCCCGTCACCCTGCCGTAGATCTTCTCGAACAGCCGCGGCACCGAGACGGCGACGGTGGGACGGACCTCCACCAGGTTGTCGGCCACCCTGTCCATCGACTCGGCGTAGGCGATGCCGATCCCCGAATCGAAGTACCAGTAGTCCACCATCCGCTCGAACACGTGGCTGAGCGGGAGGAACGAGAGCGCCACGTCTCCCGGCTGGGGATCGAGCACCTCGTGCTGGCGGCACCCGGCGACGTTGGAGCACAGGTTCCAGTGCGTGAGCATCACCCCCTTGGGCGTCCCCGTGGTGCCTGACGTGTAGATCAGCGTGGCCACCTCGTCCCTGCTCACCTGCGCGGCGCGGGCGCGGAAGCTCTCGGCCTGGCCGGACTCGACCAGGCGCCGGCCCTCGTCCAGCAGGTCGCCGAAGCGGCGGACGTTCGCCACGCCGCCGGGGTCGTCGAAGCAGACCACCAGCTTGAGGTCCGGCAGGTCGCCGCGCACCTCCTGCACCTTGGCCAGCTGCGCGGGGGTGGACGCGAACACCGCCGCGGCGCCGCAGTCCTTGAGGATGAAGTGCGCCTGGTTGGCGGGGAGCGTGGGGTACAGCGGCACGTCGACGGCGCCCAGCCCCAGCGCCGCGTAGTCGGTGACCGCCCACTCGGGCCGGTTCTCGGACAGCAGCGCCACCCGGTCGCCCGCGCGCACCCCCGCCGCCGAGAGCGCCGCGGCCAGCGCGGCCACGCGGGCTTCCAGTTCGGCGTGCGAGATGGAGTGCCACGCGCCGCCGGCCTTGTACTGCAGGGCGTCGGCACGCCCGTACCGGTCCACCGCGCCCAGGAAGATCTTGAGGATGGTGTCGCGCTCCACCGGCGCCAGCGGAACCGGCGTGCTGCGGGTGCGGATGGCGGTAGCGGTCCGGGTGGCCATGGACGACAGAGTGCGTGAGTGCGGAGGTGCGCGAGTGCGAAAGTGGCACCGTGGCGCGGACTTCGGCCTGCGTGACCCGCGAATTATGCGCCGGATGGACGCGCCGTGACAAGGCGGCGAGCGGTCGTTCGTCCCAAGACCGGACATCCTCCGGCCGGATGATCCCCCAACCGCGCGTCACACGGAAGAACGGAGGGTAACGGAGCAACGGAGGAACTTCGCCGCGCGCGCAATCATCGTCGCTAGCGCGATTTCGCATAGCGCGACTCACGCACCCCCGCACCCCCCCCCCCCCCCCCCCCCCCCCCCCCCCCCCCCCCC
>Ga0207706_10005098_pt1 | contig 12266 bp, 7 predicted proteins | sample KBSC53metaG_FD_184318 | JGI IMG/M metagenome (GOLD analysis project Ga0207706, IMG submission 184318) | Corn rhizosphere microbial communities from Kellogg Biological Station, Michigan, USA - KBS C5-3 metaG (SPAdes) (version 2) | ecosystem: Host-associated > Plants > Roots > Rhizosphere > Soil ... | reverse complement strand
CGCCATCAACGAGGTGAGTTCGACCAAACCAACATCAAAGCCTTGCTGAGGAGCGCATGAGGATTTATGACCAACCCTCAGTTCACTCGCATCATCGTGCACGATAACCCCGCGTTTCCACGCCTTCCCGCGCCATTGCACCATCCTTTCGCGCCGGGCGGCCGTGCGCGTGATGGGGGGTGCCGGCCCCGTTGCGCGCGCCTGGGTAAGGGTCCGCGCGCGCTGCTCACTCTACATCACTGGCCCGATGCGTGCAGCCCTGAAGGGCTCTCGTCGCAACTGGATTTTCGACTCGCAGAACCGGCAGATCCCAGCATGGCGCAGACCCGAGAGCGTGTTCCCGTCGTCATCGTAGAGTACGACCAGATCGCCCGCACCATCGCGGAGCGCATCGCGGCCATCATCCGCGAGCGCAACGCGGAAGGGCGCCCCGCGGTGCTGGGGCTGGCCACCGGCAGCACGCCCATCGGGATCTACCGCGAGCTGATCCGGCTGCACCGGGACGACGGCCTCGACTTCAGCAACGTGGTCACCTTCAACCTGGACGAGTACTACCCGATGGCGCCGGACAGCATCCACAGCTACGTCCGGTACATGTGGGAGAACCTGTTCGACCACATCAACGTGCCCCGCGAGAACGTCCACATCCCCGCCGGCGACGTGCCGCGCGAGAAGGTGGAGGAGTTCTGCGCCTGGTACGAGCAGGCGATCCGCGACGCCGGCGGGGTCGACTTCCAGATCCTGGGGATCGGCAAGACGGGGCACATCGGCTTCAACGAGCCCGGCAGCGGCGTGCAGAGCCGCACCCGGCTGATCGCGCTGGACACGGTGACCCGCCGCGACGCCTCGGCCGACTTCTTCGGCGAAGACAACGTGCCCATGGAGGCGATCACCATGGGCGTGGCCTCCATCATGGACGCCCGCGAGATCGCCCTGGTGGCCACCGGCGAGCACAAGGCCGCCATCATCAAGCGCTCGGTGGAAGGCGAGCCCGACCCCGACGTGGCCGCCACCTACCTGCAGAACCACCCCCACGCCACCTTCTACCTCGACCCCGCCGCCGCCGCCGAGCTCACGCGCATCAAGACGCCGTGGGTGGTCGGAGAGGTGAAGTGGGACCGGAAGCTCGAAACCGAGGCGGTGATCTGGCTCAGCCAGCAGACGGGAAAGAGCATCCTGAAGCTGGACAACGACGACTACCGCGAACACCACCTTTCCTCGCTGCTGGCGCGCTACGGCAGCGCCGGGCCGCTGAACGGCGAGGTGTTCAACGCGCTCCTCTCCAAGGTGCGCGGGCGCAGCCGGCTGCCGCAGGACAAGCGGATCATCGTCTTCAGCCCGCACCCCGACGACGACGTGATCTCGATGGGCGGCATCCTCAACAAGCTGCACCAGAACGGGAACGACATCGTGGTGGCCTACCAGACCAGCGGGAACATCGCGGTGTTCGACCACGAGGTGCGGCGCTACATCGACTGGCTGCAGCGCTTCAGCCGCGACTTCACCCTGGGCGACGGGCGGGTGGACGAGCTGTCGGGGCGCATCGAGCAGTTCCTGGACAGCAAGCACCCCGGCCAGGTGGACATCGACGAGGTGCTCACCATCAAGCGCCGCATCCGCGAGGCCGAGGCGGTGAGCGGGATCGAGACCTTCGGGATGCGGCGCGAGCAGGCGTGCTTCCTGAACCTCCCCTTCTACCAGACGGGGAAGGTGCGCAAGGACCCGATCGGCCCCGAGGACGTGCGCATCACCCGGGAATTGATCGAGCAGCACCGGCCGGAGATCGTCTTCGTCGCCGGCGACCTGTCGGACCCGCACGGCACCCACCGCATGTGCCTGGAGGCGGTGGAGCGCGCGCTGGAGGAGTACGGCGGCGAGCCGCCCGAGGTGTGGTACTACCGCGGCGCCTGGCAGGAGTGGCCGGTGAGCGAGGCCGAGGTGCTGGTCCCGCTGTCGGAGGAAGAGCTGCGGCTGAAGATCCTGGCCATCTACAAGCACCAGAGCCAGAAGGACAAGGCGCCGTTCCCGGGCCAGGACGACCGCGAGTTCTGGCAGCGCGTGGAAGAGCGCAACACCGGCACCGCCCACATCGTGGATCAGCTGGGGCTTCCCGAGTACTTCGCGATGGAGGCGTACGTCGTCCGCCGCGGCGGCAGCCCCGTGGAGCAGCCGCACCTGTCCACCGCCGAGCTCGCCTCGCCCCCGCAGCGCCGCCGCAAGACCGACTTCCCCGCGTGGGGCACGGGGACGCAGCCGGCGCTGGAGGGCGCGGGCGACGAGGTGACCGAGGCGGGCGGACAGACGGTCGGGGCGGGCAGATGACGGTGTTCGCCGGGATCGACGGGGGCGGGACCAGGACCACGCTCGCGCTGGCCGACGACGAGGGGCGCGAGCTGGGCCGCCGCGTGGGCCCCGCCGGCCTGGTGGACCCGCGCCACCCCGCCGCCACCGCCGACATGCTGGCCACCCTGGTCCGCGACGCGCTGGCCGAGGCGGGGGTGGACGAGAAGCTGGTGGCGCTGTGCGCGGGGCTGGCCGGCGTGGGGAACGAGAAGGAGCGCCGCGAGGTGGAGGCGGCGCTGGCCGCGAGCTGCGTGGCCGAGCGCGTGCGCATCATCACCGACGGCGAGGTGGCGCTGGAGGGCGCGCTCGGCGGCTTTCCCGGCATCTTGCTGATCGCCGGCACCGGCAGCGTGGGCTACGCGCGCGGCGGCGACGGGCGGGTGGAGCGGTGCGGGGGATGGGGGATGATCGTGGGCGACGAGGGGAGCGCCTGGAGCCTGGGCCGCAACGGCCTGGCCGCCGCCCTGCGCGCCGCGGACGGACGCGGCCCCCAGACGGCGCTGCTGCCGCACGTGCTGGAGCTGCTGAAGCTCCCCAGCCCGCGGGCGATCCCGCCGTGGGTGGGCCGCGCCGAGAAGGCCGCCGTGGCCGCGCTGGCCATGCACGTGATCGACCTGGCCGAGGCGGGCGACGCGGTGGCGGTCGATCTCGTCGACCGCGAGGCCCGCGAGCTGGCCAGCCATGCCGTCGCCCTGGCCCGCCGCCTGGAGCCGTGGGAGGGCGCCATCCCGGTCGTCTTCCACGGCGGCACGCTGGGCGCCGAGTTCTACGCCGCCGCCGTCACCCACGCGCTCGACGGGTCCCGCTACCGCTTCGAGGTGCGCCCCGGCGTGGCGGACGCCGTCGCGGGCGCGCTCGGCTACGCGCGGCGGATGATGGAGGGCGCGGGGCGGGCGTGACGCGGGCGCAAACGCAACGCTCCGGCGTGCGAGCGGCGGACGGCCCGGGTGCCGTCCACTGCTTCTCGCGCCTGGATTCAGGCGGTGCGCCTACTCGCCCTGGAGCAGCTCGGTCAGATCCTGGAACCGTGCTGCTTTCTGGCGTTCAGCCGCCGATGAAGGAGAGCGGAACGCGTTGCGGTTCAGCCTCTGCACCGTTTCGCGGGCCTGCCGGTTCGCCCTCTCCGTCACCTGTGCCGCCAACCACCACGGCGAGATCGCGGTACGCGGGGTCTTCCTGGTGTTCGTCTCCATCGGCCGTTTCTCCGTTCAGCTCGAGCTCGCGTTGAACCGCTTGCGCGGTGGTCAGGCACAGGTGCAGCGAATGGTCGTCCAGCGGGTCTCGAATCACGTCCTGTCCGAACCGCTGCAGTCCATAGGCCCGAAGCGCCGCCTCCAGTTCCAGCTCCTGCCCCTCCGCGACGCGGACCTGCCCGGGGAGCAGCTCCCTGGCTTCTTCGACGTCGATGACGAACCCGTGCGCGGGGTAGTCCATCGCCAGACGGCGCACCCTGTCCTCGTCCACTCCCAGCCGGCGGCCGTACTCCATCGCGACCTGCAGCGCGCGTTGCATCTCGCCCAGCCGGAGCGGGTCGATCTGGGCGGTGATCGGCGTCAGCAGCTGCGACGCGACGTTGGTGGCGATGTCCGCGGCCGTCCGGGTCGTGATCACGCCTCCGCTTCCACCCACGATCCCGAGAAAATGCTGCTGGAAGATCTCGAATGCATGCGTGCTGACGATCGTCAGCGCCTGAAAGATGTCGAGCCCGGACGTACGCGCCGCCAGCGAGTCGTCCTTGCACAGCTGAATGTCGAGCGGGCCCAGTTCGCCGAACGGCCCCATCACGATTTCGTTGGCGCCGAGACAGGCCAGCGTGCCCGCGCTCTTGCAGGGGCCGAACACATGAACCGTGACCCGTGCGTATGCACGCCTGAAGAAGCGCGCCAGAACGTACGCCGCGTCGGGGTCGCCCCCGAACGTGGACAGGACGACGATGCAGTTCTCGCGCTGCTCCGCCTTGCCGAACTCCCCCAGGAGGCACTGCACGCTCTCGCGGGTGATCCGGGCAGAAAACCAGAAGATGTCCGCGTCGTGCGTGGCCTTGATCTCGGTGACCGTACGCGCGAGCCCCATCGCCGCCGTGTCGGGCGGTGCGTTCTCGGCCTCTCGGGAGAGTCGCGTCATGGGCCACTTTGCCGGAGCCGGGGCAAGGGGGTAAAGACTCTCGTGCCGAGACGAGCCGAAGATACGGCCGGGCTGAGCGGAGCGGTTCACTGATCGAGATCCCCTTTCGTCTCGCCCGCACATCACTCCTGCACAAAGTGCAACGGTCTGAACACTGGCATCGTCCCTCGTCCGCGTCAAGGGCCTCGCGTTGATCCAAATGCTTGCCGAACGGCAATTTACCGCTCCAAAGTGGCCAGCGTGGGTACATGCGGTGCGAGACGCGGAACGGCATTGCGACGCTTCTCCGTGAAATCCCGCCGGTTGTGCCGTAAAATCACGCCGATCACAACGCGACACCCTCGGATCTACACCATTGCATCGGAGCGTCAGGGACGCGACAGCCGCCTCGGCGTTCCTGATCCACCCCCTTGATCATCCTCCCGTCCCACGACCGGGTAGCGTCGGCGGAGGGGCGCGCTCGGCGTCGTTTCGCGTGCGTTCGGGATTCCGCCAGAGGTCGAACAAAACGTCATTGACGGGGATGGGAGGGACGCGTATCGTGCACCTGTTCCCCTTTCGCGCCGGGCCGTCACCGGCGGCGCACCCGCCCACGGCGGCACTCTCCAGGGCCTGCGTCGTTAGGCCCGCGCACCTCCGCCGTTCCGGCGGACCCTTCGCAACCGGCTGCCCGCTTGCGCGCCATCAGGGTTCCCGCATGCGCACCGTACTGGCGCCACCGCTCGCGTGGCCCGTGAGCACCCCCCACCCTCCCGCCGGGCCGGCCCGCCCCGAAGCGGCCGACGCTCCGCCGCGGCCTCCGGCCGTGGAAGCGGACGAGCGGGAGGTGGCGGAGCGAGCGCTGGCGGCGCGGGTGCAGGCGGGGGACGAGGGCGCCTTCGAGACCCTGTTCCGTGAGCTGTACCCGCCGCTCTTCGCCTTCGCGCAGCGTTTCGTCCACTCGCCCGAAGCCGCGGAAGACCTGGTGGTGGACGTGTTCGTGCGTGTGTGGGAGCGCCACGCCGAGTGGAAGCTGCGCGGCGGCCCGCGCGGCTACCTGTTCACCGCGGTGCGCAACGAAGCGCTGGCCTGGCTGCGCCGCCGCCGCATGGTGGAGCGCGCCCACGCCCAGGCGGTGCGCGACGAGCGGCGGCCGGCCATGGGGAGCGGCCCGCCCGCCTCCGACTCGGAGGTGCAGGTGCGCGAGCTGGCCGAGGCGGCCGAGCGCGCGGTGGAGCAGCTTCCCGGGCGCACCCGCGAGGCCTTCGTCCTGCACCGCCGCCACGGGCTGAGCTACGCCGAAGTCGCCGACGCCATGGGGATCTCGGTCAAGACGGTGGAGGTCCACATCGGCCGCGCCTTCCGCGCGCTCCGGGTCCAGCTCGGCGCCTTCCTCGCCCTCCTGCTGATCGTGCTCGCGCGCTGATCGGATCCACCAATCGATTTTCATCCGAAGGGCGTGGGGCACGACACCCGTGTCTCACGCCCTTCGTCATTTCCGCAGCCGATGATCCCGGAGGAAATCCCGCTGAACCGCATGGGGTCTCACGGAGGGACGGAGAAACGGAAACTGCGCTGAAGTCCTCCGTTCCTTCCGTTCCTCCGTGAGACCCAAAACGATCTCCGCCCGGCCATGATGCCTGCGGTTTGGCACCCCACCCGATGGCAGTTCGAAAAGTCGTTGAAGATGCGAGTAGGGGTGGCGACGCGCTCGTGCATCGTATGGGATGAACGCGCGTGTTCAAGAACCGGATCTACAGGCGACAGGAGCTGTTCCCGTGGACGATCGCCATTGGCGGTTGCTGGTGCGCCACTTCTCGGGCGAGGCCGATGCGGCCGAGCGCGACGAGCTGCGCGCCTGGGTGGACGCCGAGCCCGGGCGCGCCGCCGAGGTGGAGGCGCTGCGCACCCTGTGGGAGGCCACCGGCACCCTCCCCCCCGCCGCCCCGCCGCGCACCGACGCCGCGTGGCAGCGCGTGGCCGCCCGCACCGGCATCGGCCGCGGCGAAGAGGCGCGCGTGATACCGATCGACGTGCGCCGGAGCGCCGGCCGCGCCGCGGGCGGGTGGCGGACGGCGGCGCTCAGGATCGCCGCGGTGCTGGTGGTGGGCTTCGCGGCGGCCCTGCTCACCCCGCAGGGGCGCGGCGTAGTCAACGACCACGTGCTGGGGCGCACCATCCACACCGGCAAGGGCGAGCAGCGGGCGCTCACCCTGGCCGACGGCACCCGCGTGCGGCTGGGCGTGCAGAGCCGGCTCACGGTTCCGCGCTGGTTCCGCGGCGACCGGCGCGACGTGCGGCTGCGGGGCGCGGCGTACTTCGAGGTGGCGCACGACGCGCGGCGCCCCTTCAGCGTGTACACGGCCGACGCGGTGACCCGCGTGCTGGGCACCCGCTTCAGCGTGCGCGACTACGGCGGCGCCGAGCCGGCCCGCATCGCGGTGACCGAGGGGCGCGTGGCCGTGCTTCCCGCCCGCGCGGCGACGGCCGACCTCACCGCCGCCGCCATCCTGGTGCGCGGCCAGGCGGCCGAGGTGGCCGGCGGCGCCCGCGCGGCGGTGGTGCGCACCGCCGACGAACGGCGCGAGCTGGCCTGGACCCGCGGCAGCATCACCTTCACCAACGCGCCCGTCCGCGAGGTGGCCGCCGAGGTGAGCCGCTGGTACGACGTGGACCTGCAGGTGGCCGACTCGGCGCTCGCCGCGCGGCACCTGACCATTTCGTTCGACAACGAACCGCTCGAGACCGTGCTGCGGGAGATGGCCGCCGCGCTCGACGCGCGCGTGGAGCGCCACGGCCTGACCGTGGTGCTGACGCCCGCGGCGGCCGGCGCGCAGGCACGGCCGGGCGCACCCACCTATTCCCTCTGACCCTTCGACCGGAGGAGCTCGCCATGGGCACCAAGACCGTCGGAAGCCTGGCCTGTGCAGTGCTCGCGCTGTGCGCCGCCGCACCCCCGGCGGCGGGGCAGGGGAGGGTGGCCCGCGTGGCCGCGCAGGTGCAGCACGCGCGCATGCCGGCCTCGCCCGCGTGGGCCGCGGTGGAGGGGGTGGGGCAGCCGTTCGGCGGCACCGTGACGCTGGCGCTCGACGGCGTGCCGCTGGAGGCCGCTCTCCTGGAGGTGGCCCGGCAGGCGCAGCTCCGGCTCACCTACAGCCGCGAGGCGCTGCCGCCCCAGCTGCGCGTGTCGGCGCACGCCACCGCGATCCGGGCCAGCGACGCATTCGCCCTGGTGCTGCAGGGAACCGGGCTGGCCGCGCTGTCCACCTCGCCGTCGCGGGTGACCATCGTGCGCCGCGCGCCGGCGCCCGAGCCCGCGCCGCGCGAGCCCGAGGTCGCGGTGGTCTCCGACCCGCCGCCGGCGCCCGCGCCGCCGCCCTTCCCGGCCCGCGCGGCCGAGGTGCGCGCCGACGCGGCCACCGGCTTCGCGCCCGCCGTGGTGCTGGCCGGCACCATCCACGGCACCGTGACCGAGGCCGGGTCGGGGCGGCCGCTGAACGGCGCGCTGGTGGCCATCGCGGGGAGCCAGCGCACCGCGGTGACCGGGGCGGGGGGTGAGTACACGCTGACCGGCGTTCCCGCCGGCCGGCACCTGCTGCGCGCCTCGATGATCGGCCACCGCACCGCCGAGCTGACCGTGGAGGTGGCCGACGGCGCCGTGGCGGCCGCCTCGTTCCAGCTCGCCACCGCCGCGGTGCAGCTCGACCGGCTGGTGGTGACCGGCACCGCCGGGGCCACCGAGCGGCGCGCCATCGGCAACGCGGTGACCACCATCGACGCCGCCGAGATCACCGACCGGGTGGTGAACAACACCGTCACCGAGCTGCTGCAGGCCAAGGCGCCCGGCGTCACCATCCTGCAGAGCAGCGGCTCGCCCGGCACCGCCAGCAACATCCGCATCCGCGGGGTGGGCTCGCTGGCCGCCTCGAGCGAGCCGGTGATCTACGTGGACGGCGTGCGCGTGCAGTCCAACGCGGGCGGCTCGTTCCGCAACAACTGGCAGACGCCGCAGCCGGGGCAGCTGGCCGGCGGCGGGCAGACCGCGTCGGCGCTCGACGCCATCAACCCCGACGACATCGAGAGCGTGGAGGTGATCAAGGGCCCCGCCGCGTCCACCCTCTACGGCGCCGACGCCGCGAACGGGGTGATCCAGATCATCACCAAGAAGGGGCGCCCGGGAAGCCAGGCGCTGCAGTGGAACGCGCGCTTGCAGGGCGGGCGCACCGACTGGGGGCTCGACACCCGCACCTCCTTCACCACCTGCGATGCCGCGCGCATCTCGCAGCCCACCGAGTGGCCGGGGTGCCAGGGGGTGGCGCCGGGCACGGTGCTGCGCGAGAACTTCCTGGACGGCGCGCTGCGCACGGGCCAGCTGCGCAACCTGGCGCTGTCGGTGCGCGGCGGCGGCGAGGGATACTCCTTCTTCGGCGCGCTGGACAGCGACCGCGAGCAGGGCGTGTTCCCCAACAGCGAGGAGAAGCGGGCCGGCGCGCGCGCCAACTTCGCCTTCTACCCGTCGCACACGGTCGACTTCGCGGTCAACCTGAGCTACGCGCAGACCCGCACCGCCTTCCCCAGCACCGACAACGGGCCCAACGTGCTGGAGGCCGCGTGGACCTACCAGCCCGGCCGCGCGCCGCAGCCGGGGCAGACGTACGGCTACAACGGCGGCACCCCCGACCAGTACGACCGCTACGACAACTCGCTGCGGGGCGACCGGGTCACGCTGGGGACCACGCTCAACTACCGGCCCTTCCCCTGGTTCCGCAACCGGCTCACGGTGGGCGGCGACATCAGCGCGCGGCAGGCCAACCGCTACGTGCCCCCCGGCGGGATCTTCGCCCCCACGGTGGGGCAGATGACGCAGGGCACGCCGCGCAACAACCTCTACACCGTGGACTACGCCGGGACGGTGGAGGGAACGCTCCCGCTCACCTCGCTCTCGTCGGCGTTCTCGTTCGGCGCGCAGTACAACCACACCGAGTACCGCAACACCGTGGCGCAGGGAACCGGCTTCCCCACCGACCTGGTGAGCAACGTGACCTCGGCCACGGTGCGCCAGAGCTGGGACGAGTTCCTGGAGGTGAAGAATCTGGGGATGTTCGTGCAGGAGCAGGTGGGGTGGAAGGACCGCCTGTTCGTGACCGGCGCCGTGCGGATGGACAACTCGTCGATCTTCGGCGACAACATCGACCACCTCTTCTACCCCAAGCTGGCGCTGAGCTACGTCCTTTCCGAGGAGCCCTTCCTCCAGCACGTGGGCTGGCTCGACAACCTCAAGCTGCGCGCCGCCTGGGGGCAGGCGGGGAACGCGCCCGACCCCTTCGCCAAGCTCACCACCTATTCGCTGGTGCAGGTGGTGGACCCGGTGAGCGGCGAGGTGGTGTCGGCCACGCGGCTCACCACGCTGGGGAACCCCGACGTGAAGCCCGAGCGCGGGAGCGAGCTGGAGCTGGGGCTCGACGCCGGGCTGCTGGGGAACCGGCTGGGGGTGGAGTTCACCTGGTACGACAAGACCACCCACAACGCGCTGATGAGCGTGCCGCTCTCGCCCAGCGAGGCGGGGATCGCGGGGGGCGCGCAGTTCCGCAACCTGGGCGAGATCAACAACCGCGGGGTGGAGCTGGCGCTCACCGGCAGCCCGGTGCAGACGCGGCTGCTGTCGTGGGACGCGCGCCTGGGCGTTTCCACCAACCACAACCGGCTGGTGCGCTTCGGCTACGACCAGGAGCCGATCGTCTTCGGCGTGACCACGCTCAACCAGCGGCACGTGGAGGGATATCCGCTCGCCGGCTACTGGGTGCACGACCCGGTGCTCGATCCGGCCACGCATGACTACGTGGCGTCGGAGGCGCGCTACCTGGGGCCCAGCACCCCCACGCGCGAGGCCGCGCTCGCCAACACCTTCACCATCCTGGGCAACCTGCGGCTGTTCACGCTCTTCGACTACAAGGGCGGCTACTACCTGCTGAACATGACCGACTGGCGCCGCTGCGCCGCCGGGTTGTGCGAGGCGGTGAACGACCCGGGCGTCTCGGCCGAGCGCAGGGCGCAGCTGATGGCCGGCCTGGGCGCCAACGACGCGCTGTACACGCAGCGGGCCGACCACGCCAAGTTCCGCGACGCGTCGCTCACCTACACCTTCCCGCGGCGCCTGTCGCGCCGCTTCGGCACCGACCGGCTGGCGTTCACCCTGGCCGGCCACAACCTGGGCTACCTGTGGAAGCCCGACTACACGGGGCTCGACCCCGAGGTCACCTTCAACGGGATCAACCAGCCGGGCGAGGACGGGCAGGCGTTCGGGTGGACGCGGATGGACTACTGGACGGTGCCGATGACGCGGCGGATCACCGCGTCGGTCGACGTGAGCTTCTGACCCGGACGACCCCTTCTTCCAGAGACGAAAGGGTGGGACCGCAATGAACCGGATCGAGACGCAGCGCCGGGCGGCGTTGGCTGCGGCGGCGCTCCTGCTGGCCGCGGCGGCCGTGGCGTGCAGCGACGCGCTGAGCGTGGAGCGCCCGGGGCAGATCACCGACGGGCAGGTGGGGGGCGGCGGGCTCACCGACGCGCTGGTGGCCGGCGCCGAGGGCGAGTTCCACGTGGCCTTCAACTGGGTGGCCAACAGCGGCGCCGCCGCCAGCGACGAGGCGATCTTCACCCACGGCTGGACGCCCTGGGAAGAATACGACCGCCGCACCCTGACCCCCGCCTCGCCCGCCTGGGACGGGATCGGCTATCCCTGGATGCAGCGCGCGCGGGTCACCGGCGTGCGCAACGCGCAGAAGCTGGTGGAGGGGAAGGCATCCGGCGTGGCGGTGGCGCACGCGCTGAACTACGCCGGCTTCAGCACCCTGCTGCTGGCCGACTACCTGTGCGAGGTGCCGCTGAACGGCGGGCCCAAGCTCCCCCGCGCCCAGGTGTACGACTCGGCGATCGCGCTGTTCAACCAGGCGCTGCCGCTGGCCGGGGCCGACGCCGAGATGACCAACCTGGCCAACCTGGGGATCGCCCGCGCCTACCTCAACAAGAACGATCTGGCGCACGCCATCGAGTATGCGAAGAAGGTCCCGGCCGGCTTCGAGGCGTGGGTCAGGTTCCAGGACAGCAACAACTTCGACGACTGGGTGCAGAAGTACAACCTGTTCTACCGCACCAGCGGGTTCATCAGCCCCTCCGAGTTCTCGCTGGCGCTGGACCCCGCCGAATGGGCCACCAAGCGCGACCTGCGCGTCCCCTTCAACACCGACGTGCAGCAGCGGATGTTCACCAGCAACCCGTACCCGCGGTTGGGCTACATCCCGTTCGTCCCCTCCTCGTTCAAGGGGTGGCCGGTGCAGGACACCATCACCGGCGGCGCCGACATCCGCTTCGCCTCGGGGCTCGAGGCGCGCTACATCATCGCCGAGGCGTCGCTGTACGGCGGCACCGGCGGGTGGAGCGGCGCCCAGGTGCTGGCGTTCATCAACGAGCGGCGGGCGGTGGGCGGCTTCGGCCCGTATGCCGGCGCCGACCTGAAGGGCGAGCTGCGCGAGCAGCGCAAGATGGACCTCTTCTTCGCCGGCTACCGCGTGCCCGACCTGATCCGCTACAAGCAGTTCCACGGGATCGACGAGTGGCCCAAGGGGAAGATGGGCGGCTACCCGGCCGACGCGCCCTACACCTACGGCAGTACCGAGTGCTGGCCCGTGGCGCAGAGCGAGATCAACACCAACCCGAACTTCTGACGGGTACGAGGTACGGGGTACGGGGTGCGGAGGTGCGGAGGTGCGGGGGTGCGGGGGTGCGGGGGTGCGGGGTGCGGCGGATGACGCGCGTGC
>Ga0207706_10005096_pt1 | contig 12268 bp, 20 predicted proteins | sample KBSC53metaG_FD_184318 | JGI IMG/M metagenome (GOLD analysis project Ga0207706, IMG submission 184318) | Corn rhizosphere microbial communities from Kellogg Biological Station, Michigan, USA - KBS C5-3 metaG (SPAdes) (version 2) | ecosystem: Host-associated > Plants > Roots > Rhizosphere > Soil ... | reverse complement strand
TTGCCAGGCAATACCGAAAGATTGCACTGCGCTCAAACCAAAAGTCAGATAGCGGGTCCACTGAGTGATTTTCTTGCGCCCCAGTTCGCCTTCCTTCTGCAGCTTGGCCAGCGGCTCATAGACCACGGTCAGCAACTGCAAAATGATGGAGGCAGTAATGTAGGGCATGATGCCCAGGGCAAAAATCGTCAGGCGGCGCAGCTGTCCGCCTGAAAACAGGTCCACAAACCCCAGCAGGCTGCCCTTGTTCTGCTCGAAGAACTGCTGCAGCTTGTCTGCATTCACTCCTGGCGTGGGAATGTGTCCGCCCAGGCGATACACCGCCAGCAGCCCCAGCGTAAACAGAATGCGCTTGCGCAGGTCCGGAATACGAAAAACGTTGGCCAGTTTCTCCAGCATCGCCTACAGCACCTCGAACTTGCCGCCGGCCTTGGTAATCTTTTCCTGGGCCGACTTGGAAAACTTGTGGGCATGCACGGTCAGCGCGAGGGTCAACTCGCCATCGCCCAGCACCTTTACGGGATGCTTGCCCTTGATCACTCCCGCCTTGCGCAGGACGTCGGGGGTGATCGTGGTCTCGCCCAGCAACGCCAGCTTCTCCAGGTTCACGATGTTGAATTCCTGGCGAAAGATGTTGGTGAAGCCGCGCTTGGGCATGCGGCGGTGCAGCGGCATCTGACCGCCTTCAAAGCCGCGCATCATGCGCGAACCGCTGCGCGAGCGCTGGCCTTTGTGTCCGCGGGTCGAGGTCTTGCCCATGCCCGAACCCATGCCGCGGCCCACGCGTTTCTTGTTGGCCGTCGCCTTCTTTGGTGCGCGAATGTTCGAAAGATTCATAAATAAGCTCTCAGCTGTCAGCTGTCAGCTCTCAGTTTTTTGCTGAGGACTGATGGACTGACGACTTACGACTGAATTATCTCCACCAGGTGCGGAACTTTCGCGACCATGCCACGGATGGCCGGGTTGTCCGGGCGCTCAATCACCTGGTTCAGGCGCGTGAAACCCAGGCCCTTGACCACCAGCTTCTGCTGCACCGGGGCGCAAATCGCGGACCGCACCCACTTCAAATGGATCTTGGCGCTGCCGCCTGCGTATGCTTTCTTGGCCAGTTTGTTGGGCATGATTACAGTTCCTCGACCGTCTTGCCGCGCATGGCAGCCACGTCACTGCGGTTCTTCAAATGCTTCAGCGCATCGAAGGTGGCCTTGATGACGTTATGCGGATTAGTGGTGCCAATCGACTTCGTGAGCACATTCTGAATGCCCGCGGACGTCATGACCGCCCGCACCGCGCCTCCGGCAATCACGCCGGTGCCTTCGGGAGCCGGCTTCAGCAGCACTCGTCCCGAACCGTAGCGTCCCAGCACCAGGTGCGGGATCGAAGTTTGCGTGAGGTTGACCCGCATCAGGTTTTTCTTCGCCGACTCGATTCCCTTGCGAATGGCCTGGGGAACTTCCTTCGCCTTGCCCGAGCCATAGCCGACAACGGCCGCGCTGGGATCTCCCACGACCACCAGGGCCGCGAAGGAGAGGTTCTTGCCGCCCTTGACCACTTTGGTCACGCGGTTGATGGAGACCACCTGGTCCTTCAGCTGGTACGAATTCGCATCAAGCTTCTTAATCACAGTTGGCATTCTTTAAACTCTCGTTTCCCCATTCGCGGACCTTAAACTGTTAGAACTGCAATCCGGCTTCACGGGCGGAATCGGCCAGGGCCTTGACTCGTCCGTGATAAATGTAGCCGCCACGGTCGAACACCACTTTCTCGATGCCTTTGGCCTTGGCGCGCTCGGCAATATTTTTTCCCACGTTCTTGGCCGCGGCCAAGTTGCCCCCGGCACGGCGCTCGCCCTTTTTTCCCTCGGCCGAGTTGGCCGATACCAGGGTCTCGCCCTTCAGGTCGTCGATCAGCTGGACGTAAATGTGGTTCAACGAGCGATACACATTCAGCCGCGGCCGCTCGGAGGTGCCCACAACCTTCTTGCGGATACGTTTGTGCACGTGCCGCCGGTTTGCGTTTTTCGATGTCTGGGTCAGCATTTTTCAGTCCTCGGTCGTCGGTCGTAAGTCCTCAGCCAAAACCACTCAGCGAAGACCGCTCATCCAACGACTGCCTTGCCTCGGTCGCCAGTCAGTTCTCAGTCATCCGCCCCTTGGCAGACGACTGACGACCGACGACTGACGACTACTTGGCTCCGGTCTTACCCACCTTCTTCTTCAAGCGTTCGCCGGCGTAGCGCACACCCTTGTTCTTGTACGGATCGGGCGGGCGCAGGCTGCGCATTTCGGCGGCCACTTGTCCAACTTTCTGGCGATCGATGCCGGTCACGCTGAGCTTGGTCTGCTTCGGGTCCACGGTCGCTTCGATTCCGGCGGGCAGCGGGTATTCAATCGGGTGCGAGTAGCCCAGGCTGAAGACCACGGTGCTCTTGCCTTTGAGCTCGGCGCGATATCCAATACCCACGATTTCAAGTTCCCGGGTCCAACCCCTGGTCACGCCCTCAACCGCGTTGTTGACCAGGGCGCGGGCCAGGCCATGGACCGCGGCCTGCGAATCGTTCTCGCGGATCGCCACCAGGTTACCGTCCTGCTGCTCCACGCGAATGCCGCGCGGCAACTGGGTATCCAGCTTGCCCTTGGGCCCCTGCACGTTGACCACGTCACCTTCAAGCTTCACCACGACTCCCTTAGGGAGCGGGATCGGTTTTCGTCCAATTCTTGACATAGGCTTTCAGCTCTCAGCTCTCAGCTCTCAGCTTGCAATCGCCGTCTCTTCTGATAGCTGACGGCTGACAGCTGATAGCTGGTTCTCTACCAGATTTCGCACAACACTTCGCCGCCCACGCCCTGCTTGCGGGCCTGGCGTCCGGTCATGACTCCGCGGGGCGTGGTCAGGATGTTGATGCCCATGCCGCCCAGCACACGCGGGATCTCGCTGCGCCGCACATAGACCCGGCAGCCTGGCCGGGAGACGCGTTCCACGTTCGAAATCGCGGCCTCGTTGTTGTTGCCGTACTTCAGATAGATGCGCAGGACCTTGTGGCCTTCCTCCTCCGCCGGCTTGAAATTGGAGATGTAGCCTTCCTCTTTGAGGATGCGGGCAATCTCCAGCTTCAGCTTGGAAGCAGGAATATCAACCTTCTGATGGCGGGCGCGTATCGCATTGCGAATGCGCGTCAGCATGTCTGCGACCGGATCGGTCAACCTCATCGTTTGCTTCTCCTCCGCCGCCCGTTTGCTTCGATCCAACTTGCTTCAGACCGAAGAACCCGCGGCGACGCTTCCACCCTGAACTGCTACCCAGTCTTGATTACTCCAGACCCGGGTACCCACCCTGGCGCGTTCCTTGCGCAGGGCGGGGATTCATGACGTTACCAGGACGACTTCGAGACCCCGGGAATCTCTCCGCGCAGCGCCAGCCCGCGGAAGCACAACCGGCAAATGCCGAACTTGCGCAGGTAAGCCCGCGGACGTCCGCACAGCTTGCAGCGGTTATGCCGGCGCGAGGAAAATTTTGGGGTCGGGCCCTTACCCCGCGCCTTGTCAAACTTGGCCTCAATCTTTGCGTCTTTTACCCTTTTTGCTGTAGTCAATTTGCTTTTGGCTCCTGCTTCCGGCTCAGCTCTCAGCTGTCAGCCATCAGCTCTCAGTTAAGACTTTTCGCGACTACGGCCGGAATGGCATTCCCAGATGCTTCAGCAACACTCGCGCCTGGTCGTCGCTCCTCGCCGTGGTCACAATGGTGACGTTCATTCCCTTGGTCTTGTCCACTCGCGAATAGTCGATCTCGGGGAAAATCAGCTGGTCGTGCAAGCCCAGGGTATAGTTGCCGCGCCCGTCGAACGACTTGGTCGAGACACCCTTGAAATCGCGCACCCGGGGCAGGGCCACGTTCAACAGCCGGTCCAAGAACTCCCACATGCGGTCGCCGCGCAGGGTGACCATGGCGCCGATGGCCTGGCCCTCACGCACTTTGAAAGCGGCGATTGATTTCTTGGCCTTGGTGGTAATCGGCTTCTGGCCGGTGATCTGGCCCAGTTCGTTGACCGCCGGGTCCAGGATCTTGGCATTCTGCGTGGCTTCGCCCACACCCATGTTGACCACAATCTTGTTCAGGTGCGGCACCGCCATGGGATTCTTGAGATCGAATTCCTTCATCAGCGCGGGCGCGACTTCAGCCAGAAAGCGGCCCTTGAGCCGCGGCGTTTCCTTGGCGCTGTGATGGACTTGCGCCGGCTTCGCCTCCTGCTGCTGCTTGTCGCCCTGCTTATCTCGTTTTTCTTTTGCCATTTGCTTCCTCTGGAACTCCAGGAACTCAGCTTCTAGCTTCTGGCTTCTGGCTTCTGGCTTCTAGCTTCTAGCTTCTAGCTTCAAACCCCTGACCATTTGTGCTCTGGCTAGCAGCCCGGAGCCAGCAGCTAGAAGCGCTTTAGCTATTTGTCCAGCGTGGCCCCGCACTTGCGGCACACTCGCACCTTGCGCTCGCCCTGAAACTCGTGCCCGATGCGCACCGGCCGCTTGCAGCTGGGACACATCAGCCCCACGTTCGAAATCGCAATCCGGCTCTCCTGCTCGGCGATGCCGCCCTTGACGTTGCGCTGCGGGTTGGGCCGGACATGCTTCTTCACCAGCATCACATGCTCCACCAGGATTTTGGCGTCATTGGGGAAAATGCGCAGCACGCGGCCTTCTTTTCCCTTGTCGCGGCCGGTGATCACGCGCACCGTATCGTTGCGCCGCAGGTCCACTCGCTTGTTCGCTCTCACGACTGTCTTCATTTTCGACTCTCGATTTTCGATTCCCAGTGCTCAGCTTTCAGCTCTGTGCTTCAGGATTTCCGCCAGCGCTCTTAAAGAACCTCGGGCGCCAGGGAAACAATCTTCAGAAACTTGCGTTCGCGGAGTTCGCGGGCCACCGGTCCGAAGACACGCGTCCCCACCGGCTCGCCGGCATCGTTGATCAGCACCGCGGCGTTGCTGTCAAAGCGGATGTAGGTGCCGTCGCGGCGCCGGTGTTCCTTGCGGGTGCGCACGATGACCGCCTTCACCACTTTGCCCTTCTGCACCTGGCCCTCCGGGGCCGCCTCTTTTACGCTGGCAGTGATGACGTCCCCCAGCCCGGCATTGAGGCCCGTCGAACCGCCCAGCGGCAGAATCATCTGCAGCTTGCGGGCGCCGGAGTTGTCGGCGACCTCGAGCATCGATCTCATCATCACAGCCATATTCGGATCTCCTCTGGGCCTCTAACGGCGACGCCCATCTAGCTGACTTCCGGAAGCGCCGCTTCTGGCAGCAACGCCGCTTGCCGGACCACTTCTTTCAAACGCCAGCGCTTCAATTTGGACAGCGGGCGGGTTTCTTCGAGACGCACCACGTCCCCCACACGGGCCACATTTTTTTCATCGTGGGCGTAGAACTTTTTGGCCTTCGACACCACCCGTCCGTAAAACGGGTGGGCCTTCTTGCGCACCACCTGCACCACGATGGTCTTGTGCATGCGGCTGGAGACCACTTCGCCGACCACGATCTTGCGCCGCCCCGCGTCCTGCGGCTGGGTTGCGGATTGTGTTCTGGTTTCAGCCATACTATTTTTTCTCCGTTGCGCTGGCCGCGGCCAGCTCGCGCTCGCGAGCGATGGTCTTGACCCGCGCTATGTCCCGCCGCAGGCCGCGAATCTTTTTCAAGCTCTCGGTCTGTCCCATGTTGAGCTGGAACTTCAACTTGAACAGCTGGTCGCTGAGCTCGCGTTCCTGGGAAACCAGTTCCTCAGCGGTCAAGTTACGTACTTTTTCCGGTTTCATGTCAGTTCTCGGTTCTCAGTTCAAAGTTTCTAATGCGCGCCTTCGCGCTTCACAAATACCGTGCGCAAAGGCAGCTTGTGCGAAGCCAGACGCATGGCCTCGCTGGCATCGGTCTGCGAGACCCCTTCCATCTCGAACAGGATCTTGCCCGGCCGCACCACCGCCACCCAGTGGTCGGGCGCCCCCTTGCCCTTACCCATACGGGTTTCAGCCGGCTTTTTGGTGACCGGCTTGTCCGGAAACAGGCGGATCTGGATCTTGCCGCCGCGCTTGATGAAGCGGGTCATGGCCACGCGTGCCGCCTCGATCTGCCGGTCCGTAATCCAGCCCGGCTCGAGCACCTTCAGCCCGAAATCGCCGAAGGCCAGCTGGCTGCCGCGCCACGCCTTGCCGGTCATCCGTCCGCGCTGCTGCTTGCGGTACTTCACTTTCTTTGGCATCAACATAAAGTCAGCTCTTAGCCCTTAGCTCTTAGCCAAAACTTCTTAAAACGCGCCGGCCTGCTGCGGTTCGCGTTTTTTGGCCGGCAAAATTTCGCCTTTGTAGACCCAGCACTTCACCCCGATGACACCGTAGGTGGTGCGGGCTTCGGTAAACCCGTAGTCGATGTCGGCGCGCAGGGTGTGCAGCGGCAGGCGGCCTTGCAGATACCACTCGGAACGCGCGATCTCATTGCCATTCAGCCGGCCGCTGACCCGGACCTTGATGCCTTTGCAGCCAAAACGCAGCGCCGAATCCACCGCCTTGCGCATGGCCCGGCGAAAGCCGACCCGCTTTTCCAGCTGCAGGGCTATCGATTCCGACACCAGTTGTGCATCCAGTTCGGGCTTGTGCACTTCCTGGATATCGATGTAAACCTCGCGGCCGGTGCGCTTCTGCACGTCACCTTTGAGCTTGTCGATCTCGGCACCCTTGCGTCCGATGATGATGCCGGGACGCGCCGTTTTGATGATCACGCGCAGCTTGTTGCCGGGACGCTCGATTTCAATCGAGCTCACGCCCGCCGACTTGAGCTTGTCCTTCAGCTCATTGCGCAGCTTGACGTCTTCGAGCAGCAGCTTGTCGTAATCGCGCTCCACAAACCAGCGTGACTTCCAGGGCTTGGTGTAGCCCAGGCGAAAACCATAGGGATGAACTTTTTGTCCCATTATTTCTCCTGAATCCGTCGTCGGCTTTCAGTCGTAAGCGGTCAGCTGCAAAACTGACATCCGAGAACTGAATACTGACTATCGGGCTCCCACTTTCTTTTTTCCCGCCGCCGCTTTGCGCTTCGCTTTGGCCGGGGCCTTGGCCGGAACTTCTTCACCCACCACGGTCGCCAGCCCTTCCCCGCTCTTGCCGCGCTCCGCCAGCACGATCTCGATGTGCGCGATGCGCCTGACATAACGGAACGCCCGTCCCATGGGCGCGGGGCGAATACGTTTCATCCGCGGCCCGTCGTTGGCGATGGCACTCTTTACGTAAAGCTTGTCCACATCGACGTCGATGCCTTTTTCGCTGCTCAGATAGTTGGCGTTTTCCAGCGCCGAACGCAGCAGCTTTTCCACCGTCGCCGCCACCCGCTTCTTGGTGAAGACCAGGATATTGAGCGCGTCTTCCACCTTGCGGCCCTTGATCAACTCCAGCACCAAGCGCGCCTTCTGCGGCGAGACCCGGGTGAAGCGGATTTGAGCTCGAAATTCCATATTGATCTCCTGAACCCTGTCTTACGCCTTGGGCGCCGGCGCCGCCGGAGCCGGACCCGCGGCCGGAGTGATCGCTCCCGGACCGCCGGGCACGCCGGCCGGACGCGCCGCCGTTTCCGTGGCCGCCCGCATGGAGTGGCCCTTGAACTGGCGGGTGAAACTGAATTCGCCCAGTTTGTGGCCGACCATGTTTTCCGTGATGTACACCGGAATAAACTTCTTGCCGTTATGCACGGCGATGGTGTGGCCCACCATTTCCGGAATGATGGTCGAGCGCCGCGACCAGGTGCGCAGCACCTTCTTCTCGTTGCGCGAGTTCATGCCGTCCACCCGCGCCTGCAGGTAGCCATCCACGAACGGGCCCTTCTTGGTTGAACGTGCCATAAAGTCAGCTCTCAGCTTTCAGCCGTCAGCTCTCAGCTTTCAGCTCTCAAATCTTGATGACTCCAGGTATTGGCCGACGACTGACGTCTGACGACCTACGCCTGTTCTTCTATTTCTTGCCTCTCCGGTTCACGATGAACGCGTCCGTACGCTTGTTGTTGCGGGTCTTGTAGCCCCGCGTGGGCTGTCCCCAGGGAGTGACCGGGTGGCGGCCGCCCGAAGTCTTGCCTTCACCGCCGCCGTGGGGATGGTCGACCGGGTTCATGACCACCCCGCGGTTTACCGGCCGCCGGCCCAACCAGCGCATGCGCCCGGCCTTGCCGATAGTGATGTTTTCGTGATCGAGGTTTCCTACCTGGCCAATCGTGGCCATGCAATCCTGCGAAACCTTGCGGGTCTCGCCGGAAGGCAGTTTGACCAGCGCGTACTCGCCTTCTTTGGCCACCAACTGCGCCGCCCCACCGGCCGAGCGCACCATCTGCGCGCCCTTGCCCGGCTTGAGTTCCACATTGTGAATGGTCGTGCCAGGCGGAATGTTCTTCAGCGGTAAGGCGTTGCCCACCAGAATGTCGGCTTCCGGCCCGCTGACCACTTTCTGTCCCAGCTTGAGCCCTTCGGGCTGCAGGATGTAGCGCTTTTCGCCATCCGCGTAGCTGAGCAGAGCGATGCGCGCCGAACGGTTGGGATCGTATTCGATCGAGGCCACAGTCGCGGGAATCCCGTTCTTGTCGCGCTTGAAGTCGATCAGGCGCAGCTTGCGCTTGTGGCCGCCTCCGCGATGCCACATGGTGGTGTCGCCGCTGTTACGGCGTCCGCCGGTGCGCTGCTTGGTTTCGAGCAGCGGCTTGTGCGGATGCCGGGTCGTAATATCGTCGTTGACCAGCGTGGTCCGGTAGCGCAGGGTCTGCGTCGTCGGTCGGTATGTCTTGATTGGCATGATAGCTCTCAACTCTCAGCTTTCAGCTCTCAGTAACTTCCAGTGCCGCCGCTTTTGCTGAAAGCTGACGGCTGAGAGCTGATAGCTGTCTTACAAGTTCTGCGCGTACTCCGGCATCTTTTCGCCCGACTTCAACCGCACGTACGCTTTCTTCCAGTCGGGACGATAGCCGGCAAACTTTCCTCGGCGGCGTTCTTTGCCGGGATACGTGGCGGTGCGCACGGAAAGCACCTTCACCTTGAAAATCGACTGCACCGCCTGCCGGATCTCGGTCTTGGTCGCGGCCGGAGCCACCTGGAAGACCAGCGTGTTCTGGTTTTCCTTGATGGCCAGGCCCTTTTCCGTAATCACGGGACGGCGAATGATCTGATACGCGGATTTCATCAGGCAACCTCCGCCGCTTTTTCATGACGCACCCGGCGCCGCGGAGCGCGCGTGGCCTTCTTCGTGTTTTCCTTCTCAGGCGCTTTGCGCTGGCGCTTCGAAACCGAGTTCTTCAGCGAAACCTGCAACGCCTCAATCGCGGGTTGCGAGAAAATCGCGCGATCGTAACGCAGCAGATGATAAGGATGAACCGCGCTGCTGTTGACCAGCTCGACGCCATCCAAGTTGCGCGAACTCAAGGTCAGGTTGCGGTTACTGTCCCGTCCAGTCTCAACCAGCAATGCCGTGGATTCGACCTTCAACGCGCTCAAGGCCTGGCGAAATAGCTTGCTCTTCGGCTCCTTCACGTCAAAAGCGTTGACCACGATCAGCTTGCCCTCGGCTAGTTTCGAGGCCAGCGCCGACCGCAACGCCCCCAGCAGTTTCTTGCGGGGGAAGGCGTAATCGTACGAGCGCGGTTGTGGGCCATGCACCGTGCCGCCATGCCTCCACAGCGGCGAGCGGATGGAGCCAACGCGAGCGCGGCCCGTGCCCTTCTGCTTCCACAACTTCTTGCCGGCGCCGGAGACCAGCTTCTTGTTCTTGGTGGCGTGAGTACCGGCGCGGTGGGCGGCGCGGTAGTGCTTCACCGCCTCCCACAGCAGGTCCTCATTGATCGCGCCAAAAACCTCTTCGGCCAGATCAAGCGTGCCAACCTTCTCCCCGCTCAGATTATGAATATCGATAGTTGCCATATGTCTCTTCCGTACTAGCCCAAGCCGACGACTGAAGACCGCCGACTGCTCTTAAGCTTTCTTCGCCGCTCGCTTCGCTGCCTTCAACGGATCTACCGTAGCTGCGCCGCCAAATCCGCGACGTTCTCTGGGCGGCTTCTTGGCTTTGGTAATTACCAGGTACCCGCCGTTCGGACCGGGCACGCTGCCTTCAACCACCAGCAGGTTTTCGTCCTTGTCCACGCCTAATACGCGCAAGTTGCGCTGGGTCACGCGATCGACGCCCATGTGTCCCGACATGCGCATGCCTTTGAACACGCGCGAGGGAAACGCCGACGAGCCGATTGAACCCGTGATCTGGAACATCGAACCGTGCGACTTGGGACCACCCGCAAAGTGGTGGCGCCGGACCACGCCAGCAAAGCCGCGGCCCTTGCTGATGCCGACGATGTCCACAAACTTTTCGCCTTCAAAAATGTCAACCAGCACGCGGTCGCCGGCCTTCACTGCGACTGCCTCTTCCGCTTTTTCGACTTCGATCGGGACTTCGCGGAGAAATTTTACCGGGGGCAGATTGTGCTTCCCCAGATGGCCTTTCATGGGCTGGGTCAGGCGCGATTCCTTCATGAATTCGACCAGACCGATCTGCGCCGCATCGTAGCCGTCGCGGGTCTGGGTCTTGTGCTGCGTGATCACGCACGGACCCGCCTGCAGAACGGTGGCCGGATGCACATCACCCTTATCGTCGAAGAGCTGCGTCATTCCGACTTTTTTGCCCAGAATTCCGGTTACTTTTGCCATTTCAATTCTTCTCCGCGAGCTGTATCAGCTCCAGCTGACAGCTGAACCCGACGGCTACTTGTGTTCCTTGCCAAAAGCTTTGATCTCGACGTCCACACCAGCGGGCAAGTCGAGCTTCATCAGAGCATCCACAGTCTGCTGCGTGGGCTCGAGAATATCGAGCAGGCGCTTGTGAGTGCGGATCTCAAACTGCTCGCGCGACTTCTTGTCCACGTGCGGCGAACGCAGCACGCAGTACTTGTTTTTCATCGTGGGCAATGGAATCGGGCCCGCGATCTGTGCCCCGGTGCGCCGCGCCGTATCGACAATCTCACCCGTGGACTGGTCCAGGATGCGGTAGTCGTACGCCTTCAGCCGGATGCGAATTCTTTCTTTTCCAACCATGTTTCACTCTTTCGCTCTCCCGGCTCTCCGGGAGAAAAGAACTGGCGGCATGTTGCAAGCCGCTGAAAAGCCGCTTCTAGCTACTAGCTCAAAACCCTCGTCGTTCTAAAGCGACGTTCGTTGCCGCCTTCACTTCTTGCCCTTCCAAGTGCGCCACAACTTCGGAATGAAACCCCATGGCAAGAAGCACAGAATGCCCAGCGCCAATATGCCAACTGCTTCCCACTCCGTACGTGTAGGCATGGACCCTCTCGCGGCCCACAGCTACTGAATAATCTCGCTGATGGTCCCGGCGCCCACCGTGTGCCCGCCTTCGCGGATGGCAAACCGTAAGCCTTTTTCCATCGCCACCGGCGTGATCAGCTCGATCACCAGCTGCACGTTGTCGCCCGGCATCACCATTTCCGTCGCCGCCGGCAACTCTGCCACTCCCGTCACATCCGTCGTCCGCAGATAAAATTGCGGCCGGTAGCCCTTGAAGAACGGCGTGTGCCGCCCGCCTTCTTCCTTGGTCAGAATGTAAACTTCCGCCTTGAACTTGGTGTGCGGGGTGATCGATCCGCCCTTGGCCAGCACCATGCCGCGCTCCACATCTTCTTTCGCAATGCCGCGCAGCAGCAGGCCGGCGTTATCGCCCGCCATGCCTTCGTCCAGCTGCTTCTTGAACATTTCGACGCCCGTCACCACCGTCTTGCGGGTGTCGCGGAAGCCCACGATTTCCACTTCCTCGCCCACTTTCACCTTGCCGCGCTCGATTCGCCCGGTGACTACAGTTCCGCGGCCCGAGATCGAAAAGATGTCCTCGATCGGCATCAGGAACGGCTTGTCCAGTTCGCGCGCCGGTTGCGGCACGCTCTTGTCCACCGCTTCCATCAACTCGTCAATCTGCTTCTCCCACTTGGCTTCCCCGTTCAGCGCGCCCAGGGCCGACAACCGTACTACCGGCACATCGTCGCCCGGGAACTGATAAGTCTTCAGCAGTTCGCGCACTTCGAGCTCGACCAGGTCGAGCAGTTCCGGATCATCCACCGCATCGCACTTGTTCAAAGCCACTACGATGTAGGGCACACCCACCTGCCGCGCCAAAAGCACGTGTTCACGCGTCTGCGGCATCGGACCATCGGTCGCGGCCACCACCAGAATCGCGCCATCCATCTGCGCCGCGCCCGTGATCATGTTCT
>Ga0207706_10005095_pt1 | contig 12268 bp, 7 predicted proteins | sample KBSC53metaG_FD_184318 | JGI IMG/M metagenome (GOLD analysis project Ga0207706, IMG submission 184318) | Corn rhizosphere microbial communities from Kellogg Biological Station, Michigan, USA - KBS C5-3 metaG (SPAdes) (version 2) | ecosystem: Host-associated > Plants > Roots > Rhizosphere > Soil ... | reverse complement strand
CGGCCCGATCGTGCTGACCGGCGACCTCTATCACTACGCGGCCGAACGCACGATGAAGAAGATTCCGGTGAACGACGACCGGGACCGTACGCAGGCGTCGCGCGATGCGATAGATACGCTGCTCACCACGACTAGGGCGCAGCTCTGGATTCAACACGACATCGGCGCAAACGCAAAGCTGAAGAAATCACCGCTCTACTACGACTGACGGGTCGTTGTGGACGCCTCGCTGTACTGGGACACCGGCTTGGTCGCCTGCTACTCGCGCAGGTCGCGACCCTCGTAACGCCGGACACCATCCTGCGCTGGCATCGCGAGCTGGTGGCACGGAAATGGACGTATCTGCCCGGTCGCGGCGACGATCGCCCGCATCCTGCGCGCCGCAGGCATTCCGCCAAGTCGGCAGCGCCCCATGACCTGGCGTACGTTCATCCAGGCGCATTGGCCGGCACTCGTCGCTGCAGACTTCTTCACCAGCGAAGTATGGACCGCCCGAGGCTTGGTGACGTATTTCGTCGCGTTCCTGCTCGATGTACAGTCACGGCGCGTCCACGTGATCGGGTGCACGCCGTACCCGGACGAGGCGTTCGTCATTCAATGTCTACGGCAGGCCATAGCCGAAACGGGACTGCTGTACGACGGACGGATTCTGCTCTGCGATCGCGATCCAAAGTGGAGCAGCGGCGTCGAGCAGTGGTTGGCAGCGGCCGGGGTGCGCGTGGTCCGTACGCCGCCCTGCGCGCCGAACTGCAACGCGTACGCTGAGCGGTTCGTTCGGTCGGCAAAAGAGGAGTGTCTGAACCGGATCGTACCGCTCGGCGAGTGGCACTTGCGGAAGACACTGCACGAATTCGCCACGCACTACCATCGCGAGCGAAATTACCAGGGACTCTCAAACGAGCTGATCGAACCCGCTGCGGCGCAACGACCGATGGGCGTCGTTTACCGACGCCAGCGAGTCGGCGGGATTCTCAGCTTCTACTACCGATCAGCCGCATAGAACCAGATGGCGGATCCAGGATGGGACACAACGCCCACGACTGCTTTCACCCGACTGTAATCTGCTGTGACTTTCCCTCCGCGTTCACAGTGTCCAGAACGATGGGGCGCCGCCACAGCCGGTGTAGGTACTCCAGCACCTTGCGAGCGCGCTCGATGTCGAGGCCCCTCCCGTCGGTGCGGTGCTCGTGTTCTAGTTCAAGGGTGCCGTCCGCACGCATGTGTCTGACGGACACAGACGGAACGCCGAAGTTGAACTTCGACGCCAGGATCGATTCGCGAAGTTCGTCGATGTCGGTATTGATCACTCGGATCTCGCCGTTTGGCTTTGCTTCGTACCGGAAAAGCTTCAGCTCACGGGCAAGCCCCTCGTCAAGGTAGTTGCGCACGAAAGCGAAGTCATCGTCCTCGCGCATGATTTCGCGTGCCTTATCAAGCCCACGTTGCTCGATGATCTTTTCCCACACGGAGAACCCCAGATGATAGGGGTTGATCGAGAGCGCCACCTGGTCGGAGCCGGCGTACGGCCTCACGACATCGGAATGGGTCTTGATGGCATCCAGGTAGGTGCCTTGGGGCAGGAAGTCCGCCTCGCGCAGCAGCCGGGCATGCCAGTAGGATGCCCAGCCCTCGTTCATGATCTGGGTCGCGAACACCGGGTAGAAGTAGAACGACTCTTCACGCACGGTGAGGAAGATATCCCGCTCCCAGTCGTCCAGCTCCGGCGCATGGTTGGCGACGAACCACAGCAAATCCTTCTCCGGTCGCGGAGGTCGTGGCGCCCGGCGGCGCCGGCGCGTGCCTTCGGTCTCCCGCGGCTCTTCCAAAGACTGATAGCGTGCCTGGAACGGATTGTCCGATCGGCTGTTTCGATCATCCAAGAATTCGGGATACGGTTCGCGCCGCAGTCCAGCGAATATGTCAACGTGGGCCTCGAGCGACAGCGCAGCGTCCAGCACTGCCTCCACCCTGCCGTCCCCATGAATCGCAGCGGCATCTGAAATCCGGCGCGCATGCTCGGCGGCCTTCTCGACGATGTTGTAGCCAACTTCTTCCTGACTGCGGCGGAACAATTCGTTGTTCTTGGAAAAGTCGGCGTGCCCGAGCACATGCGCCACGATCAGCGTGTTCTCTTGCGGACTGTTGTTCTTGGAGAGATACGCGCGACCCGGGTTCCCGGGGAAGACCACTTCGAACAGCCGGGAATGGCCCATTCGGTGCTGGACAAGCTGATAGAAATAGCGCACGCCGAAGGACCAGTGGGGCATGCGCACGGGGAGGCCGTAAATCGCCACCTCCATCATGAATGAACCGGGCACCAACTCGAAGTTCACGGGGAAATAGTCCAGTCCCCGTTCGCGGGCCAGCGCTTCCAGCTTGCCTTCGTATAGTTCGAGCTCGCTCACGGCGGACCTCAGGGGCTTGAAGGGTGACTATCCTGCTGACTGCGATTGGTGAAGAACGCTCGGATCGCGTCCCAGACTTCCTCGGAAGCCGTCAGCACATAGCTGCCGACATCGCCCGATGAGGCCAGATCGCGAAAGAGCGCTGCGGTCTCTGTCTCGCCGCCCCTGCGGGCGCCCGACGAGATCTCCACGTATCCCATGAAGCTGGCCACCGCACCGATTCGGCCTAACGCGGCGGCGGCCGTCTCTCGATCTTCAGGGGAGTTCTCTCCGTCGGAGGCGTAGAACACATAGACGTTGTACCGTTCTGGGTCGTAGCGCGTGTCCACGACGTCGAGGACCTTCTCGAACGCGCTCGAGGCGACAGTGCCTCCCGTTCCCGACACTTGAAAGAATTCCTGTTCCTCGAACTCCCACGCATCGACGGTGTGCGCCACAAATACGGTCTCCAGATATTGATATTGGCGGCGCAGGCCCTGCACGACCCAGAAGAAGAATGTCTTGGCAAGCTGACGATCGCCTTCGCTCATACTTCCAGACACGTCCATAGCGAAGAACACCACGGCCTGGGTTGTTGGTGTGGCCCGGCGAACCAGCTGCCGGAAGCGCAAATCGTCGTCGGAAAAGGGAGGCGCTGACTCGCCTTGCGCATGGCGTCGCTTGACGGCTTCTTTCATGGAACGGCGGCGGTCGAGCCGCGATCGCGCGCCGCGGCGGTTCCAGCCTTCGCGTCTGTACTCCTCGTCGGTCATCCCACCGACACGCGCCTGCAGATTTGGCAGCTCGAGCTCTTCCCACAGCCAGTCGACGATGTCGTCGATGGCCAGTTCCAGCACAAACTGCACGCCACCTGGCTCCGTGATGCCCTGGCCCTTGTCTTGGCCGCTGGCGTGGTTCTGGGGAGCTCGTAACACATCGCCCGGCGACGCGCTTCCCTGCCCGGCGGCGGTGTGGGACTCAGGTGGGCGCAACCGGAAGCGGTAGTGTTCGAGCAGCTTCATCGGTACCCGCACGGTACGATGGCCGCCGCCCAAGACTTCGGCGTTGGAGATGATCTCTGGGAGGCGCTCCCGAACGGCTTCCCGAACCTTCTCGCTATGGCGAAGCCAGTCGCGCGCACCGCGCGAGAAGAGATCGTACCAGCGGAACGGTCCTCCGCTCCCTCCCGTGATTTCGTTGTTCATGGACCGTCACCCCGATCACTCCTGAGACAGCAGCGTGGTCACGTAGTTGAGCGCCTCTTTGGCGCTGTGATCGTCGTAACCGTATTCCCGCATGAGTCGCTCCTGGACTGTGGAGATCTTCTTGCGCGCCTCCTCGTCGGGACGGGCACTTGACGTCACCAGCCGCAGGACATCCCGGCGTTCGGCGAAGAGGTACTGCTCGATCGCCTCATGCAGCCTGGCGTGGCTGTCCAATGTGAACTTCTCGCCGGACTTATAGGCCACCATGGCCTTGCGCACGACCTCCTGCCGGAACGAGAGTTTCCCCGAGTCAGAGATCTTGATCTTGTCCTCCACCGATCGCAGGAAGCGCTCATCCGGAGCCCGTGACTCGCCGGTGATGGGATCGGTCACCTCTCGATGATCGAGCGAGGCCTCGACCTCGTCCAGGTATTTCTCCAGCAACTGCTGCGCCTCCGTTTCAAAGGAGGCGAACAGTGCACGATGCACATCCTCCTTGACCCAGCGGTTGTAGAACTCCTTGCGTGCCAGCACCAGAAAGTCCACCCACGCCTTCTTCTGCTTGGCGTCCATACGCGCGTCGCTCTCGATGGAGTCCTTCAGCGCGATCAACATCTCCATGCTTGTCAGGCTGCGCTTGTCGCTGCGTATGAAGGCGTGGGAGATCGCGTTGATGACGAAGCGCGGGCTGACGCCGCCCATCCCCTCGTCGGGTGTCTCGGATCGGATCCGCATCACCTCTGTCTCGGACACACCCTCCACCGCCTCGCCGGCGTACAACTGCAGCTTTTTACTGAGGTCCATCCCCTCGCGCTCTGACTTCTGCAAGCGCGTCAGGATCGCGAAAACGGCGGCCAGCTTGAGCACATGCGGGTCCATGTGCACGTCGTGAAACGCGGGCGCACTGGTGACGAGCTTCTGGTAGATGCGCGCCTCGTCGTGATAGCTGAGGGAGTACGGGATCTTGATGATGACCATGCGATCCAGCAGGGCCTCGTTCTCCTTCTCCTGCACGAACCGATGGAACTCCGCGAGGTTCGTATGGGCGACGATCGTCTCGTCCAGATGAATCAGTGGGAAACGCGACACCTTGACGTTCTTTTCCTGGGTCAACGTGAGGAGGAGGTAGAGAAATTCACGCTTGACCTTAAGGATCTCAATCATCTCGAGCAGACCGCGGCTGGCGGCGTAGACCGCGCCTGACCACGACCAGGCACGCGGGTCGCCCTCGTCGCCAATCTGAGCCACCTTGGACAGATCCACCGACCCCACAAGGTCAGCGATATCGGCGGTGGTCGGATCGTGCGGCGCATACGTGCCCACGCCGGTGCGAGTGGCCTCTGAAAGGAACACCCGCTCGACGGGGACCTTCATGAAGTCCCCCTCGTATTCCTGCTCCAGCCGAACACGCGAGAGAGGGCTCAGTTCGCCGACAATTTCCACGCCATACGTGTCTCTGAATTGAGCACGCAGGCTGGCGGGCACGAGTACCAGCGGATTTTCGCGGATGGGCGAGCCCTGCAAGCCGTAGACGGCACCCTCGTCAGTATGGCTGTACTCTTCCAGCCCTCGTTTGAGGAGGATGACAATCGTCGACTTACCGCCGGAGGGAGGACCGAGCAGCAGTAGCAACCGGCGACTGACGTCGGAGCCCGCACTGGCGGCCTTGAAGTACTCGATGACGCGGTCGAGCGACTCGTCGATGCCGAACAGCTCCCTGCGGAACAACTCGCGCGCCGTGTTGCGTCCGCCATCGTCGACATTTCCGGGTTTGCGCTGCCTCTTCTCGTACCAGCGCAGCATGTCCCACATGTACTGGTGGCTGCTGCGCGTCTGCAGATGGGCGATTCCAGGAAGAATTTGATCCAAGTAATCGGCAAAGGACCCTTGCCAGTGTTTGGCACGGTGCTCTTTGGTGAAGGCGGTCAGAGAGTCGCGAAGTTTTTCATGATCCGAGCCGGGATGGGGCATTTGCGTCGGACCTCCCTTGATGTTCGTCACCCATGGTCAGCGTACGCCTTATTACTTCCGGATGCACGATGGCCGTTTCTCGAGGCGCTCTGTCCCTCCTCAAATGTCGTATCGGCAAGATGCCACTGGACCGCTATGCGACTCGTTGGGGTGAATTTTGTTCTCGTGGTCCCTTATCGGTCCAAGAGATGCATCTTCAAGGCCAGACACACGGACCGGCCAGTCGCAGGGTACGAGCGGTCAAGGGCGTAAGATTGTCTCCAACTTGAACGACTGCCGCCTGAAAAGCAGTAGACTCAGGTCAGACAGACTCACTCACGGCGGACGCTCCCACCACGGACCAAACGAAGATCGGGCTAGTCTCGTCTCTTGGTTCGGACGATGTTCTTGCGATCCTTGCGCCGCGACGATCCGAGCGAACATCCAGCCGACGGCGCATGGTTCATGCGGCGTACGTGTGCCCGACAGCTCAGGACCGCGTCGCCTGGAAGTCGCTGCCGTAGTATCGCCTCGCGAGCGCCGTCACACGGGAACGGCAAGCCGAGCGGGCGTTGTTCCAGGTCCGCCTGAAGGCGGACGCTACGTACCGCGGGTCGCGTGAAGCGGACGCGTCGTAAGTTCGAGGGAGCCTGCCATGCCAGTCTCGACATCGCAGACTTTTCGTGTCTTCGTGAGCTCGACGTTCGCGGACCTGGTTGCGGAGCGCGACGCCCTCCAGGAGGACGTCCTTCCGCGTCTGCGCGCCCTCTGTGAGCAGCACGGCGCCCGGTTCTCATGGGTCGATCTGCGCTGGGGCGTCAGCCCCGAGGCGGCGCAGGATCGCCGGACGATGTCGATCTGCCTCGACGAGATTCGACGGTGCCAGAAGACCACGGCGCGGCCGAACTTCATCGTGCTGCTTGGAGGACGGTACGGGTGGCGGCCTCTGCCGGCCGCAGTCACGACAGAGGATTTCGAGGAGCTGCGACGGACCGAGGCGATGAAGCCACGTCTGTCGCGCTTCGAATCGCTCTACACGTCGATCGATCGCAATGCCGTACCCGCCGCCTATTGTCTGACCGCTCAACATACGGCGGACTCGAATGAGGCCGCCATCGAGCTCGAGGTTCTCGATACGCTCGACGACGCCTCGGTCGAAGCGAAGTGGCCGCTGACGAAGCGCGCTGCGTACGGCGGCTCGGCCACTGAGCAGGAAATCGTCTGCGGTCTCCTGGACGAGAAGGTTCTGCCCTCGGCACGCGACCATGTCCATGCCTTCCTGAACAACATCCGCGACCGCGACGACGAGACGCGACTGCTGACGCTGAAGGGACGCCTGCGCGACGCGCTCGGCGTCAACGCACACGACTACGACGGGGGCGACGGCGAAGCGTCGCGCAGGCGCCGGCTGTGTGACGACGTCTACGCGGCGCTGGCCTCGACGATCACGCGCGAAATCGAACGGGTGACGCGCGCCGAACCGCTGGACCGGGAGATCGAGGCGCATGACGCGTTCGGGGCGGAGCGCGAACGCATCTTCGTGGGACGCGCCGGGATCCTGGGTCGCGTCGAGGTCTACCTGGCCGGTCTGGGCGGCAAGGTCTTCGCCTTGATCGGCCCCTCGGGCTCCGGCAAGTCGTCGGCGATGGCGCGCGCATGCGCGCGGGCGCGACGTGAGCATCCTGCGGCCGTGGTGGTGACGCGGTTCATCGGAACCACGCCGGAATCGTCGAGCGGTGCCACGCTGCTGCGCAGTCTCACCGCGCAGATTGCCAGACGCTACGGCGGATCGGCGCCGGCCTCCTTCGCGGAGTATCCGAGGATGGCGGCGGCCTTTCGTGAGTGCCTAACGCTGGCGCGTCCCGAGCGGCCGCTGATACTGTTCCTCGATGCGCTCGACCAGTTGCCTCCCTTCGACGCGGCGGCTGGCCTGAGCTGGCTCCCGCTGAACGATCTGCCGCCGCACGTGCACGTCGTGACGTCATCCAGTACGGATGCCCGCGCACTGGTCACGATCATCCAGCAGAAGCTCGACGCGGAGAACGTGGCGCCTCTCGATGCGATGCCGCCCGAGGAGGGCGCCAACCTGTTCGATCGATGGCTGGCCGAAGCGCGGCGCGACGTGCAGCCGGATCAGCGCCGGACCGTCATCGACGGATTTGCTCGCTCGGGCCTGCCGCTCTACCTCCGACTCGCGTTCGAGGAAGCGCGCCTGTGGCGCTCGTTCGACGGGGTGCAGCCGCTCGGTGATGACGCGCTCGCCATCATCCGGCAGACGTTCGCGCGACTGTCCGACGCGGCCAATCACGGTGAGCCGTTGATTCGCCGGAGCCTCGGATATCTCACGGCTGCCAAGGAGGGTCTGACGGAAGAAGAGATCGTCGACGTGCTGTCGCGAGACGACGAGGTGATGGCCGACTTCCGTGGGCGGTTCCCCAACTCGCCGAAGGCGGATCGTCTGCCGCTCGTGATCTGGTCGCGCCTGTACTACGACCTTCAGCCCTATCTGACTGAACGCGGAGGTCATGGGGGCGCCGTCCTAGATTTCTTCCATCGCCAGATGCGTCGCGTGGCGGCTGCGGATTATCTGGATCCGCACATCGAGCTTGAGTGGCACCGCGCACTGGCAGAATACTTTCGATCCACGCCCGATCAGCCGGCACCCGATGTCTATAACGCGCGCAAGCTCACCGAGCTGCCGTTTCAATTGCGAAAGGCCCGCATGTGGGAAGAGCTCGAAGCGACGCTCTGCGATCTGGCCTTCGTCGAAGCCAAGTGCGCAGCCGGCCTCATCTACGATCTCATCGCCGACTATCAGGCGGCAGTTCGCACCGACGGTCTGCCTGCCGCGGCGAAGGAACGGATCGAGTCGTTCGGCCGCTTCGTACGCGCGCAGGCGAATTTGCTCTCGACGCATCCCCACGTCACGTTCCAGCAGGCGCTCAACGAGCCGGACAGCACGGCGCCTGCGCAGGCTGCCGCGCGACTGGCGGCATCCGACACGCGACCGCGATTCCGATGGATAGGGAAGTCGCAGCAGGCGTCACTCTGCGAGCAGACACTCTACGGACACACCACCTACGTCAACGGCTGCGATGTCTCGCCCGACGGGACTCACATCGCGTCGGCAGGCTCCGACGGCGAGGTCAAGATCTGGAACGCCGAGACCGGCCAGGAGATGCTCCGGCTGCGCGGAGCTTCCATATCGATGGAGTCGTGTCACTACTCGCCTGATGGCACACGCCTGGTGGCCGGCACACGAGACGGGAAGGTGATCGTGTGGGACACGACATCGGGCAGCGAGGTGTGGACGATTAGAGCGCACGACCGGCCGGTGCCCTGCTGCCGATTCTCGCACGACGGAAACCGCATCGTGTCGGCGTCGTGGGACAGTCGCGTGAAGCTGCTCGATGCAGGCACCGGAGACGAGCTGTTCACGATCGATGCGCACAAAGGCGACGCGTGCTGGGCCGAATTCTCTTCCGATGACACCGGACTGATTTCGGTCGGCGGCGATGGGCTGCTCAAATGGTGGGACGCCTCAACGGGTCGTGAAGTGCGTTCCGTGAAAGCGCACGACAGCGAGGCGATGTCCTGCCGCTTCTCCAGCGACGGACGCTTCATCGTCACCGCCGCGCAGGACATGCAGGTCAAGCGTTGGGACGCCTCCAGCTTCGAGATGCTCAACTCCTACGACGGTCATGCCGCGGGCGTCTGGGCGGCCGCGATCTCTTCTGACGGCCGCCTGCTCGTGACCGGAGCGGGCGACGGCTGCGTGAAGGTATGGGAGGTCGAGAGCGGCGTCGAGCTCGCGAGCACCACGGAGCACACCCACGAAGTGTGGGGGCTGGCGTTCTTCGATGACAGCGAACGGTTCGTGTCGGCGGCCTGGGACTGGACCGTCAAGGTGTGGAACGCTGCACTGGCCGTGCGCGACGTCGACGAGGCAGCGGGCAGCAAGCCTCAGTCGACGGAAGCTGCCCGTCTGTGGGGCTACATGATCGCGTGCGGCTGCTCACCCGACGGCGGGCTCATTGCCGCGGGCTCGCAGGATGGAAGCGTGCGACTGTGGGATGCCAAGACCGGCCGCCCCGAGGGCGTCTTCCCGCTGCACCACGATTTCGTCTTCGCGTGTGCCTGGTCGCCGGACTCGCGGTGGATCGTGTCGGGCGCGTGGGACGGTACGCTTGAGATCCTCGACGCGCGGCAGCGGCGCGCATCGGCCCATGCCTCGCTCTCGACGACGATCGCCTCCTGTGTCTTCACGCCAGACGGCACGCGTGTGGTGGCGGTGACGGCGAAGGAGATCGGGATCTGGGATTTCGATGACGGGGAACTGCGTCCACACGCACCGTGGCCAAGCCAGGATCCGCTGACCGGTTGTGCCGTGCTGCCGGACGGCATCCACATCGTGACCGGCGTGGAAGACGGACGACTCCGGCTGTTGAACATGGAAACCAGACAAGAGGCCGGAGAGCTTCCCGGCCACTCGGGGCTGATCATGTTCGCAGTGTCGCCCGATGGCCGGCGACTGGCCGCCACATCGGAGCAGGGTGTCGTCTGGATCTGGGATCTCGTCCAGCGTGCGGAGATGAGAGCGCTGAGCGCTCACCGTGAACGCGTCGTCGCGTGCAACTTCTCACCCGACGGTACACGACTCATCAGCGGTTCCTGGGACGGGACGGCGCGTATCTGGGATCTCGACGCCGCCGACGAGCCGATCGTCCTCGAGGGTCATCTCGATCAGGTCCAGGACTGCTGTTTCACGCCCGACGGATCCCGCGCGCTGACGGCGTCAGTCGATGGCACGCTACGAGTGTGGGATGCGCGCTCGGGTGTCGCCCTCGGTGAACTGTTGTCGCCGCCCGACGCCGTTTCCGTGTGCGCGATGTCGCTCGACGGCGGGATCGTCGCATCTGGATCGAGCCGACACGCGGTACGGCTGTGGAACGGAGAGACGGGCGGGCGAATCGGGCTGCTGGCCGGACACGAGGAGGCGGTTCGCGCGTGTGTATTCCTCCTCGACGGGACGCTCGTGTCAGCGTCGGCCGACGGCACGCTGCGGCTCTGCACCACGGAGGGGGTCGCGACTCCGTCGATCCTGGGGAGGCACGACGGACCCGTGAGTTCCTGCGCGCGTTCGCCCGACGGATCGTGGGTCGCGTCGGGCGGCCAGGACCGACGCGTGAGGCTCTGGGATGCGCGGACCGGTGCAGCGCTTGCGACACTTGCCGGGCACGACGACTGGGTGCGCCTCGTCCTGATCCTGCCGAACGGCCAGCGTGTCATTTCGTGCTCGCTGGACCGGACCGTCCGCGTCTGGGATGTCGCAACGGGACGCACCGTGCACGTGCTGCGCGGTCATGGTGCGGCGCTGAGCGTGGCATCGATCTCGCGGGACGGCTCGCGGCTCGTTACCGGCGCCGGCGACGGGACCCTTTGTGTGTGGGATCTCGAAACGGGTGATCGGCAACTGACGCTGTCGGGACACCGCGGCGGGATCTCCGGCTGTGCGTTTGCCGATCGGATCGTGTCTGCCGCGCGTGATGGCACGCTCCGCATCTGGGACGCTGACACGGGCGAGACGCTCGCCGAGATGACGGGGCACTCGCAGCCCGTACACGCGTGCGCACTCTCGCCGGACGGACGCCATGTCGCGTCCGCGTCGGAAGATTCCTTCGTGGTGCTGTGGGACGCGGCGACGGGGGAGAAGCGTGCCGAGTACTGGGTCGGCTCTCCCGCACTCAGCGTCACCTGGCATCCCACGCGCCGGCGCATAGCGGTAGGGGCTGCTCGAGGAAACCTTCACCTGCTTGAGGTCGAAGGGCTCACCTAGGGAGGGTTGCCCAGGTGCCAGCGACGCCGGGCACGCAGCTGGCTGTGGCTACCAAAAACTCAATCCGGCGAAGACAAGAAGCGTCGAGTGAATCGCCGCACTTCCTTTCAGGGCTATCGCGAAGTCGATCTGGGCGTGACCCAAGGTTGTGCTTCTCGAAGACTCCATTTTGAGGATAAGGCATTCCATTTCGAAGTCCGTAATCAGCGTGTAGTCCTCGTCGTACAAGTGACGCTCCTCTGAAGACTGAGGACATCGACAGCAATTCAGGGCAACACAGAACTATTAAGTGAACTGGTGGGGCGGCCGGCTGTAGCTGGAATCGCCGATGGGGCGGACGGCTACGCCGCGATGCGGTCGTAGCGGTGATGCAGACCGCCGACTTTTCGAATGGCGACGATGCGACCGGCTGACGGCGGTGTGACCGGTCGCGAGCGTGGCGTGTCCTTGGCGAGCGCGAGATGGGTTCGGGAGCGCGTGTAGTAGGCGACGTACGCCGTAACGATCCGGTGAAGCCCCGCTGCGTTGAGCACGATCACGTGATCGAGGCACTCGCGTCGAAGTGAGCCGATGACGCGCTCAACGGCGTCGGGATCGATGCACGACGGCCAGCTGATGTCGAAGCGCGAGGATTACACGTACGAAGTTCTCGGGAGCAACAAGCCCCACAGCGACACCGCCCGCACGATCTCGGTGAATGCGGCGATGCCCATTGCCGGAGCTATAGAAGAAAACTGGGGTCGAGCATCGGCGATCGAGCCGGGCTAGCGACGCAGAGACGACAGCGTCGTGACGTGGCGCTCGCGCAAGCGACTCAGACCCACTCGGCGCGCGGGTTGCTTCGCGCTTTTATCCTCCAGCGTAGGCGCGCGTTTGCGCATTCACTGAGGAGG
>Ga0207706_10005094_pt1 | contig 12269 bp, 9 predicted proteins | sample KBSC53metaG_FD_184318 | JGI IMG/M metagenome (GOLD analysis project Ga0207706, IMG submission 184318) | Corn rhizosphere microbial communities from Kellogg Biological Station, Michigan, USA - KBS C5-3 metaG (SPAdes) (version 2) | ecosystem: Host-associated > Plants > Roots > Rhizosphere > Soil ... | reverse complement strand
CTGAGCGCGGCTCAGATCGATCCAAGCGGCGAGAAAATCCGGCGCAATCTCGACCGCCCGCTGCAGCAGCTTTTCGGCCTGACCATGATGCTCCGCACTCATCGCGACCAGTGCCAGCAGCCGCAATGCTTCGAGATGGCGTGGGTCGCGTCGCAGGATCTCGCGGTAAATCGCCTCGGCCTCTTCGAGGCGCCCTGCGCGGTGATGTCCGGCCGCCTGCGCGATCAGCTCGCGCGTAGGATCGGCGCGCAGGAACGCCTGCATGAGCTCATCTGCCTGCTCGGCGCGACCGGAGTCCGTCAGCGCTTGCACCAGCGTCAGCTGCGCAGACTGCAGCTTCGGATCGAGCTCGAGCGCTCTGCGCAACCGGTCGATGGCCTCTTCCACCCGACCGAGCTGCAGCAGGCTGCGGCCGAGCTCCTCGTGGCCCTTGGCGTAGCCCGGCTCCTCTTCGAGGGCGCGGCGCAGCAGCGGCTCGGCTTCCCTTCCACGACCTTGGGCGTTCAGGGCCGCGCCGAGCAGCAAAAGCAGGTTGGGCTCGCCGGGGAAATCGGCCAGTGCGTCGCGGCAGAGCCGCTCGGCCATGACGCCATCGCCTGCGCGCAGGAACGAGACCGCGCGCTCAAACGCAGCCCGTGCGAGATCGATGTCGCTGATCGCGGAACTCCTGGCTTCCCTGGCCGCGGTCATTCGGCGTCAAACCCCGGATCAGAACTCCTTGGAGAAACGGAGTCCGAACTCGCTTGCATCATTGCTCAGCATGACCAGCACGTAGTCGCCAGTGTTGAGCCTCGCATTGTCATACCGCTCGTCCGTGACATTGCGACCGTACGCGGCGACGGTCCAGTCGCCGTCGCTGGGCCGGTAACTGATGTCGAAATTGAACAGGTCGCGGCTTTCGATCAGCGTGAACCTGGCCGGGTCACTGCTGGGCTCGCCGAACATTTCGTCCCGGAATGACCAGTCAACGCGAGCGGTCACGTCTCCGCCGCCAACCGGAATCGTCAGCTCGGGACTCAGGGATGCGGTCAGTTCGGGTGTCAGCGGAGCAACTGCATTTGGATTTGGATCGTCGACGTCAGCGTCGATGTAACCCACGGTCGCGTGAATGCGGAAGTTGTCGGTCGCAGCCCAGGTACCTTCCAACTCGGCGCCGCGCGAGGTCTGGTCCACGACGATGCTTTGCGTATTGAAACCGGCCCCCGTCGTCGAGCTCACCTGGTAGGGCAGGTCCGAGTATTCGGTATTGAACACTGCGATGCTCAGCTGCAGGTTATCCAGGAACTCTCCCTTCAAGCCCACCTCGTAGTTGACTGCCGTGACGTTGTCCGTGGCCACAAAACAATTCGGATTGCCGAACAGGCAGAACGGACGCGCCGGGTACTGGCCGGCCTGGTAGCCACTCTGCACGGACCCATAGAGCGTCATCCGGTCTGCGAATTTGTACGAGGCCGAGACGTCCCAGGTGGTCTCCGACCCATCGTTGCTATTGGACGCCCCGATTACCCCTACCACCGGCTCCGTGTCGGCTGATTTGTCATCCTCCGTCTGCCGGACGCCGGCCGCGATCCGGAAGGCATCCGTAAGGTGGAAGCCGACATTGCCGTAGATCGCCTGGCTGTCGTACTTCTGGTGAAGGAAGAAGTCGCCTCCGGGGGGGCTCGTGCACGGCACAGCCTTCGTGCCGCAGTTGAATTGCGTATCGTTCTGGAAGTTATGCCCTTCCTCTTCGTAATAGAAGAGGCCGAGCACGTAATCGAGCGCACCACTCGTGCCCGTGACCTGCAATTCCACCGACTGCTGATCGGCTTCGCCGACCTCGGGGAACGAGAGGAAGTCGTCGAAGAAGGCGTCGTCGTCGAGTCCACTTTCATATTGCGAGTGGCGGTCGCTCGCCAGCAACTTGAAATTGAGAGCGTCCGAGACCTCGTAGCCAACGGTCAGCGCTACGCCGTAGGCCTCGTTCGTCACCTCGATCTGGTCTGCCTGGCCGGTGTTGTTGTCGTACGGATCGCTGGCCTGGTCGGAATTGCGGTAGCCAGCATTGTAAACGGCGCCGTTAGCAGCAGCGCAGGTCGCCGGGGGAGCCGGGGGATTGGCTCGGCACGCCGCGCCAAGCTCGTCAATCAGCGTGTCGTACGGCCGCAGGCCGTTGTCGCCGTCGTTGCCGTCCGCGGTCACCAGGAAGGACAGGCTCTCGGTCGGCTCCCACAGCAGTGCAACGCGCCCGGAGATGTCCTGCATTTCGCCGACTTCCTTGTTCGGATCCTCGATCAGCAGAAAATCCCCGAGCCCGTCACGCCTCTGGTAGGCCACAGTAAACGACATGGCGAGCTGGTCCGTAAGCCGCATATTCGTGTACGCGTCGCCGTTCAGCCGTCCGCGGCTCCCGGCCATCAATGACACTTTTCCGCCTTCCTCATCGCCCGGTTTGCGGGTGATGATGTTGATGGCGCCACCGATCGAGTTGCGTCCGTAGAGGGTGCCCTGCGGGCCGCGCAGCACTTCGACGCGCTCGATATTGGTGAGATTCCAGTTCTGGCCGACCTGGCGGCCGAGATAGATGCCATCCACATAGACACCGACGCCCGGTTCCGTCGTGATCAGGTGATCCTGAAGGCCGATGCCGCGGATAAATGGATTCGCCGACGAGGTGTGGCCGGCCGAAAAACCGGTCACATTCAGGTTGGGCACGAACTTGCCGAGATCCACCAGATCCGTGATGCCCTGCCTTTCGATGGTTTCTGGCGAGAACGCGCTGATCGCCACGGGGACGTCGTAGATGCTCTGCTCGCGCCTCTGAGCAGTGACGACGATCTCCTCGAATACCGAGTCGGACGCTCCCTGGGCCGCGGCCTGATCGACACCGATCGCGGCGATCGGCACGGCGCTCATGATGATCGCCAGGTTCTTGGTCTTCATTCGAATCCCCCTGATGAATGATGTCCCATTAGCGGATCGGCGAGAGCTTATGTATAAGAATACTTTTTATCAACCAGTAAAAAATTGACCAGCCGTACGCGCTTCCGCGGGGGAATCGATGTTGTTCGTGGATGTCATCCGGGCCAAACGCGACGGGGCAGCGCTGTCAGCCGAGCAGATCGAGTTCTTCGTGCGCGGTCTCGCCGACGGCAGCATTCCATCCGAGCAGGTCTCCGCGCTGGCCATGGCGATCTGCCTGCGTTCCATGTCGTTCGAGGAAGCGGGGGCCCTGACCCGTGCGATGGCCGCTTCCGGAACGATTCTGCAGTGGCGCGCCGAGGACCTGGGCGGCCCAGTGGTCGACAAACATTCGACCGGCGGCATTGGCGACAAGGTGAGTTTTCTCCTCGCGCCGATCGCTGCAGCCTGTGGTTGTTTCGTGCCGATGATCTCCGGTCGCGGTCTCGGGCACACCGGCGGTACGCTCGACAAGATCGACAGCGTTCCAGGCTATTGTTCCACGCCGGATCTCGCGACGTTCCAGAACGTGGTCAGGTCCGTCGGCTGCGCCATCATCGGGCAGACCGCCGATCTCGCCCCGGCGGATCGGCGCCTCTACGCGATCCGGGATGTCACCGGCACCGTGGAATCGATTCCGCTGATCACGGCCTCGATCCTGTCCAAGAAAATCGCCGCCGGGCTGGACGCCCTGGTCATGGACGTCAAGGTCGGCTCCGGGGCCTTCATGGCGTCGATGGAACAGGCACAGGCCCTGGCCCGCAGCATCATCGGGACGGCCGGAAGTGCGGGGCTCGAGACCCGCGCACTGATCACCGACATGAATGAAACGCTGGGACTGTCAGCCGGCAATGCCGTGGAAATCCGTGAGTCGGTGGCCTATCTCACGAACACCAGGCGCGAGCCCAGGCTCAACGAAGTCGTGCTGGCGCTGTGCGCGGAAATGCTGGTGCTCTCCGGTGTCGAGACAGACAGGACAAGGGCTCTGCGGCGCGCCGATGCTGCTGTTACCTCGGGCAAGGCCGCCGAGGTCTTCGGCCGGATGGTCGCTGCACTCGGCGGGCCGAGGGATTTTCTCGAACGGCCCGATCAGTATCTGGCAGCCTCGCCGATGAAAGTGTCGGTTCCTCCACCGGAGGACGGTTACCTGGCCGCGGTGGATGCGCGTGCGCTGGGCAACGCGATCATCGAGTTGGGAGGCGGGCGCCGCCGCGCCGACGACAAGCTGGATCTGTCGGTCGGATTCACGGACATCGCTGCGATTGGCACGGCAGTCGACCGCGGCCATCCGCTTGCCGTCGTTCATGCGGCCAGCGAGGCGGATGCGCAGCGCGCGACTCGCAACATGCGCTCGGCCTGCACCATGACGTCATCGCCGCCTCCGCCGCGGCCGGTGATCTACGAAAGGCTGGGAGAAGAAGAATGAGATGGATGAGTCTTGTGGGGATCGTCGTGATCCTGGGTGTCGCGGTGCTGCTGTCGACCAACCGCCGGGCGATCAGCCTGCGCATCGTGGCGAGCGCGTTTGCGCTGCAGGTAGGGATCGCGGCACTGGTGCTCTACGTACCCGCAGGGCGGCGTGCCGTCCTGGCCATCTCGCACGGGGTCGAGGCTGTAATCGGGTATTCGCAGGCCGGCATCAAGATGGTGTTTGGCCCGCTCGCCAACACGGCCCAGGGAATCAGTTTTGCCGTACACGTCCTGCCGGTAGTCATCTTCTTCGCGGCGCTGATGAGCGTCCTCTATCACCTTGGGATCATGCAATGGGTCGTGAAAGTCATCGGGGGCGCGCTTCGCTGGGTCATCGGCACGCGTACGGTCGAGTCTCTATGCGCGGCAGCCACGATATTCGTCGGGCAGACTGAATCCCCGCTCGCCATACGTCCCTACCTGCGCCGGCTGACGGAGCCGCAGGTCTTCACGGTGATGGCGACGGGCATGGCATCGGTCGCCGGTACCGTGCTCGCTGCCTATGCGCAGCTCGGCATCAAGCTCGAGTACCTCCTGCCGGCCGCGTTCATGGCTGCGCCGGGCGGTCTGCTGATGGCAAAGCTCATCATGCCCGACGATCCAGCGGATGCGCGGCAGGCCAGGGAGGATGTGCTGCTCAAGGACGAAGGCGCCCGGCATGCGAACGTCATCATGGCCGCGGGCGTCGGTGCGGCCGACGGGGTCAAGCTCGCGGTGGCCATCGGAGCGATGCTCATCGCCTTCGTAGGGCTTATCGCTCTCTTCAACGGCCTCGTCGGCTGGCTTGGGGGGCTGTTCGGGATCGAAGGGCTGACGCTGGAGAAGATGCTCGGCGTGGTCTTCGGGCCGCTGATGTACCTGCTGAGCGTGCCGTGGGCCGAGGCCCAGATTTCCGGAGCATTCTTCGGCGAGAAACTGATCCTCAACGAATTCGTCGCCTACCTGCATTTCGGGCAGATCGCGGACACGCTGAGTCCGAGGGCCGAGGCCATCACGACGTTCGCGCTGTGCGGCTTCGCCAACCTCTCCTCCATCGCAATCCAGATGGGTGCCCTGGGTAGCCTGGTTCCGGAGTTCCGAGAATTTATTGCCCGCTACGGCCTGAGAGCCGTGGCGGCGGGATCGCTTTCGAACCTGCTGAGCGCAGCCCTGGCCGGCTTGCTTCTGGATGTCTGAATGAAGACCCGGATCCAGTTGAGGAACGAAGAGCGCATCCTGGATGCGGCACAGGAAGTGTTCGCGACCTATGGATACCAAGGGGCTACGATCGACGAGGTCGCCCACCGCGCCGGGATCTCCAAGCCTAATCTGCACTACTACTTCAAACGCAAGCGGGATCTGTACCTCGCCGTGCTTCGGCGCACGCTGGAGATCTGGCTCGTTCCATTGCGGGAGCTTGATCGCACCGGCGACCCGGCGGAAGAGATCGGTAACTACATCGCGCATAAGGTCCAGCTCTCGCGGCGCTTCCCCGCCGCATCGCGCGTCTTCGCCAATGAGATCGTGCAGGGTGCACCTTTCCTCAAGGGATATCTGCAGACGGATCTGCGGAAAGTGGTCGAGCGCAAGGCGGCTGTGATCCAGCACTGGATCGACGAGGGAAAGCTGGCGCCGATCGATCCGTATCACCTGATCTTCCTGATCTGGGCGGCGACGCAGCACTACGCGGATTTCTTGCCGCAGATCAAGGCGGTCATGAATGTGTCCCGGCTCAACCAGGGTCATTTCCGCAAAGTTGAGCAATCGCTGTCGCGGATCATTCTCCACGGTGTTCTCGCGGAGAAAGCACGCTGACCGCGGAGGGGACAGCTACGGAAGGCGGAACGAGGCGGGCAGGAGCTCGTCCATCGTGAAGCGAAGCGGCTGACCCTTGTCGTCGAGCAGGATGATGCGGGTGTTCCGGTCCGAGAACTCGAGAATGCGCTGTCGGCAGCCGCCGCAGGGAGTACAGGCCTCGAGGTCCTGTCGGCCGCCCACAGCCGCGATCGCGACGATCCGAGTGCCACCCGCTGCGACCATCGCAGCGATGGCGCTGGTCTCGGCACAGATTCCTTCCGGATAGGCCGCGTTTTCGACGTTGCAACCGCTGTGGATCCGGCCTTTCTCGTCCAGAACCGCGGATCCAACGTGATAGTGGGAGTAGGGCGCGTGAGCGCGCGCGCGAACAGCCGTCGCTGCTTCGATCAGTGCATCGTCGTCGCTCTTCATGCGCTCGCTGTCTCCCGCGTCCGGACGGTTTCGGTCGCCTCCAGTCCCACGCTGCCCAGGATCAGCCTCACGACCTGTCCGACCTTCTCGCGGTATTGGCGCTCGTCGAATTCGTCACCGCCGTTGAGGATGGCGATCTGTCGCTCGAAGTCGGCGTAATGCTGAGTTACGGCCCATATCATGTAGAGGAGGCTCTCCGGGTCGACGGCACGGATCTTGCCGGCGCTGATCCAGCTGCGGATCGTCCGGACACGCGCGTTGACCCACGCCTTGAGCGTGGTTCCCAGAAAGCGCTCCATGACCGGGGCGCCGCGCATGATCTCGCTGGCCCACACGCGCGAACCGTACGGCCGTTGCCGCGAGAATCGCATCTTCGCCGTGATGTACATGGTCAACGCGCGCTCGGGGTCCTCGTCGGCCTCGAAGGCGGCTGCGGCTTCCATCCAGTCCTCCAGGATGCTTTTGAGGACCTGCCGATAGAGATTTGCCTTGGTCTTGAAGTAGTAGTGAACGTTGGCCTTCGGCAGCCCCGCTTCGCTGGCGATGCCCTCCGTGGTCGCGCCTCGGAATCCGTGCAGGGCGAACGTCTTCTCAGCGGCACGCAGGATGCGAGCCTCATTGGCCTCGCGGATATCGAGCTTTCGCGCTGGCGATGACACGACGTAGTCGATGGCTCGGGCGGTTCTCAAGCCGACCGCCGCCCGGGGTTGTTCGGGTGCGTGGTCCAATCGGCTTTCTCGCGAGTGATCGGGAGACCGGTGCGCGGATCGGTCCCGCTCGTCATCGGGCGCATCGTGATGCAGCCTTCCACCGGGCAAACGCTGACACACAGGTTGCAACCGACGCATTCGGCGTCGATTACCTCGAAATGCCGCACGCCGTTCACGGACGCCGTGATGGCCTGGTGCGCCGTATCCTCGCAGGCGATGTGGCAGCGCCCGCACTTGATGCACAGGTCCTGGTCGATCCAGGCCTTGTCCACGTGGTTGAGGTTCAGGTACTGCCAGTCGGTCACGCTCGGCACGGCCTTGCCGACCAGCTCGCGTACCGAGGCAAAGCCCTTGCGATCGAGAAAATTGTCGAGTCCATCCACCAGGTCATCGATGATCTTGAACCCATAGACCATCGCCGCCGTGCAGACCTGGACGGTCGTTGCACCCAGGGCGAGGAAGTCGACCGCGTCGCGCCAGTCGGTGATCCCGCCGATACCGGAGATCGGCAGTCCCGCCGTCTCCCGCGAGCGGGCGATTTCCGCAACCATGTGCAGGGCAATCGGCTTGACGGCCGGACCGCAGTAGCCGCCGTGCGAGCCCTTGCCGTCGGTCGCCGGGTAGATGGTGAGGGTGTCGTAGTCGACGCGCATGATCGAGTTCAGCGTATTGATCAGCGACACGGCGTCGGCGCCGCCAGCCCTGGCGGCCCTGGCCGCGGGCAGGATGCTGGTGATGTTGGGCGTCAGCTTGACGATCACCGGCACGCGCGCGTACTTCTTGCACCACTCGGCAGCCAGCTGGATGTACTCGGGCACCTGGCCCACGGCCGAGCCCATGCCGCGCTCCGACATGCCGTGCGGACAGCCGAAGTTGAGCTCGAGGCCGTCCGCGCCGGTGTCTTCGATCATCGGCACGTACTTCGCCCAGCTCTCTTCGTGCATTGGCAGCATGATCGAAACGATCAAGGCCCGATCGGGCCAGTCGCGCTTGATCTGGCGAACCTCCTCGAGGTTGACGCCCAATGGCCGGTCAGTGATCAGCTCGATGTTGTTGAAACCAAGCACGCGCCGGTCATTGCCATGCATGGCGCCGTAGCGCGGACCACTGACGTTGACGATCGGTGGATCCTCGCCGAGGGTTTTCCAGACGGCACCGCCCCAGCCTGCTTCGAAAGCGCGCTGGACGTTGTAGGCCTTGTCGGTCGGCGGGGCCGATGCCAGCCAGAAGGGGTTCGGTGACTTGATGCCGAGAAAATTGGTGGTCAGATCGGCCATTTCATTAACCTCGCCTCAGTGCAGCCGCAGGTCATTTCGCCTGCCTGAGGGATCTGTCGATGGATAGGGCGGCGAGTTTTCCGTCCTGCACGGCAGACACAGTCAGATCTGCGCCGCCATGGACACAGTCGCCGCCGGCCCACACACCCGGTAGTGAGGTCTTCCTTTCTTCGTCGACTACGATTCTGTCCTGATTCACGTCGACGAGCTCGGCTGTCCCGCCGACCCGCTCCCAGAGCACCTTCTGTCCGATCGCCTTGAACACGACGTCCGCGTCGAGCACGAAGGTCTGCCCGGTTCCTTCCAGACGGCCGTCGTTCGCGCTCCGCGTTGTCTCGAACTCGACGGCGCGGACGCGTCCATCCCGGGTCAGCAGCCTGCGCGGGCTCGACCAGTACCGGACCGCCACGCCACGGACCTGGGCGAACTCCTGCTCGTAGCGGCTGGCGTTCATGCTTTCCTGGCCGCGCCGGTAGGCAATGGTCACTTCCTCCGCGCCCAGGGCCTTGCTTTGAACCGCAATGTCGATCGCGGTCATGCCGCCGCCGATCACGACGATTCTGCGGGCGACTGGCAGCGAGGCCTTGTTCGCCACCTGCCGCAGAGTTGCGATGTAGTCGACGGCGTTCGCCACGCCCTCGACCTGCTCGGCATCGAGGCCCAGGTCGTTGACGCCGGCGAGACCGAAGCCGAGAAACACCGCGTCGTATTGCGCGCGCAACTCGCCGAGCGAGAAATCCTTGCCCAGCGCCACACCGGTCCGGACGTCGATGCCACCGACGCTCAGAATGTACTCGACCTCGCGAGCCGCGAAATCGTCGGGGGTCTTGTACGCGGCGATGCCGTACTCGTTCAGGCCGCCCAGCTTCTCCTTCGGTTCGAACACCGTCGCGCTGTGTCCGAGCATCGCCAGGCGGTGCGCGCAACTCAGGCCAGCCGGGCCGCCGCCTACCACCGCGACCGTGCACCCGGTTGCCGGCGCGCGCTCGAAGAGCGGAATCGCCTCGTCGAAAACCGGATCCGTGGCGTAGCGTTGCAGCAAGCCGATCCGTACTGGCCGGTCTTCGTGCGTGTTGCGCACGCACGCCTGCTCGCACAGAACCTCCGTGGGACATACTCGGGCGCACATGCCGCCCATGATGTTTTCGCTCAGGATGGTGTAGGCCGAGCCCTTGAGGTTGCCGCTGCGTATCCTCTGGATGAAGCCGGGTATGTCGATGCCGGTCGGACAGGCCGTCGTGCACGGGGCTGCGTAGCAGAAGTAGCAACGGTCGGCATCGATGATCGCCTCGGACGGCGTCAGCGGCGGATGCATGTCTGCAAAGTTGGCCGCTATCTGCTCATCAGCGAGACGCCCCGGACGGACATCAACAGGATCGGCGACCGGCTTGTTGCTGCTCACTGAAACCTCGCCACTGCGCTCATTCGTCATCCTGCGCCGTCAGCGGCGCACCGGGCGGGGCGCGCTCAACTCCAGCTGTTTCCTGACCGCGTCGTAGTACGGGGCAAACGCCGGTCGCTTGACGTACCGGCCGGCCCCGCGCTCGACACGCAGATCGCCATTCGCATACACCAGCTTGCCGCCACTCACGGTGTGCGAGGCGCAGCCTTGCACCGTCATGCCCTCGAAGATGTTGACGTCGACGTTCTGGCGATGCGTCTTCGCTGAAATGGTCTTGCTCGCCGCAGGATCCCAGACCACCAGATCGGCATCGGCGCCGAGCGATACACTGCCCTTGCGCGGATAGATGTTGAAGATCTGGGCCGCGTTGGTGGAGGTGACGCGCACGAACTCGTTCATCGTCAGTCGCCCGGTATTGACGCCGTGGTGCCACAGCACCTCCAGGCGGTTCTCGATTCCGGCTGTGCCGTTTGGGATCTTGCGGAAGTCGTCCTTGCCCGCCGCTTTCTGATCCGCGCAGAACGTGCAGTGATCCGTTGCGGTGGTCTGCAGATTGCCCGACTGCAGGCCGCGCCAGAGTGCGACCTGATGCTCGGGCGAGCGGAACGGCGGGCTCATCACGTGAGCCGCGGCGCGTTCGAAATCCGCATCGCGGTACACCGAATCGTCGATCAGCAGATGTCCGGCGAGAACCTCGCCGAATACGCGTTGCCCTTCGTTGCGCGCCCGGGTGATCGCCTCGAGCGCCTGGCGCGAGGAGACATGCACCACGTAGATCGGTACCTTGATGACCTCGGCGATGCGGATGGCGCGATTGGCGGCCTCGCCCTCGACTTCGGGCGGGCGCGATAGCGGGTGGCCCTCGGGGCCGGTGATGCCACGCTTGTAGATCTCGTCTTGCAGCTTGAAGACCAGGTCGCCGTTCTCCGCGTGGACGGTGACGATCGCTCCCAGCGTCAGCGCCGTCGAGAAACTGTTCACCAGCGTTTCGTCGTCGCACATGATGGCGTTCTTGTACGCCATGAAATGCTTGAAGCTGTTGACGCCATGCTCGCGGACGAGAGTCGCCATGTCCTCGCGCACGCTCTCGTCCCACCAGGTGATGGCGACGTGGAACGAGTAGTCCGAAACGGCCTTCTGTGACCATTCGCGCCACTGCTGGTAGGCCTCCATGATCCGCTGGCGCGGATTCGGGATGACGAAGTCGATGATCATTGTCGTGCCGCCGGCCAGGCCGGCGGCGGTGCCCGACTGGAAATCGTCGCTGGCCACCGTTCCCATGAACGGCAGCTGCATGTGGGTGTGCGGGTCGATTCCCCCTGGCATGACAAACTGGCCCCCGGCATCGACGATCTCACAGCGTGCAGGCGCCGAGATTCCCTCGGCGATTTCCACGATCTTGCCATCCGTGCACAGGACGTCGGCCCGGTAGCTTTGATCGGCCGTGACGATGGTGCCGCCCTTGATGACTACCGACATTTCGACCACCTCGATTGTTCTCTCGCAGCGGATTCGCTACGCCTGGCTAGCGACGGACCGAGCCACGGCGGACTTCTGCGTGCTCCAGCGGCTGCCCAGGTAATAGATGATCCCGCCAAGGAACGAACCGGTGAACCATCCGTAGCTGTAGAACCACTGCAGCGCGCCCGTGGTGATCGCGACCAGCGTGAACGCCACAGGCACGAGAAAAGCCACGAACCCCGCGACGTTCCACGCCGGATACGGCCCGGAATCCAGATAGAGCCCCGGCAGGTCGTAGTGCTGCCTGCGTACCACGAAATAGTCCACAACCATGATGCCCGCGATCGGACCGAGCAGGCTCGAGTAGCCGACGAGCCAGTTCGAATACAGGGTGTCAACGCTCACCTCCGACTCGAGCCAACCCATCCGCTTGAGCAATTCCCAGCTCATCAATGCCATACCTATGAAGCCGGTGAGCAGCACGCCTTTTCTCTGATTGATTAGCCGGGGCGCGACGTTTTGGAAATCGTTGGTGGGCGAGACGATGTTCGCCGCCGTGTTGGTCGATATCGTCGCGATGATGATGATGATCATCGAGAGGACGACCCAGAAGGGGCTGTCGATGCGGCCGATCAGGGTGATCGGGTCGGAAATCGTCTCGCCGACGAGCTGCGCGGACGCCGCCGTCATGACCACGCCGAGCCCGGCGAAGAGCAGCATCGTCAGCGGCAGGCCGACGATCTGCCCGATGATCTGGCTCTTCTGCGAGCGGGCGAAGCGGCTGAAGTCCGGAATATTGAG
>Ga0207706_10005091_pt1 | contig 12274 bp, 6 predicted proteins | sample KBSC53metaG_FD_184318 | JGI IMG/M metagenome (GOLD analysis project Ga0207706, IMG submission 184318) | Corn rhizosphere microbial communities from Kellogg Biological Station, Michigan, USA - KBS C5-3 metaG (SPAdes) (version 2) | ecosystem: Host-associated > Plants > Roots > Rhizosphere > Soil ... | reverse complement strand
GGGCGGCCAAGGGCACCCTGCTGCTCGGCGTCAAGGCCGTGATCGCCGAGAGCTTCGAGCGCATCCACCGCTCCAACCTCGTCGGCATGGGCGTGCTGCCGCTTCAGTTCGTCGACGGACAGAACGCGCAGACGCTCGGCCTCAAAGGCGACGAAGTGTTCGAGATCGCAGGCTTGCAGGACGGCGCGGCGAAAGAAATCACGGTCGTCGCCAAGGGCACGGCCGGCGAGAAGAAGTTCAAGGCCAAGGTGCTGCTGCTGACGCCGAAGGAAGTCGAGTACTACCGCCACGGCGGCATCCTGCCGTTCGTGCTGCGCCAGCTCGCAGCGAGCTCCAAGGCCGCCTAAATCGGCGGCAGTACACCTCGGCTAAGCAGCGAACGCCCGGTCACGCCCGGGCGTTCGCGTTTCCGGCAACGCGAACTTTGCGGCGCAAGAACGTTGCGCGCCGCATTCCTGCACACGCGCCACGCGTGCGCGGATGTCGTCATAGGAAACCAGGCTCGAACGCATCCATTCCAGCATGCGCGGGCCGAAAAGGTTCTCGCTCTTGCGTATCGTCCGCTGGACGACGCCCGACAGTGCATTGCGCTTCCACGGTTCCGCCGCGGCGTTGGCGACGGCATTGTGCGGCGTCGCCGTGAGCGGCAGCGACGAATCGAAGTCGAGAAAAGCACATAGCCGCTCCCATTGCCGATCGAACTGCTCGACCAGATCTTCCAGACAAAGCACATAGTGGCCAGGTGCGCCGAGCTGCGCGATCTGTACTTCCATTACCCGATTCCAGCGCCGCACCCAATGCCTTACCCCGCCATGAAACGCATGCGTGGGGTGGATCAGGTCGGCATCGACGACGGAAGCGACGACATCTTCGCCGTTACGCAGCACATGCACAAAGCGTGCGTCGGCGACATGTCGCGCAATCTCCTCAACGTACATCACGTGGTTGGGAGTTTTTTCCACCCACGCCTCGCAGCGTTGCAAACTAGCAACCTCGTCAAGCAACCGGACGAAGCGGCGGATGCAAGGTTCTATCCGCCACGGCGGAGCCTGCGACAAGCCGAGCAGTTCGGTCTCGAGCCGGTGCAGACGCCGCGGCCCGTGGGATCGGGCGAAGAATCCATGTCGCCGATACCACGGGTCGCGGCGCACGTCGGGGTCTTGCCAGCGTTGGCCGATACCGCCGAACACACTCTCGAAGAAAGCGGTTTCCGGTAACGTCAGTACGTTCGGATACCGCGCCAGCAAGGCCTGTACGATGGTGGTACCAGACCTTGGACAACCCACGACAAAAATACGCTTCATACACCCCGCCGCTACCCCGCGTTACCCCGCAACCACCATGCCGGGTCAAAGTGCAGAAAAGGAGAACTTTTCGCAAACGAAGGTAAACACCGCGGGCAAACCGGAAGGCGACGCCGTTCGCAACCTGCTCGTACGCCTGCCGCTCTGGCAAGCCTGCTTCGAACAGCATTGAATTTCAGCACCGATCCGCACATCCGCCGTCGTTGTGCTAGTCACCGCGCTGCGTCGCCGCTTGCCGGCGTTGTCCGCACATGCTCAAATTCCCTCAAACAAGCGTTTGCGTGGGGTACGCGGCGCACAGGCACGAAGAAGAATCAGGAGGGAGCAATGACCGCGAGCAATGACCGTCCTTGGCTGGCTAACTATCCGGCCGAAGTACCGGCGGAAATCGACGTGAACAAGTACCGGTCGATTCCGGAAGTGCTCGAGGCTTCCTGTGACAAATTCCGCCACAACCCGGCCTACATGAACATGGGCAAGGCGCTGAGTTATGACGACGTCGATCGACTCAGCGCGCAGTTTGCCTCCTACCTGGTCAACGACCTCAAGCTGAAGAAAGGCGACCGCGTAGCAATCATGCTGCCGAACGTGCTGCAGTACCCCGTGGCCGCATTCGGCATCCTGCGCGCCGGCTTGACCGTGGTGAACACGAATCCGTTGTACACCGCACGCGAACTCAAGCACCAGCTGAATGACTCCGGCGCGAGCGCGATCGTGGTGCTCGACAATTTCGCCGCGACGCTGGCCGAAGTGCTGCCGCAGGCGCCGACGGTGAAGCACGTAGTTACGACTGCCATCGGCGACATGCTCGGCTTCCCGAAGGCGTTCATCACCAATCTCGTCGTGCGCCACGTGAAGAAGATGGTGCCGAAGTACCGCATCGATCACGAAGTGCGTTTCAACGACGCGCTCACGCTCGGTGGCATGGGCAAATTGCCGAAGATCGATGTTGGCCACGAAGACATCGCCTTCCTGCAGTACACCGGCGGCACGACCGGCGTCGCCAAGGGCGCGATGCTGACGCACAAGAACATGGTCGCGAACATGCTCCAAGCTGCGGCCTGGCTCGGCACCAACCTCAAGGAAAGTCGCGAAGTCGTCATCACCGCGATCCCGCTGTACCACATCTTCGCATTGACCGCGAACTGCCTCGTCTTCACCCTGATCGGCGGCGTCAGCGTGCTGATCACCAATCCGCGTGACATGCCCGGCTTCGTCAAGGAACTGTCGAAGGTGAAGTTCAGCGTGATCACCGGCGTCAACACTTTGTTCAACGGCCTGCTCAACACCGAAGGCTTCGACAAGCTCGATTTCTCCAACCTGCGCCTGACGCTTGGTGGCGGCATGGCCGTGCAGCGTACGGTTGCGGAAAAATGGAAGAAGGTGACCGGCGGCACCCTGGTCGAAGCCTACGGCCTGACCGAAACCTCCCCCGCCGCCTGCATTAATCCGCTCGACCTGGCCGAATACAATGCCTCGATCGGTCTGCCGATTTCCTCGACCGACGTGTGCATCCAGAACGACGACGGCAAGCTGCTCGGCGTCGGCGAAGTCGGCGAACTCTGCATCAAGGGCCCGCAGGTAATGCGCGGCTATTGGCAGCGCCCCGAAGAGACGGCCAAGGTCATCACGCCCGATGGCTGGCTGCATACCGGCGACATCGCGAAGATGGATGAAAAAGGTTATTTCTACATCGTCGACCGCAAGAAGGACATGATCCTGGTGTCCGGTTTCAACGTGTATCCGAACGAAATCGAAGATGTCGTCGCCTCCTGTCCGGGCGTCCTCGAATGCGCGGCGATCGGCGTCCCCGACGAGAAATCCGGCGAAGCGGTCAAGGTCGTCATCGTCAAGAAGGACCCCGGCCTCACAGCGGAAACGATCAAGGAATACTGCAAGCACAACCTGACCGGGTACAAACTGCCCAAGATCATCGAATTCCGCGACTCGCTGCCGAAGACCAATGTCGGCAAGATCCTGCGCCGCGAGCTGCGCGATCCGCCGGCGCCAACTGCGAAGACGGCCTGATCGCCGCGATCCGAAGGAAAACGGGGCGCTGCGCCGGCGGGCGCGCCGCCCCAATTGCGGCTATTCCACTACGCGCAACCGCGTCTTCGCCAGCGCCATGTTCGGCAATAGCATGCGTTCGATTTCCGTCGCCTCCAGCGGCTGCGAATAGAGGAAGCCCTGGCCTTCGATGCAGCCGGCGCGCACGAGGAAATCGCGCTGGGCCTCGGTCTCGATGCCTTCGGCGATTGTACGCAGGCTCAGGCTCTTGCCTATCGCCAGGATCGCCTGGACGATCGCCGCGTCATTCGAATCGCCGGGCAGGCCGGAAATGAAGGTGCGGTCGATCTTCAGCCAGGTGATCGCCGGCAGTTTGAGATAGACCAGCGACGAATAGCCCATGCCGAAGTCGTCGATCGCCACGCTTACGCCGATCTCGTGCAAGCGATGCATGATCCGATCGGTATCCTCGCCGAGGCGCAGCACCGAGCTTTCGGTGATTTCGAGCACGAGGCGCGACGGCGCCACGCCGGTTTCCATCAGCGCCCGGCTCAACGCCTCGACGAAGGCATGGTGCCCGAACCAGTTCGCCGACACGTTTATCGCGACGCGAATCGGCGGCATGCCGGCGCGCTCCCATTCGGCGATCTTGGCGAGCACGCTGTGCATGACCCATTGGTCGATCTGGCGGACGATGCCCAGATTCTCCGCGATCGGTATGAATTCCGAAGGCGCGATCATGCCGCGCAGCGGATGCCGCCAACGCAACAGAGCCTCGACTGCAACGATGCGCCCGCTGCGCAATTCCACACTTGGCTGATAGAAGATGTGCAATTCGTCGCGGGCCAGCGCCTGCCGAAGTTCGGCCGCAGTCTGCAGTCGACTGCGCGCCTTCGCATGCATGAGCGGTGTGTAGAAGCGCATGCAATTGCGCTCTTCGGTCTTCGCCGCGTACATCGCCGCGTCCGCGTTGGCGATCATCGTCGCCGCATCAGCCGCATCGAGCGGATAGCCGGCGATGCCGATACTCGCGCTGATCACGATCTCATGGTCGTCGATGCGATACGGTTCGGACAAGCTCGCGAGCAGGCGGTTCGCCAGTCCCGCCGCATCCTCGCGCAGGCTCAGGCCGCGCGCGAGCACAGTGAACTCGTCGCCGCCGATGCGTCCGGCGAGGTCAAGCGGCGAAAGCTGCTTGGCGACGCGCTCCGCAGCGGTGGAGAGCAGGCGGTCGCCTATTGCATGACTGAAGCTGTCGTTGACGATCTTGAACGCATCGAGGTCGATGAACAGCACCGCGACCGCCTCGCGCGTCCTCTCGGCAGCGATAATCGCCTTCGAACAATGTTCCTCGAACTGGGCACGGTTGACTAGGCCGGTCAGCGGATCATGGCTGGCCAAATACTCCAGTTGCAACCGGTCGGACTTGGATGTCGTGATGTCGGCGATCACGGCAACATAGCGCTGGACGCGCCCATGATCGTCGCGGATCACGCTGATGCTCAAGCGCTCGTCGTACAAGCTGCCGTCGCGGCGCCGCGTACGCACTTCGCCCAACCACGAGCCCGTCGCCGCGATCTGCGCCCAGATCGATGGCGGCAGCAGCCCGCCATGCGGCAACACACGCATGTCGTCGATACGCTTGCCGGCGAGTTCTTCGGCCGAAAACCCGGTCAATGCCGTGTGCGCCGCGTTAACCGCGATTACGCGCCGCGATGCGTCGGCGATGATCACGCCTTCTGCGACCGAAGCGAGCGCTTCCGCCGCGATGCGCCGCTCCTCCTCCATCGCCACGCGTTCCGACACGTCGCGAATGATCGCCTGGCGCACGTGTTTCTCGCCCCAGCGCGCCATACTCCATTGCGTTTCCACCGGCCGCAAGCCGCCGTCATGTGCGCGCAATTGGCCGTTCGTCGATGCCTTTTGATCCGACGAATTCTCCGCGACCAGATCCGCAAAGCGCTTGCCCACGATCTCGTGCGGCGTACGCCCGATCCAGGCGGCAGCCGTGCGATTTGCATCGAGGACAAGGCCATCATCCTCGTCGACCATGACGATCGCATCGGCGGCGCTGTCAAACAATACGCGATAACGTTCCTCGGTGCCGCGAATCTTCGCCATCGTCCTCCGCGCCATGGTCAACCACAGCAGCGACGCCAGACCCACGATGGCGAACACACAGCCGTACAGGATGCGCCCGATCCACACCGTGCCCTGGGCGATCGACGTGGAAAACACCTCGGTCTGCGGCTGGATGAAGTAATTGAGTATCGCGATTCGCGTGGTTTGCGTTTCCATCCGCGCCGGTGTCCACTCGGCCGAGTGGCGCTCTTTGCGCAGCTCCGCGGCGATGACACCGAGCTCGTCGATCGAGGCATCGGTGGAATACCACGCCTTGAGCGCATCGCGCACATAAGGCGCCCAGCGCAAATGGCGGAATATGAAAATCATGACCGGTATCGCTTCGGGCACGACCTTGCCACGCTCGAACGCGCTCTTCACCGCGTACCAGTCATAGTTTTCGCGGGTCGTTTCCTCGCGGGCGAAGCGGTCGTCGCCGAGCAAGGCGTAATTGCGCTCGAAGCTCTCCAGGGCTTCGGGGTTGCCCTGTACGGCGTAGTCCTGCAAGTCGACGACGATCTGCTTCTGCGCCTTGGACCAGGTGCTTTCGCCGTTGAGCAGACCGGCGAGCGCAAGCTGCACCTGCTGCGCGCCCCACATCAGAATCAGCACGAGCGCGACCAGTGCGAACAGGCCCCACGCCAGCGGCATAAGCCGCTGGGTGAGCGCTTGCCCAGACGCTGTCGTATTCCCTTTCATAATGCGCATCATACGCCTGGACGTCGCCGCATTACGCTGCGACTTCGCGCAGAATATCCATGCCGTAGCGCGATGCCGCCAGGCAACGGTCGATCACGATGCGCATGCTGGTGTAGCTTCTGCGCACGCACTCGCGCAGGTGCGCGACCTGTTGCGGAACCGGGTTGTTGCCGACCAGTGCGCAGACGATTTCCAACGCCTCCCACGGATGTTCGTCGTCGTAGGCCGCATGCAGTTTCAACCAGCGCAGGGCCTGCGGCGTCGGCATGCTATCCCGGTAGGCTGCACCCTCGTAGACGCGCTGCGACCATTCACCGGTCGCGCCCTCGACCGCGTAGTTCGTCGCAATGATGCCTGCCGCGAGCCCGTCGCCCGTGCTGACCTCTTCGCACCAGTTGGCCAACACCATCGCGTCGGTCGGCACCCAACCGTTGAGCACTTTGTCGCGAGACACGCCGGCGCCTTCCGCCCAATCCAGCCAATACTCCGCATGGTTCTGTTCGACGCGGATATTGCGCACGAGCCAACGCCGCGCCATGTTGTCGCCCTCGCTGCGGCCATAGCGGGTCTTCATCAGGCTTGCCGACATATACGCGGGAAAGCGTTCGATCACCGGCCACACGCCGCTCATGAAGCTTGCAGTGGATTCGGTGCTCAATTGCGCCTCGCGCATCAGCGCAAACAACTCGTGCTCAACAACTTCTCGTTTGGCGTCTGCACAGGAGTCGACCATATCCTGCGCCCACGCCGGATAACTGCTCAGTTCATCGATCGGGCCAGTGCGTTCAAAACGGCTATTCATCGTAGCTCTCCTCGGAATCGGAAAAAGGGGCAGCCCGGTGGGCGACTCCGAAAACTACTCACCGTGCAGGCGCCGGCATGGTTGCTGACGGCGCAGGAAATTGTTGTAGCGAAACTAAGGGTTGACGACGACGCATCGGGCCCCGCCAACCCGGCATTTGAACGCGAACATCATACGCCGGACTGCGGATTGCGGAGAAAAGTTGAAATGTATACTACGTCGCAGAATTTACAGGTCGCGCGCGACGCGGATGCCTACCTGCGAGTTTCGCGCGTCGACGGGCAGATTCGTGCGGAAAGCCGAACGCGCCTGCTCCGGCGCACTACCCCAGGAAGCACCGCGCACGACGCGGCGTTCGCAGCCGGGATTGACCCAGGCACGGGCATCCGCCGGTGCGCGCAGATAGCTGTCGTGCCAGCAGTCCTCGACCCAGTCGGCAACGTTGCCGTCGATGTCGCGCAAGCCGAACGGATTGGCGGCAAACTTGCCGATCGGCGCCGGCCCCCAGTAGCCGTCGCTATAGCGCGGAAAAGCGTTGCTCCAGCGCCGGCCCGACGGGGATTTGTCGCCGTCGCCGGTCAGGTTCGCCAGCTTCGAGGGCGGATTGCCGTCGCCCCACCAGTAACGCGTCGTCGTGCCGGCACGCAACGCGTACTCGTACTCCGCCTCGCTCGGCAAACGGTAGCGCTTGCCGGTACGCGCCGACAGCCATTGCGTGTATGCCTTGGCATCGTTCCAGGAGACGTGGACCACCGGCAGATTGTCGGCTGCGATGGCCCCGCTATAGTCGTTGCGCCAGCTGATGCCGCGGCGGTCCATCGTGCGCCCTGAGTCCTCGTCGTAGACCGTGGAACTGCCGATCTTCTCCGCGTCGGTCTGGTATTTGGCGTCGTCGACGAACGCGCGGAAATCGGCGACGCTGACCTCGTCCTCGCCGAGCGCGAAACCGAGTACGACCTTCACCTCGCGCTGCGGCTCCTCGGTACTACGATGGCCGGGTTCCTGCGCCGGCGAGCCCATCGTGAAGCTGCCGATCGGCACGACCACGATGGCCGGGGCCTTGCCGTTGCGGTCGACGAAAGCATCGCTAATCACCTGCCCGGGCTTGTAGCTCGCGTACAGGCGCGCATTGCGCAGACGCTCGTTGAACGCGTCGACGCCGCCGACATCAGGGCTCAAGCCGAGCGCGCGCTGCGCGAGCAATTGTGCAAGGTCGGCATTGCCCGCATCGAGCGCGGAATTGGCCTGTGCCATCACCGCCGTCGCGCGCTGCTCGCGGATGCCCTGGATCTGACTGCGCGTGTCGAGCAACTGCTGCGAACCCGGGCGGATCGAGGAAGCACCGCGCAGCGCCTCCTCGGCGCCGCCGTAGTCGTCCTGCGCGGCCGCCGCGAGCGCGCGGTCAAGCCAGGTGCGCTCGATCTGTGCGAGCCCCTGGTCGGCAAGCTTGTTGTCGGGGTCGATCTTGGTTACTTGGCGATAGACCGCAAGCGCATCGCTGCGGTTCTTCGCCGCTTCGGCGTCGTCCTTGGCCTCGCGATGCAGCAGTTCGGCTGCACGCGTCAGCAACGGCGTCGTCTGGCGCAGCTTCTTCAGCCGCGACTGCAAATCGTCGATGGACTCCTCGGCCAGTGCCTGGTCGCGCAACACGGCGATCAGGCGCGCGGACTCGTCTTCGTCGCCACGGTCGAGCGCGTCGCCGGTCTGCTGCAGGATCGCGGCCGCGACTTTTTCCACGCCGGCCTTCGCTGCCGCGCTACGGTTGTCGGCGTCGAGTACCTGCCGGTAGTAAGCGAGCGCGCCGTCCTTCGCCTCGATCAGCTTGCCCTTCGCGAACGCATCGTCGGCCTTCTTCAGCAAGGCAGCGATCGCTTTCGGCGGCGGCGGCGGCGGCGGCGCCAAACTGATCGGCGGTCCCCATTGCGCCGCCTGCTCGCGTTCGGCAACGGATGCGTTCGTCGTTTCTCCCGAGCGCTGTGCTTGGGCGATGATCAGCGCATTGCTCGGCGCAGCAGCATCGGTCGACGATCCAGTCGCCGGTTCCTGTGCCGGCATGCCTGGAAAGAAACGCCAGGCGAGCGCAAACAGCAGCAGGGCGATGCCCGCGGCACCGCCTAGCGCAGTCTGTTTGTTGACGACATCGCTACCGGGCATCGGCGGTTCGGCTGGAAAATACCGGCTGACATTCTTGCTTCGGAACCTTAGGCTATGCGCTCGCGCGCCGCAACCCGAGATTGTCGGCGCACATACGCTATATTCACTTTCCGGACCGCCTTGCTCGGTTCAACCAAGGTTTCCGATGCACGCATGGATCGACAGCGACACCGCGCTGACCACATGGATCGCCCAGCATTCGGATAGCACGCTCGTCGCGCTCGATACCGAATTCATGCGCACAAACACGTTCGCGCCTATCCTCGCCCTTGTGCAGGTCAAACTCGGCGATGAGATCGCCCTGCTCGATTCGACCAGGCTAGGCGCCCATGCCGCGCTCGCCGCGCGCCTGCGCGACCCAGCAAACATCTGCCTGATGCACAGCGCGAGCGAGGACCTGGAAGCTCTCGCCAGCGTCGTTCCCTCAGGTCCAGCTACGCTATTCGACACGCAAATCGCCGCCGCGATGGCCGGCTTCGGCTTCGGGCTTTCTTACCAGAAACTGGTCGCCACGCTGTTCGGCGTCGATCTGCCCAAGTCGGAAACGCGCTCGGACTGGCTGCAGCGCCCGCTCAGCGCCGCGCAACTCGACTATGCCGCGCAGGACGTGGCCTGGCTGCCGCAGATCCATGCCCGTCTCGCCGATGCGCTGGAGTCGCTCGGCCGCAGCGAATGGCTGGCCGAGGATTGCAGCCGTTTGGTGGAGCGCGTGCGTCGCGCCACGCTGGATTCGCAGCCGCAGCGCGCCTTCCGCAGCGCATCCGACTGGCCTCGCGACAACCAGATCTTGCTGCGTCGCCTGCTGCGCTGGCGCGAAACGGCGGCGCGCCACTACGACAAACCGCGCTCCTGGCTGCTCGACGATGCGCATGCGCTCGATCTCGCCCAACGGCCGCCGACCGACGACGATCAGCTGTTCGAGCGCACCAAAGGCCTGCGCGCACTGCGCTCCGCGCCGCGGGCCGAAGTGCTTGCCCTGTTGCAGGCGCCGTTGGGCGAAGACGATGCTGCGACCACGGCGATTCCGCCGCCAATGTCGTCAGCGGAAAAACGCGCCGCGACCGCGATGAAGGATGCCGTGGCGGACATCGCCCGACAGCTCGATCTTCCCGAAGGCCTGCTCTGCCCACGCCGCCACATCGAAGCTTTCCTCACCGATCGTGCCTGGCCTGGAGCGCTCGAAGGCTGGCGCAAACCGCTATTGTTCGATCCGCTGAATGCGAAGCTGCCGTGATCCCCAGCACCTCATCGGCGTCCCGTGGACGAATCGGCCGTGCAGGCGACGGCGCTTTTCACGACTCGACCACCCAGACGGCGACAAATTTCATGAATTTGGCCGTCTAGACGGCCAACTCGCTTGACAGTGCGACCGTGGATCGGTTCCACTAGCGCCATGTCCCGCGCCACGACGATTACCATGACGACCATTACCACTATCCGTGTGGTGCGGTCCGTCGTGCGCAACTGAATTCCTAAGCACACGGCCCCGCACCTCGACGAAGGTGCGGTTCGCGCCGCAAACCTTCGGTAGAATGCACGGCCTTCCGGAGGTTTCATGACCACGCTCGCCCAACCGCTTCACCCTGCCGCAGCCGCCTCTCCGGCGTCACAACGCGTTAATACGTTGTCGAACGTCGCGCACAAATTCGGCGGCACCTCGATGGCGGACGCAGCGCGTATCCGCCACGTCGCCGAGCTCGTGCGTGCGCGGCCGGAAGCCACCCAGGTGGTCGTCGTCTCGGCGATGTCGGGCGTGACCGACGCGCTGCTCGCACTCGCCGCCGCGGCCGCAGCCAACCAGCCCTGGCGCGACAAATTCGAAGCCTTGCGCCAGCGCCACCTCGATACCGCAGAGGAACTGTTCGCGGACAAGGCGCAGCCGGCCAAAGACTGGCTGACCGCGCGCTTCGACGAACTCTCCAAGGTGCTCGATGCGATCGCGGTGCTGCGCGGCGCCGGAAACGGCGTCGCCGAAGCGATCAGCGGTAACGGCGAAGTCTGGTCGTCTTGGCTGCTGCACGCCCTCTTGCGTTCGCTCGGCGCGGACTACGCCTGGTGCGATGCGCGCGAAGTGCTCGTCGTGCGTCACGAGGAACTCGGCGTCGCAGTCGACTGGGACGTGACCGAAGCCAAACTCGCGCTTTGGCGTGCGGCGCATCCACAACCGCGCGTCGTCGTCACCGGCTACGTCGCACGCGACGAGAACGGCCGCGACACCGTGCTCGGCCGCAACGGCAGCGACTACTCCGGGGCCATTTTCGCGGCGTTGTACAAATCCGAAGAACTGCACATCTGGACCGACGTCGACGGCGTGCTCAGCGCCGACCCGCGCATCGAGCCCGAGGCAGTGACCCTCAGCGCAATGAGCTACAACGAGGCCTGCGAACTGGCCTACTTCGGCGCCAAGGTCATCCATCCGCAGACGATGGCGCCGGCGATCTCGCGCGGGCTGCCAATCCTTATCCGCAACACGTTCAAGCCCGAACTGCCGGGCACGCGCATCGACGCGCGCGGCGATGAGAACGGCCCGGTCAAGGGTCTGACCCTGGCCCACGGCCTCGCTTTGCTCAACGTCGAAGGCACCGGCATGATCGGTGTGCCCGGCACGGCCGAGCGCGTGTTCGCCGCGCTGCGCGCCGCGCGCGTCTCGGTGGTGATGATCTCGCAGGGCTCGAGCGAGCATTCGATCTGCTGCGTGGTCAAGCTCGTCGAGGCCGACACTGCGCGCGCCGCGATCGAAGGCGCGTTCGCGCGCGAGCTGCATGCCGGCCAGATCAACGGCGTGCAAGTGTCGCGCGATATCAGCGTTCTCGCCGTGGTCGGCGACCGCATGGCCGGCGTACCCGGCGTCGCCGCGCGCCTGTTCGATGCGCTGGCGCGCTCGCACGTGAATATCCGCGCGATCGCCCAGGGCGCCTCCGAGCGCAACATCTCGGTCGCGATTTCCAACGACCAGGCCACGCTCGCGCTGCGTGCCGCACACGCGGCATTCTGGCTGTCGCCGCAGACGATCTCGGTCGGCCTGATCGGCCCGGGCAAGGTCGGCGCCGCCCTGCTCGATCAGATCTCGGCCGCGGCGCCGCGCCTGCGCCGCGAGGCCGGCCTCGACCTGCGCCTGCGCGCGATCCTGTCGACCAAATACCTGCTCGCCGACGAGCGCGATCTCGGCGCGAATTGGCGCGACCGC
>Ga0207706_10005090_pt1 | contig 12274 bp, 13 predicted proteins | sample KBSC53metaG_FD_184318 | JGI IMG/M metagenome (GOLD analysis project Ga0207706, IMG submission 184318) | Corn rhizosphere microbial communities from Kellogg Biological Station, Michigan, USA - KBS C5-3 metaG (SPAdes) (version 2) | ecosystem: Host-associated > Plants > Roots > Rhizosphere > Soil ... | reverse complement strand
CGGCCACGAAGATGCAGAACGGATGACCTGCCAGATCGGCGTACACGAAGAGTGGCTCGTCTGGATCATCGGATCGATCGAGAAGCAAGCGTGCTCCCAGCCCAAGCGCCCGTTGATGCTGAACCTGCAGGTCGTCGAACGTCGGCACGCTGGTGTCCAGGTGCAGCATCTGCGGTCGCGGGCCCTCTGGCCAGGTCGGCTCCGGCAGACTCCGTACCTGCTGGAACGCCAGGCCTACACCGTCGGCATTGCGTAGTACCAGCCAGTCCTGGCCTTGAGTATCAGGGCTGCCATCATCGGGAGGCTCGTCGCCCGGGCGGTAGGAGAAGCCCAGCAGTTGTCGATAGAACTCGGCCAGCTTTCGGGCGTCTTCACAGTCCAGGACAACTTGACGGAGTTTCGGCATCGCCGCGCCAGAGTCAGTCATGCCTGACATGTTTGCACCAGCGTTGTCGTCGAGTGCGCAGTAACGGCCTACGATCACCGCTCGGCGGCGGGCCATTTGCGCTCTCGTGCGCGAATATGACCCGCCAGCTACTCCTCAGGTGCGGGGCGGCTGGCTTCGATGATGGCGATGAGCCGACGCATCGTCGCGAGTGCGGTGCGCAATTCGTCGGCACCGACTTCGCCGCCGATCCGGTTGCCCCAGGGATGGGCGACGAGCGAGATTCGGCGAATGGACCAGTAGCCGGCTTCGGTACAGGCGAGCAATTTGGCGCGTCGATGATCAGGATTGGGGCGGTACTCCGCCAGACCGCGTTCGACTAGCAGATCGGCGATGCGTTGCACGCCCTGCCGAGTCAAGCCCATCCGGCGGCCGATCGCTGCCACGCTGCGGGGCTGGTCCAGGACGCCGCCGAGCACCTGCCACCAGGCGGCGGTCAAGTCGCCATGAGTTGCCAGGTCTTGAGCGGCCTCGAGGAACCGTGCGTTGAGCCGGAAAGTCGTCAGGATGAGATCAGTCAGTACGGCGCCAGCGTCGGTGTTCGCCACAGGCTCTGGCCAAGTCTCGCGCGCCGGCACTTGGCCATCGCGAGTGTCTGGCAAAGCACTCATGCAGCGTGCTGGGCCTGCATGAGAACCGGGAAGCCAGACGGATCGCCCCGGTGGAAGACGGCCTCGTACGCATCGAGCGTGCGATCAGACGCCAGTCCGAGCTCTGTCAGCGTCGCCCGGGCGAACTGAACGGGAGACTGCGGCCCCGCGGTGATCAGGCCATTGTCTGCGACGGCACTCTCATCGACGAAGGAGTCACCACCCGCATACCCGGTGGCAAGCAAATATTCCGCGGCTGCGCTGGTATGGCGACGCGAGTTCAACAAGCCGGCTCTGGCGAGACCCGCAGTCGCACCACAGATGGCTGCGACGTGAACACCGGCCTCCAGGAAGCGGGAGGCCACTGCGGCGAAAGCCTGGCCGCCACCGGCGTCCCACATGTCGGCGCCCGGCAGGATAAGCAAGTCGCTCGACTCCGGATGGAGGTCCGCAAGCAGCATGTCCGGGAGGATGCGTACGCCGCCCATGGTCGTAATCGGCTCCAGTGATTCAGCCACGGTGACGATGTCCCACGGCCTACCCGTAAATCGGCCAGTTCGCAGCTCGACGACGAGATAGCCAATCTCCCAGTCGGCGAGTGTGTCGTAAACGGCGAGGTGTGCTGTGGGTGTCTTCATAGACAACATACTGTCATATATGACAGTATGTTGTCAAATTCACGTGCTTACGCTATGCACTAGTGAGAGTCGGCCAGCACCTGCCGGATCGTGGCGGCGAACCCCGCAGGATCGTCCAGGAAGCCGGCGTGACCACCGGGAAACACGGTGGCGGACGTCCCGAGCTGCTTGGCAAGTGCCTCTGCCGAACGTGATGGGATCTCGTCGTGCGAGGCCCCGCCCACAGCGACGACGACTCGCGGACCGGTTGTACGCAGCACATCGACTGCTGGCTGATAGCGGGTGAACGGCTTCAGCATCCGTAGGAAGAACAATTCGTCGTCGGCTCGCTGTTTGGCCGTTGGCTCGGGCGGCATCTCTGCGGCAGCCTCGCCACCGTCCGCGTCCTGACCATCTGCGCCTGGTGGCGGCCATGAGACGGGTGGCACTCCGTCCTCGCCTACCGGACCGGAATGCATCACGAGGGAGGCAAACTTGCCCCACGCTGCGCCAGTCCCGTAAGCCCGATAGGTGTCCTCAACGTCATCCACCACTTTGCGTACGTGGGGTGCGTCCGGCAGCAAATCCGGGACCGGCGGCTCGTGCGCGATAAGCGTGCCAACCTTCTCGGGGTGGTTGGCAACAAGGGCCAACCCGGCGACCGCGCCGCCACTCGTACCGAACACATCCGCCTTGCCCCCGCCGATCGCACCGACGATGTGGGCCAGGTCGTCGGCTTCGATTTCCGGCGTCACCGCCAGGGATGGATCATCGACAGTGCTCTCACCTACCCCGTGCGGATCGTAGGTCACTACGGTGTGATGCTCAGCCAGCAAGTCCGCCAAAGGTCCGAACGCACCACTCGTCATGGGCTGACCGATGACCAGCAGCAAAGAACCGGATCCGCGACGTTCGTAGTAAACGCTCCCGCCCGGGACGTCCAGGTGGTGCTGGCTCGGCTGAGTACTCATGATTGACCTCCGTAGCTGTGGGTGCGACGAAAACGTGACGACGTACGTGACGAGGAGATTGACCCACCCAGCCGCCCGAAGTCATCTCCGCGCAGCTGCGGCAGGCCGATTCTCGCCGAAAGACTCTCAGACCTATCCCACGCTTGACCCATCCAGTGCGTTCTTGTACGCCAACGCAGCCTGGCGGATGCTCTCGAGATCTCTGCGCAACGTCACCAGCCGCTCCTCACTCAGTTCGTGAGCGACCGCTGACTCCAACTCCGGAACCATGCCCTGGGCGAGGGCAATCACCTCGCGGCCACGCTCGGTGGGCAACACCAACTTGGCGCGTCGGTCCCCGGGATCCGGTTCTCGCGTCAGATATCCGTGCGCCTCCAAGTGCGCCACCAGCTCCGCCATGGCCTGCTTGGTCATTTGCGCCCGCTCGGCAAGCACGCTCACCGTAGTGCCACTGTCATCGAGGTACTGGAACACTGCCGCGTGGGCGCTGCGTACGTCGTGATGACCCGCGGCGGCGAGCCGAACCAAAACTAAGTCGTTGAGTGCTACGAAGGCTTCGCGTAACGCAACGGCCAGATTGACCGGACGTGGGTGACCACGGAGTAGGGGAATTCTTGTTGACATGGACAGGACTCCTGTCTAAAATTATAGACATGCTACCTGTCTATAATAGCCATGAACGACTGACAATCGGTACGGAGGAGGCCATCGTCGTGGCCGCCAGCTCCGAGACCAACGGCGCGCTCTTCGCCATCCACCTCCGGATGCACCCCGGCGGCGGTCCGCCGGTGATGCATCGACATGATCCGAGCGAGGTCTACTACGTCATCGACGGCGAGTTCACCTTCTACGTACAAGACGTGGACGGGCACGTGCAGCGCCGCACCGCGAAGACCGGTGAGACGGTGCCGCTGACCGGCGGCACTACGCACACCGTCCGCAATGAGTCGACGAGCGACGCTATCGCGTTCGTCGTCCACGCCCCAGGGGCGCCGATGGAAGGCTTCCTGCATGCCGCTGCCGAATTGGCCGCGTCCGGCCAGATCGGCATGGAACCGGTGTTGGCTATCGCCGCTCAGCACGGCATCGAACTGCTTGGCCCGATCCCATCCATCCCTACGGCGGGAGAGCACCTCTGACGACGGGAGCCCTGATTTCGCATCACCAGCGATCTCGAAACGGCCAGATTCGGGCTCGGGAGACACGCTCGAGATCGTTTTCAGGGGCGCGCGTGCGCGACAGACGTTCCCGCGGGAACGCGTTTCGACATACGTGCGATTCGCCGGACGTGCTGCCCGCGTCTGTCAGGAGTCTGGGTTTGCCGCGCTACGTCTCCTGCGTGGGGGGCTTTCGATACCCGCGTCGGGCCAGCAGCATCCGCACCACGTAGGACGGCCGCCGCGGGAACCAGCCGATCTGGCCGGCAATCGCGAGGTCGTCGCGTACGGCGTCATGCTCGGCGATCGCGTCGCCGACGGTGAGGCGAAGTCACGGGGGACTCCTTTCGACAAATTGAATTGATAATATATCAACTGATTTGATTAGCTATATAGTGAATTTGTGACATCGGTCAAGCAAACCCAGAAGAAGCGCTCCTATGTTTCCTCCGTGCGCACGGAACAAGCGGAGGCAACTCGAAGCCGAATCATCGCGGCGGCTAGCGCGTGCTTCTCTGAATCAGGGTGGTCGGGTACGACGCTTGCTCAGATCGCCGAGCGGGCCGGCATCACGCCTCAGGCGGTTCATCTCTCGGTCGGGTCGAAGCCCGCGTTGCTGATGGCAGCCCTTGGGCAAGCCATCGCGGGTGGTGCCGATGGGCGTCCGGACGCCGACCGGCCGTCGTTCGAGCGGGCGCTGTTCCGCGACGCGCTCCAGGCTGATGTGACCGACGGCGAACGGGCCCGGGCCTTCGCGGCAGCCATCGCGGCCATCCACGAGAGTGCCGGACCCCTGTTCGAGGTGCTTGCCCAAGCGGAACAGACCGACCCTGACCTGCGACGGCGACGGGCTGAGATCAAGGAACGCAGGCTCGAACTGGTACGCGGGATGGTTCGGGCCTCTGGACGGCGCCGGGGTGCCGCGTTCGATCGGCTCGTTGATGTGATCTATGCCCTGTCCAGTACGAGTCTGCACAACGAGTTCGCCAGTCGGGGCTGGGCCCGCAAGGCGTACCAAAGCTGGCTAACCGACGAACTCACCCGCCTGCTGGAAGGCCGCTGAACTCTGGACGCGGCCCTCGGGGGCGCGTTCGCAGCAGAGCCGTCACCACGATCCCCGCCTCGTCAGACCCTACCCAGCGCGATGCGATGAATCAGGGCGTCAACTGGTGCTCGCGTACGGCGTGATCAGCAACGGACGCACCGCGCGGAAATTCGCTCGAGTCGCTCGCGGCTGACTGCCTGACCCGCCGGATCTGAAGCACGAGCACCCGGGCCAGCACCTCACCGAAGGCCATCAGCACCAGAGCCGTGATCCAGACGGCGTCGCCGGTGATGTGGTGGGCGATGGAGAACTGGGCGACCTCATTGCGGCCACCATGGGTGCTGTAGTACGCGAAGCCGAAGCGTCCAGCCATGCCGACAATCCAGAGCAGCGCGGCGGCGACCCCCGCCTGAGACATGATCACGCCGTTGTCCCGCCAGACTCGAGTCGCGAGTCCGCTGAGCATGCCCAGCGCAGTGCCTACTGCCGTCAGCAGCACAATGAGCGCAAGATCGTTTCCGCCGATCCGGAACGGCCGTAGGTAGTTCAGCCCAGCGGCGATGATCAAGACCGCCGGCAAGATGATCGACCCGGCGGTGAGGGGTTGTCTCCGGATCTGCGGGAGGACGAGGGCAATCAGGAGGATGTCGATGACATAGTCAACAGGGCTCACGGGTACTCCTCGGGGTGACAGGTCAGCGAGCCAGAGCGCTGGCAGATTCAGTTGATAATATATCAACTGACTTGATGATATGTAAAGCTAATTCTCCGGTCAATAGCTCGTAGGAGGGTTCAGCGATGAATCGCATTGCCGTCGTGACCGGTGCCAACCGCGGCATCGGCCGTGAGGTCGCCCGCCAACTCGCCGACCAGGGCGACGTCGTCTACCTCACTGCCCGCCGCCTGGTCGACGCCGAGACCACCGTCGGCGAGCTGGGCGCAGCCACCAACCTGCACGCACACCAGCTCGATGTCACCGACACATCGAGCATCGATCGACTGGCCGCGGCCGTCGCAGCGGAGCATCGCCACTTGGACATATTGATCAACAACGCGGCCATTCTGTACGACACCTGGCAGCGAGCCAGCACCGCAGATTTGACCGTTGTCCATGAGGCACTAGAGACCAATCTGTTCGGTGTCTGGCGCGTCACCCTCGCGTTGCTGCCGCTGCTTCGCCGCAGCGAACACGGCCGAATCGTGAACGTCTCCAGCGGAGCCGGGTCACTGACTCAGATGGGTGCCGGAACACCTGGCTACAGCACCTCGAAGGCAGCCCTGAACGCGCTCACCCGGATGCTCGCCGCCGAATTGCGAGCCGACCGCATCCTCGTCAACTCCGTCGACCCAGGCTGGGTGGCCACCGACATGGGCGGCCCCGGTGGTGGGCCCGTAGCCGACGGCGCGGCTGGCATCCTCTGGGCTGCCAACCTGCCCGATGGCGGGCCAAGCGGCGGCTTCTTCTATGACACTCAGCCAGTTCCTTGGTGATGATGTCGAGGTTTGTGGCTCCGCCGCAATTGAGATATCACAGCGCAGATGTCGTCGTCCTCGTCCCGCTTGCGCGATCACGCTGCCTTCCGGAAGCCCGCCCTCACACGGTCTAGCCGCATGCCAGCCTCCCACGAACGGATCCTCATAAGTCTTCGGCGCAGCCAGCCGCTGCCCCGTAGCGGACCAGCGGTTATCACGGCAGCCGACCCCAGAGTTCGAATGGGAAAGTTGGCTATGAGGTGTCAGGCTCGGTGAGCACTTCATGCAGTCGATGTTGCAGGAATCGGCGTTCGCCAGCGGTGTCGACCAGGGTCAACGCTCTGCGATAGGCGGCCGCAGCTTCCTCCCAGCGGCCGGCGCGGCGGAGTAGGTCTGCCTGCGCCGCCGGCAGCAGGTGGTAGCTGCCGAGGCGTGGATCATGGTCGAGCTGGTCCAGCAGATCCAGGCCCGCCGCGGGACCGTCACGGAGTCCGACTGCCAGTGCGCGATTCAACGCGATAACTGGCGAAGGTTGCAGCCGTAGAAGGGCGTCGTAACCCGCAATCACTGCCGTCCAGTCGGTGGCGGCCGCCGTCGGAGCGGCGATGTGGATGGCGGCAATCTCGGCTTGTAGGAGGTAAGGTCCCGGCTGATCAGCTGTCGCGCGTGCGACGTTCAAGGCCGAGAGGCCGGCGGTGATCATGTCTTGGTCCCAGCGGCTACGATCCTGCTCTTCCATCGGGATCAGGTCGCCCTCGTGGTTGGTTCGCGCCGACCGGCGGGCATGCTGCAGGAGCAAGAGGGCGTGGAGACCGTGCGCTTCAGCATCGTGCGGAAGAAGACGAGTGAGCAGGTCGGCGAGCCGAATGGCCTCCATGGCCAGATCGACCGCCGCCTCGCTCTCGGGGGCCGCGTAGCCCTCCGTGAAGATCAAATAGATGACGGCCAGCACCCCGGCGGTCCGCTCGGCAAGCCGCGGCGGCTCGGGGACCTGAAGCCGGATTCCCGTGTGAGCGATCTTGCTTCGGGTACGGAGCAGCCGCTGCCCCATGGTTGCTTCGCTCACCAGGAAGGTCCGAGCGATCTGCGCGGTCGACAGGCCGGCGACGGTCTTCAGCGTGAGCGCTACTCGACCTGCTAGCGGCAGCGCTGGGTGGCAGCAGGTGAACACGAGCCGCAGTTGGTCGTCGCGGTACACCTCGGCGTACGGGTCGAGCCCACCGCCCGATGAACCCTGGCTGCTCGCCATGGCCGCCACCTCCCGCAGTTTCTGCCCTTCGACGCGGCGGCGGCGAAGGACATCGAGTGCTCGTCGGTACGCGGTGGTGGTCAGCCAGGCCGCGGGGGTGTCCGGGATTCCGTCTTCCGGCCAGCGCATCAGGGCCCGCTCGATCGCATCCTGGATGCTGTCCTCGGCGAGATCCCAATCATTGGTCGTGCGGATCAGACCTGCGAGGATGCGCAGCCGCTCGGTGGCAATAGCCGCGGCAACGGCCTGCGCAGCCTCCTCATGACGATCGATGGCTCACTCCTCGATCGGCCAGAACGGCCGCAGCTCAAGCCGGCCGAACCGTGCCATCGGGTGCTTGGACGCGATCTCGATAGCCTCGTCCAGGCCCTCACAATCGAGGATGTCGAAGCCGGCGATCCACTCGCGGGATTCGGTAAACGGGCCGTCAGTGATCAGCAACTCGCCGGCGCGTACGCGCACAGTCGTCGCGTCCTCAACGGGACGTAACCGGTCGCCGGTCACGTGCTTACCACGGCCGTTCACGTCGGCGAACCACGTCGTGAGGTCGTCTGGCGACTCGCTTCCTGCGTCGGGGTCTGAGTCTGTGGCAACAAACATCATGTACTTCATGGAAGGCTCCTTGTTCTATCCGAAAGTGGTCGCGAACAACAACAGAACGACGATTACTGATGTTGTTTGTGACCACTTCGATGAGTTGACACTCACGCGACGATCCCGACTCGCCAAATCCGACATGCCACGCCGAGAAATCTTTCCGGCCGATAAGCCAACGCCTGACCCGATCCTGCTGCTTCGTCTGTGGCACCCTCATCAGGGTGACAACTGCACTCGAGGATCTACTCGTACGCCACGTCGAGGCCGGCACCATCCCTGGCGCGGTCGCGGTCCTGGGGTCTGGAGATGTGGAGGTCGTGGCCGCTGGTGTGGCCTCGATCAACGGTGGGCCAATGCGGCAGGACGCGATCATGCGAATCCAGTCGATGACCAAGGTGATCACCGCGACCGCCGCGCTGCGGCTCGTGGAGTCGGGCTATCTCGGGCTCGACCACAGCGTGGAGGAGTGGCTGCCAGAACTTGCCAATCGTCGCGTGCTGTCCAGCCCAACCGCAGCACTCGATGACACGGTGCCGGCGCATCGTGCCATCACGCTCCGCGACCTGTTGACCAATGCCTCCGGGTACGGCATGGCGATCGGTGATTCTCCGCTGCAGAAGGCCATGGCCCACAACAGCACCGAGGCCGGCCCAGAGCCAGTCACGCTGGGTGCCGAGGAATGGATCACCCAGCTGGCGGAACTCCCACTCGCGTTCCAGCCTGGCGAAGGTTGGCGCTACCACCACTCGTTCAGCCTGCTTGGCATCCTCATCGCCCGGTTGACCGGCCGTCCTCTCGACGATCATCTAGCCACGGATCTTTTCAACCCGCTCGGGATGACCGACACGGCGCTCTGGGTGCCGCAGCAGAAGCTGGATCGGTTGCCGGCGGCTTATCGACTCGGCGACAACGGATTCGTCGAAGTGGAGCCAGCTGGCGGCGGCTTCTATGCGGGTCCACCGGCATTCGATGTCAGCCACGGCGAGCTCGTCTCGACGGCGCGCGACTTCCACCGATTCACCCGAATGCTTGCCGACGAGGGTCGGGTCGGTGACGACCGGATTATTTCGGCCGAGCATCTGCAGCTGATGATCAGCGACCAGGTGCCCGCCGCGAACAAGACGCCTGACAGCTTCTTCCCGGGGTTCTGGGAGGGGATGGGCTGGGGATTCGGTGTCGGCGTGAAGACGACAGGGCCGCAGCGCGGCAGATTCGGCTGGTCTGGTGGGCAGGGCACCGACTTCTTCGTCGATCGCGACGGGACAATCGGCATCCTCCTCACCCAGGTCGAGATGGGTGAACGAATGTGGCCGCTTGTCGAGGAGTTCCAGGCGCTGGGTGAGACGTCTACCTGACTGTCGTTGCCGCCCTGATCGGCGTGTGGCTTTCTCGTGACGTTGCTGCAGACCCACCCCCATACGCTCAGGGGCGGCTGTGTCGTCATGGACGCCGAAGGTAGTACTCGGTGAACTCGCGGCAATTCCCGTCAGCGTCGAAACGCATCACAAAGCAGTTGTCATAGACGCGGACAACCGGACCGTCCGGTCGCTCGCGATAGCTGGAGGTGCCTGTGGCGACAACGACGTCACCGTCGACGGCGACCGCTTCGTACTGCGCCGCGTACGTGCCGGGCGCATCGCGAGTCGACGCCCCGTTCGAGTTGCCCTCGCCCAGCCACGAGGCGACGACCGCTTCCCGGCCGGTGATCGGCTCGTCAGAGGGGTGATATCGGTAGACGACGTCCTCGCTGAAGAGCGCAGCGATGTCATTCGCGTCGTAGGACAGCCATGCCGCCACGTATCGGTCTAGCCAGGTCTGGGCTTGACCGCGATCCACGGAGTCACCCTAAACGTCATCTCTCGCGCGGGCCGCAGGTAGCACCACCGCAAGCGCTTACGGCTCTGCAACGACCTTATCCACCTCGTTCGGTCGCATAGGTTTCAATACCCGTCTCATCTCAGAACCCTTCTGCCTGGCCGGGCCAATGGGCTTCAGGCGGGCGGCAATCCCTCGAAGACTGTCTTGTGGGCAAGCGAGACCATGCGACCTGACCCCGCTACTAGCGCCGCGCCTTCGTGGTCGACCTGGTCCACGCTCTCAAAGCCGGCGGCGAGGAGCCAGTCCTTTAGTTCAACCCCGATGAACATACGCACCGAATAGGTGAACCGTCGGACCTGTCCGTCGCGGATACACGTCCTCTCGGTCACAGCACGGCCCGTCGCAGGCTCAAACGTGGACCGGTCGATCATGAAGTTTCCGTCCCGCTCGACCACCACCGCCGGCAGCCAGCGGGGCAGGAGTTCAGCGAGGTTGTTGTTCTCGATCAGAAGCCGACCGCTGGGACGAAGCACCCGGTGGGCCTCGGACAAGACTTCGTGATTTTCGCTGTCGTCGAAGTAGCCGAAGGAGGTGAACCAGCTGATGATCCGCTCAAAGCGGTGCTCCGGCCAGGGAAGGGACCGCATGTCACCGCATACATAGTCGACCTGGACTCCTCGCTCAGCGGCGTCCCGGCGTGCCTGCTCGAGGAATACCGGCGTCACGTCGAGACCCGTGACGTGGACTCCCCGTTGCGCCAGACGGTTGGCAATTCGGCCGTGACCGCATGCCAGGTCAAGAACTTCCATTCCCGGCTCTAAATCGAGTAGCCGCCAGACCGTCTCGGCGTGGGCATCGCTGACCGCCTCCAGGTGAGGTGCATAGAAGTAGAGGTAGTCCTCATCGAAGACTTCCGAGAACTCGAAAACGGGCCCGGTCACGACCGCAGCGTACGGGCAAGCTCGGCGAGATCCCACAAAAACACAGGTCTCAAGAACCGATCCTCTTGGGGAACAATCACGACCCTGGCATAGTTGAGCCTAGTACGCTCAAGTAACAACTTGAGTGATGCAGACTCAAGACAATCCCAAACTTCCTAGCTGGAGGAAATCGCATCATGGCTCGTGCAGTCGGCATTGACCTCGGAACTACCAACTCCGTCGTCGCCGTACTTGAAGGTGGAGAACCCACCGTCATCCCCAACGCAGAGGGTTCCCGGACGACCCCCTCGGTCGTCGCATTCGCGAAGGGCGGCGAGGTTTTGGTTGGCGAGGTCGCCAAGCGCCAGGCCGTCACCAACGTGGACCGCACCATCCGCTCCGTCAAGCGCCACATGGGCACGGACTGGAAGGTAAGGATCGACGACAAGGATTACCGCCCCCAGCAGATCAGCGCCTTCGTCTTGCAGAAGCTGAAGCGAGATGCAGAGGCCTACCTCGGCGAGCAGGTCACCCATGCGGTCGTGACCGTACCCGCCTACTTCTCCGACGCACAGCGCCAGGCGACCAAGGAGGCCGGCGAGATCGCTGGCCTGACTGTCGACCGGATCATCAACGAGCCGACTGCCGCGGCGCTCGCGTATGGTCTGGACAAGACTGATCAAGAGCAGACGATCTTGGTCTTCGACCTTGGTGGCGGCACCTTCGACGTGTCGCTGCTGGAGATCGGCGATGGCGTCTTCGAGGTGAAGGCCACCAACGGTGACAACCGGCTCGGTGGCGATGACTGGGACTCCCGGATCGTCGACTGGCTGGTCAAGCAGTTCAAGAACAAGAACGGCACCGATCTGTCTCAGGACAAGATCGCCCGCCAGCGCCTCCAAGAGGCAGCCGAAAAGGCCAAGATCGAACTCTCCTCGGCGAGCGAGACGCAGATCAACTTGCCCTACATCACTCTGGGCCAAGCTGGTCCGCTGCACCTAGAGGAGAAATTGACTCGCTCGGAGTTCCAGCGGATGACCTCTGACCTTCTGGATCGTTGCCGCGCGCCGTTCCATTCGGTGATCGACGACGCGAAGATCAGCGTCGGCGGGATCAACCACGTGATCTTGGTCGGTGGGTCCACCCGGATGCCTGCGGTTGTTGAGCTCGTCAAGGAGCTGACCGGCGGCAAGGAACCGAACAAGGGCGTCAACCCCGACGAGGTCGTCGCGCTCGGCGCGAGCCTGCAAGCCGGCGTGCTGAAGGGCGAGGTCAAGGACGTGTTGTTGCTCGACGTCACCCCGTTGAGCCTCGGTATCGAGACCAAGGGCGGAGTGTTCACCAAGATCATCGAGCGGAACACCACGATCCCGACGAAGCGTTCCGAGGTGT